>Ga0137397_10000700_pt1 | contig 23223 bp, 31 predicted proteins | sample czorhiz116metaG_FD_106658 | JGI IMG/M metagenome (GOLD analysis project Ga0137397, IMG submission 106658) | Vadose zone soil microbial communities from Angelo Coast Range Reserve, California, USA - czorhiz1.16 metaG | ecosystem: Environmental > Terrestrial > Soil > Vadose zone | place: USA... | reverse complement strand
GACCATGATAGGGTTCCTAAAGACCAGTAAGTATCAACAATATCCAAGTCTATTCTGGACATACCATAGCATTAACCTCAGTTACATCACTAGCACCATTTCCAGGTTCCAGCACACATTCCATAGTGCCTGACATGGTTTCAGAAATGACAAGGGTGAGGTGTGTGTGTGTGCTTGGCAGCTCAGCACCTTCATATTCTTTGTCGACTGACCCTCAAACTCCTACCCCAACAAGCCCAACACCACAGACAGCGAGCCCATGCTCTTACCATACTAGGAGAGCCCACTGCACTCTCATGGACAGTCTGCCAAGGTGCCGCCAAGGATGCCACATGCCACCCACATCCCCATTCTCCATCCATTCTCCATTCCCCATCGCTTAGCTACTCTCCCAAAGCCGAGTACTACATACCTGAACAGATATGGTTTAGTTTTGAGATAATATAGTTCATTTCATCTCAGATTCCCTCATTTTTAGGGTGTCAATTTTTTTCGTACTGCAGTTGGGGGATGAACTAACTACCTAACCCCCTATACCGGAATCCCGGTCCAGGTCCCCCTTGGTGACACCATGACATTGACAGGCAACAGTACCAGGAACAGGAATTAATATACACCAGTGCAAGCAAATACAGTGCTGGAACAATACCATGACTGTTTTTATGGTCGTTCGACTATGGCTCATACACTAACGAATCAACATCGACACAAGAAGTGGGCCATGAAGTGCAGCTGGACTCCTTTCTGGACTCCTTTCTCCAGCAGGGGATTAAAAAGCCGTAAAAGCAAGGCCTTACAGGCCCCTATTTTCCATCTCATCTCATCATGGCATCCCGTCTGCCCCACTGTAATGACCAAGCGACACAGGTGCAGTCAATTTGATGCCAGTGGTGATGTTGCCCAGCCAATGGCAGAATGGAGCACAGTGGAGTCACAAGACGACGAAGAAAGCGATATGATAATGGATGTCATACCAATTCAGGAACACCCCCGCACCAAGGTTCAACTGGGATTACCCTCTGATCCTTCCACCAGCCAAGTGGGGAGCCATGCATCAGTAAAAAAAAGCTTGTCTTATTTCCACTTATTCCTTTCTTACCCCCAAAATAAGAGGAATAAGATGTAATAAGATGTAATAAGATGTAGTAAGAAAAGTTGATTTTTTCTGATGTGTCGAATTTGCAGTTCCTAGAATTGATGCCAGTGAGATGGTCGTGGATAGGTGGACACCCACAGAACATTCGACCTTCGATCAGCATATCATTCAATTAGCCATCGCTTGCTCATCCCTTTCCTCCTCCTAATATCAGACTCAGGCCTGCCTTGCATTCTCACACGTGTAGGCATTTGTCCCCTTTCTTTATCAAACTATTCGACAAAACGCCCCTCCCCATGATTTGAATGGTTTTTGCTCTGGCGTCCAAAATGCCTGCTGCGAAATATGTTCCTGGGATTAGCCGTCCATGTAAAGATGAACCCAGCTTCACATCATATGACATCTGGTGTGCAGGGATCTTCCCTGAGACATTCCCATTCACCAACAACGACGGCCCAGCATATTGGAAAATGCTGAATCGTACCTGTTTCCCTGGCCATGAATATCACATGGGAAGAACCGAAATCGAAATGGGCTACCCCAAAGATGTGCCGAAGAAGAAAAGCAACCTTTTATGGTTTTTTAATCCCCTGCTGGAGAAAGGAGTTGAGCACCAGCTGCACTTCATAGAGGAAGAAGACGAAGGTGGGCCCACTGCTGCGTCAGCAGCCTAGTTGTGTTTGCTTCACGTCGATGTTAATTCGTTAGTGTACGAGCCATAGTCGAACGACCACAAGAACGGGATCGTTCCAACACTGTTTTTGCCTGCATTGATATATATAAATTCCTGTTTCTGGTACCGTTGCCTGTCAATGTGTAATTGAACATTAAAATGTGTTCATGTTCGGGACAGCCTTGTTGCACAGGAAATCGGTTTCGATTGATCATAAGGTTCAAGCAGGACGAGACAAAGTTGTCATTGACATTACCGCGGCTATTCTCGGAATTATACACATCACTAGCGGTCACCCGTGCTCCGCACTGGCAGGCTACCCATCAGGAATTTACCCTGCAGGTTTCATTTCATACTTGATCCACGTGGAGACACGAGACAGAAGAGTAGTACCCAATAATGACAGTGGATGGGGGACACCCATGGATATTGCTATCAGCTACTGATTGTTCGGGTTTATGCACGGTGGAGCAATAAAGGGGGGATAAGGTCTACCTCCGCAGATAGCACCATGCAACCGATGCAACTTCCGTGCATCTGCCCTGTTCGTGTCCGTGACGTGGAGCCTTGGACATGTGGGTTGAGAGCGGTGATCAAGCAATTAATCACCAAGTTTGAGGGAATGGAAATGAGGTGCCGTAAATAAAAAAATTGCGGCATTCGATCACGTCGCACAGCTACAGGAAAGAGACTCAAGCAAGGGGACAATGGCCAGTGGTCCGAGTCTTTCTTCCGCAACAGTGAACCGGTAACCGCCGAGGACGAGCACGGGTACTTTACTTGTTAGTATTGTCTTGGGTTGTCAAGCCAACATCAAATTAGCACAGGATATAAAAAATTATGTAATCGATTTACTTGTGGCCTGTCCAATTGAACCGTGGAAAAACTCGTGCAAAAGCAAATGACGGTCAGGGCTGGCTGACCCGGAAGTTGACCCAATAAATGAGATGGCGTGAGGCTGTTCTCAACTCTCCCCATCACCTCTCCCACCAACCACGTCCTTTTCTTCCTTCTTTCGACATCATGTCTGGCTATTCCTCCATATTTTCCTCTGGTCTTCTTGCTACCCCACGGCCAAACAACCAATCCGACTATGCGGATTGCTTCACCCCCGACAGTCCCATAAATGTCGACAGCGATCCAGATGCAACGCCCACGAAGCTCAATATGCTGCCGATACCCTCTTCTGAAGAGGTGATGAACTACTTCATGCCGGCCAGTTGTGCGTCAAGTAATGCGAGTGGCACATCCTCTGTGCTCACCGGCGCTCCGCGTTTGCGCCGACGACGGAGTAGTTTGAGCACCGCGAGCAATGGGCTGAGTGCTGTCAAGAGTCCGCAGTGGAACGCTGGCGTCGCTCTTCAGCGCAGCACCCTAATGGGACCCGGCGCCCGCGCCCGCAGTGGTAGCATAGATGTCGGCCCGACCGGTATGCCGCGTGCCGATGAGGGCTACGTATTGGCTTCGAGCAGGACAGTTGGTGGACATTCTCGAAGCGGAAGCACGGGTGGTACGATTCGGTAAGCAGGCACTCGTTTTCGAGCTTCCCCTGAACGTCCAACACTGATATTGGCTGTTCCGCGCGATTGCGCTCTTTAGACCACGCCGCACGCTCCGCAAGCCACCCCCCATTCCTCCACCAAGTGCACCACTACCGCCGCCCCCTACGTCGGTCGCTACAATGGAGGGCGTACACCGCCGTCCGCTTGTGCATCGCGCACATACAGCGGAGAATCTCTCTGCTACATGTCTAGCACCCCCTTTTGAACTCATGGACAACTTGAAGCTCACCGCCGCCATGGGCTCGACCCCCCCGTCGTCCAGCCCGCGGATAGAGCTGTCTGCCTTCTGGGGCTTTGGTGGTCGTGCGGACGAAAACTGATGATGTGCTTCTAATCGAGGATCGTATTCAAAGCGCCTGGATGTTCCCCTGTCCTGACATTTCATGCCTTTTATTTATGTTGGGGGTTTCTCATCTTTTCCCGTTTACTTTAAATCTATACTAATGCTTACCTGTATAATACCCTGTTCCAAATCAAAGCGCGGTATTTGGATTCCATCTTTTTCTTTCATTATCCTCATTGAATGAGTCAATTCACACTATATTCTCATCGAGCCAGTTCTCTATGCACACGTAGATTTGTTTGTAACTGCTTCATACCCGCGCATGCCGCGATAATTATTCAATGATCACGTCGATACGTACCTTTGTCATGTTGTGAGATGCTTCATCCTCCGCACATGGTGGCGAGAAAAAAAAATCCAACTGTCCCTGAGCGGATTCGAGCCGCTGGCTTCACGGTTTTGTGGTGGAACCACAACGTGATGATTTAACCACTAATCGACAGGGACTTGATATCATAATTTCAATCTGATATATTCATACAAACGTGATCCAGCGATCCACATCCAGAAAGTATCCAGAAGCGCTCCATTAATATTCCCATTGCAAGTGACCGATCTTGCAAGCCGACTAATAGAATGATTACACCATCGGCGTCACGGAGCCTCTTCTGAGTCGCAAAAACTGCCATCTGTTCAATCCCCAAATGTAGCGACACGATCTGAAAGTGGTGTCTCTTCGGCAATCACAGCACATGGCGTGGGGCAAGTACCCACAATTACGCGATGGGACTTCCTGCGGATCGCCCTTTTGTTATTTGTCCCGGGAGCCGTGCGACCCGTTTACTGTATTTTACTTCCACTGGTACGCCCGTGCCTCCAGATTCATAGCTTCGCGCAAGGGCTGCGATCAGTCCCTCATTCAGCCTAGGCCAGCCCCACTGGCAATGCATGGCCGCTGGTTCAGGTTCACTAATCACTACGTTAGGTGTGGCGGCCATGGCCGTGTACACTTCGAAGCGGCGTTGGTTATTACTTAAGTTATACGTCAGTAAGTTACTTACTGTTGTGTTGGACTTCGGTCTACTCTACTGATCGGAAATCATCAATCATCGGATTCTGAGGGGGCGTGCTTCTTCAGTGTACTGTAACCTGCCAGTGGGGTGGGACCGTCTGATTCGTGAGTCCTGTGTCAGATAATACATCCTTCATGCGCGTTTTGGTTGATTGATACCACACGCCTCCACTATACGCTTGGGCCGCCGCGACAGATGACCTTCGCCTTCCACTGTCAAATTCTGAGCCGACGATGGATACATGTTTTCGCAAAAGCACATTAAATGAGAGGCACTGCTATCACTGGCGCACACCGAGACATGGATTTTACGTCGAACGAATGCATTTGACCAGCACTTTCGACGTAAGTAAATGGGCAGGACGCAGTCATTCTCATCTTTCGTTGTCTTGGCTTACGTGCCACCCAAACAGCGCGCGACCTTAGTACGTCCATTCGTGCTGTCATGACCGTGAGAAGATTGAGATGTGAAGGAGCGTGAAGGGAAACGTCCCTTTGACGCCTCGACTTGGATTTCCTTTCACCTTTGTCCTCTACCACCTCCTCAGACCCCTCACACCTTTTTTCATTAATACTGTAAGTGCCCGCCGTCTGAAAAAGCTCTACGCATAGATGCAACAACTTATCTCCTCTACCCCTCTGAAAATGTAGATGCGCGAAGTCATCTCTGTGCACGTCGGTCAAGCTGGAGTGCAAATTGGGAATGCCTGCTGTAAGCACACACATGAACTCTATACAGCATCGCCACTCAATGGATTTCATGCATTTCGTAGGGGAGCTGTACACTGCTGAGCATGGACTAGGAGTGAGCTTCATAAGTCGTGTATCGGACGCGCACGAGTCTGACGTACCCTTTCCTGTTCGCAGCCAGATGGCCGTCTTCAGGGCGGCGATATTGTACGAGGAAATGGTGCTGACGGGTTCAGTACCTTCTTTTCTGAAACATCATCGGGGAAATACGTTCCGCGTTCTCTTTACATTGACCTCGAGCCAAATGTCATTGACGAGGTCCGAACGGGCAAGTACCGTGAACTCTTTCACCCAGAAACAATGATCACTGGGAAGGAGGACGCAGCGAGTAACTGTGAGTACACGCGATCTCTTTCCCAAAATGCCATAATTTTTACTCGGTTGATAGATGCGCGGGGTCATTATACTGTCGGAAAAGAGAAGCTAGATGTGATCCTCGATAAGGTTCGCCGTCTTGCAGACAATTGCAGTGGGCTCCAAGGATTCTTTGTTTTCCATTCCTTTGGTGGCGGTACTGGTTCCGGTCTCGGCGCACTCTTATTGGAGCATCTCTCTACCGATTACGGGAAGAAGTCCAAGCTGGAGTTCTGTGTGTATCCTGCACCTCAGCTGGCCAACTCTGTCGTCGAACCGTACAACTCTGTTCTGACGACTCACACGACCTTGGAACATGCTGACTGTTCCTTTATGGTGAGTATTCGGTCCGTGGACCCGTTATCGTGACCCATTTGTTTCAGGTTGACAACGAAGCGATCTTCGGGATCTGCAAGAAGTACCTCGGGATTTCCCAGCCTAGTTTCACCAATTTGAATCGATTGATCGCCCAAGTCGTCTCTTCGATCACGGTTTCTCTTCGCTTTACTGGTTCATTGAATGTCGATCTGAATGAATTCCAAACGAATCTTGTCCCGTTTGTCCTTTTTGACTATTTCTGTTGATGGCATGCTCCCTAAACAGGCCGCCGACTCGCAGCTTCCCTCGAATTCATTTCCCTCTCGCCACGCTCTCTCCGATCGTACCCGTGGACCGAGTCCAACACGAAATGAACGATGTGGCCGAAATCACTACCGCCTGCTTCCAGCGCGGCAGCCAGATGATTAATTGCGATCCGATGGAGGGAAAATACAGTGCGTCGTTGCAATCACGGCTTATGGCTTCGCCAGTCTCTTTAATGGACCGTCACAGTGGCTTGTGCGTTGCTTTACCGCGGCGACGTCGTTTCCAAGGACGTCAACGCTGCCGTTTCCCAGCTGAAAACCCGTCGCACGATCCGATTCGTTGATTGGTGTCCGACAGGTTTCAAGATTGGCATTTCGAATGAGCCACCGGCCCACATCCCCGACGGTGATCTTGCCCGCGTGTCTAGGAGCGTCTGTGTGCTATCAAATACGACCGCTATTTCTGACGCATGGACACGGCTGGATCGCAAATTCGATCTACTTTATTCTAAGCGAGCTTTCGTGCACTGGTACGTCGGTGAGGGCATGGAAGAGGGCGAGTTCTCGGAGGCACGGGAGGATCTTGCAGCTCTTGAGAAAGATTACGAAGAAGTAGGCATGGACTCGGCGGATGTGGAAGAGGAGGGAGAGTATTAGGCGCATCCTTCCGCCACCGAGTCCGTTTGCATTTCTTCTGCTCCAATCCTCTCATCGTCATTCTCTTTGTGCACGCACTTAATCATTCCCTAGAGATTCACTGTCATGTTAACACGGTCCTCATTGCAATTGTAGTATGGCTCTTTCAGTTGTTCCCTAATGCAGTTCGCTTTCCCGTGGTCGGGTTCTCGAACCGCCCTGTCGATGCGCGTTCTGCCAATCCCAGTATCCCGGTGTTCAGGAACGAGTACCTAAATACGTGCTTTCTACGAGATGGTGGTCATGACGAGACGGATCGGTGCTTTCTACGAGATGGTGTATACTTGGTGTCAGAGTTGAGACGGATCTAATCTTATCTCAGTTTATATCGATCCAACTTTTCAAACTTTCAAATTGGACGCGACGGACGACCTTGAATGTCTCCACCCGTGCCAGTGATCATGACGTTGCAACGCCGTGCACTTCCCATCCTCACAACCGGTGTGCATTCTCGCTATTTTCTCTCTCAGTCATGCGCATTTGCGGGTTTCCGCCAGATGGCAACAGAGTCGGGTGCAAACACCGTGAGTGCAATTGCTGCCCCTCACCTTTCGCCTCTGAACCCCCTTGCTAAAAGCCTCTGAGTCGAACGCCGCTATATGACTTCCATATCCAACATGGTGCAAAGATGGTTCCGTTCGCAGGCTATCATATGCCCCTAGTGTATGGCGACGTCGGCCAGGGTGCGTCATTCTCAACGCTACCAAATTCTTCTGCCGTTTTTGACATTTCTACACTGCAGTTGCGAGCCACCAGCATGTGCGACAGAGTGCAGGGCTCTTCGACGTCGGGCACATGGTACAGTCCAAGTAGGCGTTGTCGACTGTCCTTGTTCGTCCCTTCCCGGTTGAACAAACCAAAAACTCTCTCTAGTTTCCGCGGCCCCACGGCGACCCAGTTCCTGGAGTGGTTGACCCCCTCGTCGCTCTCGACTCTAGTTCCGTACACGTCCACGTTATCAGTGCTTCTCAACGAACACGGCGGGATTATCGACGATACGGTGATCACGAAACACGCGTCGGACGCGTTTTACGTAGTAACAAATGCGGGTCGACGTACGGAGGACCTAGCTTGGTTCGAGGCACGGTTGACGGAGTGGAACTCCAGTGATCGCGCCAAAGATGGCCCCGTGGAGCACGAAGTATTGGATGGATGGGGGTTGCTCGCCTTGCAGGGTACGTCATATCCACCTTTCGGAGATCGGACTTACTGACTCTCGAAAAAACAACATCAAAAATTAAACAGGTCCTGCCTCGGCCGACCACCTACAGGCCTTGACATCCTATGATTTACGCGCCCTAACGTTTGGGAGGAGCGCGTTTGTTCCACTCGAAGGTATCAACGTGCACGTCGCACGCGGCGGGTATACCGGCGAGGATGGCTTTGAGGTCAGTCTGCAGCCGCTTGCGCTTTTTGGACCTTTCCCCGTCACTGACTCCCGACTAGATTTCCATTCCTCCCTCCCAAGCCACTTTCCTCGCGTCGGCGCTCCTCCGCTCCCCTGTTCAACTCGCCGGTCTGGGCGCACGCGATTCCCTGCGGCTGGAGGCAGGCATGTGCCTGTATGGCAACGATCTGGACGAGAGCACCACGCCCGTCGAGGCTGGTCTCTCCTGGGTTATCGGTAAAGACCGCCGTGCTGAAGGGGGCTTCATAGGCTCGGAAAAGGTTCTGGACCAGCTGAAGAACGGGCCACCAAGGCGGCGCGTGGGACTAATCGTTGAGGAGGCCCCAGCTCGTCGTGCGTGATTCGTTGTCATCCGTCATACAATAATGAGGACTAATCGTTGCTCTCACCCTTGTAGAGGGTGCGAAGATTCTCGCACCTGAAACATCAGACGAAATAGGTGTGTATTGCCTCAGGATTGAAATTTACTATCGTAACTCAAGGCATACGTAGGTATCGTCACCTCGGGCATCCCACTCGCTCCCACAGTCGGCAAAAATATCGCAATGGGTTACGTCAAGTCCGGGTATCACAAAAAGGGGACGGCGCTCGCAGTCGAAGTTCGCAAGAAAGCTCGTCCGGCTCTCGTCACGCTTATGCCGTTCACGCCAACCCGATACTGGAGGGGTTGAGCTAACTCAGAAATTAGTCTCTGCTACAGAAAGGCTTCATTTCCTTCGTACTTATCTATATGTCGGTCGTATCCAGGTTCATGCATAAGCAACACAGAATCCATCTACTGTTATTCCGCATCGACTAGTTTGGCTTTGTGGGTGACTTCATGGTTGTGTAACCCTCGACACCCATGCCCATTCCCCGTTTGATCTTGACGCAAAGGAAGTATGGCGTTCACGTTATATGACTACCTTTGTGAGCGCCAATATTGGCTGCCATGTCCCGCTTGAAACGTGGACCGCCCCCAAAACGAGGACTTCATCGGGCAATATTCCGCCTCTTCCGATCCTCCACTTGGGATCAAGTGTAGGGCGCCCCTCGCAATCCTAGTTAGAAATCAATACCCTGGGCCGTCGATAGCAACAAGGCTCGGTGTAATATACCTGTAATAATTCCTTGACGCAGCGGCCGACACATTGCGCAAACTTCGCCAAGGTTATAGGATTCCTCCGGTGCGTGTCATCGCGCGCCTGGCGTTGTCGTGACCATACCTCATAACCGGGCCACTGTGATAGGACGCAAATCAGTACACTTCTGGGGGCGGGCCAGGCAATGTTGTCGCGTGGCTCGGGGGAGGTGGAGACGGGGACCGACCGACCGACCGACCGATCATTCAGTGCTCACCTTGATACGGACGTGAAGTGTGCACCGTCCTCCAAGCGGGGCGTGCGTTTGGGCCCCGACAAGAGCCCGAGAGTGTCCTTTTACGGCCTCTTGGAGCGAAATGCCCACCGTTCGGTCTTCGCGGACGAAGAAGACGGGCCACTGCAAAGTCGCATCCAGGACGTACTTCTTCGCGGCGCTCATGCCTCGTGGGCTCCACAGTGCTTGCGGCACGACGGTCCCCCCCAGGCCGCGAACGTCGTAGTCCAGCAGCCTCGCTTCGGGCGCTGGACGTTCGTGGTGGGTTAGCGGCATCTCCGACTCGGAAGCCTGGGCCTGGCCTATCACGGTGAAGCATGCCCCTGGCCAGCCTGGGACGTCCCAGCGTAGCAGGGACCTCCTGATACGCCTTTTGAGCAAGTGCTCAAAGTACCATTCGGAGGCTCTGGACCCGACCATGTAGGAGAGTGTCCCGTCGACCAAGAGGTCCGCTAGGATCGGGGACTGCGAAGTCGATGTGGGACAGGATATCTGCCCGCCTTCGTCCCTCGGACAAGAATGCGTTGTGGATTCGGAAACGGTGGAATGCGAAGACATCGGATGAGAGTTGCAAGGCGTGAACCAGACGTCTGTGTTATCGAAGCAGGGTGGAGAGGGAGGGTAAGGGCCTTTAAATTGAGAAAAGACACCGGCCCTGTGACATAAAAAATCATACTGAGTCCACCTCTGGACATAACGTGCCCGGGATCCTGAGGGCGGTGAACTTATGATTGTAGGCTCCACTATCAAAGTCATGGGATCTGTGGGACCTGAATTGAGGAAGCGTTGTTGAGTACACACGTACACGGCCCTTCAAACCACATCACGCTCTCCTAGGAAGCGCCAATCTTTTGCACGCAGAGTGTAGGGTTACTTCATTTGAGACGTCTATCGTTAAAATCATATTTCTGACCGACGCGTTCAATGGATATACTTTGACATGATGTAATCGTCGGGGACTGTGTCACAATCTTCTAAAACGCCGCCAGTGCCAGTGCTCGGGGATCACGATTTGGCCGCCCAATTTTCAGCAGAACAACGGAGTAATCCATTCCTAGAAACATCATGTCTCACGACACCCACCAGAACATCAGATATCGGTTTAAACATTGGTATCCGGAGCACCCTTGCCAAACGTTTCGAGAGAATGAGATGCAAAGACTCAAACATGAAACGCTGGCGCGAGAACGACACGAGGCCTACGTCGTAGGGCAAAGCCTCAGCCAGTCCTCGGAAGGTCTAACGCATCAGGGCCAAAACTGTGCGGAAGTAACCCTCCGACCGTCGTCTCGAGAAGTTCAGCGCCATCATTGACGCCCGTGCCGCTCTCATATCCAGCGGGCACTAGCAGGATCGGCATTTCAAGCGCACAAAACTCGCGGATGACTTGACGGCAAATACCACACGGAGCAAGTGGCTGCGCCACATCCCTGCAGACAAATTTCCGATTAATAATGTGAGTGGAACCCCTCGCTGGCAATATTAGTTGGGGATCAGTGGGACGACGCACGTGTTGACTGCGAGCGCAACGAAAGTACGGTTGCCTTGGCTCTGCACGAAGGAGACGGGGAGTCAATGACTGAGAGAGGGGTACAGTCGAGCTAAACAAGACCGTACTACGGCCTTCACTATGGCAGTGCGTTCAGCGCAGATAGTGCCGCCTGTTACTCCGTATCTGATCACTCCGTACACATCGGCAAGCCCAAAGCCAAAGCGACACATACCATAAGACGCATTCTCTACGTTCGCCCCTTTAATAAGCTGACCATCCGGGGTGAGAAGAGCAGCTCCGACCCGGAATTTGGAGTACGGAGAATATGAGCCATTCTTGGCTGTGCAAACGGTGAGAAAAGGTCAAGTTAGGGAACAAGATAAAGGCGAGAGATGATGTACCTTCTATTGCTGCTCGGATCAGTCGTTCGCGATCTAGGGTGGGTATCCTTTGAGCTTCAAGTTCCGTTGTCATCGTACGTGGTCTTCCGCGTCTTCAGCGCGTATCATCAAGCATGCTGGCATCTCGGCAATGCTTCCAAGTTAGGTAGTCCTTGCTTACTAAGCAACTTGATGTCATTAGTGTAATCCCATTCCTTCCAAGGGTGCCAACGCAATGTTAGAGTTCAAACGGACATAACTGCCACTGTGCCTAGTTATCCGTGATAGCGGAGAACTGGATGCTCCATCAGCGGAAAGGTCCTTTACTCAAGCACGATACATACTTCGCCAGTCGTACCGTGATGGTGAGCCATCATGATTGTCAGGGAATGATTAACTAAACAGATACAAGCACGAGGAGCTTATGCACTGGCACCATGGTGACGCTCTTACTGACGTCGTACTCCAACTGCCTGTATATAACGTTCACCGCGACCGGGAAATAGAGAAGCTTAAGACTTGGTCCCAACTTGAACTCATCATTGTCCGGATCCATAGCCAACAGCCATAGAGATCATAACAACGGCTAAAGGTGACAACTATACTTTTATGGCGAATCGCCGGTCATTTTGCATCGACAAGGGTTCTTCGGACTCGGATGCGATGTGGATCCGACTCATGTAACGAATCCTATCGATTAGTGCCAGTGTAACGAGTCAAGTTCCGGCCGCCGCAATCCCCCCTTTTTTCTACATCAATGTCTATGTTCCTATACATGTGCTCAAGTTATCCGTAGTGTGTCCTTGTTACGCAACAACGCCAGACGGACGGGAAACCTGACGCTCAATAAAGCTATAATTTTCATGATCACGATTGATCCGAAGCACTGCCTCAGTCTGCGATCCTACGTTTACCACCGATAGTCGCTACTAGTTCTGAACAACCACCGTCGTCAAATGACCCGAAGAATCACCTATGCTGGGTGGACAAGAAAACTTGCATGTCCGCACTATGCTCTCCGCGATGCATTGCATGCTGAGGGTAGATGTCTTGATTTTGCACGCACAAGCGGAGAGAAGTGTCCCAATCTGTGCGACGCACATCGATAGAATCCCTTCTTACGACAACACCTGGCACTTCCTGGGCGCGTCCTTGCCTGGTAAGGTGGTACACTAATCTGTCCACCCGATACGTAGTCCCTAGTGACTGATAGCCAGAAATCAGAACCCTCCTGGACTAGTTTACCGATGGCTTTCCAGACATATTCAGCCGCCTTTGCTTTTGCGCCGTATTGGCCGACTGTTTCAGAGAAGCTTGAAGGCATTTCATCACCAGCCTGTGTGTTTCCTTCGAGACGACTGCGTTTCAGAAACAAACATGGCTTTCCACTGGCACAATCCCCCTTAATGATCTTAATGATCTCCGGTCAATCAAGGTTCTTGTGTGGCGCGGGACTCGGATGCAAAAACCCAGTCGGTCTTTGTCTCCATTTGCCATTTGAGTCAGCCCCGGCCCATTTCGCATGACTTTCTACTTCTGAAGCTCTGAAGCATAGATGACCGCCCATCCCGCCATAAAACTTTCAGGCTTGCGTGTGAACAAACAACCCTGAAAACGGGTTGGGCTGAGAAGCTTCGGCATAGTAATTAAGGGAACGAAGGTTACATGACATCTGCATCGACGATAAACTCGGATAACAGTAGTTTCACTCAACAGAAAGTCGCTAGGGCATTCCAGTTGCCATGCATAGGTCTTGATTACATGGCTTTCAGGGAATGGATTATGTGTACCTGGAGGCGGTGTTACTGGTTTGTGGTTTCCACGTAGTAGGCTGCGGCGGTTGAGAACGGGCTGATTTGTTCCTCCAGTAGTACGGTATTATACCTGGGCGCATACTTCTCCCAAGCCCCCAAGCACTGCGTTGTCTTGCTCTGGTCTCTTGGGCAATCGCAACTGCGTCGTCTCGTGAGAGATCGTATCGTCAAACGCCTGGCCTGGAGTAATGCTACCTTCGCCGAACGTACAGTCCGACTCGGAGTCCAGCGGCACGGACGAAGGTGCGCAAATGGACGAGAGAAAAAAATCATCCATTTTTGTCTTCAACTTTTGAGTGTTCTCGAGTGGTTATCGATATTTGGGGCGAATGAATCCCAGCTCAAGGTATGCCTACGACGAGAAGAAGGGACTGCCTTTGAGATGAGCCGGATAAGATAAGATAACGGAATGGCGCGGCAATTGAAGACTCGGAATATCACCACCACCACCGTGACCTCCAGTTGTCTTCAACGATGCGCTGGAAAAGCCACTTGGCAGCCACAACTGTCGCTGCATTTCATACGAAAAACCCCATAGCCCACACTCGCTTTGCATCCCAATCCTCTCCTTCGTCAACGCCCTTTCCTTTCCCAGCTCATCGCAACCCCACCCCACACCAGATCTTCCACCTGCCTTCGAATGCATCGCAAGCAGAAATAAAAGCGCGGTGTAAGTTTGCTTCAATTTCTCCTTCCCAGGCTTCACTCGACCACTCACACCATGGTGTAGATTACGAGCTCGCACGAACCTTCCATCCAGACTCGCCAGCTTCACGGGCCCTCCCCTCGGGCGTGCGCCACGCCCGCTTTCACGCCCTCACCAGGGCCTACGACATCCTCCGTGGGAAGACATCCCACGCACGCCTGGGCCAAGGCTTTTCCTCGGACGATGAATACACCGCAGAGCTTGCCCGCAGACGACGCCAGCACGCCCGGCGCCAGGCATACCACGCCGGCCGCACTGCGACAGGATATGCGTCGGAGGCCGGAGCCGACGATGCGTGGAAGGACCAGTTGATCATCTTTGTTGGCCTCGCGGTGCGCACCCGTCTCCGCATCTCCTTTTCGCACCATGACTCACCGACTGTATTTCTGTAGTCGATCGTGGTAGGCTTTGCCCCTGCGTTACTGTCATTGCATACTATCCCCGATGCGCGCCATCGCGCTGCATCTGCCAACCTTGCGCAGGCACGAGCAGAAGCACGGACGTTTGGAGACGAGCGGCGCACTGCGATTCGCGCCCGCGTCACCGAGTTTGAACGTGACAAGGGCCGCGAAGATTCTCCGTCATAGCGCGCAATGTGAAAGTGCGGGAATTTGACTCACGCAGCATCATTAAATATGTACATTATACTATTGCCCGCGAGATCAGACCATTAGAACAGATGCCCTTGTCCCTGAGCGAGCCCGCCAAAGTAGCACGTCAGCGCCTTGAGCTTGGTACCCATCCACTCCTCTTCCACTTCGACTCGCTCCTCGCCAGCGGCTTCACTTTCCTTACCATTCACAGCTACCGATGTCGGCAAGAGAGATGCAATATCTTCCAGCGCAGTGTTGCGAGGCACATAGAACGCAACGTTGGGCGTCAGCAGCCGCGCGAGACGGAACAGCTCCGCGGCCGGTTCGGGCTGCGTCCGCGCGAGCGAGTACTCAGCGTCGGCGAGGTACTCGGGTCCGCCCCAAGGTGGACTGAGAAAGACGACATCGATCTTGCGCGCCGTCGATGATGGAGCTGCAGACGTGGTCGGTTGTAGCATGCGCCCGGCGAACGTGCGAAAGTCTGCGAGGACGAATTCGATGCGTGTCGCGAGGCCGTGCAGCGCTGCATTGTGGCGCGCGAGAGCGAGACGCGTGGGGGACGTGTCGAGTGCGATGACTATTAGATCACACCCGGGGGAGGGGTTAGCGTAAAATAGAACGATCGTCACAGACAGTATCGTACCGCGTTCGCACGTCCGCGCAAAGGCGATTGCGTTGCCGCCAACGCCGCAGAAGGCGTCGAGAATGACGTCGCACCGACACCGCTCCGCTATCTGCGTCGCGATGGCCTCGGGCGTCACGCTGTACCACCCTTCCTCGTCCAACAAGCAGCCCTCGTCGTATCTCGAAAAGTAGCGTGTCCGCTGAGCAAAATCTGCATTTGTCCACCCCAATTACGCGTGAGCAGAACGCCCTGTTCGTTAATGCACACACATACGTACACTTTTGGAGGTGGGCGGGGACCTGGGTAGCGTCGGTGTAGAAGGGTACGAGCCCTGTCGCATCGTACGCTTCATTTCCAGGCCCCAGGAGACCTGCCTTGCGCTTCCCAGCTGCCTTCTGCGTCTCCGCGTCGACAGAATCCGATTCGCGCTTTAGACGGGGAGTCGACGGTCCTGCCGAGTGAGTAGCACTGGCAGTCTGTGATAAACTTGGTTCATCCAAAGCTTGAAGAAACCGGGAAAGACCGGATAAGTTCGTCTGACGCGGTTTTTTGACCATTCTAAAATACAAGGCAGGTCTCAAGGAAAACAAGCAAAGTGGGGAGAAAAAAATACAAGGGTATGGCCAACGTGGGGATCGAACCCAAGACCTTCGCGTTATTAGCACGACGCTCTAACCAACTGAGCTAGTCGGCCAACACAACCAAATAGCAATGTTCAGCTCAAAACACGGCCAACGCCGAGGGCTCTGTTACCCAAAACGCGATGATAACTCAAGCTAGTACTGGCAACTCTGAGCCTCATGTGTCTTCCCTGTGGTGACCACGCGCGGCTTCGATAGTTATGAGACTCTTCCACATCTACCCGTTGCTAGTCGCCAGCCTCGCTGGCACGCAGGCTTTGTCCCCATTACCTTTGCATGATCCGCCAGATGACCAAGTCCGGGCCACCTTCGAGTTGCCCCCAGAGTCAGCATCCGACTCCGACTCATTACCCGTGCCCAATTCCACGCTCTCTTTTTGGATGCATGGTGCGCCGGGCGTAAATCCCCTTGCCCGTGTCGGTAGCTCCGGATCTCTCACCGCTGATGCTGATATTTGCATAATCGGCTCCGGCATCACGGGCGTCTCCGTCGCATACCACCTTTCCAAATTACTTGGAAGCGATGCAACGTTGCAGCGCACGCTGAATATCGTTATCCTTGAGGCGCGAGACTTCTGTTAGCTCGTTTGCCACTCATTCTCTTCCAAATATTGATTCCTCCTTCTTGCGTAGGCTCCGGGGCGACGGGTACCGCCTTTCTCTCAGAATCGCGACTTTGGAAGACTCTTATGCTATGTTTAGGTCGAAATGGCGGTCACCTCACGGCGCGCAACTTCAGGGGGTTTCCAAGGCACACCACGACTTGGGGTATCTCTGATGCGATCAGGGCCGTCCATATTGAAAAGCACGTCGTTGATGCGATTACCTCTCTTGTGAAAGAGGCCGGGCTGGAGGATGAGGTGGATCTTGTCGAGGGTGTCCGCACGATTCTATTTCCTACGAAAGAGGAGGAAGCAGAAGCCCGTGATGAGTACCAGGCCGCAAAGGCAGCAGGCATTAATGTCTCTGTTGCAGAGTGGCTCACCGAGGGTCAAGTTGAGGAAGTACGTCAACTATTTTCGTTATCGTAGCCATATGGCGATAATTGGTTTCGCAGACGTACGGAGCACGATATCCGGCGCTCCGCATCCCAGGAAACACGATATGGCCTCTCAAGCTCGTCACTTACCTATTCAAACTCGCGCAGAACGCCTCGCGAGCCGCATCATTGAAGCTACACACGCATACACCCGTGACGGCAGTCAAACCATTACCCGCCCAAGGTAGTGCGCACCGATGGGAGTTAGAGACGCCTCGCGGCCCCATGACATGCACACACGTCGTACATGCCACGAACGCATACGCATCCGCGCTGCTTCCACAGCTCTCTGGGCAAACCGGAATCGTCCCAACGCGCGGACAGGTCATGTCGATTCGCGCGGCTGTACCCGCGCGGGAGCTCACGCTGTCCGGCTTCACGACCAACTACGGACGGGAGTACTGGTTCGTGCGTCCCGGCTCAGCGGCGGACGAGCGCCCACTCGTCATCCTCGGCGGTGCACGCCTCGCCAAGGGTAGCTCGCGGAACGCTACGACGGACGACTCTGTGCTGGATGCTGCCGTTGGGAGACGGCTCAGGGAGTTCCTTCCGGAGGTGTTTTCGCGGAAATTTGAGAAGGGCGCCGAGCCGGAAATGGAATGGGTGCGCGTCGTCCCCTATATTTCAGCGCGTTGCCAGCGGTGTTGATCGTTCCTTGCCGGGGATTCATCCTTTGCCATAACAGACAGGTGTCATGGGCTTTACCGAACTCGGGGATCCATTTGTGCGTTCCTGTTTGGTATATCCGGATCACGCGATTTACACGATGGCCCCGTCACCCCATTTCTTGCCACAGGTTGGGCCGGTGCTGGACAAATTTGAACTTTGGGGCGTACCGATTGAGGGCCAGTACATCGCTGCCGGATACTCGGGTCATGGCATGTCACGCGCCTTCGCCTGGTTCGTATGTTCTTTCCTACCCCTCTACCCCCGATGACCAGAGATTACAGCGCGGACATCGTGGCGCGTATGATCGCGTCCAAGATTACGGGTCAATCGTGGGAGCTACCGCATTGGTTCCCACTACATTATCTTACGATCTTGGACGACTCACAGCAGCCGTTGTGTATCGTGGACCAGTCGTGGACCACCGCGAAGTGCCACATGAGAAATAGGCTGCATCCAGCTCTCCTCCGCTGATTTCCTTGTCATAAAATCTACCTCTTCTAAGACCTGACCATATTAACGTCAATCAATGTCAGGGACCTTTTTTTACTCCCACACGTTGATCGTTATAAATGCGAGATCCCCAGCTAGCGAGCCTGCCATGGGCATGTATGATAAGTTGACCGATTTCGGGGCACGTCGAATTCCGCTAGTCTGCTTTATCAAATGTTGCATGGCGGCTGCGGGTAGGGGACTCGGGACTCTCACTCCACCCAACCGCCGAAGCCCACTTAGGACACGGCTACTGCCGTCATTCTACCAGGCTGGGGCCGATGCGCTATTACACACAATTCGCAGCTCCGTGGCTGACGCCACAGCCGACTCCATTTTCGGGGCAACTGATGATATTTCCGAGCGACCTGCTTCCCATGAGAAACCCGCTCGTACGCGCGCCAGAATTCGAATTATGCTGCTTCAGGCTCCAAGTACAGGATTTCACGGTGTGAGTGATTATGAAATCTGACTACCATACGGCCGTGTAATGGGTCACGATACACGCCTCGTGCCGCGGATAACACCGCGAGTTGGCATGCGGCCATGAGGGAGTCGCTCTTGCTTCTCCTTAAAGGGTCCTTGATGGTTTTGTGCCACGCGAGCCAAAAGCCCGGAAGCCTCGGGTTTCAGGTTTTGAGGCAGTGAAGAGGCAAACTCGTACCAACGTTAGCCCAATGGGTCTCTTCTCTGATCTCAGGTCCCGGCATTTGCATTGCTGCTTGAGGTTGGCGCTGGAGGGTTGAATTTCAAGGTACACGCACAACATCATGGGACGTACACTTTCATAGACAAATTGATGTAAAACAAACGAAAAGATTGACTATCCAGATCGCGAGATTCGGCATTCGACGAAGACGTTTGTTGTCGAAAACTCGAACTTCCAGCAGTTCTCTATCCATTCGGTCACTTGGATATCAGCATACGGTCGATTGTCAGAAAAAGGCTCTTGAGGGTAAAGATGAAGATGGTCAGCGTGCTAGTTAGAGTATCCACCCGATTCCCATTCTGGCTAAAGCTAACCTGACCCCACTGGCACGGTTACAGGCAACATCCACCACCACATCACCTCTCCCGTCTCCTTCCCTGATCGAGATCTTGGGTCAAGTCGACGTTGACCAAGGTGTTGTGGAGGAGCGAATCCTCCTTATCCTTTCCCATCGCTGTGGTGGCGATTCGGACGGAGACTGTCGCCGAGGGGGCGGCGTCAATAATAAGCGCTTAGCTTCGTTTCTTCTTGTTCCAAACCATGTCCTACGCACACACCTCGGGCGGCGGCAATCTAGGCACACAAAAATGGGGGAGGGGTACGTAGATCTCCTTGTATCGCTTCTGGGAACCGGCACTCAGGCTCTCTCCCAGTTCTGATCGCGGGGGGGACCGACTGGTGCGTGGGCCCTGCGGCGTCACGAGGCTGTGGCAATTTCAAGTTTATATTGATGATTCGCTGAGGGCAGGCCAAAGTTGGGTCGCAAAGAGCGTGGCGGGAGGACAGAAGATTCCGAGTACGTGTTTTTGTTCCCCCGGCCTTATACACCCTCATCCTCTCCCCCGAACTACCACACCACCACCAACCACCCTTCTCCCAATATACAGTCATCCCGATCTGCTCGAACCGCACATTCTCCGGTCGTTGAGTAACGTAAAGGCTGTCAGTGTCCACGCCTCATGCGCCGGCTGTCACGCGATTGTGCTTGACATTGAGGGCACGGCTTGGCTCTTCGGACGCAATCAACCTGCGGCACTTGGGGTGCCCGGAGTCGATACAATTTCAGAGAACGCCCCACGTCGACTGCGAGCGACGGACCTCGGCGCACCGTCCGGCACTGTGTTCGTGAACGCTGCCTGCGGGAGAAGTCATTCTGTTCTCGTCGGCAGCAATGGGCGCGTATGGACCACAGGGCTTAACTCGCTCGGCCAGGTGCGGAAAACCGATCCTTCATAAACCATTGCGGTGACTATCGACTGACCGATTCTGCAAAGTGCGCGCACACGCCCTGCTCAGAAGTTAGCACGTTCAAGCTCGTGAATGGGCCTCTTTACCCTCAAACCGGCGAACAGGAGCACGTCGTCGCCGCCGCAGCCGGCATCACGTTCACGCTGTTCCTCACTGCGCGCGGAAAGAGCACGTGATGACCTTTTTTGTGCAGTGCCTGGATCGGTGGCTGACGCGGGAACGGCTTCACAGTATACGCATGTGGAAGTGGAGAGAAGGGTCAACTCGGCAACGGGCGCACGGGGGAGCACATTGCGACGGGAAATAGGACCGGGTTTGACATCGAAAACGAGCCAAGTGAGGAATCTTCTCCGGATGTCGGCAAAAACTTGGAAGCTCATGACGTTTGCAGTCCCTGTCAAGGGTTTGGATGACAAGAAGATTGTACAGATTGCGTCCGGGCAACAACATAGCATCGCACTAGACGAAGATGGGTATGCACACGATTCCAACTTGAGAAAGCATGAACTCACAGTTTTCCCATCACAGTATTGTATACGTCTGGGGCTACAATGGCTATTGTCGTCTGGGCCTTGGGAATCAAAAAGACGTTCTAACTCCGCAAGTTGTTCCTCAGGTATGTCGTGTCTTTGCGTTACGCCGCAGTGCTCATGTGGTGTTTGCAGTTCGCAGGGCCACACAAGCAATTTCTGGGTGCAAAAGTGGTCGCAGGTCCGACAAATTCTGTGGTAATTGATCGGCAGAGCATGTACTATATGGCAGGGAAGGTCAGGTTTCGATCTTGTTTCCCCCCCTCTACGCACTGACTCTGCTAATTATAGTGGAAAAACACCGGTGATGGTAAGTATCCCGAGTAGCGCCATGTTTCCTGTCATTGACGGTCTAAAGGCTCGGCTGGTCAACCGTATTCGACTTTCCGACTCATGCATGATATCATGGGGTGTAAGATAAAACAAGCCTGCAGTGGCGGAGTCACGCATTTTGCCCTGGCGCCCGATGAAGAGGAAGGGGGGATCATGACCATCGCGTGGGGTCAAAACGCAGCCAACGGCGAGCTCGGCCTCGGGCCAGAGGAGCCGAAGAGTGCGACCAAACCTACACGTAACCAGCCGCTGATTGGCATCGACGTCTTTGAGTTCGTCCTTTTTCTTCCATTTTGGTCGAAGGAAGCCCCATTGATTCATGGATGCGCAGTGTCACCGCGGGCCAGAACACGGCGTTCTTCCTCGTCACCCCGAACGAGAAGTATTCCGATCTGCCGCGCCATCTCGTCGAACTAGACACGCCAGACGAGTGCCTCGTATGCCACAAAGATCAGGGCGACCCACTCGCGTGCGATAAGGTAGCTTTCTATATCCCTCCCGTTCGTCACCGTACGTACTCATACCCCCGCGCGCAGTGCGATAAACCTTATCACCACACGTGCCTCACGCCACCCTTGGCAGCCATCCCAGACGGCGAGTGGTTCTGCCCGGATTGCGTGCGCCATCCAGGCGCACCCATGGACGACGCAGCGGCAGGGATGACGGCAGCGGCGGCGGCAGCGTCGTCGTCGTCGTCGTCGCGAAAGAAAGCGGCTCGCGGCGCCCCCGCGCGGATGGAGGGCGATGACGACGGCGGCGGCGGCGGCGGTTGGAGCGACAATGGCGACGAAGGCGATGATGATGACGGAGAAGAGGACTACGACGACGATATCGATGTGGACGATGAGGACGTAGGGCGGAAACGCAAGGCGCCCGCGAAGCGCGCGACAGGTCCGTCTTCCACGCATCAACTTTCTCGTTTCTTTTTCACCGTTTTCCACGGCGCCGCTGACATTGGCAATGAAACTGCTCCACATGTTTGTTTGTTTTTTCGTGTAGCGTCGAAGCGGAAAAAGTAGGCGACAACACAACATGAAAGCAACACACCCGTAGGCGCGCCTTCCTTTTACCTCCCTCCCTCCCCGCCACGCCATTCGCCCATTTATATACGCACAGTGGGCCGTTGGTGATATTCTGAGACAACCTCAACCTTGTCTTCTTCTTGGTTTTGATTAACCCCCTCTCCTACCAGCCTTTTCAGACATGTCAATATTTCTTTTTCTCTTTCCCCCTTCAAATTGTTTTTTTTCGTGGTCCGTGTGATTAGCGTACCTACAGTACCTAAAAGTTACTTTGGTCTATCCAGTATAATATATGTTAAAATAGGCAAAACAGAACACGCGCGTGCAGACACCCAACAAGACGACCAAAAGTTTACTATGCTATGTCCTCATGACAACAAACCGCAAAAGTCCCACCCATCAATCAAAGCACCGATACCATCGATTTTGTCGGACGTCCGCATAGTAAGGGAGCATTGATATCGTTGATTTCCGTTTCTTTTAGTTTTCTTTTTCTTTTAGTCACGCATGCCAGGACATCACCACTCAGCTCAGTTGGTACTTTCAGTTACTTCCGTCGATTGATATTATCGTTGCTTTTATATGTCCCTTACCGCGACTGTGAACGTTATTACCACGAACAAATTCGGATCTCCTAAATCGGCATGTTCGCAAGTTTGAAACAAGACGAAACTTTCGATTTCGAAATGTCAAGTCGACATTAGGAAGCAGATAGATACCTATTAAGCGATTCGGTTTATCGGCCATGAGTTAAGTACAGTCACAATTGTTATTTCACGAATGCGCAACGAATACAAATACATCATCGGCATCAAGTGAGAGGACAGAAGGAAATGATACCGCACACAGTATGTAAGAACCCACACGTCCAGCACAAGCCCGAGTACCGTACAAATTAAGTATCTGGTACCTAGTCTAACTGACGACGACTCCGTGAAGAAAGGAGAATGAAGAGTCAACCAAACCGAGGGCATAGAAGCAACAGTGGATGTAGTGCCTTTGTAACATACCCCACATAATCCAGGAGGCTGTATAATAATGTACCACCTTAATTTCATGGAACTTGCACACCCACACAAGTTATAATTCCCCCTCTCCCT
>Ga0137397_10000698_pt1 | contig 23250 bp, 22 predicted proteins | sample czorhiz116metaG_FD_106658 | JGI IMG/M metagenome (GOLD analysis project Ga0137397, IMG submission 106658) | Vadose zone soil microbial communities from Angelo Coast Range Reserve, California, USA - czorhiz1.16 metaG | ecosystem: Environmental > Terrestrial > Soil > Vadose zone | place: USA... | reverse complement strand
GAACCTCGACTCGGAGGGCGATCAGGCGCTGACGCGGGCGATACTCGGCATTCGCAAACGCGGCGGCCTCGTTGTTGTCATCGCTCATCGGCCAGCTGCTCTTGCCGGTGTTGATCTTGTGCTCGCTATGGCGAACGGCCAGGCTCAGGCATTCGGGCCGAAGGAGGAAGTGCTGCGCAAGGTGTTGCAGAGCCCCAAGGTGGTAACACCGATGCCAAAGGTGGTCGTGGACGCGCAGGGATACTCGTCATGAAAAGACCAGCAGCCCCAGCCCTTAGGTCGATCCGGAGACATGCTCTCGGCGGGGCCACCGCCCTGATCATGCTGCTCGCGGGCATCGGTGGGTGGGCGTCAACAACCGAGTTGTCGGGCGCGGTCGTAGCCTCAGGAGCGCTTGTTGTCGATACAAATGTGAAGAAGGTGCAGCATCCGACCGGCGGCGTGGTGGGAGAGTTGCGCGTTCGCGACGGCAGACGCGTCAGTGCCGGGGACGTTGTGGTCCGGCTCGACGACACGGTCACTCGCGCCAACCTGGCGATTGTTGTCAAGGGTCTGGATGAATTGGCTTCACGCCAGGCTCGCCTGGAGGCTGAGCGTGACGACATCGAACAGCTTGAATTTCCAAACGCGCTCTTGGCGCGCGCGGACAATCCAGATGTCGCCCGGGTTATTGCTGGCGAGCGCAAGCTGTTCGAGTTTCGCAAGCTGGCACGGCTCGGCCAAAAGGCGCAGCTGAAAGAGCGTATCGCGCAGCTCCAGGAAGAAATAGGGGGCCTCATGGGTCAAGCGACAGCCAAGCGGCGCGAGATCGAATTCATCAACGAAGAGCTAAAGGGTGTGCGCGAGCTGTGGGCGAAGCAACTTATTCCAATCTCACGCGTAATGGCGCTCGAGCGGGAGGCGGTTCGGCTCGAAGGCGAGCTAAATCGGCTTATTGCGTCCGCTGCGCAAGCCAAGGGTAAGACGACCGAGACCGAGCTTCAAATCATCCAGATCGATCAGGACCTGCGCAGCGAGGTCGCCAAGGAACTGCGGGAGATCCAGGGCAAAACCGCCGAGCTCGTCGAACGAAAAGTGGCTGCCGAAGACCAGCTTACGCGCATTGATATTCGCGCACCGCAGGACGGGATTGTCCATCAGCTTGCGGTGCATACAGTCGGAGGGGTCGTGAATGCCGGTGAGCCGCTGATGTTCATCGTACCCGAGAGGGACGAGTTGACGGTGGAAGTGCGGATACCCCCGCAGGACATCGATCAGCTGCGGATTGGCCAACCCGCGGTCATGCGTTTTACTGCATTCAACCAGCGCACCACTCCAGAGATCAACGGTGTTTTGAGCAGGATTTCGGCCGACATCATCCAGGATCAGCGGACTGGTGCCTCATACTACTTGGCACGTTTAAGCATGCCGGGTGAAGAGGTTGCCCGGTTGCGCGGGCTCAAGCTTGTTCCTGGCATGCCAGTTGAAGCCTTCATCCAGACCGAACTTCGCACGGTGATCTCATATCTCGTGAAGCCGATGAGTGACCAAGTCATGAAGGCGTTTCGAGAGAAATAGTCGAAAGGCGGACGTCGGTCGGAATATGCGTTGGTTTTGCTGTTGTCGATCGATCGCGAGATTGACATCGCTGGGGTGCGACGTTCCGCAGTGCATCACTTGCCCAGCCAATGGTAACGCCCTACGGGAGAAGATGGGATCGCGAGTTTGTGATCGAGAAAACGGATTTCGATTATCGGTATTATGTTTGCTGGACAGATAAAACAGGAAGGCTTCTGTTTTGCGCGAGGACGTCTAAATCGTTGTTCGCAATGATTTCATTACGCAATAGTTGCGCGGCTCGCCATGCGGACGGAGTTGATGGAGTCGTTACGCAGTATAATGTTTACTCTACAAGCAACTTGATATAATGTCGCAGCATAAACGTGAGACGCTCTTTCCGGGCTAGTTCTCAAGCTAGGTTGTTTTGTTGGGGCTTTGCGCCAACCGGGGGCGAGGTCCTGTCTCGCAAGCTGGCCATCAAAAACAGAGACTGAGACTTCAAAGTGATCAGCGAACTCGGTCGCGGGCTCTTTTGCGAGTGCTCCGAACGTTCGTGAGCTTTGTTGTGTCCGATCCATATTGATGCACGCCGCATAACGGCGTTCTGACAGTGGTGCAAGGAGGAGATGGACATGTTTCTTTCGAGCAAGGCATCCCGCATCCGACAGAGAGAAGCACAGAGGGCACGCGACAATCGAGCGGAGATCGTAAAAGCGCTCTCGATCGGCCAGATCACGCGCCGCGATCTCTACAAATGGGGGCTGTTCACGACCACTGGGTTCCTGGCGTGGAAGAACGGCTTGAGTCCTTTCGCGCGCAGTGCCTTCGCGGCGGTCCCGACCGGAACGCCACGGAGCCCGTTATTCGGGGCCCAGAAGTTCAGCCAGCCGATGCCGCGGCTGGCCCTGCAGACGCCAACGCCGATGGTCCGTGACCAATTTGGCAACGCCAAATTCACCGGGGCGCTTGCCAACGAGCGGCCGGCAAAGCGGTTGTCGTACCATACCGACTTCACCGCTGACCCGACTGACGCCCGATTCATCAATCCGGTCACCGGAAGAGGACCGATCGAAGGCCGCCCGCCCGGCGAAGTGTTTGCCCATCAGCGCTGGGACGAGTTCTTCCCTGAGGTCGGCTACGTCATTTCTATCGCGCCGGTCGCGCCCAACAGCAGGTTCCATCCCAATTTCCCGGCACAGAACCCGAACAGCGTGTGGACCTACGGCACCGGCGCGTTCGCGCAGGGTCACTTGCCGCCCATGCTCTTCAAGGGCCGATATGGCCAACCCATCATCAACCGCGTCTACCAGAACCTGCCGACCAACCGCGCGGACAACGGAGGCTTCGGTCGCAACGAGACCCAACTCCATTTCCACAATGCACACAACGGCGCGGAGAGCGATGGCGCCGCCAACGCGCACCACTTCCCGGGCACCTTCTATGACTACCGTTGGAGCACGACGCTTGCCCGGCGCGACAAGATCAATACCCAGGCCGGGGATCGTCGCGCGTCGGGACCGAACGGCAATGGCGGGCTCGAGCAGGTGGCGGGCGATTTCCGCGAGATTCAGGGCACCATGTGGGCGCACGACCACCGGTTCTTCTTTACCGCGGAGAACGTCTACAAGGGCAACATAATGATGCTCAATTATTACAGTGGCCCGGACCGCGGCAATGAGGCGCTCGTTGACGGAGTCAATCTGCGGCTGCCGAGCGGCAAACTGCTGGATTTCGGCAACATCGATTTCGACGTCAACCTCATCGTCTCCGATGCCGCTACCGATCAAGCAGGCCAACTGTTCTTTGACATCTTCGACACCGACGGCTTCCTCGGCGACCTGATGCTCGTCAACTTCGCCTATGCGCCGTTCATGGAAGTGCTGCCGAGGAAGTACCGCTTCCGCATTCTCAGCGCCGGCATGTCGCGGTTCATTCAGCTCGGCCTCGCCGATCTGAGCGGGAATACGGTGCCATTCAAGGTCATTAGCAATGACGGGAATTTGCTGGTGAACCCGGTTCCAAACACCGCGCTTGAAGGAGGAACGCTGGACCAGCAGGGCACTGCGGAGCGTTTTGACATCGTCGTCGACTTCTCCACATTCTCGATTGGCTCCAAAATCAGGCTGGTGAACAGGTTGCGCATGCGTGATGACGGGCGCGGGCCGACGGACCCGTTGACGCTCAGGCAGGCGGCTTCCCTGGTGAATGGCGACCCCGACGATCCGGCGGTTGGGCCAATCATGGAATTCCGGGTCGTCAGCCAGGTTCAGAGCGTGGATGTGCCAGGCGTCATCCTCCACGCGACCGACCCCGATCCGAGCGTGGTGCCGGCGGTCTTGACCCAGCAGATTCCGGTCGTCGCTCCAGTCAGGACCCGGCTGGTCGAGTTTGGCAGGTCAGGCAACGGCGACTCGCGCAACCCAAAGACCGGTCAGTGCACCCCCGATTGCCCGGAAACCGCGGTGTTCCCGTGGACCATCAAGGTCAATGGTCAGGACGCGCATTCGATGAACGCCAACCGCATTTCCGAGTTGATCCCGAAGGCCGGCGAGATCGAGCAGTGGACCTTTGTCAACGGCGGCGGCGGCTGGGACCACCCGATCCACCTCCATTTCGAGGAGGGCGTCACCTTGAACCGCGGGGGCGCTCCGCTCGCGGCGACCGAACGGCTGGTCAGAAAGGATGTCTGGCGGCTGCGGGCCGGCGGCCAAGTCACGTTCCAGGTGCAGTTTGGGGAATATGGCGGATCCTATGTCACCCACTGTCACAACACGGTGCACGAGGATTTCGCTTTGTTAATGCGGATCCAACTGCTGACCGGGGTGCCCGGATCGCCGCAGACCGCGGTCACCCCGACGCCGAACCCGAGCCCCGATGGCGTGACCTTCACGACGCCGGAAATCCTGCCCGAAGGCGATCCGAGAACCACGATCTGATCGGGCAGTTGAAAAACCAAGATTCAGGAGAAAGCTATGAACCAGCCAAACACACTTGTGAAGCTGATGATCTCCGGCGCCGTCGTAGCTGCTATCGGCCTCTCCGCGTCGGCTCAGACCACCACGACACCGAAGGCGTCTGCTCCGTCTGCTGGCAACCTGACTTCCGCGGGAAAGTCAAAGCCGACTTCAGCAACAGCGCAGATGATCCAAGAAGCGTGCCAACGGTCAAAGGCACGCAGGGCCAAGTTCCTGCAAAACGGCACACCGGAACAGTTCGGCAGCGAGGAACCCTTCACGTTCGATCCCAACGCGCCGCCTTGTTGATGCGGTTGCCGATGAGGCTCTTGACTCGAGGGCATTAGTGGCGCGCCGGAGGGTGTCTTCAAACGGATACTCTCCGGCAGGGATTCTCATGGAAGGTGTCCTGGAGAAGCAATATGCAACGAACTCTTCTGGCGAGCATTGCGCTGTTTGCGACGCTAACGGTTTCGATGCCAGGCACAATTGAGGCTCAAAGCGGTCGCTGGGGTAAGGATTATTTCCCGAATTTGCCCGTCGTCACTCAGGACGGGAAGACGCTGCAGTTCTACGACGACGTTGTAAAGGGCAAGATCGTCGTTATGAGCTTCATCTACACGAGCTGTAGAGACATCTGCCCGATGACGACCTCGAGGCTGGCACAGATCGAGGAGAAACTGGGCGACCGTGTCGGGCGCGACATCTTCATCAATTCGATCAGCGTCGACCCGGAGAACGACACGCCGGACCGGCTTAAGAAATATGCCGAGGCGTTTCACGCCGGACCGGGTTGGCTCTTTCTGACCGGGAAATTGGCGGACATCCGCGCGATCAACGGCAAGTTTGGCGAGCGAATGCGCAGCCTGAGCGAGCACCGCAATGAAATCGTGCTCGGCAACGATACGACCGGCGAGTGGCAGCGGGACAATGTTTTTAATGACCTCGACCGCGTTATCACGGCGATCCGCGCCATGGATCCGAAGTGGCGTGAGCAGGTACGCACGCCAACGAAAGAGAACGCGGCCATGCGTCCCATTCCGCTTAACGGACCTCCGGGCCAATCCTTGTTCGTAAAGCTGTGCGCCGGCTGTCACACGGTGGGGCAGGGCGACAAGGTGGGACCTGACCTGAATGGCGTCACGGACCGCCATGGGCGCGCTTGGATTTCGAATTATGTCAGGGACCCGGAAAAGATGCGGGCTCAGAACGACCCGGACGCCCTGGCACTTTTCGCCAAATACCCAGACGTGCGCATGCCCAAGATGGGACTTTCCGAGAACGATGCAGCCGACCTGATCTCCTATGTGGAGTTGCAGATGTATCGGCTGAGCGCTCCACAAAGTGGCTCGCAGGGAACGTCTGCGCCCCCTCACCATCACCATTGATGTGGCAGCGGGCGCGCTCCGGAGAGGAAATGTTGGTTACGCAGCCATGAAGCGAATGCGCGTGCCCCAAGGGTCGGCGGTCTCGAAGCCGGTGCGAATCGGGGTGACAGGCGCGCCCAACTCTCGCAGGCGGGAAGCGATGGGCTGTTGCGTGGCGCTATCATTGGCCACAATCGAGAACCAGGAAAGCCCGGCGCGGTGCTGATCGCGGGGACCGGCACCAGAGCTGTCCCATACGTTGGTAGCGACGTGATGGTGATAGCCGCCCGACGACATGAAGGAGGCGCCAGCGCGGCGGCGTGTTAGATCGAGGCCGAGGGCACCGTGATAGAATGCTTCCGCCGCACTGAGATCGCCGACGCGTAGATGCACGTGACCCACGCGGAGGTCGGCTGGCGTAGTCTCATTTGCCACTGCGTCCGCGGCGCGCAGAAGATACTCGATGTCGAGCGGTTTGGAGGGCATCAGGACTTGGCCCTCGCTCCAGCGCCAGGTTTCTGCGGGCCGGTCGGCATAGATCTCGACGCCGTTGCCTTCCGGATCGTTGAGATAGAATGCTTCGCAGACCCCGTGGTCATTGGCGCCGATGATCGGCACGTCGGCACCAGACATGTGCAGCATCCAGCGTGCGAGGTCGGCGCGCGTCGGCATGACGAAGGCGACGTGGTAAAGCCCGGGGGTGTGCGGGTCATCGGACTGCACCTCGGGCTGATGCGTGAGCTCGACGAGGACGACATCGCCGACGCCGAGCCGCGCCGCGTGCTCAGCGCGTTCCAACACCGACAGCCCGACGACGTTGTGATAGAAACCCAGCGCTTGGTCGAGATCGCGCACTGTGATGCCCACGGCGCCAATGTGCAGCGGCGTGCGGGTGGCAAATGGGAGGTTCGTCGAATCGTTGGTGGAGCTCATCCGGTCCTCATCAGCGCTTTGCTCCACCAGTTCCGGAGGGAGAGATCATGAAGAAGACATTGCTCACTCTCGCCGCTGCGGCGGCGATCAACACGATCGTTGTTGCGAGTCTGCCCATCCCGGCGTCGGCCCAGGATTCTTGGCCGAGGACTGCCGTCGTCAATGCGGGTTCGGGTCTTGTGATCATCGGTGGACCAAACAGACCGACCGCGGTTGTTGTGCCGGTGCTCACCACCGCGAGAGTCGTGAGCGTTGGACCGCTCACGCGTGTCTCGGGCTGCTACTGGGCACGGGAGCGAGTCCGTGATCGTTGGCTTCGCTTCCGGGTGTGCGGCTAGTGCCCCGTTTCCGAAGTTCGTGATACATCTCAGCATGCTCTCACACGAACTTCGGAAACAAAGGGGCACTAACTCTAGTGCCGCTTTTCGATTTGAAGTTCCTAACAGAGTTTGCTGCAGGTGGTGTAGGAACTTCAAATCGGCGGCACTAGGCATCGCTGCATCCGGTAACTCTACTCTGTTCTTTTGATCAACACATCGGCATGGCGGCGATGGATTCCTCCACTGTGTCGCCGGCATTCGCGACGCCAAACCCCCTGCGCCAGCGGCGGAAGGCGTAGGCGCCAGGTTGACTCGCCACGAACTCCAGAACGGCCTCGCGTAGGAACACGGCCCCTTGTGGCGTCCGCGCTTCAGCCAGGATGCGGAACACGCGGCCGCTGCCGGCGCCTGAGAGAAGGGTAGAGCCGGAACCGATGCCGCGGCTTGCGAGGGCCGCGAGGAGCCGCCGATGCGCCAGATTGCCGTCGACAGTGACCTGACCTGAGTAGACGGTTGCATAGGGACGTAACGCGTCCGCCAACCCAATGGGCATGCCAAGCACCTGCTCGACCTCCTCGATCGCATCGAGCGGCCGGTTCTTCGCTCCCGCCCGGACCTGATCGGGCTCCTCCATTTCCGCGCCGAGCGGCGGACGAGTGTTGCCAGGATCTCGATAATTGAGAATACGCCACGCCTGGCGCGCGACACGGTCTTCCGATACGCCCGCGGCGAGCAGCGCAGCGCCGATGAGGCGCTCGTCGGCCATGTTGAGATCAACCTTGCCGACCTCGTCCTCGACTGCGATGGCAAGCCAGTCGCCATTGTCCATACTGCAGCGGATCGACCGGCCGTTGCGCGGAAACCGCGCTTCACGCACCGCTGTTGTACGCCACGCCGAGATATCCAGCACGGCCAGCTCGACACCTGCGTCCGCAAGCGCCTCGGCGCGCGCATTGTCAATGGCATTGCGAGTGGTCTTGAGGTGTGCGCTGACGGACGCGCCGAAAAAGAGCGCCAGCATGATGAGGATCGACAACGCCCAGATGACGACCAGGAATGTGAACCCCTGTTCGCCGACCGCTCTGCGCCTTCCGTTGTCGTCGGACACGTTTCAAAGCCCAATGACTTGCGAACGGCCGCGTCAGCGTTGGATCCGATCCAATTTCTCCCGCAGGCGCGGGGGAGCCTGCCGTTGCGGCCTGAGCGTCAGGTTCAGCCGATCGCGGAACTCGTCGGTGATCCCCTGCATCTGATTGACGTCGCGAACCACGCGCGGAGTGATGATGATCACGAGTTCCGTGCGTTTGATGCTGTCGTCCTTGGATTTGAAGAGATTTCCCACGACGGGAACTTCGCCCAGGATCGGCAACTGGCTCCGTCCAACGCTGCTGCGATCCTGCATCAAGCCGCCGAGCGCGAGACTTTCACCGTCCTTGACCGCGACTGTCGTCTTGATACGGCGCTGCGTAATCGTCGGCGAACCCCCGAGGCTCGATGGCGTGATCGCGCCCACCTCGCTCACTTCCTGTTCGATCTCCAGAAGGACGCGCCCTTTCTCGTTGATGCGCGGAACGAGACCAAGGATCACACCCGTGTTTCGGTAGGTTATGGAGTTAATGATAGGTGCCGACCCTGCGACGGTGGCCTGGGCCTGTTGCGTCAGAATAGGCACCTCGTCGCCGATCTGCAGCGAGGCCCGCTTGCCATCAAGAACCGTCAAGGTCGGGGACGACACGATGTTGACGTCCGTGACATCGCTCAGCGCGTCCAGAACGACACGGACGTTGGTCGCGTTGAGGGCGTAGGAGAAGCCGGGAAAAGTTGGCGCAATCGCGCTAACCAGGCCGTCCGGGAACGTCGCTCGGCTTTGGCCTGCTTCGAAGAACCACTTCACACCCATGCGCAGCTTGTCGTTCAATGTCACCTCGGCGATCGTCGCCTCGATCAGCACCTGATCAGGGAGCATGTCGATCCGGTCGAGTATCCCCACAATTCGCTTGTACTCGCTCCGACTTGCAGTGATGAGCAACATGCGGTTGGCTTCGTCAGGCACGACGCTGACAGAACCTCGTGACGCGGCGCGCTCCTCCCCTGGTGGGGGACCGCCGGGAAATCGCAACGCCGGATCAACCGGAAGGGGCGGCTGCGCCAAGGGCTGGGAGCCGGTTGACGTCGACCGGCCGGGGTCCACTAACGTGGCGGCGCCCGACGATGGAGGTCGTTCTTCCGGGCGGATCTCGGTCGTTGTGGGGGCTTCCCCGCCGCTCCCGGTCCCCGGTCGTGTGGTGGCGGGACTGCCGCCGCCATAGACTCGCGACAGCAACTGTGCCAGCTCGCCTGCCGACCGATTGCGCACCTTGTACGAGAAGATTTCACGTGCGCCGGCGCGGCTCGCTGACTGGAGGCCTTCGACCAACGTCGCTGCACGGCGCAAATAGTCCGGGCGTGACGACATGGCGAGCACCGCCCTCAGCCGTCGGTTCGGGACGAACCGCACAAGACCCTTGGTCGGACTTGCAATGTCGTTCGCAAATAACGTGTCCAGCTCCTGCGCCACTGTGTTCGGGTCCGCTGAATCGACCGGGAATAGAGCAAAGGACATGCCGCGCATGGAATCGACGTCGAACACGTCGATGACTTCGAGCATGGCCGACATTTCGGCCGTCGTACCGGTCAGCATGAGGAGATTACGGGCTGAATCGACGCGCAGGATCGCGTTCTCCCGCGCGACGGACTTCAGCACCTGCTCCATCTCCGCCGCTGCGACGTAACTGAGCGGCACGACGTTGACGGACACGCCCGCTTGCAGCTTGGCTTTGCTTCGGGCGGTGCTAATCGGCGCGCCGACCGGCGCGTCGCTGGCCGGAACGATCCTGTAGAGGTCTCGGTTCACAACGATGCGTGCGCCCTGACCACTGAGTACGGCGTCGAAAATGTCGAGCAGCGCCTGCTGCTTGACGGGCCTTGTTGTCTGAACCGTAACCGACCCTTTGACCCGGCTGTCGATGATATAGTTGACCTTGAGCATGTCACCCAAGACGGCCTTGGCCGCATCCGCGATGCTCGCCTCGACGAGATTGAGCGTAACGCCGTCGCCCTCAGCCTCGGCGATGACTGCACGAGAAGCAGGCCTGCCCTGCTGATCAGCCGGGGAGGCCGGCCGTTGCCCTGCTTCGGCGGCGCCCCAGATGCGCGGTCGTTCAGACGACTGTCCTTCAGCGCCGTGCCGTGCCGTCTGAGGCGTGCGCGGGGTGCCATTCTCGGCGGCGGGCAGATCGGGAAGCAGCAGACCTTGCGGAAGAGAGGAGCATCCCGCGAGCGTCGTCGCGCCAGCGACGACGGCGAGAACCAGTTGTGACCTCAAGAGTCGCAACAGACGCATCGCACACTACCAAAAACAAAGCACTCACGATGTAATGACCTGGACGCATTGGCCTAGCACGAAATTCGAGGTGACAATAGTAGGCAGAGGATATAATGTTTGCGCATATAGAGTTTACTGTACTTCTTGACGCTTGGCGCAGTCTTTGCCGCAATCGATGGGCGGGCTGGTGGTCGAGAGTTCAGGGTCATGCTGATAGTCGGTGAAGGCGTAGGGTGGCGCCTGGGGTTCCACTCGGGCGGATGGTGGTGGACCGCGGGGTTTGTGGCCCTTTACGCTGCACCGGCAGTCTTTGCTTTCATTTGGCTCGGCACCACCATATCGACGCACGTGCTCGTGTTGTCGTTGGTGCTGGCCGCCGCGCTCATCGTCTTGAGTGAAACAGACCGCCGGGCCTTTCGCTTACCGGACGTGATTACCATTCCGCTTGGGTTGTCTGGCATTCTCGCGACGACGATCACGGACGGCGGGATCGCTTGGCACGTGTTCTCCGCAGGCCTCGGACTGGTGCTGATCCTGTTGGTCGATCAAGCCTACCGGACCTGGCGCGGCTTCAGCGGGATCGGTCTCGGTGATGCCAAGCTGTTCGCCGCTTCAGGTGCGTGGCTCGGCGCGGAGGCCTTGCCCACAGTTCTGCTTTGGTCCTGTGTCGCGGCATTAGTGGTGCTGGCGCTGATGCACGCTGCAGGCCGGCAGATCGGCGCGCAAACCGCGATCCCGTTCGGATCGTTTCTCGCTTTTGGCACTTGGCTTGTTTGGTGTTTGGGCCCGTTGCACTAAAGCATGATCCCGAAAAAGCCTGCCCCGGGCTTGACCCGGGGTGGGAACCGGTTTTCGGAAAAAGATCATGCTCAACAAAGAAGCTAGACCATGATCCCGATTCAATTTGATCGGATCATGGTCTAGCTCCCCTCCGGCAAAGTCTTCACTTGGACGGAGAAGTGACATGATCGAAGCGACCGCAAAGGGGAAGCGCTCGCGCGCAGGCGGGGACACGCCTCATCCATCGATTGGTTCGGTGGCGGATGCCGGTTACACCCTGCTCGAACTGCTCGTGGTGCTGACCATCCTCGTCTTGATTACGGGCTTGGCAGCGCCGCAGTTTCTCGGGTACTTGGGGCAGGCTCGCTCACAGGCCGCTCAGGTTCAGATCAAGAATATCTCAACGGCGCTCGAGCTGTTCTATCTTCATAACGGCGGCTATCCATCCGAGCAGGTCGGGCTGTCAGCGCTGGTGAAGGCGCCGCCCGGCGTCCCGACTTGGCATGGACCCTATCTCAAGAGCCCAGAGGCACTACTCGATCCATGGGGTCGGCCATATCGTTATCGTATCCCCGGTCGTAACGGCAATTTCGATGTTTTTACTCTTGGCCGCGACAACAAGGAAGGCGGCACCGGCGAAGATCGCGACCTCGTGAGTTCGTAGCGTTGCCTCGTGAGTGGACCGCGCCCATGACGGCGTCCAAGCTGCGGAAACGGGGCGCCGGTTAGAGCATGATCCCGAAAAAGCCTGCCCCGGGCTTGACCCGGGGTGGAAGCCGGTTTTCGGAAAAGATCATGCTCAAGCAAAAAGTTAGACTTTGATCCGATTCAATCTAATCGGATCAAAGTCTAGAGATTGTAACCGCGGCTGCGCAGGACTTTCCTGAACGCCTCAACAGTTTGCACATAGAATTCTGACATATGCGGCATGACCATGCCCATGACCTCAGCGCTTAGCTGTGGCGTCAGCTGCAGCAGCTTGCCGCCGGTCGGCGTACGGTAGAAAGCGATGATCTCGCGCAGCTCCTGCGCGGTGAAGTGGCGTGCGTAGATTGCTGGTCCTTCGGCAACGATGTTCATCATGTACTCGAATTGGATTCGGTCGAGTTCCTTGCGTAGGTCCGCAATCGCCTCGGCGTCGATGTTTGGATTGTATGCACGCAGCCGGCTCTCGATCGCGGGCCACATCTGAGTGGTGACTTGACCGGCCAGATGTGCGACCAGATCTCGCGACATCAGCACGAGCAGATCGCGAGCGGCTTCGAGCGCCTCGCCCGATGGGATGGCCTGAACTTGCGCCTGAACTTGGGTCGGAACTTGGGTCGGAACTTGGGTCGGAACTTGGGCCTGCAGTTGCCCGGTCGGTCCGGCGATCATAAGAACAGTGGCAAGGGCAGTGGTGCTGAAGACTTTCATGGCGCGGATCCCAAGTCTCGTCGACGAATATGAAAGTGTGCTGATCCTAGCGTCGCGATTGCGCTCTCGAACCGAGCTTCAATTCTCTCGTGAGTGGCGGCCATGTGCGGGGATCGCCGCTTGGGAATTGAACATCCACCGTCACGAGACCCGGCAACGTGGTCTGCCCCTCCCAATTGTCGAACCATCTTGGCTCGCCACCACGCTCGGGCGAGCCGTAGTAGCGAATAACCAGCCGTGCCACATTGTCGATGAGCACGGGCGCGTGGCCGACGCGGTCGATTGCCACATTGTCGCCGTTCAGCGGCGTGAGCTCGAGGCTCAGTGGCCCAGACACACCCGCCTGTGGTGCGAGCTTGAGCGTGACCAAAAATAGCCCGGCCGGCAGTCCGTTGCGGCTCGACATCGGGCTCGCGAAGCTCAATCTATCGCTCGCTCCCTGAAAGACCGATGTAGGCACTCCCCTGTCGTCCCAATTCACCAGTGGCAGGGTCTCGACCAGCCGTTGACCGAGCAGGTTGCGAAAGGTGGCAAGGCTATCGGTACGCTCGACTTGGTCGCTGACCTCCCAGGCGCGGCGTCCGAAGCGCAGGGAGCCGTTGATGAGAGCGAGCATGATGACAAGCAATGACAGCGAAACAAGCAACTCGATCAGCGTAAAGCCATCTTCCGCTTGTGATGATGTGAAATGGCTCTGCGTCATCGGGGCCCCCTGATCTTGAGGGTCTTGAGCGACACGGTTTGGGGGGCTGCAAACGTAGAGTTCTGCCAGCGCACCTCTGCCGTGACCCAATAGGCCTCAAGCCCCGCCAGGAGCCTGGTGTCGCCTTCAGCGTAACGTGGTGCGTAGGGCTCTATCACGACGCTCCACTCCAGGCCGCTGGACATGATGCCTTGTTGCTGCCCGGCTTGCAGCGGCGTCTCGGTGCCTGCGCGCGCGAGCTCCGATGTCGCCAGGTGGAGTGCAGCCGTGTCCAACTCGCTCATGCGGACACCGCGGAAGCCGACACCAAAAATCTCGACCAAAGCGACGAGACTGATTGTCAGTATTGCGAGCGAGACCAGCGTCTCGACCAGGGTGAATCCCCGCTCGCCGGGGTATGGCGTGCTAGGGGTTAACATTGAATTGGGCCCTCCCAGACAGCGCGTCGACCCGAATGGCGGCTGAGCGGTGTGCATCCCTGAGGACGATCGTGCCACCGCTTGCGCCGCCATCAGGGAAAAACTGGATCTGGCCGAGCTCGGCCTGGCTTGCGAACCTGGCGGAAATCTTCACCGGCAGCGTTCTCCGTGCTGGTGCAGCATCGGACCAGTACTCGCCGGCGGGCCCGTCAAGCGTGAAGGTTGTTCGCCTGTTGCCGTAGATCGCAGCAGTGCGTGTCTCTCGCAGGGCGAGCGCCAGCTCGCGCGCGGCCACGTCGATCATCGCGCCGCGGTGCGATGGAGTGATGAGCGGTGCCATGGCGACGACGATGAGGGACAGGATGGCGAGGACCACGATCAGCTCGAGCAGCGAAAAACCGCGTTCGCCGGACTGCGGCATGGGGAGGAGCCGCGAGGTCATTTGAAGGCCAGCTCGTTGATGCTGAGAATGGCGCTCATGACCGACATGATCAGCCCGCCAACCATGACGCCGATCACGATCGTCAACGCCGGCGTCAGGAGCGTGAGCATCTGATCGATCCGTCGCTGCACCTGGCTCTCGTAGATCTTTTCGACGTGGCGCAGCATCGGCGCGAGCCGGCCTGTCTGCTCCCCGATCGCGATCAGCCTCAGCACGAGGCTCGGGAACACATCGCCTTTGCGCAAGGCCTGCGACAACATTCGGCCTTCCCTGACCTCTTCTGCAGTCTCGGTGAGAGAGGCGGCGAAAGCGGCATTTCCGGCGATACCTCCCGTAATCCGGAGTGCCGAGAGCATCGGCACCCCGCTGCTGATCAGGGAGGAAAGAGTGCGCGCAATTTTCGCTGTCTCGGCCATCGTGACGAGGCCGCCGAGCAGCGGAATTCTCAGCAGCAGCCGATGCCAAGCCGTTCGCACCTGTGCGTTCTGTGACAGGGCCACCAGACCAACGATGGCAGACGCAAAGATCAGAGCGAAAGCGATCCAATGCTCCGACAGCGCAGCTTGGGCATTGAGGGCGCGCTGGATGATAAACGGCGGCTGGGCACCGGCGTCCCTGAAAATAGGAACGATGGTCGGCAGCAAAACGGTTGCAATCAGCACGAGGGCTCCGATCGCCATCACCACCAGAACCAAAGGATAGACGAGCGCGGAGCGGATGCGAGCTCGAGTCTCGACCGAGCGTTCGAGGGACGACGCAAGTTGGCTCAATACTTCGGACAGATTTCCGCTCGTCTCACCAGCGCGGACCATGCTGCTATAGAATTCGCCGAAGCGGCCCTGCCGCTCCATGGCCTCTGACAGGGACGCGCCTTCCAGGACGTGGGTCAGCGTCTCCTCGGTAGCCTTGCGCACGCGCCCGCCCATTGGCTGCAACATGACGATGCGGAGCGCCTCGTCGAGGGTAACATCAGCTTCGACGAGAGTCGCGAGTTCGCGGGTCAGCAGCGCGAGACTGGGCGGCGGCAGTGGGCGCGCTGCAAACAGATCGCGCTCCCACCAACGTGTTTCGGCTGCGCCGCCTTGCTGCAGGCTTGTCTCCACCGGATAAAGGCCGGCGGCTCTCAGCTGATCGACCACCCCGCGGTCGCTCACCGCATCAAGCTCGCCTGACTTCAAGGCGCCGGCACTGTCGTAGGCTTTGTATTGATACCGTGGCATCAGCTGACCTTGGTGACGCGCAGCACTTCCTCGATCGTCGTCTCACCCCGAAAGGCCTTCATGAGTCCGTCGCGGTACATGCCGATCATGCCTGAGGCGATCGCGTCGTCCGTGATTGCGCGCTCGCTGGCGCCCGAAAGCAGCAGCTCGCGCAGGCGGCCAGTCATCACCAGCATCTCACCAATGCACGTACGCCCGCGGTAGCCGGTATGGCGGCATGCATTGCAGCCCGCTGGACGTCGCAGCCCCGCAGCCAGAGCCTCGATCGATGGTCCGTTTGCTTCGCCCGTGTGGGCGTCCCGCCAAAGCTTTTCCACCAACGCCTCGGGGACCTCTGTCGGTTGGGCACACGAACACAGCCGACGCACGAGCCGCTGTGCAAGGACGGCCGTCAAGCTCGATGCCAACAAGTAGTCCGCGACACCCATTTCAATGAGTCGAGTCAGCGTCGCCGCCGCGCTGTTCGTGTGTACGGTCGACAAGACGAGGTGCCCAGTCAGCGATGCTTGGATCGCGATTTCCGCCGTCTCCAAGTCGCGGATTTCTCCGATCATGATGATATCCGGGTCCTGCCGCAGTATCGAACGCAATGCCGACGAGAACGTCAGGCCGATCTGTGGCTGCACCTGGATTTGATTGATGTCAGCAAGCTCATACTCGATCGGATCCTCGACTGTGAAGATCTTCTGAGAGGCGCCGTCGAGACTGCGGAGGGCTGTATAAAGAGTGGTCGTCTTGCCGCTCCCGGTCGGTCCGGTCACCAGGACAATGCCGTTCGGCTCGGCCAGCGCCTTCCGTAGCGCGGCGAGAGCTTCGGGGTTGAATCCGAGCACTGAGAAATCGTGCTGCGTGCTGGAACGGTCCAGCACACGCAGGACGACGCTTTCGCCGTAAAGCGTCGGCATGGTGGAGACGCGCAGGTCAATATCCTTGCCCCGGACGGTCGATCTGATACGGCCGTCCTGCGGCAAGCGCCGTTCGGCGATATTGAGGCGAGCCATGATCTTCACGCGTGAAGTCACCGCCGGGCGGAGCGCGGGCGGCAAGGTCTCGACCGTGTGGAGCATGCCGTCAATGCGGAAACGCACGCGCACAGAGTCTTCGCGCGGCTCGATGTGGATGTCCGAGGCGGGGGTCTCGACCGCGCGTGCGATGAGGTCGTGAACCAACCGGATGACCGGCGCTTCGCTCGCGAGGTCCTTGAGGCGCCGCACGTCGTCTTCGATCGCCTCTCCGCCAGTCGGATGCTCCCGCGCTGCTCGGTCATCGTTGTTCGCGACGTCAGTGTTCTGGTAGAGCCGGTCGAATGCCTTCTCAACATCTGATGGGGCTGCGATGCGCTGTTCGACCGGGCGATCGATGAGATAGGACAGCGATTGGATGGCGTCGGTGTTGAAAGGATCCGCGACGGCAACGATGAGCGCGTCGCCATTGAACTTGATCGGCAATATCCGGTTGTCCTTCAGGAAGCTCGGCCGTACTCCGTTTTCAAGCACTGGCCGATCAGGCAGTTCCCCTGAATCGACGAAGCCGAGTGAGAGGAATTCAGCAAGCATCTTTGCGATGCCCGCTTCCTGGATCAGGCCGAGACGGGTCAAGACGAGATCAAACCGCTCCTTCGTCTTCGCCTGCGCGGACTTGGCGCGGCTGACCGCGGACCTGTCCAAGATACCTCGCTCAAGCAGAAAGGTTCCCAGCCGATCCGCAAACGCCTCGCTGCGCGGATCAAGCATGTGGCCGCCCATTTGTGGTGTGCCAGACGTCATGATCACGGTCACCCAAAATGAGGCTAAAAAGGCTTGTCCAATCTCGGTTTCATTGTCCAGGGTATAATGTATGCTATACTAGCACGACATGACAACGCACGACAGCGCCAAGATCGAGCTGCTTCGGCGGATGGGGGCGGGGCAGGGCACTTAAAACGTAACAGTCCGTGGTGTCGCGATGACCAGCGCAGTCCAGGCCACGCTTGAGGCGTCCCGCCGGCTCATATTGTGGTGGGGAGCGGAACTGGCCGAGCTCGTTCCGTCGCCGCTGCGACGCTGGGCGGCGGCAGAGCCGAAGCGCTCGGTTCTTTCTGCGGAGAACGGTCGCCTCGTTCACTACGAGGAATCCCGCGGCAGACTTGTTCATCGTGGCGAAATGGACCTACAGAGCGAGCAAGCGAGTCAGTACCGCAGGCGCCTCGCGATACGCAGGTTGAGCGGGCGGCCCGGCCGCTCTGTCGGGGTCCGGCTGCCGCGGGACGCTTGCCTGATCCGCCGGCTCGAACTACCGGCGGCTGCACGCCGAGATTTCGACAAGATCCTCCAACTGGATCTCGAACGTGCAACGCCCTTCCGTCAGCACGATGTCTATGTCGACCATTTCACCGAGGACGGCCCCGGAAGCGACGGAAAAGTGTGGGTTCGCCAGGTCGTGGTGAAGCGCCAGATTCTCGATCCCATCTTACAACAGCTGGCGGCACCCGGCATTAAAGTTGATTTCGCGGACTGCTGGGATGACGGTAACAAGAAGGGGCTGCGGATCAATCTGCTGCACGCTAGACAAGGCGAGCCATCGAGGCTTCGGCACGGCTTGCGGCCGGTCCTCATACTCTGTCTCTGCATGCTTCTTCTTTCCTGCTCGGCAGTCATAGTCGGCGTCAGCAAATACACCAACGCCTTGGAACGCCTCGAGGCCGAGACAGAGTCGGCCAAGGACAAGGCCCTCGCCGTCAACAGCTTGTTACGCGCCGTTGAGGCCTCCTTGACAGAGGTTGCCGAGCTGCGCCGCCTCAAGACGGCGAGGCCGCCGGTGATCCGCATCGTCGGAGAGCTCACGCGCCTGCTGCCCGATAGCGCATGGGTCACTTCCTTGAGGATCGAAGGCGGCGCGCTTGAGGTCACGATCGTGGCGCAATCGACCAGCGAATTGCTTCCGTTACTCGTCCGTTCGCCTCTGTTTAATGCCGCCGACCTGAGCGCGCCCGTGACCTACGACCCGGAGCGCCGAAGCGAGCGAGCAACAGTCCGCATGACACTGAAGCCGGCCGCGATTCCAGCGCGTTCCGGGGCCGACCAAGAGAGCAAGGGCTGATGTGGCGCATGTCGAAGTCGATGAGGCGCACAGCTGCGCTTGGCCTGCTGGCAGCGGTGCTCGCGGTATTGTTGTTCGGCGTCGCGATGCCGATCGTGCAGCGGTTCGTGGAGCTAGCTCGGTCGATGGAGGACCAGCAGCGGCAGCTCGAGCAATTCACCGCCGCTGCCGCCCAGGAGCTGACCGTGCGCTCACTCGAACAGCGACGTGTGGCGGAATTCGCGCTCGGCGAGTTCGTGCCCGGCGATAGCGAGCAGGTGGTACAAGCCAATCTGCAGACCACGGTTGCCGGTATTGCTCAGGCGAACGGTGTGCGCATCCTCAGCGCGCGCAGGCTCTCCGACCGGGAGCGCGCTCCGTTCAAACTCACGGGCGTGGGCATCACCTTGGTCACGGATATCGAGAGTCTCCAAAAGCTTTTGTATGCGATCGAAACCGGACGGCCATATTTGTTCGTCGAAGCCGCTGACATCTCATCACAGGGCGGCGCCAATCCCACGCGGGAGGGGCCACCGCTGATGGAGGTGCGCCTCGATATCTTTGCCGTGCAGCACAGAAAAGATCGGCCATGAGATCAGGTTCTTCGCGGGTACAGAATCTCGTTCTACTGATCCTTTGCGCGGGTGTGACGGCCCTCGGCCTCGTCAATTGGCGGGTCATGGAGCTGGAGCCGGCGCCACCGCTCACAGTGGCAAGCAGTGCTGACACCCTTGAAGCGCCGGTCCTCGGCCAGAAGCCAATCGATCCTCTTCCTCTCTCCGATTTCGAGGAGATTGTACGGCGGCCAGTTTTCACTGCGAGCCGCAGTCCTTTCGTCGCCCCAACGCAGAGGGCTCAGACCGTTGCCGGGCTTGGCTCGCCAGACATCCGGCTGGCGGGCATAGCTATCGATACCAACACGAAACGCGCGCTACTGCGGACGGCCCAGCAGCCGCAGGCAAGGTGGGTAGAGCAAGGTGAAAGCATCGACGGTTGGCTGCTGCAGGTCGTGCGCGAAGATGCAGTGATCATCGCCTCCGGGCAGCAAGCGCACGAGCTTCGCCTCTATCCGGCGCAAGGCCCGTCCGCACGCCAACAGTAAACAACCTACTCGGCGAAGAAGACCAGATTGCGCCTCGGCACGAAGGTGACCGGCATAGCGTTTCGGATGTTTCAATGGTGACGTCGCTTATCGATGCTGAATGCAAAATTTTTGGCGAGCGGTGTAGGGCCGATGAGTTGGTCCTTCGCCAAGGCACTTCGTTAAACCTACCGAACATCCATGAATCGCTTGACTTCGTTCCTATCATTTGGTGGACGGCCGCTGCCTTCGAATTCTTGCCGTCGCCAACGACTGCACGGGGGTGTGCTTGGAGTTGGATTTTGTAGCCACCTCTTCGAGGCGAGGCATGCGTCCGAAGACGATGTTGTATGTCATTGGATCATAGAAAGACATCAGTTCTCGAACAAATTCGCGTGGATTGACTCCCAAGGCGTCCGCCCACACCAGATAACGGTCCGGTGGAATACGACCTCGTCCGTGCTCAAGCTGTGAAATGAAGGTATAGTACTCGGCACCGACCCTTTGGGCGAGTTCGCGCTGAGAGAGGCCGCGTTTCTCCCTCAACTCGCGCAGCCAGCTTCCCGCCTTGCCGCGCAATTTTTGTGTTAGCTTGGACGATCTTCGCTGTGGATGGGTGTACATTTTCCAGCATTCTCGCGCATTATTCTAATTCTACAATGTTTCCGGTGTTGTTATTCTACAATGTCTCAAGCCTACAATGTCTCAAGCCAACGTATCGTAGCAAGCGCTTTTAGTGTCACAGTGCACAATTACGGCTTTAACTCTCTTGTCAGCATTATGTAAGGATTGCAACGTTATTAAGAAATTGTGGTGTGTTTGTGCATGGACGCCGGAGTTCATTGCAACCGTGTCGAGTACCACGTTGCCGCAACGACCGGCGCGTTAAGGGAATAGATGCGTGTGCGCTACGACCGCAGCTATAGGGATGACCTATACACATGAGCGGGTTTTTGCCCATCTCGGACCTTCCGCAATGTTGCTTTCTGCGCCGCTATTGGCGGGATAAAGCAATTGGCGGGGTAAAGCGAACATAAGACCCGCGACAAAGTTCGAGTACCCATGAATAAGCCCCCTAGCTCGTCAGCTCTGCCGACGTGAACGAAGTGAAGCTCCACTACGTCGGGGGCGGCAGAGGTCCAAAAGTGATGCCCGAGAAGAATGGGCGCTCGACGTCGAGCGGCGCCAAGACCTGGACGCGCCAAGACCCCGGACTTGAGCCTGGTGAAGGTCGCCACGGTGTGTGCGCTCCGTGTGCACTGAGGCGTCGAACAGGGGCGAAAACCCTTGCGACGTGGCGTAGAAAGGGGTGCACACGTCGCGACCTAACGACTTGAGAGTACTAAAAAAGTGGAGCTATATCAAATACATAGGTTCTGTATTGCGCCGATGATGGACTGGACCGACCGGCATTGCCGGTTCTTCCATCGCCTGCTGACGCACCGTGCGCTGCTCTACAGCGAGATGATCACGACCGGCGCGGTGATTCATGGCGACCGGGCGCGGCTCTTGGCCTCTGATCCGGCCGAGCAGCTGGTGGCGCTGCAGCTCGGCGGCTGTGACCCGCGCGCGCTCGCGCAATGCGCCGGGATCGGGGAGGGCTTCGGCTTCGCGGAGATCAACCTCAATGTCGGTTGCCCGTCAGACCGCGTGCAGGAAGGCCGCTTCGGCGCCTGCCTGATGGCTGAGCCTGCGCTGGTCGGCGACTGCGTGGCCGCCATGAAGGCCCGCGTACGCGTGCCGGTGACCGTCAAGTGCCGCATCGGCATCGACGAGCAGGATCCCGAGGAGGCGCTCGACGCACTCACCGCCGCGGTCGAGCGCGCCGGCGTCGATGCGCTGATCGTGCACGCCCGCAAGGCCTGGCTCAGAGGGCTCTCGCCGCGCGAGAACCGCGACCTGCCGCCGCTCGACTATGGCCGCGTCTACCGGCTCAAGGCCGCGCATGCGCAGCTTCCCATTGTGCTCAACGGCGGCATCGCCAGCGTCGAGGAGGCGGCGGAGCATCTCGAGCATGTTGACGGCGTGATGATGGGGCGTGCCGCCTACCAGGAGCCGTGGCGGCTATTGGCTGTTGACGAGCAATTGTTCGGCGAGGCTGCGCCGGCCCCCGATGCAAAGTCCGCCGCCATGGCGCTCATTCCCTACATCGAGCGCGAGCTGGCGCGCGGCGTTCGCCTGCATGCGATCACCCGCCATGTGCTCGGCCTGTTTCGCGGCGTGCCGGGTGCGCGTGCGTTTCGCCGGCATCTCGCAACCGAGGCCGTCAAGACTTCGGCCGACGCCGTAACATTCCGCGAGGCGCTTGCGCTAGTCGGTAGCGAGCAGGCTGCACAACCGGCTGTCGACACTGTCGCAGCGTGAGCCGGGCTGATGATTCTCGGTGTGCCGATCAGCGAATTCGTCTGGCTTGCCGCCGCGATCATCGTCGGCGGCATCATATCGGGCTTTCTGGCGGGGCTGTTCGGCATCGGTGGCGGAGCCATTGTGGTGCCGGTGCTGTTCGAGGTGTTCCGCTTTCTCGGCGTTCCGGAGGCGATTCACATGCAGCTCGCGATCGGCACGTCGCTTGCGATCATGGCGCCGACCAACATACGCTCCTATCTGGCGCATCGCGCGAGCGGAGCCGTTCTCGATGATATTGTGCGCCAATGGTCACTACCCGCGGTCATAGGCACCGGCGTCGGCTCGCTGATCGCGACCGTCGCGCCAAGCGCGGTGTTCAAGCTCGCCTTCGTGATCGTGATCGGGATCATTGCGGTGAAGCTTCTGTTCGGCAAGGACACCTGGCGCATCGCCGACGATCTGCCGCGCCATCCGCTGGTCAGGGGCTTCGGCTTCCTGGTCGGGCTTTCGGCAGCGCTCACCGGCGTCAGCGGCGGCTCCCTCTGCACGATGGTGCTGATGCTCTACGGCAAGACGATCCATCAGGCGGTCGCGACGTCGGCGGGTCTGATCGTTCCGATCACCATTGCGGGAACCATCGGCTATGCGCTCGCGGGGCTGCCGCATCAGGCGCTGCTGCCGCCGCTGTCGATCGGTTTTGTATCGCTGATCGGCTTTGCGCTGATGGCGCCGGTCGCGAGCCTGACCGCGTCCTCTGGGGCGCGGGTTGCGCATGCCATGTCCAGGCGGCACCTGGAGATCGGGTTCGGACTGTTTCTGCTGACGGCGGCGTTGCGCTTCCTGGTCAGCCTGATCGCTGGATAAAGCCTTTCCGCTCAGCTCAGCGTAGGGTGGGCAAAGGCGGGAGCACTGCCTTGCCACTCAATAATCCTATCGTGCGCCGTGCCCACGCGTTACAGCTCTCCTGCTCGGACGAGGTGCACGAACGCGTGGGCACGGCGTACGACAGGCATCATCGCGCAGAGGGGCAGTGCAATCGCCTTTGCCCACCCTACGGCTGGTCAGCCTCATCGCTGGATAAAGCCTTTTCGCTCAGGGATAGGCCCGCATCACCAGCTTGTCGCCACGCACCTCCCAGCTCTCGAGCCGGTTGAGGAAGGTCATGCCGAGGAGATTCGTCCGCAGCTGCCCGGGCTGCGCGATCAGCGCCGGCACCGAGCGCTCCACAATGCCGCCGACCGTAATGCTGTTGAGCGTCACCGGTGCGGCGCGAGTGCGGCCGTTGGCGGTGTCGATCGCAATCGTATAG
>Ga0137397_10000697_pt1 | contig 23278 bp, 20 predicted proteins | sample czorhiz116metaG_FD_106658 | JGI IMG/M metagenome (GOLD analysis project Ga0137397, IMG submission 106658) | Vadose zone soil microbial communities from Angelo Coast Range Reserve, California, USA - czorhiz1.16 metaG | ecosystem: Environmental > Terrestrial > Soil > Vadose zone | place: USA... | reverse complement strand
GTCGAGGTGCGGTTCGAGGTCGAGGTGGGGTTCGAGGTCGAGGTGCGGTTCGAGGTCGAGGTGGGGTTCGAGGTCGAGGTGGGGGTCGAGGTCGAGGTGGGGTTCGAGGTCGAGGTGGGGGTCGAGGTCGGGGTCGAGGCCGCGGTCGAGGTCGCGTTCGAGGTCGGGTTCGAGGTCGAGGTGCGGTTCGAGATCGGGTTCAAGGTCGGGGTGGGGTTCGAGGTCGAGATCGAGGTGGGGTTCGAGGTCGAGGTCGGGTTCGACATCGGGTCCGAGATTGGCGTCGGGTCCGACTCGTCGCGCGCGAGCGCCGCGATCTCCGCCGGCACCTCGAGCAGGCCGGATAGCTCGCGCACCAGCGCTGCGATCGCGGCCCTGCGGCGTGCTTCCGGGGCCGAGTCGAATCCGCGCGCTGTCTCCTGCAGACGGTCGAGCCCCGCCTCGAGATCGCCGGCGTACGGCCGCGCGTGCTCGACGACGCGCTGGACCAGCGGCTCGATCTCCCGCAGCACCGCCACCCGGGCCAGGCCGGCCCGGCTGAGGAGCCGGAGCGGCTGCAAGAGGGGCGAGAGCGCGAGCGCCAGTGCCTCGGGCGCTCCCCCGCCGCGGGTCACGGAGCCTCGGCCTCCTCGGAGTCGAGCGCGTAGTCGACGAAGACGACCTCGAGGATCTCGTATTCCCGCTCTCCGCCGGGCGTCCGGATCTTCACCGCGTCACCCACCTCGCGCCCGATCAGGCCCCGCGCGATGGGGCTGGTGATGCTGATGCGACCCTTCTTCAAGTCGGCCTCGGTCTCGCCGACGATGGTGTACTGCGTGCGGGTTCCGGAGTCGCTGTCCTCCAGCTTCACCGTGGCGCCGAAGACGACGCGCTCGCCGGAGAGCTTGCTGACGTCGATGATCTGGGCGCGCGCGAGGCGGTCCTCGAGCATCTGGATGCGCCCCTCGATGTGCGACTGGCGCTCCTTGGCGGCGTGGTACTCGGCGTTTTCGCGCAGATCGCCGTGGTCGCGGGCCACCGAGATGTCGTGGACGTTCCTGGGCCGCTCGACCGACTTCAGGCGCTTCAGCTCGCGCTTGATCGCGTCGGCGCCGGCACGGGTCATGGGGATGCTGTCGACCATCGCACGTCCGTGAGGGGGAAACGACGGCGGCCGGGCCCAACCGGGTCCGGCCGCGCACGAAGCATTGCAAGGCGCGCCGTGGGCGTCAACGAGAAACGACCCGGTCCCGCGCCCTGAAGGTGCACGTCCACGCCTGCAGAATAGCAGGCGCCCCCGACACCCTGCGGCCGGCGCCCGCCGGGACGGCCGGCGCGGGGTACGGGCGGCGGCCGGGCGCCCGCCGCCGCCTGCCGGTCGAGGCGCCGCCGAATCCCCTTGCCTTCTGCATAGAGTTGCATAATTATGCGAACCCATGCAGCGCACTCCCATCGCCGTCCTCGGCGCGTCCGGCTACTCGGGCATCGAGGCCACGCGCATCCTGGCGCAGCATCCCCGCGCGGACCTGCGGGTGATCGCGAGCGACCGATGGCAGGGAGAGACGGCCGAGAAGCGCGCCGGCGTGCGCGGCCCGGCGGGCCGGCTGCGCTACGCGCCCCAGGAGCGCGCCGCCGAGTTGGCCCGCGAGTGCGCCGCCGCCCTTCTCTGCACGCCGGTCGAGGCCTCGCTGCAGCTCGCCCCCGCGCTGCTGGCGGCGGGCCTCAAGGTGGTCGACCTGTCCGGCGCGTTCCGGCTCCCCGACGCCGCCTCGTTCCGCGCCGCTTACGGGCTCGATCATCCCCACCCCGAGCTCCTCCGCGAATCCGTCTACGGGCTTCCCGAGCTGGGCGGGCGGGAGGCGATCGCCAAGGCGCGCCTGGTCGCCAACCCCGGCTGCTACCCGACCGCGGCCGCGCTCGCCCTGGTCCCGCTCCTCCGCGCCGGGGTTCTGGCGCCCGAGGGCGTGATCGTCGACGCCGCGTCCGGCACCACCGGCGCGGGCCGGAAGGCCAGCGAGGAGATGAGCTTCAGCGAGGTGATGGACGACTTCCGCGCCTACCGGGTGCTCCGCCACCAGCACACCTCCGAGATCGCCCGGACGCTGTCCGAGGCCGCCGGCCGCGAGGTGCCGCTCACCTTCACCGCCCACCTGCTGCCGCTGCGCCGCGGGATCCTCGCCACCTGCTACGCCCGGCTGGCGGCGGGGAGATCCGCGGCGGACGCCGGCGACGCCTTCTCGCATATTTATGCAAGCGAGCCGTTCGTCGAGCTGGCGGGCGGCGCGGACGAGGTCTCGCTCAAGGCGGTGGTCGGCACCAACCGATGCCAGGTCGGCTTCTCGGCCGGCGGCGCCGATGCCGGCCGAATGGTGGTCATCAGCTCGATCGACAACCTGGTCAAGGGCGCCGCCGGCCAGGCGGTGCAGAACCTGAACCTCGCCCTCGGTTGGCCCGAGACGAGCGGACTCGACACCTCGAGGGGGCTCAACCCGTGAAGGTTCCCATCGGCTTCCAGTTCGCCGGCCTCCAGGCCGGCATCAAGCCCAACCGGAAGGACCTGGCGCTCGTCTATAGCCAGACGCCCTGCTCGGCGGCCGGCTGCTTCACCCGCAACACCGCCCGCGCCGCCCCGGTGCTCGACGCCGAGCGGAGGTTGCCGGCGACGGGGATGCACGCCGTGGTGGTGAACAGCGGGAACGCCAACGCGCTCACCGGCCCGGAAGGGTTGCAGGACGTCAAGGCGGTGTGCGAGGCGGTGGCCCGCGCCCTGGGCGTGCCTGCTTCCTCGGTGCTCAGCGCCTCGACCGGCGTGATCGGCCACCGGCTGCCGGCCGCGAAGATCGTCGCCGCGGCGCCTCTCCTGGCGCAGTCGCTCCGCCCCGAGCCCGAGGGCGCGGCCGAGGCGATCCTGACTACGGATACGCGCATCAAGATGGCGGCCCGGACGGTCCGGATCGGCGGGAAGGACGTGACCATCTCGGCGATCTGCAAGGGCTCGGGGATGATCGCGCCCTCGCTGGCGACGATGATCGCGGTGGTCACCACCGACGCCGCGGTCGGGCCGTCCGCGCTCGCCGGCGCGCTGCGCCGCGCGATGGAACGCAGCTTCAACGCGCTCACCGTCGACAACGACATGAGCACGAACGACGTGGTGTTCGCGCTCGCCAATGGCCTCGCCGGCAACGAGCCGGTGGTCGATCCCGGGCCCGAGCTCGACCGTTTCGCCGCCGCGCTCACCGAGGTGTGCAAAGAGCTGGCGAAGGACATCGCGGCCGACGGCGAAGGCGCGACCAAGCTGCTCGAGGTGGAAGTGGCTGGCGCGCCGAGCGACGAGATCGCCATGGAGCTGGCGAAGAGCGTCGCCGGCTCCAGCCTGGTCAAGGCGGCCATCTTCGGGGCCGACCCCAACTGGGGGCGCGTGCTCGCCTCCATCGGCGCGCGGGCCGGGACGGCAGGGTACGACGTGGCGCCCGCGGACGCGCGCGTCTCGGTCCAAGGCGTCGACGTCTACGACCGCGCGCCCACCGGATACGAGGGGGCGGTTCTCAAGGCGCGCATGCGCGAGCCCGAGGTCCGCGTGGAAGTGGACCTGCGGCATGGCGAGGGCACCGCGGTCGCCTGGGGCTGCGACCTCTCCTACGACTACGTGAAGATCAACGCCGACTACACGTCTCTCATCGTCCCGCGGCCCGACGGAGGCGTGGCCAAGGACGACCGGCTGGCGAACTACAGCCCCGGGTTCAAGCAGCAGCTCCTGGTCGAGGCGCTTGGCTACATCCGCCGCTTCGCCGGCACGCGCTGCGTAGTGAAGTACGGCGGCGCGGCCATGGTGAAGGAGTCGTTGAAGAAATCGTTCTGCGACGACATCGGCCTCCTCCGCAGCGTCGGCTTGCGGCCCATCGTGGTGCACGGCGGCGGGCCCGAGATCACCCGGACGCTGGAGAAGCTGGGCGGCAAGGCCGAGTTCGTCGACGGGCAGCGGGTCACCAATACCAGCGACCTCAAGGTCGTCGAGATGGTGCTGACCGGCTCCATCAACACCGACCTGGTCACCCTGCTCAACCAGGAGTACGGGCACGCGGTGGGCGTCTCGGGCAAGGACGGAGCGCTGCTCCGCGCGCGCAAGCTCGTCCCGGAGAACGGCGGCCGCGACCTGGGCCAGGTGGGCGAGGTGACGCGCGTCAACAAGGAGTTCCTCGACCTGCTCCTCCAACAAGGGTACGTGCCGGTCATCTCCCCCATCGGCATCGGCGAGGACGGCCAGAGCTACAACATCAATGCCGACCAGGTCGCCGCGGAGGTGGCCATGGCGGTGGGCGCTCAGAAGCTCATCTACCTGTCGGACGTGCCCGGCATCATGAAGTCGGGAGAGCTGGTCGAGGAGCTGAACGGGGCCGGCCTCGCCGCCCAACTCGAGGACGGCACCGTCCAGGGCGGCATGAGGGTGAAGGTCCGCTCCATCCTCAAGGCACTGCAGCACGGCGTGCAGCGGGTGCACCTCATCGACGGCCGGGTCCCGCACAGCATCATCGGCGAGCTGTTCACCGACAAGGGCGTCGGCACGCTGGTGACGCCATGAGGCCGCTCAAGCTCGTGCGCGACAAGTCCGCCAGGCACGAGGCGATCCGTAAGGTCATTCGCAGCCAGCGCATCTCCACGCAGGAGGAGCTGGTGGGCCTCTTGGCGCGCGAGGGATTCGACGTCACGCAGGCGACCTTGTCGCGCGACCTGGCGCAGCTCGGCGCGCTGCGCGTGTCGCGGCCCGAGGGAACCGTCTACGAGCTGGACGCCGCGGCGCTGCCCGCGCCCGCGCAGCGGCTGCACGAGCTGGGCGAGCTGGTCACCTCCTGGGCCGAGAACGACGCCCTGGTGGTGCTTCGCACCCCACCCGGCGCGGCCCCCTCGGTCGCGCTCGCCATCGACTCCGCCCGCTTGCCGGAATGCCTCGGCACGCTTGCGGGGGACGACACCATCTTCGCCACGCCGGTCCGTGGCGTCACCACGCGGCGGCTGGCGCAACGGCTGCGCGCGCTCTTCGGAAGGGAGCTGACATGAGCAGGCAGAAGATCGTCCTCGCGTACTCCGGCGGTCTCGACACGAGCGTCCTGGTGCGCATCCTCGGCGAGGAGTACGGCTACGACGTCGTCGCCTGCCACGCCGACGTGGGCGAGGCGAAGGACCGGGAGAAGCTGGCGCAGAAGGCGCGCCAGTCCGGCGCGGTGGCCTGCGAGATCGTCGACGCCAAGGACGAGTTCGCCGGCGAGTTCTGCTTCCCGGCCCTGCAGGCGAACGCGCTGTACCAGGGCGTGTACCCGCTCTCGGCGGCGCTCTCGCGCCCGCTCATCGCGCGCCACCTGGTGGCGGCCGCGCGCAAGCACGGCGCCGGCGCGGTCGCCCACGGCGCGACCGGGAAGGGCAACGACCAGGTCCGGTTCGACCTGGCCGTGAAGGGCCTGGCGCCGGACCTCAAGATCATCGCCCCCCAGCGCGAGCGGAACATCACCCGCGATGCGGCCATCGAGTACGCGCAGAAGCACGGCATCGAGGTGCCGGCCAGCAAGAAGAGCCCGTTCTCCATCGACGAGAACCTCTGGGGGCGCAGCATCGAAGGGGGCGCGCTGGAAGACCCGAACACCGAGCCGCCCGAAGAAGCGTTCGCCTGGACGAAGTCCTGGAAGGACGCGCCTGCGAGCCCGACCTACGTGAAGATCGCCTTCGAGAAGGGCCTTCCCGTGAGCGTGGACGGACAGCGGTTGCCGCCCGCCGAGCTGATCGTGCGGGTCGGCAAGCTGGCCGGCGACAACGGCGTCGGGCGGATCGACCTGATGGAGGACCGGGTGGTCGGAATCAAGAGCCGGGAGACCTACGAGTGCCCCGCCGCCGTGGCGCTCATCGCGGCGCACCAGGACCTGGAGCGCTTCACCACCCTGCGCCAGTCGCTTCAGGTGAAGCAGTTCCTCGAGCAGAAGTTCGCCGAGCTGACCTACGACGGGTTCTGGTTCTCGCCGCTGCGCCACGCCATCGAGGCGTTCAACGACGAGCACGCGAAGACCATCACCGGCGAGGTGACCATCCGCTTCCACAAGGCTTCGATGCGGGTGGTCGGGCGGACCTCCCCGAACGGCGTGTACAACCACGCGCTGAGCACCTACGGCGTGGAGGACAAGTTCGACCACAAGGCCGCCGAGGGCTTCATCAACCTGCTCGGCCTGTCCCTGCACGAGTTCAGCCGGCTGCACGGCGGGGAGCGGAAGTGATGCTCGCCAAGACCGAGGCTGCCGGTGAGCGCGGGCTCCTTCCCGAGGTGCTCGCGTTCACCAGCTCGCTGCCGCTCGACCGGCAGCTCCTGCGGGAGGACCTCGCGGGGAGCCTCGCTCACCTCACCATGCTGTCCCGCTGCGGGATCGTGCCGCAGAAGGCGGCGCTCGCCATCCGAGGCGAGCTGGTGAAGCTGTGGGACCTCGATCCGCTGCAGCTCCCGGCGGAAGAGGACGTGCACATGGCGGTCGAGGCGCAACTCACGGCGGCGCTGGGCGAGACGGCCGGGATGCTCCACAGCGCCCGGTCCCGCAACGACCAGGTCGCGCTCGACTTGCGGCTCCACGTCCGCGAGCAGGCCGCCCGGGCCCTGGAGGAGGTGGCACGTCTGCTGGGCGCGCTCGTGGCGCGGGCGCGCGAGGAGAAAGACACCATCCTCCCGTCGTACACGCACCGCCAGCGCGCGCAGCCGGTGAGCCTTTCCTATCTCCTGGCCGGCTACGGCGCGATGTTCGCCCGCGACGCCGACGCGCTTCGCGGCGTGCTCGCCGCCGCCGACGCGATGCCCCTCGGAGTGGGAGCGATCGCCGGCACCTCGCTCCCCATCGACCGCGAGATCACCCGGAAGCTGCTGCGCTTCGAGCGGCTCACCGAAAACGGCCTCGACACCGTGGGCGATCGGGACTTCGCGCTCGATTTCGCTTACGCCGCCGCCCGCGCGCTCCTGCACGCGTCGCGCGTCGCCACCGACATCATCGATTTCTCCAGCGCGGAGTTCGGCTTCGTGAGGCTCGAGGGCAGCATCGCCTGCGGTTCGTCGATGATGCCGCAGAAACGGAACCCGGACGTGTTCGAGCTGATCCGCGGGAAGGCGGGGCGCGCGGTGGGCAACCTGACCGGGCTGCTCGTCACGGTGAAGGGGCTCCCCGGAGGCTACAACCGCGACCTGCAGGAGGACCGCCAGCCCGTCCTGGAGACGGGTCCCCTCCTCCGGGCCGTGTTCTCGCTGCTCCGCATCGGGCTCGACCACGTGAAGTTCGACCCCGAGCGCACCCTGCGCGCGGTGGAGTCCGACTACACGCAGGCGACCGACCTGGCCGAGGCGCTGGCCCTCAAGGGCGTCCCGTTCCGCACCGCCTACCAGCTGGTGGGCAAGCTGGTGCGGGCGTGCCAGGACCAGGGACTGCCCCTGGCGCGCGCGACCCCGCAGCTGGCCCGGCAGATCGACCCGCGATTCGACGACGAGGTGCTGCGCGCCGCGGATCCCCGCGCCTCGGTCGCGCGCAAGCGCAACGCCGGCGGGACCGGACCTGCGCAGGTGCAGGAGCAGATCGACGCGCTGGAGCGACAGGCTGCGCGGGCCGCCGAGGCCGCCCGCGCCGTGCCCAGGCTGCACGATCTCTTCGGTGAGCTGCGGGAGGCCGATCTGTGAAGCGCGATTTCCTCCGCCTGTCGGACTTCACCCCTGCGGAGCACGCAGCGCTGTTCCGGCGCGCCCGAGAGCTGAAGGAAGCCCGCCGCCGCGGTCAGGTGGTGAGCACCCTCGCGGGACGCACTCTCTTGCTATTGTTCGAGAAGCATTCCACGCGCACGCGCCTGAGCTTCGAGGCGGCGATGGGCCAGCTGGGCGGGAGCGCGATCACGCTGCCGATGCAGGACAGCCAGGTCGCGCGGGGCGAGTCCCTGGCCGACACGGGCGCGGTCGCCTCGCGCTACGTCGATGCGATCGCGTACCGAACGTTTGGGGACGATCGCCTCCGCGAGCTGGCTCGCACCGCGACCGTGCCCGTCATCAACGGGCTCTCCGATGGCGGCCACCCCGTGCAACTCCTCGCCGATCTCTTCACCGTGGAGGAGCGGCTCGGGCCCCTGGCCGGCAAGGTCGTTACCTGGGTCGGCGACGGAGCGTCGAACATGGCGCTCTCCTGGATCGAGGCGGCGCCGCTCTTCGGGTTCACGCTCCGCATCAGCGCCCCGGAAGGATTCCGGCCTGCGCGTGGCTCCGGGTTCGAGCTGATCGCCGACGCGCGCGAGGCCGTGCGGGGCGCCGACGTGGTGACCACCGACGTCTGGATCAGCATGGGCCAGGAGAAGGAGGCGGCCGCGCGGCGGAAGGCGTTCGCCGGCTACTGCCTGGACGAAGCGCTGCTGGCCTTGGCGAAGCCGTCCGCCATCGTCCTGCACTGCCTGCCGGCGCACCGGGGGGAGGAGATCAGCGCGGGAGTGATCGACGGCCCTCAATCGGCGGTGCTGGACGAGGCGGAGAACCGCATGCACGTGCAGAAGGCGCTGCTCGAGGCCCTCATCCTCCGGCGGTGAGAGCACCGCGCGGTCCGGGGCGGCATCGGCTATGGTGTGCTCCCCATGATTGCCCGACTGTCCGCCGTGCTGCTCCTCTGCGTCGCGGCGTGCAAGCCCCAGCCGGCGACCACGACGCTCCGCGTCAGCATGATCCCCACCACCGACCCGTCCAAGGCGACCCGGGAGATGCAGCCCCTGGTCGACTACCTGGGAAAACGGACTGGCGCCAAGGTGGAGATGACCATCCCGACCAACTACGCGGCGGTGGTGGAGGCGCTGGTGAACGATCAGGTCGACGTCGCCCACCTGGGCGGGTTCACCTACGTGCAGGCCTCGAGGCGCGCGGGCGTCAAGCCGCTCGTCCAGCGCGACCGTGACCGCGAGTTCCACAGCAAGTTCGTGACCCAGCCCGGCTCGCCCATCCAGTCGCTCGGCGACCTGAAAGGGCGCTCCTTCGCCTTCGGCGACGTGAACTCGACCTCGGGACACCTGATGCCCGAGTACTTCATGCGGCAGGCGGCCGTGGATCCATCTGTAATCGCGAAGGCGATCTACACGGGCGGACACGACGCGACGCTCCTGGCGGTGGCGAACGGGAAGGTCGACGCGGGCGCGCTCGACGAAGCGGTCTTCCAGCGCTTGACCACCACCGGGAAGGTGGATCCGGCCAAGGTGCGCGTGTTCTGGACCACTCCCCCCTTCCTCGACTACGTGTGGGTGGCGCGGAAGGGGCTGGACACGAAGCTTTCGAGCGCGCTGGCGACCGCCTTCCTCGGGCTCAACGAAGCCGATCCGCAGCAGAAGCAGATCCTCGACGTGCTCGCGGCGAAGAAATACCTGACCGCCGACGACGCCAGTTACGACGAGCTCAGGCAGGCGGCGTCGCAGGCGGGCCTGCTGCGGTGATCTACGACCTCCGAACGGTTGCGCACGTCTATTCGGGCCGCGCGGGAGCGGTGCGCGCCCTGGAGGACGTGACGCTGCGGGTGTCGCGCGGCGAGCGGGTTGCGCTGCTCGGTCCTTCGGGCGCGGGCAAGTCGACGCTCCTCCGCCTCCTGAACGCGACTCTCCGGCCGGCGCGCGGCGCGCTGTTTTTCGAGGGACGCGACCTCTCCGCGCTCGGGCCCGGCGAGTTGCGCGCGGTGCGGCGGCGCATCGGCACCATCTTCCAGCATCCCTCCTTGGTGCCCTCGCTGACGGCGCAGCAGAACGCGCTCTGTGGAAGGTTGGGCAGCTGGAACCTGCTCCGATCGCTGCGGGCCCTGGTCGTTCCGGGGTCCGAGGACGTCCGCGCCGGGCTCGCCGCCCTGGAGACGGTCGGCCTCTCCGGCAAGGCCGCCGCCCGCGCCGACGAGCTGTCGGGCGGACAGCAGCAGCGCGTGGCGATCGCGCGCGTCCTGGTGCAGGACCCGGAGGTCGTCCTCGCCGACGAGCCGTTCGCTTCGCTCGATCCGGGGCTCACCGCCCAGCTGGCCGACCTGCTCTTCGAGGTGACGCAACGACGCACCCTCGTCGCCGCCATGCACGACGTGGACCTGGCCCTGCAGCGCTTCCAGCGCATCGTCGGCGTGCGCGCCGGACGGGTCGTCTTCGACGTGCCGGCCGCGGAGGTCTCGCCGGAGCTCCTCCAGCAACTCTATGCCCGCGAGGCGAGGCGCGCCGGGTGAAGCGGGCCGCCGTCGCCGGCGCGGTCTGCGCGGCCCTGGCGCTGTGCATCGCCGGCGCCGGCGTGCACCCCGCCTTCGACGCGCGCGCGCTGGGCGCGTTCGTCCGCGGCGTGTTCCCGCCGGACCTCTCGCCGCCGTTCTTGCGCGTGGTGGGGCTGGCCATCGCGCGGACGCTCGGCATCGCCGTGGCGGGCACCGCGCTCTCGGTGCTCGGGGGCCTTCCACTGGGCATCCTCGCCACGCCATCGCTCTTCCGTCGCGGGCCGCTCCTGGCCGGCGAGCGCCCAGGCCTGCTGACGGCGCTGGTCGCCCTCGCGAGCCTCGCCGCCCGCGCCCTCCTCCGCTTCCTGCGCGCCGTGCCCGACCTGGTCTGGGCGCTCCTCTTCGTGGTCGGCTTCGGGCTGGGACCGCTTCCCGGAGCGCTCGCCTTGGGGGTGAGCGCGGCGGGCATCCTGGGCCGTGTCTACGCGGATCTCTTCGAGGGGGTGCCGCCCGGTCCGGTGGTCGCGCTGCACGCGGGCGGCGCCTCGCGGATGCAGGTGTTCGCCGCGGCGATCTGGCCGCAGGCGGCGCCCGCGGTAGCCGCTTACACGCTCTACTCCTTCGAGTGCTGCGTCCGCGCCGCCGCCGTGCTGGGCTTCGTCGGCGCTGGCGGCATCGGGGGAGAGATCAACCTGTCGATGCGGCTGTTCGAGTACGGCCAGGTGCTCACGCTGCTCCTCGCCTTTGTCGCGCTGGTGTTGCTCACCGATGCCGTGAGCCGGCGCCTGCGGGGCCGCTTCCAGCGCAACGCGGTGCACGGAAGCGGCCTCCTGCGCGGGCCCGTCGAAGGCCGTGTCGCCCGCCGGGCCCCCGCCCTGCTCTGGATCGCGCTCGCCGCGCTCGCCTTCCAGCAGGCCGGCTTCCTGGGGATCGCGGCGCCCGGCCTGCTCGGCCACTTCGGCCGCTTCGCCCGCCAGCTGTTCCCGCCCGATCTGTCCGCCGGCTTTCTCGCCAGCCTCCTCGAGCCGCTCTGGCAGACGGTCTCCATCTCGGTGGTGGGCACCGCGATCGGAATCGCGCTCGGCGGCGCGCTGGCGCTGCCGGCAACGGCCACGCTGCTCCTCGATCGACGCGACGCGCCCGGCGTGCTCGGCCGCGCCGCGCGGCTGCTCGCGTACTCCGGCTCCCGCCTGCTGCTCGCGATGCTCCGCTCGATCCCCGAGCTGGTCTGGGTCCTGCTCTGCATCCTGGCGGTGGGACTGGGACCGTTCGCGGGCGCGCTCGCACTGGGCCTGCACACGGCGGGCGTGCTCGGCAAGCTCTACGCGGAGACGCTGGAGGAGGTCCCCGACGGTCCGGTCGAGGAGCTGCGCGCGGCCGGCGCGACGCTGCCGCAGCGGCTCCTGTGGGCGATGTGGCCCCAGGCCCGCGAGATGCTGCTCGGGTACACGCTTCTGCGCTGGGAGACGAACCTGCGCGTGTCGACGGTGGTCGGCATGGTGGGCGGCGGCGGGCTCGGGCTCGCCCTCTACAACAACGTGCAGCTCGGCTTCTACCCCCGCGCAGCCACGCTGGTCCTGCTCATCTATCTCTTGGTCTCCGTCACGGACTGGCTCTCCGACCGGCTGCGGAAGCCGGTCACCTCCGCCGAGGCGCCGCCGGCCAGCGCGATGGAGTTGATCAGCGCTGCTTCTGGTAGTCCTGCAGCGCCTTGACGCTGGGCGGCCCCTGCTGGAGCGCCTCGATCGCCGCCACGGCCGCGCGGCACGAGGTGAGCGCGGTGAAGTACGGGATGCCGTGCATCAGGGTCTCGCGGCGGATGCTGTAGCTGTCCGCGATGGCCTGCTTCCCGGAGGTGGTGTTGAACACCAGGGCGATCTCGCCGTCGATGATCTTGTCGACGACGTGCGGCCGGCCCTCGGCCACCTTCAGGACCGGGGTGGCAGGGACACCTCGTTCGCGGAGGTAGCGCGCGGTGCCCTGGGTCGCAACCACCTCGAATCCGCAGGCCACCATCCGGCGGGCCAGATCGACGGTCCCCTCCTTGTCCTCGTCGCGCACGGAGATGAACACGCGCCCTTCGAGCGGCAGCGTGTTCCCCGCGGCGATCTGCGCTTTGGCGAATGCGCGCGCGAACGAGTCGTCGATGCCCATGACCTCGCCGGTGGAGCGCATCTCCGGACCCAGGATGGTGTCGGCGCGGGAGAAACGATGGAAGGGGAACACGGCCTCCTTCACGCTCGTGTGCTTGGGAAGGACGGTCTTGGTGATCCCCTGCTCGGCCAGGGTCTTTCCCACCGTGCAGAGCGCCGCCACGCGGGCCCAGGGGATTCCCGTCGCCTTGCCCACGAAGGGCACGGTGCGCGAGGCGCGTGGATTCGCCTCCAGGACGTAGATGCGCCCCTCCCGTACGGCGAACTGGACGTTCATCAGGCCGACCACGCGCAGGTGCCGCGCGAGCGCGACCGCCTGCCGGGAGATCTCGTCGATGATCTTCGGAGACAGGCTGAACGGAGGGAGCGCGCAGGCCGAATCGCCCGAGTGGATGCCCGCTTCCTCGATGTGCTCCATCACGCCGCAGACGACGTACCGCTCGCCGTCGCCGACGCAGTCGACGTCGACTTCGATGGCGTCCTTGAGGAATCGGTCGATGAGGATCGGCCGCTCCTCGGAGGCCCGCACCGCCTCCGTGGAGTACTGCACCATCCCCTCGTCGTCGTGCACCACTTCCATCGCGCGCCCGCCCAGCACGAAGCTGGGGCGCACCATCACCGGATACCCGATGCGCCGGGCGGTCGCGAGCGCCTCCTCGGCGCTGCGCGCCACGCCGTTCTCCGGCTGGAGCAGCTTCAGCTCCTCGACCACCCGGGCGAACCGCTCGCGGTCCTCGGCGGCGTCGATGGCGTCCACGCTGGTGCCCAGGATGGGGATGCCCGCATCGAGCAGCCCCTGGGCCAGCTTGAGCGGGGTCTGCCCGCCGAACTGCACGATGGCGCCCATCGGCTTCTCGCGCCGGGCGATCTCGACCACGTCCTCCAGCGTGAGCGGCTCGAAGTAGAGGCGGTCGGAGGTGTCGTAGTCGGTGGAGACCGTCTCGGGGTTGCAGTTGACCATGATGGTCTCGAACCCCGCAGCCCGCAGCGCGAAGCTGGCCTGCACGCAGCAGTAGTCGAACTCCACCCCCTGCCCGATCCGGTTCGGTCCCGAGCCGAGGATGAGCACCTTCTTCCGCGCGTCGGGGCGCACCTCGTCCTCGTCCTCGTAGGAGGAGTACAGGTACGGCGTGTTCGCCTCGAACTCGGCGGCACAAGTGTCGACGCGCTTGAAGACCGGGTGGAGGTCCAGCGCCTCCCGCTTCTGCGCGATCTCCTTCTCCGGCCTGCCCGCGAGCTGCGCGATGCGCTTGTCGGAGAAGCCGAGCCGCTTCCAGCGCTGCAGCTGTGAAAGCGCCTCGCCGCCCGCGATCTCCCGCTCCGCGCGGATCAGCTCCTCGATCTCGCGCAGGAACCAGGGATCGATCGCGGAGAGCTGCGCGATCTCGCTGGTCTGGATTCCCGCGCGGTATGCCTCGGCCACCCAGAAGAGACGTCGCGGGGTGGGCGTCTTCACCTCCGACCGGATGCGCTCCAGCTCCTGCGCGCTGTAAGACGCTCCCTCCGGGGGGGCGTCGCGCCCGAGCGGGCTGTGCAGGCCGGTGGTGCCGTTCTCCAGGCTGCGCAGCGCCTTCTGCAGGGCCTGGTTGAAGGTGCGCCCGATGGACATCACCTCGCCGACCGACTTCATCGAGGTGGTGAGCGTCTGGTCGGCGTGCGGGAACTTCTCGAAGTTGAAGCGCGGGATCTTCACCACGCAGTAGTCGATCGCCGGCTCGAAGGAGCTGGGCGTCGACTTGGTGATGTCGTTCTGGATCTCGTCGAGCGTGTATCCGACGGCCAGCTTGGCGGCGATGCGCGCGATGGGGAAGCCGGTCGCTTTCGAGGCCAGCGCCGAGCTGCGCGACACGCGCGGGTTCATCTCGATCACCACGATGCGCCCGCTGCGCGGATCCACCCCGAACTGGATGTTGGACCCGCCAGTCTCCACTCCGATGGCGCGGATCACCTTGCGCGCCATGTCGCGCATCTCCTGGTACTCGACGTCGCTCAGCGTCTGGGCGGGCGCGACGGTGATCGAGTCCCCGGTGTGCACGCCCATCGGGTCGACGTTCTCGATCGAGCAGATGACCACCACGTTGTCGGCGTGGTCGCGCATCACCTCCAGCTCGAACTCCTTCCAGCCGAGCACCGACTCCTCGATCAGCACCTCGTGCACCGGGCTGTAGGCGAGCGCGCGCGCCCCCATGTCGGCCAGCTCCTCGCGGTTGTAGGCGATCCCGCCGCCCAGGCCGCCCAGGGTGAAGCTCGGGCGCAGGATGAGCGGGAACCCCAGCTCGTGCCCGACGGCGTTGACCTCGTCGAGCGAGCGCGCCACGCCGGACTTGGGCACGTCGAGTCCGACCGCCGTCATCGTGTCCTTGAAGCGCTGGCGGTCCTCGGCCTTCTCGATGGCGTCGAGCTGCGCGCCGATCAGCTGGGTGCCGTACTTCGCCAGGATCCCCTGCCGGGCGAGCTGGACCGCCAGGTTCAGCGCCGTCTGGCCGCCGAGGGTGGGCAGCACGGCGTCGGGCCGCTCCACCGCGAGGATCCGCTCCGCCGCCTCCACGGTGATGGGCTCGATGTAGGTGCGGTCCGCCCACTCCGGATCCGTCATGATGGTGGCAGGATTGGAGTTGAGCAGGATGGTCCGGTACCCCTCCTCGCGCAACGCCTTGAGCGCCTGCACGCCCGAGTAGTCGAACTCGCAGGCCTGCCCGATGATGATGGGACCGGAGCCGAGCAGGAGGATGGACTTCAAGTCTTTGCGGCGCGGCATCCCTGGGGCTGGTCGTCTAACATGGGAGGCGCATGGAATCCATCGAAGCCGAAGCGCTCGCCCGCAACGACCGTTACCTGCGCGAGTTCGTCGAGGCGCTCGAGCTTTGCCCCTTCGCGCGCAGGTGCCGTGAGTCGGGCCGGCTCGCCCGGCGAGTGCTGCGCGGCGGGCGGCCGGGCGAGGCCACGGCGTCGGCGGTGCGGGAGCTGGAAGCGACGGCCGAGGAGCAGGTCGAGGTGGCGCTTCTCATCTACCCGGAGCTCGAGGGCGGCGTGCGCGCGCTCGAGGATCTCCGCGACGAAGTCCGGCGGTCGCTCCGGCTCTTCCACTGCGTGGCCTTCCACCCCGAGCTGCCGATGGACCTCTCCGACGAGAACCGCGCCGTCTCGTTCCTGCGCCGGAGCCCGGACCCGACCCTGCAGCTCGTCCGCATCGCGACCCTGGAGCGGGTCCGCTCCGGACGCCCGGCCGGCTCGGTGTACGTCGATCCATCCAAGCTGCGCGCGGACGAACTGCGCTCGCTGGAGGCGCCGCTGAGCGTATCGGAGCAGATCGCGCGGGCGAATCTGCGCACGCTGCGACAGCACGATGCGGCGGGCCTGCAACGGCTCCTGGCCGGCTTCCAAGCGCGCTGAGGCGTCACCGCGCCTCGTTCAGCGTCCGGTCCAGGTTGAAGGCGGCGCTGATCAGCGCCAGATGCGTGAACGCCTGCGGGTAATTGCCCAGCGCCTCGCCGGTGCTGCTGGTCTGCTCGGCGTAGAGGCCGACGTGGTTCGCGTAGCCGAGCATCCGCTCGAAGAGGAGGCGCGCCTCCTCGAGGCGGCGGCGGTCCGTCCGGCCCGCGCGCGTGAGCGCCTCGACCAGCCAGAAGGTGCACATGTTGAAGGTGCCCTCGTTCCCGGTCAGGCCGTCGGCGAACTCCTTGGTCGCGTACCGGTACACCAGGCTGTCGGAAAGCAGCCCACCCTCTCGCGGCGAGCGCATGATCGCATCCAACGTCTTCAGCATCTTCGGATCGACGGGCGAGACGAAGAAGACCAGCGGCATCAGCAGCGCCGACGCGTCGATCGCGTCGCTCCCGTACTGCTGCACGAATGCCTGGCGGCGCGGGCTCCAGCCGCGGGTCATGATCTCCTCGTAGATGGTGTCGCGCTCGCGGATCCACCGCTCCCGGTCGGCCGGGAATGCACGCCAGTCGCCGAGCCGGAGGCCGCGGTCGAGGGCCACCCAAGACATCATCTTGGAGTAGACGAACTGGCGCCGGCCTCCGCGTGTCTCCCAGATGCCCTCGTCCTCGCGGTGCCAGTTCGCGGAGAGCCAGTTGAGCAGCCGCCGCAGATGGGTCCACAGGTCGTACGAGATGGGAACGCCGTACTTGTTGAACAGGTACACGGAGTCCATCAGCTCGCCGTAGATGTCGAGCTGGAGCTGCTTGTAGGCGTTGTTGCCCACGCGCACCGGCCGCGAGCCGCGATACCCCTTGAGATGGTCCAGGATGGATTCCGTCAGGTCGGCCCGGCCGTCGATCCCGTAGACGATCTGCAGCGGATGCTCGCCGCCCGCCTCGCGGCAGCGCTCCTCGAGCCAGTCCATGAAGCGGGCCGCCTCCTCGGTGAAGCCGATGCGCAGCAGCGCGTACAGCACGAAGGCGGCGTCCCGCAGCCAGCTGTAGCGGTAGTCCCAGTTCCGCACTCCTCCGATCTCCTCCGGCAGGCTGCAGGTGGGCGCCGCCACGATCGCGCCGGTCGGATCGTAGGTGAGCAGCTTCAAGACCAGCGCGGAGCGGTACACGATCTCTCGCCACCGCCCGCGGTAGGTGCACTTCGAGAGCCACTGGCGCCAGAAGCGGACGGTATCCTCGAAGAGCTGGTTCGCCTGTGCCTCGGTGGGCGGCGCCTCGCACCCCTCGGCCAGCGGGTGCAGCACGAAGGTGGTCGTCTCTCCCTCGCTCAGCGTGAAGCGCGCCGTCGCGCCGCGCTCGGTGGCGCGCAGCGAGACCGGGCTGGAGAGCGCGAGCGTGAGGCCCGCTCCCTCGAACACCGCTCCGTTCTTCTGGATGGACACGCGCGGCCGCGTGCGGGCGTAGTCGAAGGCAGGCTCGCAGCAGACCTCGAAGGTCAGGCTGCCGCGCACCACCTTCACGCGCCGGACGATCTCGTCCTGGCACCGGGCGGCCTCGGCGGCCGGACCGACCGGCATGTAGTCCTCGATCTCGCCGACACCGTCCGGAGAGAGGAAGCGGGTGAGGAGCACGTTGGTATCGGGCCAGTAGAGCTGCTTGTGGATGACCTGCCCTTCCAGAGGCTGGATGGAGAAGCTGCCGCCCTTCTCGTCGTCGAGCAGCGCAGCGAAGATGCTGGGCGAGTCGAAGCGGGGGAAGCAATACCAGTCGATGACCCCGCCGACGGACACCAGCGCCACGGTCCGCATGTTGCCGATGACGCCGTGGTCCTCGATGCGCTCATAGGCCATGCCGGTTACCCGATGCGGACCCCGAGCATGGAGACCGAGCCTCCGTCGAACCCCTCGACCGGATACGTCACCGGCTCCTCGCGCCTTCCCAGCGCCAGCACGTAGACGAGCGGCAGGAAATGGTCCGGCGTCGGGGCCGCGAGGGCGGCGTCGCGGCCCAGCTCTTCGTAGGCCACCACCGTCTGGTGATCGTTCTCCTCGATGGCCGTGCGGATGACCTGCTCGAAGCGCAGCGCCCAATCGTACGGCTCGACCGGGTGCCGGCCCCACGCGTAGGTGTGCAGGTTGTGCACCACGTCGCCGGAGCCCAGGACCAGCACGCCCTCGTCGCGCAGCGGCCGCAGTCCCACGGCGAGCGCCCAATGCTCCTCGGGGGTCAGCGTCTCGTCGATGCCGAGCTGCACCACGGGCACGTCGGCCCGCGGGAACATGTGGAGGAGCACCGACCAGGTGCCGTGGTCCAGGCCCCAGCGGTCGTCCAGCTCCACCTCCGCCGGCGCGAGCAGCTCCCGCACGCGTCGCGCCAGCTGCGGAGATCCCGGCGCCGGATATTCCACCTCGTGCAGGTTGCGCGGGAACCCGCCGAAGTCGTGGATGGTGCGCGGCCGCTCCTGCGCCGTCACGCGCGCGCCGGGCGTGTACCAGTGCGCCGAGACGGCCAGGATGGCACGCGGCCGGGGTAGATCGGCGGCGATGCGCTCCCAGGCGCGCGTGTACTCGTTGCGCTCGAGCGCGTTCATGGGATTGCCGTGCCCGATGAAGAGGACCGGCATCCGCTGGCCTGCTGCCCCGGTAGTCACCATTCCCGGCCCCCTGGAAGGTAGGGACGCCGCCGCGCCCCGGCGGATTCGTGCGTGCGGTCCGGGAAGCGATCAGCCGAGCGGCGCCGCGCGAACGTCTCCCGGGGCGAGAAGCTACTCACCGTTGCGCTCTGTGCTAAGTTCTGCCGCGACCACTCGCGGAGGGCACTTTCCATGGGGTTCGTCGTTGCGGAGCCTTGCATCAACTGCAAGTACACGGACTGCGTCGCCGTCTGCCCCGTCGACTGCTTCTACGAGGGCGCGAACTTCCTCGTCATCCACCCCGACGAATGCATCGACTGCGGCGCCTGCGAGCCGGTGTGCCCGACCAAGGCCATCTTCCCCGAGGACGACCTGCCGGAGAAATGGAAGGAGTACACGGCGATCAACGCCGAGTTCTCCACCAAGTGGCCCAACATCAACAAGCAGAAAGAAGGGCTGCCCGACGCCGAGAAGTACAAGGAGATGGAGGGCAAGCGCGCCATGCTCAAGCTGGAACCTCCGGCCTAGGTCGCGGGCGAGGTGGAGGATCCGCAGGCCCTGCAGGCGCGAGCGGCGCACAAGCCCGCAGCCGGCGAGCGTTACTGCCTCACCCCGCACAAGCTGAAGCCCGGGCACCGCCTGTCCGTCCTGGTGGACGGCGCCGAGGCGTACCCCGCGATGCTCGCGGCCATCCTCGGCGCGCGCAGCGAGGTGCTGCTCGAGACCTACATCTTCGAGAGCGACGCGACCGGCAAGCGCTTCCACCACGCGCTCTGCGAGCGCGCGATGTCGGGCGTGTCGGTGCGGCTGGTGGTCGACGGCGCGGGCTCGTGGAACCTGTCGGGAAGCGACCGCGACGCGCTGCTCGAAGCGGGGGTGCACCTCGCCACCTTCCATCCCGTGCGACCCTGGCGCAGACGCTGGGGCTGGTCGGTGCGCGACCACCGCAAGCTGCTGGTGGTCGACGAGGAGGTGGCATTCACCGGCGGGATCAACATCGGCGACGAGTACGCGCCGCGCAACTGGGGGGGCAAGGGCTGGCACGACGTGCACGTCCGCGTCCACGGGCCGGTGGTCGCCGACCTGCGGCGCTACTTCTTCGATTCCTGGCGGTACTCGAGCCCAGACGGCATTCCCCAGCGGCTCACGCATCTCCGGCCGACCCGCGCGCACGAGCCGGAGCCGTCCGGAAGCGCGCAGCGCGCCGATCTCGTCCAGGGCCAGGCGGAAGGCGGCCGCGTCCAGGCGCTCGCCATCGGCCGTTTCCGCGACCGGCGCTCGATCGAGAAGCACCTGCAGCGAGCGGTGTCGCTCTCGCAGACGCGGGTCTTCATCCACAGCGCGTATTTCATCCCCAACCGGCGGTGGCGCAAGACGCTGCGCCGGGCGGCGATGCGCGGCGTGGACGTGCGCGTCATGGTGCCGCACCACAGCGACGTGCCGGGCATCGTGCACGCGAGCCGGCATACCTACGCCTCGCTGCTGCGCGGCCGGGTTCGCATCTTCGAGTACCTGCCCACGATGCTGCACGCCAAGTCGATCGTGGTGGACGGGGCCTGGTGCTCGATCGGGTCCTACAACCTCGACCAGCGCAGCCTTCAGTACAACTGGGAGCTGGTGCTCTCCATCGTCGACGACGAGGCCGCGTTCGCGCTCGAGGAACGTTTCGCGCGCGACCTGCCCCTGTGCCGCGAGATCGATCCCGCCGAGTGGCGCCGCCGCCCTTGGTGGCAACGCGTACAGGAGCAGATCTTCTACTACTTCCGTCTGTGGCTATAGCGACGGCGCGGCGTGCGTCGTATGCTGTCCGGTGTGGACGATCTCGCGCCCGGCCTCCTCATCGCCGTCCCGCAGATGGAGGATCCGAACTTCTCGCGATCGGTCGTCCTGCTCATCGAGCATTCGGACGCGGGAGCGATGGGAATCGTCTTCAACCGCCCGAGCGAGGTGCCGCTCTCCGAGATCGGCAAGGAGCAAGGCCTGCGCGTGCACCCCGAGGCCGGACGGGCGTTCATCGGTGGGCCCGTCTCGCCGGAGCGCGGCTTCCTCTTGCACCGCCGCGCGGACGTGCCCGACTCGCTCAAGGTGCACGACGGGCTGTTCCTGAGCGTGTCGACCGACAGCCTCAAGCCGCTCCTCGCGGGCGACCCCGGCGCCTACCGCCTGTGCCTCGGATACGCGGGCTGGGGGCCGGGGCAGCTCGAGCGCGAGGTGATCGTCGGTGGCTGGCTGACCGGCAAGGTGTCGACCGAGCGCATCTTCGACACCCCCGCGGAGAAGGTCTGGGACGCCGCGATCCGCGACCTCGGGTTCGATCCGGCGTTCCTGGTCCCGTCCGGCGGTCCCCAATAGAACCACTATACTTGCGCGCATGGCCGACCAGCTGCGCAAGCCGCCCCGCGCGGGTCCAGTCGAGGCGAAGCGCGAGCCGCCCGTCGTCGCCCGCCTGGTAGTGGAGATCCGCTCGGACGGCTCGCACACCATCGCCCGCGGCGCTGCGGAAGACGCCGTGACCGGCGAACGCGTCACGGTCCAGGCCGAAGGCTCCACCCCCCTCGCCCTGGTCCTCTCCCTCCTTAAATCCGCCCTCGAGCTCCCCACCTTGGCCCGCACCTTCACCAAAGGCTTCCTGCCGCGAAAGTGACTTAAGTACGTTTCACGCAGAGCTCGCAGAGATCGCAGAGGGTTTTTCTTGAAAAGATACTCTGCGTGCTCTGCGGGCTCTGCGTGAAACGTTTCTAGTCCCGCATTCCGAGCAGCGCGGCGGCGGTCGACGAGAGGTCGGAGGGGGGATTGGTGCAGGGGGGGCCCTGGGTCCAGAGGAAATCGGGGGAGGAGGGGCGGAGGACGAGCTGGATGGAGGAGCGGGTACCGTAGCCGAATTCGTCGGCGTGGACGCAGGCCCCTTCCAAGGGAGACGGGCCGTGGCGCTGCATCGGAGGGCGCAGCATCGCCGCAGTGACGCCCGGATCCAGCAGCAGCGGCCCGACCTCGCGCAGCACCTCGGCCTCCCGGATGCCTTCCCCGGCGCCGTAGCTGCGCTCGGTGACCAGGTGCGCCTCGCCCGGCCGGAGCGCCCGGACCTCCAGCCGTTCCCCGTCGCAGATCGCGACAAAGGCTTCGCCTGCGTCGGCGAAGACGAGATGGAAGCCGTTGTACCGAAGAGGATCCAGTGCGCCCGCCAGCTTCCGCACGGCCGCCGCGTCGGGAGCGCGCAGCGCGTCCAGCACCAGCAATCCGCGCGAACGGCGGGCCGGGTCCGGCGACGCGCCCCGCCGGTTGGTCACGCAGACGAAGAGGCCGGACGCGGTCAACCCCAGCCAGGTGCCGCCGGCCTTCTCGTCGCGCGGCATGAGCACGCCGGGCAGGTCAGGCCACACGCGCGGCGGGGCGGCCGGCCGCGCGAGGAACTCGTTCCGGTTCCCGGTGACCGCCAGCGCGACTCCCGGCGAGGGCCGCACCGCGAAGGCCAGCGTGCACATGGGCCCAGCATAGCCGCGTCGCGGCCGCGAGGCCCTCTGATACAGTGCGCCGCCCCATGGCCAGCAAACGACAGCTCCGCAAGCCGTTCGAGAAGGCCCGCCGCGTCGACCCGCGCCCCATCACCGGGCGCGAGAACGCCCGCGACTTGCTCGATCACGCCTTCTCCGCCTACGTGGGGCGCCAGGTGCGCACGGCCTACCAGCTGATGCGCCGCTCGATGGAAGAGGACGCGAGCATCTTCCTCACCCTCTCCGGCGCGATGACCCCGGCCGGCCTGCACCAGAGCTGCCTCATCCCGCTCATCGAGCGAGGCGTGATCTCCTGCCTGACCACGACCGGCGCGAACCTCTACCACGACGCGCACCGCATCATCGGCCACGCCATTCGCGAGGTGAATCCGGACGCGGGCGACCTCCAGCTCCGGCTGGCCCGCGTGATCCGCATCTATGACCTCGGGTTCTGGGAAGAGGCGCTGCTCGATACCGACCGCCTCTTCAGCGCGCTGATGCAGGCCCCGGACTACCAGCGCAAGATGACCACGCCCGAGTTCCACGCCCTGCTCGGCCGCGACATCGGCGAGATGGAGCGCGCGCTCGGTGTGAAGCAGCCGTCGCTACTGTCGAGCGCGTACGAGCAAGGCGTGCCGATCTTCGTCGGCGCCGTGCAGGACGGATCGATCTTCCTCAACGCGGTGAAGCTCAAGCGCCTGTTCCCGGACCAGTTCAAGTTCGAGATCGACATCAACGAGGACGTCTACAGCATGGCGGCCGTGCAGCACTGGGAGCGGCATCACGGCTCCAAGCGGCTGGCGATCTGGATCCTGGGCGGCGGCGTGCCGAAGAACTACACGCTCCAGGGAGAGCCGCTGCTGGACCAGATCCTCTTCGTGCCCACCACCGGCTTCGACATCGACGTGCAGTTCTGCGTCGATCCGGTCGACAACGGCGCGCTCAGCTCCTGCCCCGCCGGCGAGGGACACACCTGGGGCAAGGTCAGCGTCGAGGCCGTCGAGGCCGGCTCGGTGTACGTGCACACCGACGTCACGGCGGTCTTCCCCTGGCTGACGCACGCCCTGCTCTCGGATCCGCGGATGAAGCGCAAGCCGAAGCGCCTGCTCGATTCCCTCTCCGACGCCCGCTCCTTCCTCGACCGCGCCGTGGCCAAAAACCGCAAGGAGCTCCTCAAAACCCTGACCTTCCCGGGCGCCCCCACCAAGCACGACCCGGAAAGCGTGGTCCGCTGAGGACTAAAAGCGGTTTCACGCAGAGCGCGCGGAGCCCGCAGAGGAAAAATCGTTTTTCTCTGCGCCCTCCGCGAGCTCTGCGTGAAACGTTCTTGGTCTTTTTATCCGTGGGCGGATTTGCGGGAGGAGAGGAAGGGGCTCTCGAAGTTGTAGATGGCCTCGATGCTGACGTTCTTGAAGCGGTCGGCCTGGAGGGACAT
>Ga0137397_10000696_pt1 | contig 23292 bp, 24 predicted proteins | sample czorhiz116metaG_FD_106658 | JGI IMG/M metagenome (GOLD analysis project Ga0137397, IMG submission 106658) | Vadose zone soil microbial communities from Angelo Coast Range Reserve, California, USA - czorhiz1.16 metaG | ecosystem: Environmental > Terrestrial > Soil > Vadose zone | place: USA... | reverse complement strand
GTCCCCTCCGCACGAACTAACTCACACCTACCCACATGTCTCATGCCCAACCTGCTGCCGCCGCTTCGTCCTCTAACTTTCAACTAATTTTTAACAACGCCTTGAAAGCCTACGAATGGCGAACGAATAACGATCTTCTTGCTCACCCACTCGCCGCCCAACTCCAGGCTTGCGACTCTCCAAGCGCCGTGCTCCTCATGCTTCAACAACAAGTCCAAGAGCTCAATCAGTCTCGGACTAGCGATGAGAGGCTTACCAAATGGCTCGATCCCACTGTAAATGTCCTATATGCCTTCTCCGGGGCGCTCGGGGAGGGCGTCGGCCTGGTATGCTTCGCGACTTGTGATCGTGTAAGGTTTACAGGCTCATTTTATTCGCAGGTATTCTCCCCCGCGAAAGTAATCTTTGCTGGAGTCGGCGTCCTCCTTCTGGTGAGTATCACTTGTGTTTCCCCATTTTAACTTCAAACGGGAATTCTGACATCAAGGTGTCAGGCGGCTAAGGATGCTCGTGCGAGTCAAGACACACTCATTGATATCTTCGAGCGCATGGAATTTTTTTTCCAGCGTCTCCAGGTCTACACTGAGGTGGCACCGACGCCGGAGATGATGGATATGATTATGAAAATAATGGTGGAGGTGCTGACTATTCTTGCGATCGCGACAAAGGAGATCGATCAGAGCCGAACGAGTGAGTCGTTTGTGTACGAATACACCGCGGTTGACCGAACTACCCCCAGAACGATTTCTGAAGAGGTTGGCAGGAAAGACGGACGTTGAAGATGCGTTGAAAAGGCTTGACAAGTTGACAAATGAGGAGGCTCGGATGGCTACTGCTCAAGTTCTCAAAGCTACGCGTAATATCGATGACAGTGTGAAAGGTGTCGATGATAGAGTTGCCGCTGTCGACGCTCAATTGACTGGCGTCAACGATAGAGTGGTCGGTGTTGATGAAAGGGTGAAGGCCGTTGATAGCAAGGTCGCCGAGATCATTGTTGGTGCGTATATCATCCTTAGTCAGTCACAAATAAATATTTACCCCTCGTACTAGACGGGAAGCAAGCAAAGGTAGTCCTAGACGAAGTGAAATGTCCGTCATCTCCTAACTCCATCCGTGCTGACTCTGGTCTCACACGTCCCTTGTAGGGAACCAACTACGAGAGAACCTTCGCAAATGGCTGTCTCCACCGGATCCATCCACGAACCATAACATTGCGTGTGCTGCCCATCACGAGGGATCTGCAACCTGGTTCTTTCGAGGGAGCATGTTCAAGGACTGGAAACTGACAGGTTCGCTTCTCTGGATCCACGGAAAACGTACGCATCTGTTTCCTCCCAAGTCACTACATCGTTTGACAGTGCGTTATGTTTTGTAGCTGGCTCGGGCAAGAGCGTTCTCTGGTTAGTGAATTGCTTGAGGGTCTCTGTCAACGGTTGCTGATTTCGTCTACCAGTTCTACAATTATCCAAGATATCAAGGCCATCTGCAAGACCGGACAAGCTTCCATCGGTTATTTTTATTTCGATTTTCGGGACGTTGATAAGCAACACGGGCACGATCTTGTCCACACCCTTCTCACCCAACTTTCTGCTCGCTCGGGTCCTCGTTGCAACATTCTGTTACGCCTTTATTCTGATCACGATAGCGGCGCGGAACGGCCTAGTGATGATGATCTGAGCAAATGTCTCAAAGAGATGCTCACACACTCGGATCAACGCCCGGTCTACCTTATTATTGATGCTCTCGACGAGTGTACCACTACTTCTGGCATTCCATCCCCTCGCGAACGGGTTCTTCAACTTGTGAAGGATCTTGTCGACCTTCGCCTCCCGAATCTGCATATATGTGTCACAAGCCGCCCGGAGATTGACATACGGAATGTCCTTGAACCACTCACTTCCTGTCGTGTGTCCTTGCACGACCAAACTGGACAAAGGAAGGACATCGAGGACTATGTTCGGTCGGTTGTTTACTCCGATTCGGAACCGATCATGAAAAGATGGAGGAAGGAGGACAAGGACCTCGTGATCAAGACGCTCTCTGAAAGAGCCGATGGCATGTAAGCAAATTGTTATACGCTTCTAGTTCATAGTTTGACCGTCAAACAGGTTCAGATGGATATTCTGCCAGTTGGACGTCCTACGATATTGTCTTCCACCAAGTTTGCGGCGTACCCTGGATGAAATACCTGAATCATTGGACGAGACGTACGAGCGTGTGCTGAAGGAGATCAAGAAGCCGAATCGAGAACACGCTCGACGTCTGCTGCAATGCCTCGTCGTAGCTGTCCGGCCACTTCGGGTGGAGGAGCTCGCAGAGGTCCTCGCCGTTGACTTTGATGGCGCTGATGGTACTCCGAAGTTGAATGCAAGTTGGCGTTGGGAAGATCAAGAGCAAGCACTTCTGTCGTCATGCTCCAGTTTAATCACCATCGTCAACGCTCATTCGTCACGGGTTGTTCAATTTTCCCACTTCTCAGTGAAAGAGCTCTTGACATCGCCTCGCCTTCTTTTGTCAAGTGAAGATGTCTCGTGTTATCATGTCGATCTGGAGGCTGCGCATACGACCTTGACTCAAGCTTGCTTGAGCGTTTTGCTGCAGTTGAACGGCCGCGTTGAAGAGAACAGGGTCCAAGAGAGCTTTCCCCTCGCCCGATACGCCGCCGAACACTGGGCTACCCATGCCCAATTCAGGGATGTTTCGACGCACCTTCGTAAAGGGATGGAAGATCTCTTCGACATGGGCAAGCCACATTTTTCGGCGTGGCTTCGATTACATGACGTAGACACCGTAATCGGGACCAGGTCAACCTTCTATATGTTCAGCCCGAACACCAAGTCAGAGGCTGGTCCCATCTACTACGCCTCTCTCTGTGGACTCCACGATCTCGCAAGATGCCTCATCGTCAAGTATCCAGAACAAGTGAACGCTCGTGGTGGTTATTGTGTGACACCACTAGTCGCAGCATTGTCGCGGGAGCATTTTCAGGTGGCAGAGTTACTTCGTCACCACGGCGCGGACCCGACTGTTCGGGGCTATAACGAGAAGACGCTGCTGCATTCTGTCGCATATTATGGAAATCTCCAGATGGTGCAAGTGTTGCTCAAGTATAATGCGGATATCACCGCGGAGGATGTCAAGGGTCGTATTCCATTGTCGGATGCATCGGAACGTTCTAAGCCACGTGGCGCGAGTATCGTTCGATTGTTGCTTGATCATGGTGTAGATGTAAACGTACGGCTGAGGTGGGGCTCAACGCTATTGCATCACGCGGTGACGTTTGGCAACCTCGAGGTGGCACGTGTGCTGCTCGAGTATGGTGCTGATGTACAGGCGGAGGACAAGGACGGCAAGACACCAGTGCAGATTGTGGCCCGGAATCGTGACGAGATGAGGCAGTTGCTTTTAGAACACGATGCCAAGTGAGAGAACTTGAACGTGGTGAGTTCCAGGAATGCTCTATTGGTCCAAGAAATCCCGAACACCGCGTATCTTTGTGTACAGCACATTCACTTTGTTCCCTTCGTAATGCAATATGCTACAATAATATATGAATGTCGTAACGGCTAACGATACTTACTCGGCCCACATCAAGGAAGGGTGAGACAGTCGCATTGATATCACACAGCATGAAGGTACCAGGTCTCACCCTCGGCATTAGACCTAGGAAGCCTGCTATAGGTCTTCAAATGGCCGAAGACCGAGACGTAACATCGGGCCACGGACGAAAGTAAAGGACATTCGACATTCCTGTACACCGCTTTGACAGTAAGCATGTGCAGGCCTGGGCGTTGATGATGCTCGAAAATGTGGGTGTGACGGGGTAGACGAGGTAGCTAGCCCTCTCTGCCGCCACAATCATGGCGAGGTTATAAGAGCGCGTCGTCCGTACAACCACCGAATGGATGAAATATCTTGTAAAAGGAAATGATGGCAACAAATGACATCGAATAGCTTCAGTTCCCACACGGGCGACTCGGCAGACATGTTGTAGTGCGAGGTCCCGGTTAGGGTTCGCGCGGCAACGAGTTCGTTCGCACCTGGATCTTTTGCGAGTTAGAGAGGGAGGAGGGAGGAGGAGAGGGAGAGAGAGAGAGTGTGTGTGTGTATGCTACACACACGCGGCGCGGGCGACTGGACGATGGGTTCGACGGGAAACGTGGGGACGAGGCTTGACGAGACGTGACGAGACTAAATGTGTCGAGAAGAAATAAATAAAAAGGGATGCTAAAGGCCGGGACTTGGGGATGACGGACAGCGCACGGGCTGTAAGACTTCGGTCGGTCGGGCGAAAGATACACGCGAGCCCCTAAACGAGGGACTGAGGACGTTGGACGGCTAGGTGGCTTCGAATATCGTCGGTCAGTCAAACGAGAAGGGGAGCGCACGGAGGAAGAAGTGGGGGGGAAACTGAGTGTCCCCTGCTGTAACCTGGTCTTTCGACCTTGCGACAGTGTGGCTTTATAAAAGAACTTGTAGCTAATAACAATCTATCCTACTGGTACTAGGCTAAGGAAAGGGAGATCTAGACTGCACGAGCGCGCGAGAACGAGGGTGACACTCGGTATCGAGGCGACGAGGGGTCCGGGGCACGAGAGGGCTGGAGCACTAAGCCGCTCCGAGCCTGGCGCACGCCCGTTCTCTACAATGTCGACAGTAAGAATCACGGGTTTCGTATCGAGAGAGGTGAGAACCCCCGGCCTGCCAATGGGCACGTCGTCCGAGTCAGCAATCGCTCTCAATCGCGAGCTCTCAGGCTACTCTGGGAGTCGAGAGCAGAGGGTCACGTTTGGCCCGAAGTATGCGAATGAACGTGCCTCAGTCAATATACCCGCTGCACCCGACGTCCAGGATGTCCACGCCCTCGAGTGACTCCAGCATGCGGCTCGGCTCAAGGCTTAGCTTGGCCCCGGTGGCAGCCGCAGCATGAACCAATTAACTATTGTCTGATCGGCCCGCTGAGTCCGGGGCAACATATACGCAATTGCACACGTTAACGCGCGAGGCCAAACCATTCCAACTGCTACCATTGTACAAAGACTCAAATTAGATCTTTATATTCATGTTTCACTGGCAGTTCGAGTTACAAACCCTTTTGTGCGTGCATGAAACACGCGTGTTGTCACACCCACGTGATGGGCGTCACGTCACTATTACGCGTTTGTCCTGCGTCTCAGATTGCTCTCTCGAAGACCCACAGCGAAGTTCTCACCCACTACCCATACTGCATATGGATGCTTCGCTCGATGAAGCCTCGACTTCGGATGCTGATGAACGCGAGATTCTCCAAGCCGCACATTCTGATATGTATTGGGGTCGTGTCGTTTCGACGAAGCATCTCAATTTGCGCCCTTCAAACGTGTTGTCCGACCAGGGTGATGACATGTGAGAAATAATAGGTGACTCTCAGGTGTGTACCATTGATGGGAACTCTACTATGCCAGGCAAAGGGGTACGTCTTGGGCGAATCGGAGCGCTGCATATATCCGAAACGCCCATTCTTCTTCCATCCCGCATCCAGGTCTGTACACGTCGTCACCAGCGGCAAATGGGTCTGTATGCCCAACGACCTCGGAAATCTTCACCACTCCCGGCTGCACCGGTCGCGAACCGCCTACGCCACCTCCAGTCTCATCACTTCCCGCCGCGTCGCCTTCTATCCCATCGTCATTTTATCGCCGTCACCGCCCGCCAGAACCCAACGCCAACGGGACCGACTCAATATCGTCGTCTCCAGATCCTTTGCACCTACTACTATCTCCTACTAGGCATGATGCCGATGCCAACGACCATAACTCTTGTCCTACTGACGAAGATGCGGTATTTCCCATGACGTCCAGCAGCGTGACACTAGATCAGGATGATGGCGAAGAGCAAGGTGCATCCTCGAGCTCGAGTAGGCATGGTCCTTCCAGGGCTAGTCCGCGGCCGGTCAATCTACGGCAGTATTCACCGTCGTCCGATCCTTTCACGTCCCCTGCTCCAATAATCGATGGGAATCATGATCGAACCCCGGCGCTCGGAAACGGTGCTGGTGCCGCTGGAGGGAGGTACTCCATGCGTACTCGCCAGCCTCGTCAAATGAAACCCTACGCCTTTGACCGCCTCGAGTATAAGCACCAGCTGAAATACCACCCGGATGCCATAGTCAAACTCAATGGTTATCGGAGTCCCGTGGAATCCTTGTCGCCGCACCCTTTGTGCTCAGATGAAGACGACACCGACGGCGCTGCAGAGAATGTTGCAGGTCCCTCCGAAGGCGCACAAGTTCTTCCACGCACGAAGCGGAAGAGGAGACATCGCACAAACACAGAATATCCCTCTGTTCCGCCGCCGACTGCGCATCGGAGGATGTCCAAAGCGCAGGTGTCTCTGCCGTCCCCGCCTCCGGCAAGAAGATCTACAGACTCACTTGCAATTGCGGGCACTGCAAGGGGAGCATCTATGCCTGATCTGGGTGGCGATGACAGTCCAGAGAGAGCGGCGACATGGTACCCGGATGTATTCAACGACTTCTCTAGCGGGCTGGGTAGCGATGATGTACCTCTGAACATCCGCCACGACGATCTACGTGACAATCATACCCCTCCGCCCCGGCTCAAGCGCAGACGGGTAATATTTTTGCTTCATACTGATTGCCTATAGGTTAATGTGCATCCGTAGCGAGCCCCGCTCAAACTTCCGCACCTGTCACCCCTGGCACCTTCACACCACTCATCAGGGCCTTCCCCCCCTCTCTCCCAACAGGCGTCTTTAAGGACCATCAGCTCGAATTCAAGCTCCGACACAAGTTCATCGAGATCAGAATCAACGGAGGGGTCAGATGACGTGGTTCTTCTGTCTGATGGGTCTGCTATCATGCTTGTTGACGATCATGAGTCTTTGCCTCCCCTTAAACCGGACCGTTCCTCACACCCAAATACCCAGAAGCGACGTTTGCAGCCATCACTATACCCCGTGATCACAGATTTCTTCGTTCGTGCTCCCCTCGAGAAGAAAAAGAGGCTCCGAAAACAACGAATCGTCCCGCCTGAAAAATCAAGTCGACTCAAGCGTGCCTTGGGAAGGCTTGGGGCGACCGGTACTGCTCTCTGCCATCGTACCTTTTTTCTTCTTCTAAATTCATCTACGCTTCGACTCTGCTAGATAAACGGCCCGCGGAGCCATCAAACTCCAAAGCTCGTACCAGACCGCGACGCGAGCGCCCACACCGACCTGCGGACCTTTCCGTATTTACACATGCGGGCGGTCGGGTGCTGTCTGGGTGGCAGAGAAGAAATGCAGTCACCATTGACACAGAGGATATCTCCTTTCACAGGGCGTTAGCACCCTTGGCGCATATCGCACGTCCACCTCCTCCAATTCGCCCCTCATTTCGACCACCTCATGCCAGGCGAAAGCCACGGCAAGCATCGCGGGGACCTGTTGACCGAATCGCGTCTTCGACAGCGTTGAGAACGGTTGACACTGCGCTTGACGAGAAGACACGACACCGTATTATTGTCGACTTTGACATACCGCTTCTCTCGTCGGGGAGGATATATGCAGCCAACTCGTACCTCGGCAAGGGATGGCTCCACGAGCTTCTATCCATCATTTCTGGCACTCCACCTTCTCATCCACCTCCTGCCGTTGAAGTTGATAGCCACGGCCTATCGTCCGTCTCTACCGCCCTCGACTATACCGTTTTTCTACCTAGTGCATGTGATTCGTTCGCTAAAGTGTTGAGCGATCCCCTGCCAATGTCGCACGAAGCATTCACGAGCTGGAACGCTAAAATGCACTCCGTCTGCTCGCTCGTTACTTGGATATTAGCTTCTACAGAGGGCAACGATGCCCACCTCATCCGGACCGCGACTCTGGAGTATACTGGGTCAGTTGTTGCCCGTATCGACAATGCGCTCGGGGATCATGGAGAGCGAGCGAAGTCACTCTGCTCGAGCATCCTATGTCTGTACTGGTTTGCGGTTGAGTTGCTGGTCCGCGCGTGCCGGAGCATCACGGACATCGACGAGGACCTTTCGACAGCTGTCAGCGCCCGCGTGGTAGGAATGGCAAATCGGTTATTACGGGTCGGTGTGCAGGCTACGGTCTCACATGTCATCGACAACCATGAGCCTCTTGATGACTTTTCCTTATACCCTTGCGCGGCCGAACTATGGATCTGCCTGGTCCACCTCGGTACATTCCATGGGATGGAGCCCGGGGCTCCTGGGAAGAGTCATTTCCCATCGATTTTGGAGGTCTTCCAGCAAGGCCTGGCCGTTTCTGACTCATCCGCGCAAGGGGGGCTCCACGCCAGCGAAGAAATCTGGTGCACCTTGTTTGGTTTATGTGCTCTCTCCCAATTCTCTGCCTATGGCGTATCGACATCCTCCACCCGCATGGGCACGTCGTGGGAGATTGTCCTACTCGCCCTTGACCACATCCGACTCGTCGCCGATCCACAAATTGATAACGCCCTCTCCACTCGAAGCTTACGCCGGCGCGACGGGTATATTCGACTTGTGGTGTCGCGGTGCCTGATCCTGCACCAGCGCTGGTGCTGGCGACTTGACGACGATGCCTCCGCGGTGCTCTTCCGGCGCCTAGTCGACATATTCAAGAGCCGGAAGTTCGCCGACCTGCGAGGTGAGATCGCCGGCTTCGCCGCATTTGTGCAAGAGAGCGAGGCGCGCCTTCTCGCGGAGCACGCGAGCACAGACAGCGCCTTCACAATCTTCCTCAAACTCATCTTTGCCTCTGCAGAACAGATGCGACCCTCCCTACGCGAGGACGAGTACCTCGGACGAACGAAGAAGCTCCTCTCGCTCGTGACCCCAGTCGGCTCTGTCCAGCTGAGCGCGCTCCGCTCGCCATTCGACGAGCAGCTCTCAATGCTGTACAACCGCTTCAGCTCGCTTGCTCTGGCGATCCGCATCCTCCCATCCGCGGAGAATGTGCTCTACCGCATCTCCCTCGCGCGGCGCTACGTCCACTTTGGTCGGTCCGCAGCGGTCACGCGTTCAGTGTGCATCCGCGCAGCCAACTTTCTCGCGTTGCAGGCGCTCGACATGGCGCTCCCCATAGGGCCGACGCTCGAGTGGACGTCGGAGATCGCGCGGATCTTGATCCTCGAGTTTCGCGCGGCGATTTCCGTTGTCGCGGGTGAGACTGCTGCGTCCCCGGTCAACGGTGACGTGCGCGCAAGTAGGACGGAGCTAGTACAATGCACGCAGCTTCTTCTGTCTGGGCTTCAAGACATGTGCCGCGTGACAACTACCTCCGCGGGCAAAGACACGGACACGGCTCTAGAACTGTTGCAAAAAGGCATGGATTTTCCCCCAGGCCTGGCTCCTTCACCTATTTGCTGACATGCTGTAGCGCAGGATGCCTCTTCTCCGTCCTAGCCGAAGCAGAGCTCTGTGTCATTCCGACGATCCAGACGCTCCTGCGGGGTATCCTCGAGATTCACCTCACGTATGCTTTATCCTTGCAAGAGGAGGAAAGGCCGCCACAGGAGCAGGATCCAAAGCCTCAGCCAACGAACCAAGATCAAGTAGAGAGCCAAGACGAGTATGGCCAGTTAGACCTCGACTGGGACGATCCTACGGTACTTGCCGCTCTTGACAGCGCCGCCGAGCCTGTGCTAGTCTCTGCGCCTGTCGCGGTGCCAGTGCCCGCGACGACAATGAAGTATACATACCCATCTCTAGTCGAGGTTCGTCGGTCGCATGTCACTCACCCAATGCCTCGTTTTGAACTTGACCACCAATACACGAACGACAGCATATCAAAAATGCGACGGCATCCCCCGCAATCTTCGAGAATTTCATCACTGCATTTGAGGACCAAAGACAGCAACATCGACGGACCAGTGGCGAAAGTGTATCATAGATCAAACCTCTCCCTACACCTCTTTCCCCCTTGCTCAGAGAGTGCACCTGTATACTGATCTCCCGGTAGACTAGCAATTGTATTTCTCACAACATGCATTTAGTAAACGATCATAGCTCCAACTCCAGAGACGTGTGGAGAATATCATACAGTAGCCCTTAAAGCTCAGGCCTCTTTCTCGCGATCTTTGTCGCCTGCGCGGCGTGCTCGATGATCGTGAGCAACACAAACCCAGAAGTGCCACGACTCGTGTGTGAACTAGACCCCTGCCATTGGATGTGCTACTCGTGGCCTATGATGCCTCAGTGTGAAGAGGCGACCAGACAATCTCACACGTAACCCAAGTTACAAAGACCGCTTTATCATTCGCAGTGAGGACACCTTGTACTTTGACAAGGACAAAGCCGGGTATTTCTGTTAACGAATGACCAGCATGATTCCTTGCTGAGAAAGACGGGTCTCATGACGGTACTTGGGAAACTTGAAATTATGTACAAGTCTTCTTGCATTTTAACGATGTATACTTTGCAACCTTTCGCCTTGCTTCCCCCGCTTTGAAAAGAGACCTATCCTGCAAATCCTGGATATCCACGTGCTTTGAAGTCCTCAACAGATTCTGCAACCACGTCCTTCAAAAGCGTCGTCTGCGTCAGCCCAAGCAAATCCTCCGCTTTCGTCGTCTGGAGTTTCATGATCAACGGAATGTCCTGCGTCGAGCCTGGCTCGCCACGCGGTACATTTGGGATGCCGAGCTCCGCAGCCGCGTCCACTTATTTTATTGGTTTTTTTTTTTCCAATTTTTTGTGCGATGTCGTATCAGGTTCCCGAATGATAGGATAGGACGGAAATAATGCAACGTACGCAAGTCCTGGTAAAAGAAGGATCCAGATCTGACGATGATCCTCTCGCCGCCAGCAGCAGCCACACGCGTAGCGCGCACATGTGCCTCCGCCGCGACGGCCACATGCACCCAGTTTCCTTGATCCCGCAGTTGCTCACCTTTCCTCGCGCCAGAAAGGGTGTCATAGATTTCGCGTTGAGAAGTGTTGATGTCCTCGACCGTCGGCGCGGGGCTGAGCGAGGGCTGTAAAAACGCGTGGAACCGTCAGCGATGGGGTATCTGAGAAGCGAAAAAAAAAGAAGAAAAAAATGAGGCTTGCCCCGAAGAGCCACGGAGGGTTGATGACGACGAGATCCCAAGAGATCTCAGACTTATGAGCGGCGATGAACTCCCACGCGGCCTTCTCCGCGAGCGTCTTTGACGCCTTGTAGAATGCCCCTGGCCCTGCCGCGGAGCCCTTGGTCTCTACCGCCTCTATCGCGGAGTTGTTCCAGGAGCTTTCTGTGAAAATGCGCGGTACTGGGGTGTCTTCTCGGACAGCGGCCACAGAAGAGGTAAGTACAACACGCTTCATGGTGCTACCGTGTTTCAGGACGGAGTTCAGGATTGAAGTAGTTCCCCGCACGGCAGGGATGATGAGATCTAAATATATACTTGTTCGTCCAGAAAAGGGCGACCTTCCTGAGAAGAAAAAGATGGATCAACATACCGTCCGGGTTGCTAGACTTGAAGTGAAACGGAGAGGCGGTGTGGGCGATGGCGTCGACACCCCTGACAGCCTCATCAAATGCCCCATCCTTGGTGATATCTTCGACAACGACGAGCTCAAACCGATCCCCATAATCGGAAAAGCTTTCTCTAAGGAATGCGCTTTTGGACAAGGAGCGAACCGTGCCGCGGACAGAGTATCCCGCCTCTAGGTAATTCTTTATGACCCAAACGGCGAGATAACCGTTCGCGCCTGTGACAAGGACTTTGGCCGGGGAAGAGACGGCGACCATTGAGAGTAGAGCTTAAGAGAGAGAGACGATATCGGTACAAGTGATGACGTCGTTCTTTTATATTATCACGGCGGGCAAGGCCGCTGAGAGGCAGAAACGGATAAGCCAGGTCTGCTTATTAATGTCCAATATATTGCCTCTTTCAATATTTTAAAACAATTAGAAATCAGGATGGCAACTTAGAGGGGCTGATTATATCATAAAATATTTAAAACAAATTGCGACTCACAGGAAAAACCATTTAGCCTTGGGAAAACCCTTAGATGATTTTTCCAACCAACCTTTCAATTGTTCAAGTCTCATATCCGTTCTTGCCCGTAAACCGCTAACACGTCATTATGTGCATGGTACTGGCCGGGCGGCCCCCTCAACTAACCCGCATCTGCACCTGGCAAAGCCTGAGGCCTGAGGTGGCAAGGCGCTCCTAGCCAGGCTAGCCTTCCTGAACGAGCGAGGCACGTTCTAAACCGTTAGAGGAGCCCATCGGTCAAGGATAAGTACCCTGGTCCCGCCCCCGCTCATTACTCACCTGTACCAATAAACATGCCTTGACACCTGTAGTAACGTCAGATCCTCGGGCTTTTCTAACGCAAGTCACACGGAGACCCACTGGCACTCTCCCCCCCTGTTGATACCCAAGGCCATTAATCTCCTACCTAATCTGAATCAGTTCCCGTGATGCTTCCCTCTTGTGACTCATATCTCATCAAAAAACCTAGCTGAGGTGGCTTCATTCATTGTCTCCATCGTCGGTGGGTTGAAGGCCTCATCATAGTTCTCGACCAAAAATGCTTTATACTCAGAGAGCGACAGTCCATCCCTGCTCTTCGAGTCGGGCTCGTCGCATGACGACAAGAATGCCGCAGAGCGTGTTGACAACTTTTCTCGGCTCAGGCCTCTTGCCCGACTCCCTGCCAACTTCATTGCGCACGCCAGCTTGCTCTAAGATCGCTGTTTCACGATCAAGTCGCGAACCAAGTCACGGCATATACGAGTGACATCTTCTCGCGCGGCTGGGCGCGTACTTCGAATGCTTCACACTGATGGCCTACGGCGCCTCGGTGTGTTGAAGAGCGACCATACTAATTGATACAGAGAGACTTCGGCAGAACAAAGCTCTTCTGAAAGGAATTGCATTAAGGTAGCAGATTTCCTTGCCGAGTCAGACAGTTAGTCGCCAGTTACTGATCACATATTTAATGGCATTGGAAGGCGCCTGATGCTACAAGTCTTCCTCTTCCTGCGTTCCAAACGTGAACTAATAGGTACTCTCCAAGACAACCACTCGCTTCGTCCTTCTCTTCGTAGTCATGAGGCCTATGTAGTAAATCCAGGATATTCACGCGCTTTGAAGTCCTCGGCCGATTCTGCAACCATGTCCTTCAAAGGCGTCACCTGTGTCAGTCCGAGTAGCTCCTCCGCTTTCGTCGTCTGGAAAGTCCATAAAAACTGGATGTCTTTCGTTGAGCCTGGCTCCCCACGTGGCACGTTCGGGATGCCGAGCTCGGCAGCCGCATCCACTGATGTCATGCGGGTCACATCAGTTTAAGATAGAATGGGAATGAATAGCTAACTTACGGAAGTCCTGGTAAAAGTAGGATCCGGATCTGACGATGATCCGCTCGCCACCAGCAGCAACCGCATGCGTAGAGCGCACATGCGCCTCGGCAACGACGGCCACATGCACCCAGGTTAACTGACCCTGTAGTTCCGTGCCCGTCCGCGCCCCAGAGAGGGTGTTATAGACTTCGCGCTGAGAGGTATTGATGTCATCGACCGTCAGCGCGGGGCTGAGTGAGGGCTGTAGAGATGGGCAGAACCGTCAGTGTTTGGCGAAGCACCTGAAACAGAAGAAAATCTTGCCCCAAAGATATACGCAGGATTGATGGCGACGAGATCCCAGGAGATCTCAGACTTATGCTCAGCGACAAACTCCCATGCGGCCTTCTCTGCGAGCGTCTTCGAGGCCATGTAAAGCGCAAACGCTCCTGCTGCGGAGCCCTGGGTCTTCACCGCCTCTACTGCGGCGTCATTCCAGTTGCTTTCGGTGAAAATGAGGGGCACGGTGGTGCTTTGGATGATCGCGACGGCCGATGAGGTGAGTACAAAACGCTTCACTGTGCTCCCATGTTTCAGCGCGGAGTTCAGGATCGACATGGTTCCTTTCACGGCAGGAATGATGAGATCTGAATATGGCTTGTTCAGAAAAAGCATCTATGAGAAGGGAAAAAAAAAACAGGAACACACCGTCGGGGTGGGTAGCCTTGTAGTGAAACGGAGAGGCGGTGTGAGCAATTACGTCGACACCCTTGACGGCCTCGTCAAACGCTCCATCATTGACGATATCATTGACAACGACCAACTCGAACCGATCACCGTAATTAGAAAATTTCTCCGTCAGGAATGCGCTCTTGGACAATGAGCGGACCGTGCCACGGACAGAGTACCCTGCTTCCAGGTACTTCTTGACGACCCAAACGGCAAGGTAACCATTTGCGCCTGTGACTAGGACTTTGGCTGGGGAAGATACAGCGACCATTGAGAAATAGTGCTTAAGGATGAGAGAACGTGCGAGATCGTTGAGATGCAAACCGTCCTTTTATACTTGGAATCGGTTGTCCAGTTTACGATCCAATACCGCAAAACTGTTAGTAAGCTCTGTACCGCTCATCCTCATCCTTGCCTCCGTCCATGTTGGCGATGTCAGGTCAAGTTTTGTAATCCATGAGCGAATTACAACCCGTTATCCCCGTTGTTATCAATTTCGTTCTAATTGCTCTGATTGGATGAAAATGAAATTGTCAACGGGTTATCGTTGCAAATATGACATTAAGTATCCGATAACTCGAATAATTACGAGTTTATAACTGGACCAATTTCCCACAATTTATTATCAAGCACTCCCAATTTGCACCGATGGGCGCTGATGCATTAATAATGGGCGCTGAACGTTGAACGATGGGCGCTGGGGGAAGATTCCGTTTAGGAGAAAGAACTTCGTCCGCAGAGTATACCTCATCCGAGCCGGAGTGCCCGCGGCCTTTTTCTGTGCCCTTGTGGCTGTGGCCATCTTGTCTTGGGTCTGCTTCCGAACCTCCTGGGCCTCCCTGCAGTAATGTGAGCTCGGGCTAAGACATGTCGTGATAGCCCTTGAACAGCAAATCCAGGCTGAAATCCCTTAGTGTTGTTCCTGAACCTCTCGTGCACCTCGGAATAGGTACTCTCCAATCTCTCTCCGAGTTCTTCCGAACTCAGTTGCGCAGTATGTGACTTTCCTACCCTCTTCAATCAAACACCACAGACCCTATCTTCCTCCGCGCGTAACTGAAGAAGCGCTGGTTACTAACCGCACTCACTCAGCAAGTGATCGGGGCGCTGTACGCCCCTAACATCGATGCTAGACATGCCGCACTCTGCTATCACAGATTCACAGCGTGAATTCACATGGCGCCATGATCGGAACGGGTACCGAATATAAAGGCCGCGGTTAACCCTCTCGGGCGAGGTGTTCCCAATCTGGTGAGAGCAATCGAGTGAGTGTTCCCAGGAGACGAAATGAGATGTGTGCGCCCCTGACCCCTACGTTTTGCTTCGCTCCTTGCAGACCGAAATGAGATGTGCACGCCCTTGACCATGGTCTTTTTGCTCCTTGGGTCCTCGCCCGCTTCCCAATTCACCGATGAGCATTCCTGAACGTGTTCCCAATCGAGTCGAGCGACGAGCGATTCTTGACGAGCACAGTTATCATGATCATTTTTCTCCTTGGGTCCTCGCACGTTTCGTGTCTCTCAGCCACTCTGTACGCGTTTCTTCTCTTTTCTTTTTTTGTATCACTTTTTGTGCTCCACTCGTTTTCTTTTCGCAGTTGATTCTCCTCCTTCCAATATGACGTCTTCTGTTCCACATCAAAACCCAGTGTACGTTCTTCTCTCCTTTCCCTGTGCCCCTTCTTCTCACTCTTTTATGATCCCTTTTCTTCCACCTCTGCTCGCTTTACTCACCAATTGCGCAACCCCTTTTACCTCCTCAGCGAATGTCTCCCTTCTTCCTCTCACGTTGCCCCTCTTGAAAATGTTCCTTCTCCCTCTGATCTGCAGACTATCTGCAGTTTATTTTTTATGATCATCTTGCCACATCTTCCTCTTCTTCGACCTTGCATCGACCTTCTGCTCCCTTTTGTAACAGAAAACAGACAAAGCAGCCCGGTAACTCTGGACAAATTAGTAGTCTTCTCCGTCCGGCCCTCCGAGGTAAGGAGGTGCATGCGCAGTAATCACGGCCCCATGGCCCAACAAATTATGCTTGGACTAAGCTATTGCGCCGCGGGCATGCCATTTAAACGCGTGGTATTGCAGCGCCTGTCGCTCCGTCTCGGCGACTTATCCCCTGAAGCGATGGAGAAAGATAAGTGGTGGGTGTTCACCTCTTTTCCATGTGAGCTTTGTCTCGCGTGCTGACGATATCACAGAAAAACCTATGTCCGCAACGAACGCATATACGCTGAGATGGTGATTTTCTTCAGATAAAATTGGGGAGGTCATTACACTTCTGCCGACACCCTCGTGTTTCGCACACGTGGCGGTAATTAGCCTACTTCTATGGTAACAATACTCGACCAGGTCCGACTGGACAAATGGAGCCAAAGCAGCCTGGTAACTCGGGACAAATTAGTAGAGTCTTCGCCGTCCGCCCCTTCGGGGTAAGGAGGTGCATGTCCAGTAACCACAACCCCATGGCTCAACAAAATACTCGCTTCTTACTTCTCAAACAAAGGCTCACTTCCTCGGCCGCAAGAGATAGCCTGCTCGTCGTGCCGCGCGACCCGTCGGCTTCTGCACACCGTAGCGCGCACCTTCACAGGATTCCAAGAGGCCGCATGGCGACCCAATCGGATACAACCGTGAAACCCCCTTCGGTCACGGACCGCGTGACTTCCTCCATTAACGCTAGCCGTCCTTCTTCAGTCGCAATGCGGGTGCCGTCAGCCAACTCCAGAACCCCTCCTTCCCTCGTAGCGGCAAGCGTTATCGTATTCAAGGTCCCCACGTAATTCGAGATGCTGAAACTCTTGTAATCCGAGAGGGGAGCCCCATTCCTGCCTTTGTACACGTCGCAGCAGCTTCCAAAGGGCGCAGGGATGCGACTGGAGGATAGAACGATAAAGGAGGCTTCCTCGAGCATCCTTGGCAAATGACAGGAAAGTCTGCCACCGGGTAAGAACTTGAATTCTCAGTCTGAGGTTTGAGGAATAGGAACGCGTACCCAACCACGAAGCCTCGTTTTAACGCCTCTCCTGCAAAGATGCGATTGATGATGGCCACGTTCGATCTTCCCTGTAAAGACGCGGGAATGTTGGGCTCGTGACCCTCGGGAGGCGGAGGATGCTCGCGATTGTATGTGATAAGATCGCCATCGCGCACGAGGAGGCGTCCGCCGGGCTCTGCCAGTACACATTTCACATTTGCAAGGCTCCCACCATACATTGTGTGTAAACGCGGCTCACTCACTCAATAGCGAGTACAAGTTCTGCAGTGCCAATCTCCACCCTTGTGCCGTGAGTGCGTATGACAAAAAGCGAAAGTTGACAAGGTCGAATGTTCCGAGGAGCTCGTCCGGGAATGACTTGGTGACATCTTGTTGGAAGAATGTTATTTTCCTGACCTCGGGTTCGTCACTTTGCGGGAATTTCTCGGTAGAGATGTCGCAGGCAAAGACCGAAAGACTGCGATCATGATCGCGGACTCGGACGTCAGGCAGCGACATAAAGTCAAGCACCCACGCGCCTGTCCCGGCGCCGACGTCAATGACCCTCGAGATATGAGCGGTGTCGATCCCGGGCGGAAGGAGCTGAGGATAGTCGAATACGCTTTTGTGAAAGAGATGTTGTCGGTCCAGTCTGTTCGGAGCATCGTAACCTCATATTCATGATCCATGGATGGTGAGTCTATGACGACGTACCGTGAGACTTCCTCGTTGTCGTTACCCAAGAAATACTTGGTAAGAGGGCTAGATTCCGAGAACGTGCTGGACAGGCGGCAGCGATTGGTGAGTGTAGCGACCATGAATTCGTCTCACGCAGTTATTACTGTCGAAGTTAGTGCTTCTATTCACACACAGAGTATCATCGTTCTTAAAGGGGGCTACCTACCCCGGATCATTGGCCCACGGAGGCAACGGGTGCTAGCTCCGCACGCTCTAGCACACACTCCGAGGTCGCATTAACGTCAGGAATGACATAATAATGGATTAGAACAAATTGTAAGTACCGGCTTTATCGTCACTGCGCATGCGTCAGCTAGTTTCAGCCTCGGTGGGGCGGATAATTTCGGTAGTATTAACCGGAAAGCCATGTTTCACAGGATGTTTGGTTCGTGCACATGGGCGCCCGGAGATCTAACTGGGTGTAACTTGTGACATATTTGAGTCGTTTGCAATCATCGAGAGTGTGTGAGTCTGCGGAGTGGCTATATTACGGGTGCCCAGTCATTGCATATTAACCTTTCGTTTTGCTTCCAGACCATCCAGGTGGCACAGCGACCGGCGAGGTCTCTAAGGAAACAGTACCACGTAGTCCCTATTGTCTGGCCAAATGAAGTCCGATCTTAAGGTGGTCAGCTGGTGGTGCGTACTGTTTCAGCCCGTTTGTGTAACCGATTAGGTGATGAAATGGCGTGTGTTAGCATCAATTAATGATTAATAATGTATAATAATATCATTATTTTAACATCAAGAGCACGAAATACAATTGGGTGGTCCGAGCTTGCAATTCACTTTAGGTGTGACTACCAGGCTTAAAATTATAATATATTTCAAAAACTTTTCGACAACTCGTCATTCATTGAACTCAGAAGCCGAGGACCAACGCCGCGGTGACGACACATGCACTGGCATGGTGACTGGCCTATACTATCACACCGGAGCATTCATCTACCATCATCTAGCCTGTACAGATAAGGGATGTCCCTTCTCAGGCCTGAGAATCAAGTTGAGATCCCACGTTGTGAGAATCACTCAATCGCATGTGCAAGAGAGACTTACAGAGGCGGCGAGAGTGGACAGTAACTTGAAGCAGTTCGTCCTGGAGCTCCGAATGCTCCGTGCCATCGGCACGGGTAAAGTGTAAAGCATGGGAGTATGGGTTGGGTTTAGCCGTTTAGCCTCGCGAGTGCCATTCACGTTCACGCACGTTACAGCAGGCCCCAACATGCCACATTCCCCAACGCCGCAGAGAAGGGTGGCGGCGATGGCGTCCACTCTTTGTATGCATCGTCTACTTCGCCACGTGCTCGCGACAAAAAGTAACATCCCCGGGCCAACGAGCGATGAAACAGCGTATATATATCCCCTCAGAGGATGATCTCCCGAGACGTCATTGCTACGATTCTGTCCAACATGTTCGTGTTTCATACGCGATCGACACAATATAAATACTCGACATGGGCCAAAGGAACTGTGGATAAATAAAGCATGAAACGCCCGGTAACTCGGGTTAGAAGAGCACGGCCTTCATCCCCTCCCGCGGTGAGAGGTTGCATGCAGGTACCCCCGTTTGTCAAAATTGTACCCGCAACTCACACTTAGACTCACCTCCTTCAGGCTCGGATGCAAGAGATAGCCCACTCATCACCCTGCGTGACCTGTAGGTTTCTGCACTCCGAGGCTGCATGCTGCATCCCAGGATTCCAGAGGCCGCACGGCGACCCAATCGGATACAATCATGAACCCCCCCTCAGTCACAGACCGCTTGATCCCCTCCATCAGCGCTAGCCGTCCTTCTTCAGTCTCAATACGGGTGCCGTCAGCCAATTCCAAGGCCCCTCCTCTCGTTGTGGTAAGCGTTATCGTGTTCAAAGTCCGCACATAATTCGAGATGCTGTGAGCCTTGTATTCTGAGAGGGGCGCTCCGTTCCTGCTCTCGTAGAAGTCGCAGCAGTTTCCAAATGGCGCCGAGACGCGCTCAGAGGTTAAAACCATGAATGAGGCTTCCTCGAGCATCCTTGATAAATAATAGGAAAGTCTGCATCAGGGTTAGAATCCAGGTCCGTGATTCGAAGGCTAAGGATGCGCACCCGACCACGAAGCCACGTTTCAACGCCTCTCCAGCGAAGATGCGATTGATGTTGGCTACGTTCGATGTGCCCTGTAATGACGCGGCAATATCGGGCTCTTGACCCTCGGGAGGCGGAGGATTCTCGCGATTGTATGTGATAAGATCGCCATCCCGTACGAGGAGATGCCCGCCGGGCTCTGCCAGTGCGCATTTTACGTCATGAGATGAGGGCAAGACACCCACAACAGTTTGTGGCCGACTCACTCAACAGGGAGTACAAGTTCCGCAGTGCCACTTTCCACCCCTGTGCCGTGAGTCCGTACGATAGACAGCTTAAGTTGATGAGATCGAATGTTCCGAGAAACTCGTCCGGAAACGCCTTCGTGACGTCTTGTTGAAAGAACGTTATTTTCCTGACTTCGGGTTCGTCATTGCGCGGGAATTTTTCCATGGAAATGTCACATGCGAAGACCTGAAGATTGCGATCGCAGACATCAGGGTGCGACATAAAATCAAGCGCCCAGGCGCCTGTCCCGGCGCCAACGTCAATGATCCGCGAGACATGAGTGATGTCGATCCCAGGCGGGACGAGCTGAGGGTAGCCGAATAGGATTTTGTGAAAATTATATTGTCGGTTCAGCCTGCTCAAAGCATCGTATCTTCATATCTATATGCAATGAACGGCGACGACGTACCGAGAGACCTCCTCACTGTTGTTACCCAAGAAGTAATTGGTGAGGGGCTTGGATTCGAGGGATGTAATCGTGGAGAAGCGACAGCTATAGGCGGGCGTGACAACCATGGCTTGGATACAAGAATCGCTCCAAGTCAGTGCTGCCATTCACGCGCAGTGTACATGTATTTTATAAGGGGAGTGGCCCCTATCATTACCCTGAGCCACAGGTCTACGTTCCGCCACGAGGTGCATGCGATCAGCAGCAGCTGATATGCGGCGCAAAAATGGCGCTCGGGCCAAAGTAACGTGGCCAACCGATATGGGTCCCCTCATGGAGCAGGCGATTTCCCTGGGAGATGAATACTTTGGGATAAGGAAGGGTTTGTGACTTATGTCAATGGCCATGTCCGAGATGGCAGGGCGATTCCCTGCATCATAGACAACTCCGAGTCAGTGACTCATTCACAACGTGGTTGGTGTCGGTCTGACATATCTGGTGGTCGTGAGAATTTTGTATTTGGAAATGTCAAACGGAGTCTCGACGCTAACAGCGGGCCGCGACACCGTGACAAACCAACTTCTCACACACCATGACACTACAGTACTCGATGACTCCCAGTTGCAATGACCCCGGAGACAGGCGACTTTAACCTCGAGCGACCTGGGGATGGCCCGTCACCTTGAAAAGATTTGATTAAAAGTACTGGTCGTTCAACAAAGCACATCACGTGACCCTCACCCATTTGAGGCCACCATGCACGGGATATTGCCATTGACCCTTCACCTTTCTTCCTGGATGCTTGCTTGTCTTTTCGGTTCTGCTACGTTGACATCGAGGGATATGACGTTACCCATCGATACCACCTCGGCACGATGGTTTATCATGTTCGAGCCACGCTCGTGGGCTGGTCCCATCGTGCCTAACCTAATTTTGGGTAGCGGTTATCAGGCATCGGCATCGAAGGAGGCGCGTTTTAATCCGCCAATCGGATCAACACTTCCATATTTCGAAAACACGAGGGGTATCAATACAAAATGAGACCATCTAAGTCGTACAAACTCCCAGAGGAGGGGCCTCTCATATCGCCCCTCCTCCTGTGTGTTTCTTCTTCATGTGTCGCCTGACACCCCTCAGTTTGCGATACTGTTTGGGGCAGAGAGGACACTTTCGCCAGTCCCTCTGCTTCCCATGCACCGCGGAGCTGCAGTGCCGCTGTAGCGTGCATCGGTCAGAAAATGCTTTCCCCCCACAGCCATTACACCTCCATTTTCCGTCCTCGTACAGCATCAGGCGAGCCCACCTCTCCTTGGAGTGAGTCCGATGCGGTAGCCGTCACAGTTTGGGCGTTGGTTTTATCCCCAAGGAATGGAAAACATCTGGGACATGGATGATACCGCATCAGCCCTTCAGGTATTCACATACATTTTCCTAATCAACATAACACACTTTTAATATGGAGAGCAAAAGGTCACTTATTCGGTCCCCCAGCTCCCTTCGGTCGTGCACGTAAACTGAAACTGATCGTCATGAATACTTTTGAACAGTGTCGGACTAGCGCGACGTAATTTACGTCCACTAGGGACTGAAACTACGAGGAAGACTTTGGTGGCCATATTGGTGCTAAGGTGGTGAACGTGCCCTAAATCTCCGAGTCATTTCCTTGGAAATTACATATCGTGGAAGTCATGACTTAAAAAACCGTAACTCCATAGACACCCGCAACTCTTCTCTATTCGCGATGCATGACCTATCAGCCAACTCCAGGATTCCTTCCCTTCGCCACGAAGCTGTTGACTTGAGACCCACTCGTAGTCCTCGTAGGAATAACTGTGGGGTGAGAGGCTGGGAATGCAGAAAGCAAAATAAGACCAGTACTAGGCACAACGAAGCATCTCCTGAAAGTGATGCGACATTCGACGCGACAGGGGGCTAGATGCCCGCGACCTGAGAACAGAAAGTTTGCCTAATGGTCTACCTCGTAGACGTGGTTTACGTTGGCGACGAGTTGACAACCGATGGTCCTTGCCAGTGCGTTTGGGGAGCGGGGCCTCTCATGCTTATACAGGACGGATGGGTTTCCTTTCGTCGTACCAGGGGCTCGAGGGGGGGGGGAGGGGTTGTTTAAGGCCATCACAGGAAAGTCTTTGAAAAAATGGAACATTGGAACGACAACCGTCAATCACGACGGGCTTCGGGTGTGAGAAAAGAGGGGAAAAGCTCGGAACCTTAAAATGAAAGTTCGGCGCATAACCTTGTCTTACCATGTCATCTTTATGTCAGGATTGAGTAAAATTGGGCGTAACGAGAAATGTCCGAACTGTCCTCGTCGTGATAAGGGGGATATATTCAGGGAAAACGGTGAGACGTTCGCTTGCCTTGATTTAATAATGATAGCGGTGGATGACCACTCAAACGCGAACTGGACTGGATCAGGAACGCAGCCACACTGCAGGTCAGCTGTCCTAGTGACAGGTCTTCCTATCTTGCAAGCACTGGTATATCTATATCCCCGGTATGGTTAATGTTGATAGACATCGCCTCGGAGAGTTCTCATGACCGAGCGGCAACTTGAAGTAAGTGATTGCCACATGGGAAATCGATAACCTGAAGTTCGGGTGATATGAATTGTGGCCAACGCTTCTCATGGGCAAGCTCTTTGGCGTGGGCGACCACTCACCAAGTGGTTTGAACGCTTCGTTACGAGGAGGAAGTGCGACTTAGAGGCGCTTTGCATCGCATATGGGTTTGTCTGAAGTGAGTGTACTTGTATGAGAGAAGACAGCTTGAACAGAAGGTCGTCGGGGAACGTTTAGGATAATGAGTCAGACGTACGTACCGAGTCGCAGT
>Ga0137397_10000694_pt1 | contig 23342 bp, 26 predicted proteins | sample czorhiz116metaG_FD_106658 | JGI IMG/M metagenome (GOLD analysis project Ga0137397, IMG submission 106658) | Vadose zone soil microbial communities from Angelo Coast Range Reserve, California, USA - czorhiz1.16 metaG | ecosystem: Environmental > Terrestrial > Soil > Vadose zone | place: USA... | reverse complement strand
CTCAATTTGCATTGGAATGTGTTCATATATCACTTAAATTGTTCTTTAACACACTTTTAACCATTTCTGAACCATAAGAAACCCTCCCAAAAAAATTGTCGACTTTGGCTGTCGTGCACTGTAGAATGTTGGGGACTTGTAATGCAACGCGATCAACCTTGAACCCCATTTACTGTCCTGTCCATTGGCTCCGAAGTCTTGTCTCCCTCTAACCTGGAAGTCACCGTGACCTTGGCGTGGCACAGGGCGGCCGGTCTCGACAGTAATATTACCGTGACTCCCCGTGTCTCTTAATCTATTGTCAGTGAGCCCCTGCCGATGAATATCGGGGTCAGTAGTAAATGTGCTTTGAGATCAGTAACCGTGTCACCAGCCCCGCCGCTCAGTCGATGAGTATGTCATTGGGGCTGCAACTCGAGCCAGAACCCTATGCTGAGTCGTCACGGTCATGTTATAGCTGGGCAGCTTGCGAATCGCCACCTTCGGATCTATGGAGCGGCACAGAGCCACAACCTAGGCATAGTATGCAATTGCTTGGTTCAGATACGTCACCTTTGACACCCAAGCGCCGCTACTGACGTGACCTCACAGAGACGAGAAGGACGGCATCCGGGGGAAATGACGTTCAAAATACATCTCTAAGCAGATAAAAAAGAGCATCGTAACATCTGGTAACAACTTCACGGGTTATCAAGTGGGGCTATGTGGCAGTGCGGCGCGGCGCGAAGAGGGTAACAAGGAGCTATCGCGTCGAAAGCGACAGGTAGGCATGGGGTAACGGAAGAACTGAAATAATGATGCAAGGTTATGTCGAAATAGGGGGCAAAACAGCCGATACACGTCCACTTGGCTGATTGATCTGCTCTGAGGCGACTAAGGCTCCGTATGGGCGGGAGCACCCTGTCCGGCTGAAGCAAATGTCAACGGACCAGCTGAAGGCAGGTCTACGGACAGACGACATACTATTGGCATTGTCTCGTGTTGGGCGACCAGTGCATGGGTGTAAATTTTGAGTGGGCGACTCTGGTTCGTTCGCCGACGCAGGGTCGAAGCTGCGCTTACGCTCACGATCTTCACGCATGAGCATCCACTGGCGCATGGTATACGCGGCCAACTCCTGCGCGTATTGAATTTTACGGAGCTCGGTGGTATCGACGGTCATGGGTGAAGAGAGCTGTACGAGTAGGGATGACGGGATAGGAGTGTGTGTACGTCGAGTGGGGGCGAGCGGCAATCTGGGACCGTGAGGGGAAGAAAATGGAATACTCAGGGGCACGTATTTGAGTTATAGTTTCGTATGAAGGTCTCTTCATTTGGGATGAGTGGGGCCTGGGCGATATCAGTCCAAGTCCACACACTATCTCCCTTTCCGGCTCCACGGCGGCATGACGTTTGGTTTGGAACCACAAAAAACGCAACGAATTTCCGTCTCCAAATGAACAGCGCCTGGCCATTGCGCATATGATGCGGCTTGCGGCGGGGCGTGGGGAGTGGGCGGGCGGCGAGCTCCACAACACCTCTGCAGCTGCAGTGAAACGAAAGCCCGCCAGGCGACTCGAGAACGCGATGCATGCAATCCAACCACCACGCCGAGGTGTCGGGCATCTCTATGTCTCGTTCCAGGCCTCTCCAGGCCTTTCGCAGGTCGCGGGAGACGGTGCGTCAGCGTGGGGCCCAAACTAGCCCCGGTTATCGGGTGGCGCGCGGTTATGGTGGTTTCGGTCAAGGATGATCTTGCCTTATTCGCAGGGAATGCGAGGGTGTCAGGCGGTGAAGGCACATGGCATGGACCAAGCATTTCTGGGTACTGCAAGGATCGATGACAGCGTTCAAGGCCGAGAACTCGAAAGCAATCGTATGACATCGGGACTCTGTCTCTGCTTGTTGATGCTTCGGTGTGGCTTCACGCGAGATAAGCACAAAGGTCTCAGATTTGGCCGATGGCCGAACAAGCACAGGGCTCGTCGGGGGCTTCAGAGGGATTCATATACGTCACGGTCTCGAATAGACTTCAACTTTATTTTTTATGGAAATTATATTCTTGAAGGGGTTAACAAGGTTAATCAAGAAAACGCGAACTTCGTGCCATAGCAATGACACCTTGTAATGGGGTTGAGATTGCAGTGAGATGACGTCAGTGTTCTGGACCCAAGGTGACCTATGGCTGATGAGTGAAAAGGGCATTATTAGGTTCTAGAATAAGTTGTTAAGTTTGCTACGCTACACAGACGACACGACGTATGAACTGATGGAGCAAAGGACGAATGACAAAGGCTACAGAAAGATTAGATCAAAAATGATATTGCGTATGATAATACAATGTAAAAGTCCGTGGGCGTGGTGCGTTCGTCGAGACATGGACATCGAATGCGAGGGACATTAAGGTCGTACGGTTCGCGGGCAGACATTCAGATACGGGAGGAACGCCAGTTGCTGCTGGAGGCTGCAATGCCTTTTGGTATCGACACAGCATGGACTGGCTGGGAAGCGGCTGGTTTGGCAGTAGCCGGACGTGCGCCGAGCATGACACCGCCCGTAAGAACCGTGGTTTTTCCACCATCGTAGTTTGTCACTTCCTTCTTCGAGTCGTCTATGAAAACGCAGGCCTGTTTGGCGCGCTCACGGCGGGAGATCTTGGAGCCCTCGGTCCCAGCCGAGGAAAGCGTCGTGACGGAGGAAGCATCGGAATCATCATCGTCGAAGGAGGAGAGCCATGAACAATCCGAAGTCGACGAAAGAGAACTTGAGCGCGAATGGTGAGAACCAGCGGATGCTGGTGAGAGGGAGAACGACTTCTGCTGAGGAATGGTTGAGGGGAATTGGTTCTTGATTGGAGTCGTCCAAGTCGGTTCGCGGAGTTCGTTTGCCAGCGCGGCAAACAGTTCTTCTTCGTCTTCTTCATCCTCAATCTGCAATTGTTGCGCGAGTGTCGGAAGCACCACTCTTGGCATGGGACGGGCCTGGAGTTGAGGTTGAGAAGAATTCACGAGGGTGCTGGAAATTTTGCCCCGCGGTTCCTTAACATCCTTCTCGGACCAAACCGTGATAAGGTTGCTGGCAGAGCCGGGCTGAATGAAGCGAACGGATACCAAGCCTGGATCTACGATAAGGTCAAACTCGATGTTGCCGAGAGCCGTCATCCATTCAGCCCACTGAACCTTTGCGGCCATGCAGGCAGTATAAATGGGGCGTGGAGGAGTCGAACGGGGAGAGAAGGAAAGGCAACGCCTGCCAGATCCGCGGAGGGGCTCAGAAGGGGCCCAGGACTGAGCATAATGGGCGGTCAAATTTGCCTCCAAAGCAAGTTGCAGTTTCAGAATAGTCGGCGCAGGCATAAATGCGACCAGAGGGCGGGTGATGTACGCGATAGCATGTGACACGGTCACGGAGATGGAGCTGAGGGATGTCGTGGAAGAGGCCATTTGAGCGTGAACGTCAAAAAGAGACAAAATTGATATTGGAAAGTTGAAGTGAGCGTGAGCGTGAAACGTGAATCGACCTGCGATTGGGATCTAGTAGATGATGTGAACGTTCAAGTACGACGTGTTGCGAAAGCCGGTGCGTAGCAAGTTGGGAAGACAGAGAAACTGGTAGAATTGAGAATCACAACATGGCAGGGTGTGCTGAAACTTACCTAGTGAAACTGGGGTGGGAAGGGAAAGCCGAACACAAAGGGACAAGGATGGCAAGTTGAGAAAGTACCCCGAAAAGGATGAGGAGAGTGGTCGGGCGACCCTCTGTGGATACTTATAGACGGGTGTGTGAGAGGGCGGGTAGGACTGGGGACAATGAGGCGTTGTTCAAGCAGCTTGGCGACGGCGACGAGACAAAAGCGGGCGTTCGAAGGAACAATGACACAAACCATATGCAGATAGTCGCATCATGTGATCGCGTTGAGCATTATTGTTTGCGGCAGCACTGCGGTCGGTCGGTGGCTTTCACTCTCGGCTTCGACAAGGTCTTTTTGTGCTGACATAAACGATTTCTTGAGGGCGTAATCGCGTTGCTATGCAAACTTGCGCTGCACACATGTGGCACCCTCTGCCGAAATGCTGAGAAGTACAGAGGCTTTGACGTGGCGCGACAGTCCTGGGAGATTCGTAGATTCGTATACTATCAGCAGAGGTCTGACAATACGGTACAGAGCTTGGGCCGTTTAAACGCTCGCACCATGGGAATTATCCTTGGCCCTCCATTCTTAACGACAAGGCATTACTATATTCTTCAGCACAGCCTATACGAGGTGGCCAAAATCGTGTCTTCGTATGTCGTAACTACCACTGGAGTTCCGGTGACTCGCTCGAGGTGTTGTCGTTATTAAGGAACCAGAAAGAAGCCAAATAATGAAAACATAGAGTACAACAAGGGACACACGACGGTGGAGACGGCAAGCGTGAAAAGCAGCCATTCTGCCGTGTGAGGGATAAGGTTGTGCAGCGGAGCGTGAAGTTATCCGGAGTGAGCCGAGGAGACAGCATCTCCGAATGAACTCTAACTTTGTATCTGCATAGACAAACCAACGAGCGCGAGATTTACATCGTTTCAATCACTGCTCCTCGCACCCCTCGCAGACCAAATAAAATAAAATAATGGTCAGTATTTACGACATCCTGCACGACGACAACGCTCACATCACATAATCAGCCTCTCGCCGTCGATCTCCTCAACCCCTCTGCTGAGGCCGAGTCGAAGAAGCACAAGCTAAAGCGCCTCGTACAATCCCCCAACTCTTACTTCATGGACGTTAAATGCCCAGGTACGTGGAAATTCGCGTCCGCCTGGCGTCGGTGCTGATACTTTGTCAAATTCCTGCAGGGTGCTTCAGCATTTCCACCGTATTCTCTCATGCACAGACCGTCGTCATGTGCAGCTCGTGCTCTAGCGTACTGTGTCAGCCCACGGGTGGTCGGGCAAGGCTCACTGAAGGTAAGCACTGTGCCTCACTTTGCGTACATATCATATTCAACGCCTTGCGCCAGGGAGCTCATACCGTCGGAAGAATTGAGTATTCTTTACCCTGTATCCACCCTACTTGCTGTCTACGCCGCTACTTCCACTCTGGATACTCATTCAGACTGTCTCCTTACAATCTCCTCAATCAAACCAGTTCGCATTCAGACACTCATCCAAAATTTGAGGATGCGAGGCTGCGTATGTGCCTCCCACCAAACAACGAAGGAATAATTCCATTAAGAGCGTATAACGTTATTGAGATTACGCTGCAAGCAGGCTGTCCAAGATCATATAACACTGCACCAGAAAGCGTTTCTACTCGATTGCAGAGTATGCATGCATACCCGTCTGGTCACATCTTCGCCTTGGCCTGCGGAGCTTCTTCATTAGGCGGGTAGACCTTGGCACGAAGGACACCCTCCTGATTCACTACTGCCAGCAATGTTCCATCCTGAGTATACAGCTGCCAAGGGTGTGAACATAGCAGTCGCTCTCAGGTCCCGCCAATCAATTGGGCACTTACGAGTCCGGTGCAGAAGGCGCGTCCCAGTGCCGCCGCTGGAGACGTCATCTGTGTCTTCTATCAAGCCTCATCATGCAGACATCGAAGACACGAGGAACTTACGACGTATAGCATCCAGTCACTGCAGTCAAAGTCGTTTCTGACAAGAGCCTGAATAATCACATTGCGAGAGGTAATTTCGCAGCGTACTGATAAAACATCATGGAATGGTCCAGACTTGACTGAACGAGACGTCGGCAACATAGCATGATGACGTCGAGCAGCTGATAACGCACCAACATGCCCAGGGCCGAAGGCCCACTTGGTATTCGTTTGAGGCGAGATGTGTTAACTGCTACCGACATGCTACATAAAATGACGTCGAAATCAGGTAAGATAGCCACACCAACACTTGACGTTGCGTACAAATGGAGGTCAGAGATGTACGCCAAGATACACTACTCGTGAATGAGAATAGCGTCAATAGCAAGAAGAACGACGCTTACTTTCTGAAAGGCTGCGGGATATTGTCCCTTTGTCTTGGCTCTCATCCAATACATAAAGGTTTTTCGTCTCTCGAGTTCATTAACTGAGTCACCAGCATACTTGACGGAGACTGGGCTCTCCTCCCTCGACTAACGTATCTACCGCTCAGCGAACCCATAGCTTTGAAGTGCAATAAAACAACGCACTTCTGCGTAGGCCATGTATCGCAACCTGCTCTCTTCTGTAGTGCCTGGGTGTGCCGCCATCTGCTTGAGGTGCTCAACCTCGCTCTTACATTCATCCGGGCGAGGAGCTTGTGGCATAACCCAGTGGCGAGACGGCTGCCAAAACTCGGGTATCTGGAAGGAACATAGCATGACGAAGACGGTGGGCCCGCCCTGGACGGCGCGGACGGCGCGCGTACAGTAGGATCGTCCATCGCGCACTTTGTCGACGTAGTAGAGCAACGGCGTGGAAGCAGATGCGCCAAGGAGGAAATAGGCCTCAAAACCGCGTCATTATTTTTCTTCTTCAGGTCCGACGGGTGTGAGCAGGATAACGTACATGCAGCGACTGTCATGTAGGTGCGATGTAGGGTGTATACATATCAGCCTGGACTACTACAGATGAGGCGGTACGCGAGCGAAAACGTACATGCAGGGTAAATTCTGGCTTCACGCATCTCGTCGCTGCGACGAGAGCTTGTGATATTACCTGCCCTCCGAAGACACCGCGTGCTTGGAAAGGTAGGGAAAGGTTCCTCGACTGAAATAAGTTGGGGTCGAGTTGCTCGACGTCGAGAGCGAAAGAGATATCGCCAGGCTCAGCCTGGTTGTGGTCGACCGGGTCAGCCATATGTGTGTGAGCGTAGAGCCTCCAAGTCGGGTGAATGCATGGGCTGCGGTTAATGCCGGGGCTGTAGTAATCACGTGTACGTGGATATAACGTCATCCATCGTCGGAGGTCGTTTCTGAAATGTCTCAACTGGGGTTCAGTACGAGCACGCGCCACGACACAGCAAGAGCAGTCACCCCTCCCAACCCCTCCCAAAACAATGCCAATCTTGAACCGGCGACGACCCCAGAACGCGTCCGACAAGTGGAGTTAAATCGCTTAAGAGGTAGGCATTTATTCTATCGTTTCTATCCATCGCCTCGTCGTTGCCGTCGTCATTGTTTCTTGCTCTTTGTTTCTTTCTTCTTTTGACACGCGACGGACAAAAACCATCCCCTTTGTCTTCTTCCAGCCAAAGCGAGGCAACGCGAAAAGGAGGCATTAGCGTCCGCATCGACCGTGGCTTCCTCGGCGCGTAACGCTAACAACAAGAGGCCCCTTTCCGTCGTCGTTCCCGCTACCTCCGGCTCCCCGACTGGCCCGTCAAAAAAAAACACGGGCGGCGACGACAAACTGCAGCGCGATTCGCGTCTCGGGAAATACTTTGATTATGATCTGTCAAAGATGGTCAACTCGAAGGGCGGCTTCCTCGTCGAGGATGATAAGGAAGTGGATGGTGACGCAAAGGCTAAAGAAAGGGAACGCGAGAGACAAAGGGGCATGCAGAACCTCGACCCCCGTACGTGTTCTTCCTTATATTTATCCATCTCACCTGCGTTACTGGCTCCCCTGACGTGCGTTTATTGTCATATAGCTATTTACCTGGATCCGAGTCGAAACCCTAAATGCCATGACTGTGGCTCCGTGGATATCGACCAGATGTATAGAAACATATTCAGGTGTATTGTATGCAACAAGTGCAGGAACGAAAAGGTTGAGAAATACGGCCTTCTCACAAAGACGGAATGCAAAGAGGTGAACGTGATTCGTCTTACGCATATATGTGACCTAAAGGATTCTTGCCCGTCAGGACTACCTCTTGACGGACTGTGAGTCGCACATCTGTCTCCGTCTTCACACAGTTTTAACCAAGCGTAGCCGAGTTGAGGGACGAGGAGCTACTACCTCATATGCTCAAAGCCAATCCGCACAAGTCAACGTTCGCGAACATGATGCTCTATTGCCGGTACCAAGTAGAGGAATTCGCCTGGAAGAAATGGGGTTCGCCAGAGGCGCTGGACACGGAATGGGAGAGACGGACGGCAGAGAAGAAGAAAAAGAAGAATAAGAAGTTCGAACAGGGACTTCAGGAGCTACGCAAACGGACTCGAGAAGGTGTCTGGCAAAGGCGGAAGGATGCAGAGCATAAGCATGAATTCAGTGAAACTACGACAAACGACGCCGGTGTTGGAGTCCAAGTGTGTCATGAATGTGGCTTCACGATTGAAGTCGAGGAGTTTTAGTATCCCAGACGGGCCTCCCGTCATTGGTGTATGCGGATTGACGCGAGTCCGCGAGAAAGATGTGTCCCAATAGTTCTATAACTGTCACAGCTGACCGACATGCATGTATCTATCACCGAGAGTGTGTGATTTGAAGCAAAGTCAATGAATCATGGACCGAGGCGGAGGGGGGGACAAATAGGAATGAGGCAGGATCCGGAACTATCGTCCGTTCCTCGAGTCTGAGACGGTAATTTCATCTGGCTTGAACTCGTCGTATCCAGGGGATCCCCCCCCACCAGCGTTAGGCTGGGCAGGGGTACCGTTCGGTCCCTGATCTATATCCATTGTTCCGAGGCCTGACGGTGGAAGTGTCGTGTGTCCGCTTGGACCGGCACCGTGCGTCGAGGCGGCAGGCGCAGTCATAATGCCTACACCCATGCCAAACTTGTGGCCACGCGAATTGCTGCCGTTGCTGCTCGGCGAGCCGCGATGAGACGCGTGATCTCGTCTCCCTCCTTCTCCCTCATCATCTGAATCCGAAAGCTCCCCGTCCGCTTGCACTCGTCGATCAAGCATTCGCTGCGGGCGTCGTTCGTCCGGGTCGAGCATATCTTCGTCTTGATTCATGTCATCCATCTGTGCATCTATTGGTAACACGGGAACATCTAGATTGCTCCATCAAAACCGTCGCTTGACTAGTCATGAACCGCAGGTACCTGTCATCTGAACACTGGGAGGGCCACCGACGTGTCTAAGATGTTCCATGGCGATGTTTTTCACACGCTCGAGGTACGCAGGGCTGTTCAGGTCTTCCGTATTTGATGCCTTGACATCCAACTGGTAATCGGGGCCAAAGTATTCATAATACTCGTTGACGGGTATATCTAAAGAAGGGTGAGGATATTCCTATCTGTCACGGGGATTCACCTACCATGACCCAGCTCAACACCGGTTGCGAGCCCAGTCTCGTATGCCCATGCGCGGCTCACATTCCGCATCGTATAGCCGCCACCCCCAAGCAAAAGCAGGGGCTTATCGAACGACTTGACGAATTTGACGCAGTTTGCGTGTCCTGAGACTTACCGTTAGGTCGAATGGTAGGTTCATCAGAAATACAAACCCCGCATGGATAGGTTAAGACAGCCCAATTTGTCGCCCGCAAGCGAGTCAGTGCCGCATTGCAGAACGACCGCGGCAGGATCGTATGATTCCATAACCTGTTGTATTACCTGCAAAGGAAATTAAGTCGAAACACGTGGGCGGGAAAATAATAGGAACTCACAGGTTCAAAAACACTCTTGTAGTTCTCGTCATTGATTCCGTCTCGAAGGGGGAAATTTAGTGAGTAATATTTGCCCTTTGTGATGCCAATGTCCTGTGAGAGTAGTTGTCAAGAGTTGTCACAAAACTTGCAAAGGCACCAACTCTGAGCTCCCCAGTTCCGGGGAAATACTCCCCATATTTGTGGAAACTGACTGTCATCACTCGATCTGTCGTGTAGAATGCCTCTTCGACGCCATCCCCGTGATGGACATCAATGTCAATGTATAACACTCTTGAATGGTACCTGGTCCAGAGTGCGAAAATTCAGACCAAGACTGGTAGCGAAGTGACGAGCTCACCGCAGTAATTCAAGGATACCAAGGACGATATCTAGAGAAGAAAATAAGCGAGCATCATCAGATCATGAAATGAGACGTGGTGAATGGGGTGCACCATTCACGTAGCAGAAGCCGCTGGCTTCGCTTTTCTTCGCGTGATGTAGACCACCTGCCCAGTTTACAGCGATGTCACATTTGTCTCTGCTGAGTCTGGCAGCCCCCTCTGATGTGGTAAAGGGTGAGAACACATGAGTAGAAGATAGTGACCAACGCTGACCCATCGACCCTCCGGCGGATATTGCGCAATAGTCAAACAAACCATCAAACACGGGGCAGTCATCGCCAACATTACCTACACGGCGTCATCACACGGAGCCATGGAACCACTGAGGGAGAACGAACTGACACTTGTGTTGCTCCTTGACAAAATTCCCCATGTTACTTGGCGTGATTTTGCTGAGGAATTCAATATAATCGTCCGAATGGAATTGTGTCATTTCGCGCTTGGTCGCAGGCTTAGCACGCTAAAAAAAACAACGCCCGATGAGTCAGAAGAAGAGCACCATGGCAGCAGCGACGAGAACAAGACGCTGCCTCGCTCACTTACAAATATCTCCATCCTCTTGTACAGCCCGTAGTTCATTACCAGAGAGTGACACATGCGAATACGAGTGGGCTTCATGCTGAACCGCCGATGCAAAAACGAGCACATGGTTCAGGATACTGTCATCGTCACCCAGAACTGGGACATACGGGTGTCCGGGACCATAATGAAATCCCCCAACATCAGAGTCGAAGAAATAGCACTGCGGGGTGTGGGGAAGGTGAGATGAGATTGCGAATTCCAGAAGGACAGACAAAAAATAAAAAAAGTCGGCTCGTACCACGCGTTTCTTCTTTTCGCCTTCGATCTCGAACAACTCTCCGGGCATGGTAAATGAATTACGGAGGTTTGGAGAACAGGACGAGTGGAAGGTATTATATGTTGTTCGGCGAGAGCCGAGCGTGTATTTCCGCGAGACACGAGCGTTACTTCATGACATAAGATACAATCCTACTACACCGCCAACTGTTCCCTACGTTGGTCGGATCATTCCCCATGATTCCTAGTACAACTAAGGCTTCTTTCTCACAATCAAGTCAACGGTATTTCATGGTTCAGTGCTATCATATTCCTCACGTTAACTTGATTGCTCTTCCTCCCCTGTGATTGAGCAAGAAACCTCTTATCCAGGTCTGCAGCCGACTCCTGTAAATTGCTTCCGCTTCGACGACTGCAATGGTATCTGATTTGGTTTGTCCGACCCTTGCTCGACAATATCATACCCAGTTGGGCGATTCATCCAAAGTGAGGGACGCAACGCCCAACTGCAGTTGATTGATTCGCCAAAGTGAAACACCATGTATGAGACAAACAGCGGCTACACAGACGTACAAGAGATCACACGTGGATTCTCATATCTTTGCCTTTCCCAAGTTTGCTTCCTTGCCCTGGTGTACTAATGTTGATGGTGCAAATCCAAACGACTTTTCGAGTTGTATGCCCTGAGGACAAAGCTTGGCAATACGATGAGCTGACAAACAGATCAACGAACCTGTTCTCCTGCAATTACACGAATCTGTCAGTCGCGGAGAAATCAGCATTGGATAGCTGTAGACGTGAGAAACGCATACCATGGACCAGTGATGAACAGCATGTAACCCGGCAAACCACAGCTACAAAGACAATGATATCAGGCGATCAAAGAAGCCATTCAGGGGTGACGTTGCAATGTAGTACCTCTCTGCCGAAGGTGGTCTGCAAGGTCTGGGAGTACGGCGTGATGGCGTGCAATGTCATGGGGGCGTCTAGTGGGACGTTAGGCACGATCTCCTTCAGCTGGGCTATCGCATTTTCAATGGCGATTCGTGCAGCCTCACGGCTGGTCTCCATCGGGGTATTCCTAGACCGCACATCATAGGAGAGAATATATGGTTCGGGACGAGTCACGCAGTCAAGCAAGAGAGTAAAGTGGTCTCGTGCGTGGCGGAGATGCTTGCCTGAGTGTGCGCGTCAGCATCGATCGATCGAGCGGACGGGCCTGAGAGGGTTTCACGTCGTACCAATGGTCGAACCAGGCATGTATTGAGAGTGAACGGTGAGCTGCTCATCAGAGGTGAGGGAACTGTCCAGGAGATCTAGTGCCTGGTTCAGTATCGTGGTACCAACGTCGATAAGCTGTTCCAGGTTCTTCATATGGTCTTCTGAAGGATTATGTACAGGTTGGACGGCGGGCGGATTGCCGGAGGATGAGCGCTCGATAGTGGTGGACTCCATACGTGGGGCCGAATACCGGAATACTCACTGTGCTTGCGTATTGCTGCAGTGTTTAAATACGTGTGAAGTCTGCCAAACTTTCTGATGGTGAAAGGTGTGCAGCAAGTCGCATGGCAAAGAAACGTGGTGATTCAAAAGACATAAAACACTCCGACTCGCACACGTACACAACGGTTTCGGATCTTCGGATATCTTATTGACACTGGCTGTCTCTCTGCATAATTATGGGCAGTCCACTAGACGAAAAGAAACTGCCCTCACTCAAAGCGAGATGGATGATCTCACAGAACTATCGCGCCCCCAGACAATCTGAGGGGTGAGAGACAGGAAAGGGTGCGATGCCACCACCAACCGTCGTCGTCGTTCTGGTTCGACTGTGAAGGCTGACTAAGCTCGTCGTCCGTGTACCGGCTTCTTTTTCCGGCTTTAGCTGTGTTGTCACTATCCCGAGTGTTGCCGCCAGCTGTTCATTCACATCCGCTATGCTCGCCTCACTCAGGAAAGCAGGTTCTTTCGCCCGAGTCAGCTCCCTGCATTCTCGCATTGAATCCTCCGCAGCTGACACGACTGTTATTTTCATAGGCCGCATCTGCGGGTCAGAGGCGCTTCCTATCCATCCATGAATACCAGTCCGTGAATCTTCTCAATTCTGTATGCGTTCGCTCTACTGCACTTCATTTTCCGCTTCTTACTTCGCGCGCACCAGTATGGGGTGCCAACTCCGAAAGGCATCGCCGCGAAATCACCCAAGGAGGCCATCGAGGCGTTCAACAAGGTTTCTGGTCCGTTCACACCCTCTGTATGCGCCGCATCCGCGGGGGTTGCAGCTGACATACACTGTAGGCAAGAAGGGTGCAGTGATCAAAGCGCAGGTTCTTGCAGGTGGGCGAGGAAAAGGGAAATTCTCCAACGGACTTCAGGGCGGAGTACACGTCGTCAAGACGTAGGTCTGATCACCCGACTTTGACTCGTCGAACCAAGTGCTCATGTTCGCCTCTTTGGTGCAACAGTGCTGAGGAAGCGGAGAAGTTGGCTGGTCAGATGATTGGCTCGAGTCTCATCACCAAACAGACTGGTGCTGATGGCCGTGTATGCAACGCGGTAAGGATTGTCCCAAAGGAGTTTGTGAGCGCGGCGCAACTGAGCATGGGTGTTGCGGACAGGTCATGCTAGCTGAGCTCCGCCAGCCTTCGCACGAGTACTATGTTGCCGTTCTCAATGACCGTGCCTCGGAGGGTGTCGTCCTCGTCGCGTCGAACCAAGGCGGGATGAACATCGAAGAGGTCGCCGCGAAGGACCCTAAGGCGATCATAACCACACCCATACCATTCGCAACTGGCCTGACAAAAGAGTCTGCTATCGGTGTCGCCAAGAAGCTTGGGTTTTCTTCGGAAAGGGCGACGAATGAGGCCGCCGACATCTTCATCAACCTGTACAGGATCTTCAAAGAAAAAGACGCAACACAGATCGAGATCAACCCTCTCGCCGAGACCACTGACGGCGCCGTTCTCTGGTCCGTACACATTCATTGTGTTTCATTTCTGACCTGCGTTGATTTTTTTTCCCCTCCTTTCCTTTGCAGTATGGATGCCAAGTTTGGCTTTGACGATAATGCCGAATTCCGTCAGAAAGACGTTTTCGACCTCCGTGACATCTCGCAGGAGGAACCTTCCGAGGTCGAGGCGCAAAAGGCCAACCTGAATTTCATCAAACTTGATGGCAACATCGGCTGCCTCGTCAACGGCGCGGGCTTGGCCATGGCTACGATGGATGTCCTCGCGTTGCACGGCGGTCAGCCCGCCAACTTCTTGGACGTCGGAGGGTATGCGGTCCAGTCCGGATTTATTTCCGTTTCGGGTATTTATTATCGCAAACAGAGGAGCCACACCTGAGACTGTCAAGAAGGCATTCGAGATACTTCTTGCGGATCCCAAAGTGAAGAGCATATTTATTAACATCTTTGGCGGGATCATGCGCTGCGATTACATCGCCGAAGGCGTCATCAAGGCAACCAAAGAACTCTCTTTGACGATTCCCTTGGTCGTCCGTCTCAAAGGCACCAAAGAAGCCGAAGCGAAAGAGTAACGTTTCATTTCACCCCATCGGGAAGGCTTCTCGTACTGACAGCAGCTCCAGGATGATTCGCCAGTCCGGTTTGAAGATCATTCCTTTCGACGGCTTGGATGAGGCCGCAGAACGCGCCGTGCAGCTCGTTTCAGCTTAATCCTTTTTTAAATCTATCGCTAGGGCCCTATTATCACCTGGGATATCTCACAATAGAGTTGTATGTCAGCCCATTGGTGTGCGAGGAGCAATGAAAGAGAAAAAAGAAATGGATACAAAGCCAGGTAAAAGAAAAAAAAACGGAAACAGAGATCTTCAAAGTGACGGGTCGCCTAGCGCGTCCCAGAAACAGAATGAACAATGTGCGCTAATTACTGTAAACGAAAACAAGCAGACTGAATGGAGTAGCCCATCATCACCACGGTGGACGCGTGTAAGGTGCATGCGTTGTAGGCGTGTATCCACCCCCGTGTGGACCCGGTGTCGGATGAGATGCTTGCATGGGCCCGCCACGACCCGCGGGCATCGCCCCATGGTATGAAGGCTGTACGTGCATGACCGCTTGCGGGTGCACGAGGACAGGGCTACCCTGATACATCGGCACCGTGGCTGGCGCCCGAGAGTGCGACATATTGGGACTCAACCCGGCAGGGGCGCCTGGCCGTGACCGGTTCTGCGTGCCGTTCGGCAGCGGCCCAGGTGGCCCAGGTTGTGATGGCGCGTATGCCCCGGGAGAAGGGTATTGTATGTATGATGCGTGAGGAGGGTATGGCGAGTGCAGCGGGCGCAGCGGCGCCCCCGGCGTTTGACCGCCAGGAGCAGCCATGGGAAACCACATCGGTTGAGGATATTGTGCCGAAGGGCCGCCCATAATCTGGTTCGGCGCTATGGGGTGTGGATACATCAACGTCGGCGCTGGGGAGTGGCTCAGCATTGGAGAAGAGTACGGCGGGTACGCTGGGCCACCAACGACGGAATGTACCGGTTGCGAAGGCTGAGCGAACGCCGGATGCCGGTTTGAACCCGAGGTAGAAGTCTGTATTGCGGGAGGTTGGGGAGATGCCTTGCCAGTGATAGAGCCAGCCGGTGGTGGAGGTACTTGTTGAAACGCTCGCGTGACTTCGTGCAAAGACATTCGTGAGGGCCCGGGACCGTTTGAGCTTGTGGGCGGAGGCGTCTCGCCGTCCTCAGACTTGACTTCTTGTAACATGAACGACACGGATGGCAAGTCATCCGCGATTCCCTCGAGGGAATTCACTCCGGGAACGTTAGCCTTCTCAGACGTCTGCGACCACAATAGCTTGAGCTGTTCGGGGTCTGGCTTTCGCACAGGTGAGTCCTTCACCAGGCCCTTCGTCCAACCCGTCGAAGTCGGCGGCGTCAATGGTGTATCAGACTGACCATTTGCCTACAGTCAGTCAGATGTCCACAGACAGTGATTATTGTACTGACCGAACCATCCGAGCTTTTACTCTCCGCCTTTTCGCGAGGGGCAAGCATTGTACTTGAACCGTCAACTTCATTGCCTTTTGGACCGCCCAAGGGTTGGGACAAGTGTGCAGGTTCCTCACTCGGAGGAGGCATTACGGGCCCTTCCAGTTGCCTGGCGTCTTCTAATTCGCTTGAGACAGTGAAACTCACTGAAGGGCACGAAGTCGATTCGCGGTAAAACGCCACGCCAGCACCTGCAGGCATCTTGGGCTCTGCCCTGAACTTGGTTGCCAACTGAGCTGGCTGTGTGGTCTCGGTCTCAACACTAGGTGTAACGTCGCTGGCCTTGTCCGTGTCGGGTGGCGACGACCCAGTGCGAGTAACAAGCCCCTCGCTACTGGTTGTGGATTCAACCTGATCAGGAATTGAAGGCAGCGTCCTCCGCCAGGTCGAGGACTCGTCAGCAGCGCGAGGACGGCCAAAGGCGCCGGTAACTGGCACGTTTTTGTTCACAAGGGGTTTTGCAGGAAGATGTACTTTGGGCATAGATGGCGAACATCGCTTGATGAGATATGACCCAGAAGGGGGGAGCTTGACAAGGAAACGCGAATGACCCAGTTGCGGCTTGTCGAAGAGCACATCATCGACTGAATAGTCTTTAGCGGACATACCCTCGACTGGAGGATCCCAAGAAAGTACATCCCACCGCAGCGGTGATATTGACCTCTTTAGGTTGGCGGAAACTCTCTTTGATGGAGGTTCGAAGGCACGTCGAGGTGGTAACTTAACACGATTTGATTGACCCCTTCGTACGTCAACGTCCAACTCAGTCATCGTGGTAAATGGCTCGTCGGGTTCAGGGACATGTGGAAGATGGGATCGTGAACCAGGGGGAGCACCTCTGCCGAACCTTGGTCGCTCTGCCGAGTATGAGGTGTTAGTCGCTGCTGTGCGACTGGGGTGATGCTCAGTTCCCATTGCGTTCCGGTGAGGTTTTGTCATGGCTCCTTTAATTCTTGACATGGTATCATCAAATGTAGATCTCAGTTGTTCTTCCCGATAGGACGGTGCTCGTGGTAATCTCTGAGAGGGTAGATAAGATGGGACAATCAAAGTTTGGCCAGGCAAAGAACCTTCGGCTAAGGACTTGGCGGGTGAGACCGCACCTATTGACGCGGTGGGCATGGAAGGAGACGCGGGAACAGGATCTGCTTCTCCACTAGCTGGAGACTCTGATGAAGCCTCCGGCAGAGCATTTGAAACGACGACAGATGGTTGTTCCTCCGGGGGTGCGGGCGATGCCTTGCGCCTCCAAAAAGGCTCAACTTCGCTTTTAGTCCGAGGCCGGTCGTCTTTGGTTGAAATATCTCCCTCTTGAACGGGGAGTACCGCAGTTTCCTCGGGGCTAGGTTCCACGCCGACGAACTTTCCAAGATCATTAAATTCCACTTCTTCTAGACTCTCATCGTTGCTGGGGTCGAGCAATTGAACATCGAGAACCTGAGAAGCGGATGGAAAGGAAACTCGAGTTGTGACAGGTGAATGGGAGGGACGACGCGGAGGTAATGGCGGTAACGGAGCCGCGCTAGTTCTCCATGACGTCGCTACGTTGCTAGACGAAGGTGGTTGACTAGTGGATTGAGTGCCTCGCTGAGATCTGAAACCAGTTATCGGTCCATTTTCTGGGCCAGGGTGTTTTGATGACGCCGGAGGCTCCACGGGCTGTCGATCCGGGGTAGGCCCCATGGTATGCTGGGGAGAGGCCGGCTCTGGCCGTGTCTCCTGTGATGGCTAATGGTCAATTAGTTATCGTCATCTCACCGCAACTTAACAAAACCCAACCTGGGCAGTAGGATGTTCTTGGGCCTTTTCCTTCTCCCCCATTTCGGCGGCTTTCTTCCGCGCTCGCTCCTGTTCCCTTTCCCGCTCTTCCTCGTCCTGTTGTCGCCGGAGTTTTGCACACTCAGCTGCCGAGTGCATGGCCGCTTTTCGCACCAGCTCGATATCGGCGGGTGCTGCTGTGAGTGCCTGAGGAGAGGGTGCTACGGCACTGGCTGTCGTCGGAGACGTAAAATGAGAACTAGGGTACGATGGGGAAGGAATCGCAGGAGACCGTTCGAGGGAGCGTTCCTGACGCCATGTCTCTCTAGTCGAACTGTGCCGACTTGAAGGTGGGTGTGCGTGCGGTAGCTGGTGTGTGTACAGTGGTGGTAATGATTTAGGAGGAGAAGCTAGGTGGGGAGGTAGCTGTCGCAGGCTCTCCCGAGACGAATCTCGACCACCAGATAGTGCAGAGTGTGTGGTTGTTGCATTGGAGGAGCGCCTTCCTCGTTCCCAGCGCCGATCCTCAGTCCCTTGTGAAGAGCCTGTGTCGCGTCTGAGCTCCCGTGACCGGTCAAGCCCTTGCTTCTGCAACAATTGCACATTATTGTGCATTGGCACATCTCTACCTATCCGACCATCTAGCCGAGGCTGAGCTGCCTCCTCCTAGCCTCGAAATAATCTGACTTACCAGGTGGGGAAATCCGATTATTGCTTGACCAGTTGAAAAGCATACGCGATGATTCCTGTGGTGACAGCGACGAGCTGGAGGAAGTGGACGCGCCAGCCGGCGGGCCCACTCGTGGGCGTATATTCGACGAAAGTCCAGCAGAACGTGGCCAGCTTCGATCGATGTCGTCGGAGAACCGGTCTTCCTTGTTGACTCCTGCTGGTGCTGAAGGGGATTGAGGGCGCGGACTTGACGTTTCAGGAGCAGGAACTGAGGCAGAAGATGGATCCTGCGTAGTCTGGGGCACGTCAACAGGCTGGATTTGGTACTGACGACCATCTCCAAACTCAATGACACCACCAAGGAAGTCGTCATTGTCTTCTTCCATCTACAACTTATCAGTCGCACCAGTGTCCGGTGAATTAAAAAGCGAGCGGACCTCATCCCAGTGGTGAGCATTAGGGTCCAGATGAACCCCACGAAACGTATCGGCCTCTGTAGTGGCCGAGCTTGGGTTCGCAGGAGTTTGGGTTGTTTGTTTTTCCTCTTGCACGCCGTTCAGGCGACCTGAGAACGTATGAGATCCGGGGATCATCGATCACCCGCAGAGTGTCACGAAACGCACCTTGAGCAACCTCGGCGGCGGTCGGAAACTCGCTCTGCGCCCCAATCCCAGAGGCGGCACTCTCGCCCTGTTTGACATTCCTCCAGGCGGGTTTGCTCGAACCGTTTGTAGATTCGGGTTTGAACCTGGAAGGAGGCTGGATAGCCCCGCGATGTTGCGGCTGAATGACCTTTCCAACGTGCGGAAGTAATGGCGGACCATGGGAGCCCGGCGCGGGCGCGGGAGGAGGAACAGAGGACATGCCACCGGACCCCGGCGAGGGTGTCAGGGATGGCGTGGTCGAGGATGGACGGGTCCAGCCTGCGCCGGTGCCCGTGCCCGTGGAAGACGACGGTAACTTTGCAAGTTTGGCGTCAACGAGGCGAGAATGTGATGTGGGGGGCGGCGGGGGTGACTTGACTGAATCATTCATCGGCAAGGTTAAAATCGGTCAGGAACACTAACTGTACTAAACATACTTGTAGTGCTCGCGATCTTGGAAGTCGCTGACGATGGGGGCATTTGACTAGACCCAGGTGCAGAGCTGTTCTGTTCCATGAATCTCTTATTAATGTTGAACGGGCTGTATTTTTTGATTGTGCCACCGGTGACTGTGTGCGAAGTAGTGCCTGCTGCGAAACGGTTCATGGATGGGTGTTGACGAGGCAAGCTAGAAGCGATGAGAAATTGCTCACCATCCTTCCCTTGCTCCGCGGTCCTGGAAAGGTCTGGGAGCGCCGGGATTAAGGCCGACGGCTCACTGGCGGGAGAACTAGTAGACGCTTCGGGCGCGCCATTCGTTGTTACGCTGTCTTGCACTTGAGGTTCAAGGGACTCCATGTGCGCGTCGGTAGACGCCACTTTGGAAGAAGAATTGAGACGATGCGCTCGAGGCTCAATAGTGGCGCTTTTATGGATCGGAGAAGGGGAGACATGTTATGATACACCATGGAGTCAGTTAGTTGACAAGGACACACCACGGATGAGAAGGGGTAAGGGGAACGGAAGACGTTCTCCTTGAGCCGGACCAGCGACGCGAAACTTGAAGCAGGGCTGCGTTGAGACGAGACGAGGCGACGCTCCTCTTTGCTGTCTGTCCCGGCCGAAGTCCGTAACCGGTGCCATATATAGCCAATTATCGGCCTATCCTACTACATCATCATCATATCGCACCAGCAAGCTCTCCTTCTCTCTTGTTCAAACGCGCGACCTCTGCTTCCAGAGCCACGTTGGCCAGCTCTATCTGAAGTATGCTAGAGATAAGTTCGGTCCACCGACTCTCCAACGATGTCAACTGGTCCCCGAGACGCGTCTACAATTGTTCATCAATGCATCAGCTCTCACGTCCGTCCAACTGTCCCCGAGGACGATTTACCTGGGTGTTTTTCCTCTCTCGATTCAGACTAGTAGTTTGTTCCTTCAGCTCCTCCAAAAGCCCTACCGCTTTCTTGGCATCCGCCTCGAGTAAGTAGTTATGTACGCGCCATGCATTGCTTCCGTATTGCTGGAGGAGTGCAAGATTATTGTGTCTTTGCGCACAATGGATTTAGCCAGGAGACAATGAGACGAGGAGTAGAATAACGATACCGGATGCGCTGATGTTCCAACTGTATGTATGCACCATCCAGAGCCGATTTCCACTCTTCATCACTTGATGGTGTTGCTGATGACAGAGTCAATTGATATCGGGATGTGTCAATAGCAGCGAGCGGTTTGCGTGCTCCAACACGCTCCAACTCTGCGGCGAGAAGTGGGTTTTTCTGGGGAAAACAGGTGAGAACTGGGACGACTGTGACTGTGTGATTGATGGACGAACGGCGAATAATTCGATGGGAGGTGGAATGCGTGGATGAAGCGCCTCCTGTTGAGTTTTCTGCGTCTCAACGGCTAATTCATGCTGCACCTTTTCTCTAAGAATCGGATGTGACTCCAAGTCATTGTCATAATAAGGTAAGGAATCAAATAATGGGGCAGGTTCCTGGTAGTTTTTAGCAGCCATGGCGACTGCACTGTGAACGCACCGTTGATCGACTTCCGGCAGCAGTCCGGTGGTCCGGAGCGGAGTCTGAACGACAGACCAGCCCGGGTTGCAAGTGGGACCTGACGCAAACATGGCTCTCCGTGTCGCTGCGAGATCAGGGTCCCGACTCAGGTGTCCTCTATATTCGCGTGTACTCGCCAATACAGTGCGCGGAGTGCACTCATCTGCCGCTTTACGAGGTGTGCCCCTACCCATCACTTAGAGTTGTTGCACACTGAACTTGCTGTGCAGCCTCAGCCTCTCCGTTTCCAGAACCAACCTCTCCAAACCCAGCGCTCACTAAATATGCGGAGGCGACAGAAAGGCTACACAACTATGGCTCATACGTTATGCAGTGCCTTCCGAAATTCATCCAGCAGTTCTCGGTGCTGAGGGATGAATTGACGCTCTACGTCGCACCGTCGGCTGTTATCCCCGTCTTGACGTTCCTTCGTGATCATTCGCAGTGCCAGTTCAAGTCCGTGATGGATATCAGCGGTGTCGATTTTCCCGAGAGAGACAAGAGGTTCGAGGTGGTCTATCACCTGCTAAGCATTAAGTACGCTGCCAGGATACGGGTCAAAACGTACGCCGGTGAGGCCGACGCGGTGCCAAGTGCTACATCATTGTTCAACGGTGCCAACTGGTATTACGCGGTCATTACTTCTCGGGCCTCTATGTTAACCCATAGCTAGGTACGAGAGAGAAACTTGGGACCTATATGGAATCTTCTTTAGAGACCACCCGGACCTGTATGTCTTTCTAGATGATCGCCTTCTTATGCTGAACTGTTTCTAGCCGCCGCATTCTCACAGATTACGGTGTGTGTTAGTTATTTTCCATGCGAATATCACGGTTTATGCGATCCAAGGTTTTGAGGGTTACCCACTTAGGAAGGACTTCCCCCTGACGGTACATACATTCAAAATGTCATCAAGAGCGGGCTGCTGATTGTCTTCATTACAGGGGTACACCGAGGTTAGGTATGACGAAGAGAAGAAACGTGTCGTATACGAGCCTCTCCAACTAACTCAGGCATTCCGGTACGTAACTTATTTATGTTACTGTTGCATCAGACTTGACATGTGGTCAGAAATTTCGAGGCTCTTTCGCCGTGGGAACAGGTTGGCGAGGGGTCAGAACCTCAGAAGCCCGAGGTGTTCAAACCCATTCCACCACCAAAGGTTGAGGAGCCACAAAAGAAATAGACAAATACTTACACTCTGAAATCATTACCTCAGTCCACCAACTCGTAGTGTACACGAATATCTTTGAGTGCGTGTGAGTTAAACCGTTTCAAGGGTCAGACACAACAGCTTCAGCGGCGTCCTCGCTCGTAGTTGCGACTGGCTTCTCCCTGGCCCAGCCCATGCGTCCAACGACATATTCTTGGCCAATGACCTCAACTCCGAGTCGAAGCGTCTCCGCGACCGTGTCTTCTACCCAGTCATATTCGTCCCAGACTTTGAGCCAATGTTCGGGAATCGCCTGAGTGACGGTCGTATAAGAAAGCTTGTGTGCAGGATCCGAAAGGAAGAGTATGAATCGAAGCTGGGATGACCCGGTTGGTTCCGGTTCAGGTATGGTCACGGCAGAGGTAAATGGCTGAATACGAAGGTAAACGTATGACGTTGTTGTGGGATTCTGAATCGATGAGGGACGTTCTAGATCGGGAGGCGCGTTCGTCTTGATGACTTCCTCCACGTTGGCCTATCCTATACTCAGTTTTGCTATTGGCGCGGGAAAGGGAGACATACTTGTGCCAGCTTCAAAGCCTGTTCAAAGCCCTCCACCGCATTGATATCGCGGCTGCTCGAGGCCTCCTTTGGTTTCGATTCGTTGCCTTTATTAACAATCAAGTCGCCACCTTCCACCTGCTCCAGGATCTAGAAATGGAGGCATAAGCAGGAGAAAAGATACGCAACGTGTAGGACAAACCCGAGTGAGCGAAGAATAAACGAGCGATTCGACACCTTCCAAGCCCTGCATGTCGTGACTCAACCAAACTTGAATGACCTCGTGCTCAGAAATCGGGGGAGCAACAGCATTAAGTATATCATTAAAAGTCGAAAGGCCAACTCGTCTTAAATCCTGCCCTAGATGGAGTGTTTACTCAAGCCACACAAGGAAGTCATGGGACGAACCGAGTTTCTCTAATTGCGCGGTCTTCGCGTACTCTTGAGCCCGCTCCTGTGCACTTTTCGCATACTCAAGTACACCCTCTTTCCATTTCTTGGCATCCTGTGTTGGGAGGCTCTTCACCTGTTCATCGACGACGGTCCTGGCCTGCTGTAGTGCCGACGATGCGCTAGACCAAACACTGCCCCAACCCCATGCGCCGCCGGACGGCTGCCGCTCATGTGCTGGAGTAGTTGTTTGCTTCTCCAGGGGTGTCGAGTTGGAAGGGGTCACTGAGGGTGAGGCGCCTTTGTTAGAAGCAGAACCGGCGTTTGTGAGCGAGACGCGCTCTGTGCTCTTCCGGAGCGTTGGGGTGCCCGACCTGGACAACGGGCGGTCAAGGAGCGATGTTGCAGGGCGAGTGGGCTTTGAGCTCTTCTGTGTGATCTCGTCAAGGAAGGCAAGGACGTCGGCGG
>Ga0137397_10000692_pt1 | contig 23395 bp, 25 predicted proteins | sample czorhiz116metaG_FD_106658 | JGI IMG/M metagenome (GOLD analysis project Ga0137397, IMG submission 106658) | Vadose zone soil microbial communities from Angelo Coast Range Reserve, California, USA - czorhiz1.16 metaG | ecosystem: Environmental > Terrestrial > Soil > Vadose zone | place: USA... | reverse complement strand
CGGCGATCAAGGCGGTCGAGACGGTCGACCAGTGCCTGGCGCGGGTCCTCACCACAGCCGAAACGGCCGGGGCGACGGTGTTGGTGACGGCGGATCACGGCAACTGCGAGCTGATGATCGATCCCGCCACCGGAGGGCCGCACACGGCGCATACCACGAATCCCGTGCCGCTGGTCATGGTGGGGGACGAAGCCCCCACGCGGCATTTGCGCACCGGCGGCTCGCTGCGTGACGTCGGGCCTACGATCTTACGTTTGCTCGACATCGAACCACCGAATGAAATGTCGGGACGCGACCTACGAGAGGCGGACTGATGGAACGATGGAATGATGGAATGATGAAGAACGGGAATGATGGAAGGTGGAGAACGAAGCTCGCGCGCGCTCTCGTCCTATTTTCCATCGTTCCATCGTTCCATCTTTCCGCGCAGGTCGGCCACGACCCCGCGCACTCTCCCTATCGCGATATCCTGCTGCACTCGGGTCCGGTGTTCTTTGTCGGCCACCTGAGCGGGAATCGTGGAATTGCACCCGCGGGCACGAGCAACGCCATGACGTTCGGTGCGCGCTACGAGATCCCGGCCGGCAAGTCACTGCACTTTCAATTCACGGGCGCCTACATCCATGGCGATCGATTCATCATCAATCCCCGCGCCGATTCGTCGTCCCCCGCTCGCACGACCGGACCGTTCACGTCCGATCTCGCGCTCGCAGAGATCGGAATGCAGCTGCGGCTGACGGGCGGCAAGACATGGCACGGGTTCGCGCCCCACGTGGGGACGGCGCTCGGCATGGTGTTCGACGTGAACTCGCCGGGGGACACGACGAGGAGCGGCTACCACTTCGGGTCCAAGCTGACGATCGCGTTCGCCACCGGCGTGCGATGGTATCCCATTCGTCGCGTCATGATCAACGGCGAGCTCCGCGCGCAATTCTGGCGTCTCACCTATCCGGTCTCCTTCCATGACTCGACGCAGGCTTCTGACGGGTCCCGCGTGCTTCCGCTGACGCAACCGCTCAGGGACTGGACGACGCATCCCTGGATCAGTCTCGGCATTGGATGGATTTTCTAGCCGAGGGCTTGCGGCGGGCGTGGGGGCTACTCATCGCGGGTGATTCCGAAGTCTTCGGGATCGCTCTTCTCACTCTCAAAGTCGCCGTCGTCGCGACCGCCATCTCGTGCGCAGCGGGGCTGCCGCTCGGTTACTTCCTGGCGACGCGCCGATTCTGGGGACGCCGTGCCGCGCTCACGGTGGTCAACACGGCGCTCGCATTCCCCACCGTCGTCGTCGGCCTGCTGCTGTACGGCCTGCTCTCCCGACGCGGGCCCCTCAGCGGCCTCGGCTGGCTCTATACCTGGCAGGCGATCGTCGTCGGCGACGTGCTGCTCGCGTTGCCGATCGCCGCGGCCCTGTCGGCCGCCGCGATTCAAGGCGTCGACGCACGCATCCGCCGCACCGCCGAGACGCTGGGTGCGGGATCGTGGCGGACGGCGTGGACCGTGGCGCGCGAGGCACGGTTCGCACTCGCCGCCGTGATTACGGCAGCCTTCGGTCAGGTCGTCGCGGAAATCGGCGCGGCGATGATCGTGGGCGGCAATATCCGCGGCTCCACGCGCACACTCACCACCGCCGTCGCCCTCTACACCGCGCAGGGCGACTTCGGCCTCGCGCTCGCGCTCGGCCTGGTGCTGTTGATCCTGGCGCTCGTCGTCAACATCGCGCTGCAGGTACTCCAGGGACGCGGGGGGGACCATGCTTGAGCTGCGCGGCGTCCGACACCGCTACGAAGGGCGCGTGGTGCTCGACCTCGCGCAGTTCAGCCTCCCCCGCTCGGGGGCGGTGGCGGTGGTCGGGCACAACGGGGCCGGGAAAAGCACCCTGCTGCGCCTCCTCGCACTGCTCGAGGCGCCGACGGAAGGACAGGTGCTGTTCAACGGCACGGCAGTGCCCCGGCGCACGCCCGCAGCGCTGCGCCGGCGCGTGACGCTCGTCGAGCAACGGCCGGTACTCTTTCGTGGTACGGTGCGGGAGAATCTGGAATACGGCCTGCGCGTGCGCGATGTCGGACAGACGGCGGCGAACGGCATCATCGGAGACGTCGTCGAGCGACTCGGACTCCAGGCGCTCCTTCCGCGGCGCCGTCACGAGTTGTCCGACGGGGAAGTGCAGCGCGTCGCCGTCGCACGCGCACTCGCATTGCGGACCGACGTCCTGCTGCTCGATGAGCCCGCCAGCTCGGCCGACCGCGCCGCGGCGGGCGCGCTGTACCGTGCGCTCGCGGCCGAGCGAGCCGCGCGTCCCTTTTCGGTATGCATCGCGTCACACCAGCTCGAGGACGCCTACCGGTGGGCCGACGACATTCGCGCGCTCGCGGACGGCCGCCTGTCGCCCGTCACGCCGGAGAATCTGTTTCGGGTCGAGCTTCCTCCGGGCGACGGCGTAAAGACGGCGCGTGTCGGCAACATCGACCTCCAGGTGATGACCGATCGTGCCGGTCCCGTGGTGCTGGCGGTCCCACCGACCGACATCTTCGTGAGCAAGGAGCCGCTCCCGTCATCCGCGCGCAACATCTTCAAGGGCCGCGTGACCGGCATGGCGATCGAGCACCGTGGCGCCGGCGTGCATATCCGGGCCGATATGGGCGGCGTCGAGCTGGTCGCCGCCGTGACCGCCGAGGCGGTGCGGGATCTGGCGCTCACTCCCGGCGGCGCCGTCGTGTTCTCTTTCAAGGCCACCGCCGTCCAGGTATTCTAAGGAATGCCGACCGGGTATCTCACCCGCATCGTCGAGTTCACGGCGACGCACCGCTTTCCCGACACACCGGAGTTTGCCGGGGCCACGAGCGACCACAGCCATCGGTATCGGTGTGCCGTGACGGTAAAGGGTGTGTTCGATCCGGCACGCGGCGGTGTGATGAGCCTGACTGTATTCAAGACCCTGCTGCAACGCGAAGTGGTGGGCCGTTTGGATGGCCGCCATATCAACGACGACATCGCGCCGTTCACCGGCGGAAAGTGGGTCGCGACGGGCGAGGCGCTGGCGCTGCATGTGTGGGAGCGGATTGCCGGGGCGTTGCCGGCGGGCGTGGGCCTGCATTGTGTGCGCATCGAGGAGAGTCCCAATCACTACTCCGAATACCGCGGCGAACCGTAATCCCGGCGGCCGTTCCGGTCGCATGCGAGCCGACTCCGCGGTGGTCGAGGAGTGGCCCGTCTGGCTCGAGGTAAACGGCGAGCCCGCCGTCACGTGGATGTGCACGCCCGATCAGCTCGAGGAGCTGGCCGTGGGATGGCTCCACGGTGAGGGGTACATCGCCTCGCTCGACGATCTGGTCCAGCTGCGGCCATGCGCGCCCGATCTGGGGTTTTGGGCCGACGTCAAGCCGGAGCGGCTCGCGCAGGTGAAAGGCGAACACCGGAAGCGCGTGCTCGCGTCGGGGTGTGGTGCGGTCGCGACCATGCTCGCCGACCCCGACGCGATGGCGCACACCGCGCCGCTCCGCGGCGATCCTCCACCGCCCGAAACATTACGCGCGCTTTTCAAACAGCTGTTTGCGGCCGGCACCCGCTACAACGAGACAGGCGGCATTCATGCCGCCGCGCTCACCGACAGCGCGACGCTGCTCTTTCACGCCGAGGACATCGGCCGGCACAATGCCGTCGACAAAGTGATCGGCGCCGCGGTGCTCGCGCGGACGCCGATCGTGAGTCGCGGCCTCCTCGTCACCGGCCGCATTTCCGCCGAGCTCGCCTTCAAAGCGGCACGCGCCGGACTCGCGTGGGTGGCCACGCCGAGCGTGCCGTCCACACTCGCGGTGACGATCGCCGAGCGATCGGGAATGGTGCTCGTCGGCCGCGCGGTCAGCGGCACCCCGCACGTGCACAAGCGGGAAGCATGACCGGCGAGGAAAACGGCCTCCGCGACCTGCTGCGCCGCGCGCGGACCATTGCGGTCGTAGGGCTATCGCCCAATCCGAAGCGGCCCAGCAATTCCGTCGCGCGGTACCTCCAGGGCTCGGGTTACAAGATCGTTCCGGTCAATCCTGGTCACGGCGAAATTCTCGGAGAAAAGAGCTACCGCACGCTCACGGATGCGGCACGTGATCACCCGATAGACATCGTGGATGTGTTTCGCCGTAGCGAGCACGCGGGTGCCGTCGTGGATGAGGCGATTCTACTGAAGCCGCAATTGATCTGGCTGCAGCAGGGGGTCGTGGACCCGGCGGCGCAGGCTCGCGCCGCCAAGGCCGGCATTCCGTTCGTCATGAACGAGTGCCTCGCCGTCGAACATCGTCTCCTCGGCGTCTAGAGTGCGGGGAGCCGTCCTGGCTGGGGGCGCCGCCAGCCGCTACGGCGGAGCCCCCAAAGGCCTGATGACGGTCGCCGGCCGTCGGATTCTCGACCGCGTCGTCGAGGCTGTCCAAGCCGTGACCAGTGGGCCTCTTTTGTTGATCGCCAACATCCCTGCTGCGTCCGCGTGGCGCCCCGACTTGCAAACCATCCCCGACACTCGGCCCGGCTTCGGCAGCCTCGGGGGGATCTACACGGCTGTCACTGCCGCGCCCGAAGCTGTGCTCTGCGTCGCCTGGGACATGCCGTTCGTCCCTGAGGGACTGCTGCGGGCGTTGGTCGATGGCGAGGCGGGGGGCAAATACGACGCATTCCTTCCGGAAAGCTCGGGCCGGCGCGGCCTGGAACCGCTGTGCGCGGTGTATGGCCCGGCGTGTGGTCCCGCAATCGCGCAGCGCCTTGACGCCGGAGACTTGAAAGCCATCTCCTTCCACGCCGACGTGCGGGTCGGTATCCTCTCCCTCGCCGAGGTCCGGGCCTTTGGCGACCCCGATGAGCTGTTTTTCAACGTGAACACGCCGGACGATCTCGAGCGGGCGGAGGCGCTGTGGCGGCGACGCGCATGATCTCCATCATCGGCCTCAAGAACGCGGGCAAGACGACATTTCTCGTCGCGCTCGCGGCGGAGCTCGTCCGCCGCAAGTTCCGCGTGATGACGATCAAACATGGCTCGCACCCGGCCGACATGGATCAGCAGGGCAAGGATACCTGGCGGCATTGGCACGAGGGGAAGGCGGAACGCGTGCTGATGGAGTCACCCGGACAACGCGTGCTTTTCGAACACACGGAAACAGAATCCGACCCCATCATGCTCGCACGGCGGTACCTCGGCGGCGCCGACATCGTGCTCGTAGAGGGGTTCAAGCGCGCGCCCCTTCCCAAGATCGAGGTGTATCGCGCCGTGGCGGGCCCGAAGCCGATCTTCGATCCCGCGGTCCACGATCCTGGCGACTGGGTCGCCATGGTCACGGACGATCGCGATCTTCGAATGCCCTTCCCTGTCTTCCGGTTCAGCGACACGGCCTGGCTCGTGACGATCGCCAATCTCGCGTGGGATCGCGCGAAGATACTCCCGCCATGACGCCGGCAGAGGCCGCCAGGATAATCCTCTCGCACATCCAGGCGCTTCCGCCCGCGCGCCGGCCGCTGCGCGAGGCGCTCGACGCGGTTCTCGCCGAAGACGTCACGAGTCCGATCGATCTGCCGCCCTGGGACAACTCCGCGATGGATGGCTATGCGGTGCGCAGTACGGATCTCAAGGAGAGCGAGACCGACCTCGCCATCATCGAGACCGTCGCCGCCGGCCAGTTTCCGAGCAAGACGGTTGGTCAGGCGGAGGCGACCCGCATCTTCACCGGCGCGCCTCTCCCGCAAGGCGCCGACACCGTGATCCGTCAGGAAGACACCGCGCAGCCGTCCAAGGCTCAGGTCACGATCCACAATGCGCGCGACGCGAAGAAGAACATCCGGCGTCGTGGCGAGGACATTCGCAAGGGCGCGGTCGTGCTGCCCGCCGGCACGACGCTCGGTCCGGCGCAGCTCGGCGTGCTGGCCTCGATTGCCTACGACTCGACGCTGGTGCATCGCCGGCCGCGGGTCGCGTTCATGGGATCGGGTGATGAGATCGTCGAGCTCGAGCAGCGCGACGCGATTCTCGCGGGCACGAAGATCGCGAGCTCGAACTCTTACACGCTCGACGCCCTGATTCGCCGCGCGAGCGCGGAACCCGTCAATCTCGGGATCGCGCGCGACAGCAAGGAAAGCCTGCGCGAGCACCTGCGCGGTGCGGCGGGAACTGATCTGTTGGTCACGACGGCCGGCGTGAGCGTGGGCGAGCATGACCTGGTGCGCACCGTCCTGGAAGAATTGGGCGGCGAGCTGAAGCTGTGGCGGATCGGCATGCGGCCCGGTGCACCGGTCGGATTCGGTCTGCTGCACGGAGTCCCGTGGATCGGGCTGCCGGGCAATCCGGTGAGCACGATGGTGACCTTCGAGCTGTTCGTCCGTCCCGCGATCCGACGGCTCCAGGGACAGGCGCTGCCGTTTCGCCGCACGGTGCCGGTTATTGTCAGAGAGCCCATCACGCTCGGTCCGAAGCTGCGGCACTACCTGCGCGCAATAGTAGATGAAGGCGAGGCGCGTTTGACAGGGCCGCAGGGCTCTGGCATTCTCACCAGCATGGCGCGCGCGAATGCCCTCCTCATTGTCCCAGCCGACATGTCGACGGTTCCCGCCGGCACCGAGCTGCTGGCGCTGATCCTCGACGATCCGCAGCACGTCGCGGAACCACCCTACTGATGTCCGTGCTCAGCTCCCCGGTCGTGCGCCGCGCCCTGCGGTTGACGGGCTACCTCCTGCTGACCCTGGTCGTGTACTGGCTCAACGCCGTCACGCCAGCCAGTGCCAGGCTCGGCATCCTGTACATCATCCCGGTGCTGCTCGTCACCTGGACTGAGGGCTTGGCATGGGGGTTGGTATTCGCCGTGGCTACGACCGGATTGCGGGAAGCCATCGCGTGGGTGCAGATGCCGGAGGACACGCCGATGGTGTGGCGCATCGTGACCGGGCTGGCGTATCTCGCCGTCCTGGGCCTCGCCATGGCGGGCCTCCAGACCTTGCGACGTCGCGAAGCGCAGATGGCGCGCCTCATCACACAGGATCCGCTCACCAACGTCATGAACGCCCGCGCGTTCGCCGAGCGGCTCGGCCAGGAGTTGGACCGCAACCGCCGCTACCCGCGCCCGCTGGCGCTGATGTACATGGATCTCGACAACTTCAAGGTCATCAACGACACCCACGGGCATCAGACTGGGGACGCCGTGCTGCGGCTCGTGGCCGACGCGATGCGCTCATCGGTGCGGCAGGCCGACGTCGTGGGGCGGCTGGGCGGTGACGAATTTGCCGTATTAATGCCCGAGACCGATGCGCAGGTCGCGGATGCCGCCGCCAAGCGGCTCATCGTCAGCCTGCGCAACGTGTTCAAGGGGACGCCTAACGTAACGGCGAGCATCGGCGTGGTCTCCTGTACCGCGACGGACGCAAGTACGGATGATCTGTTGAGACGCGCAGATCAGGCGATGTATGACGCGAAGAAGTCGGGCAAAGATCGGGTTGTGCAGGTCGCGATTTGATCCTGCTGCTCGTCGCGCTCATCAGAGCGCAGGATTCTACTCCACAGCTCTTCTATCGGGTGACCGTCCCCAAGGACCGGTCGGCCTATCTCGTCGAGCTGCAAATCGCGAATCCTCGAGGTCGCAGCCGCCTCGTGATCCCCAACTGGGCACCGGGTGCCTACCGGCTCATGGATTCCTGGCAGAACATCCGCGATGTCGTCGCATTGAGCCCAGCGGGCGATACGCTACCTATCCAGCAGGACTCTCCGATCTCGTGGGTCATCGATCCAAAGGGCGCCACGAGAATCATGGTCCGCTACACCGCAGGGCTACGCGACTCAGAGCAATGGCGGCGTCCCAATAACCGCTGGTTCTTGCGGTCGACCTCCGGGGTCGTGGATGGTCCGCGCACGTTCATGTATCTCGACGGCTGGAAGCAGGCACCGGCCCGGGTCACCTTCCAGGTACCCGCGGGCTGGCGCATCGCCACCGGACTGGCGCCGATCACGAGCGACAGCACGACGTTTGCCGCGCCCAACTACGACGTGCTCATCGATTCCCCAGTCCTGCTCGGCAAATTCCTGACGTATGCGTTCAGCGCGGCCGGCACCCCCCATCGCGCCGTCGTCGATCTCGGCGGCGGCCGCGCCCAGGCGCCTGGAGTGTTCGTGGACATGCTGCGGCGTATTTCCGCGACGGCGATCGATATCTTCGGCTCGGCGCCCTACGCGGACTACACGTACATCTTCGTCGGCGGCCGCGGCGGCGGGCTCGAGCATCTCAACTCGACCACGATCGGCGTCACGACCGGCACGCTGGCCCGGAATCCCCGCGCCGCCGAAACCGTGAGCGCCCACGAATTCTTTCATGCCTGGAACGTCAAGCGGATCCGGCCGGTCGAGCTCGGACCGTTCGATTACGAGCACGAAGTGCGGACCGTCAATCTGTGGTGGAGTGAGGGGGTCACCGACTACTATGCCGACGTGATTCTCGCACGCGCGGGACTCGACAGCCCCGCGGACTTCGCCCAGGGTCTCGCGACGTCCATCGGCAATTACCGCAGCAATACCGCTCGCCTGCTGGTGTCTCCCGAGCGCTCGTCGTGGACCGCATGGGATTCCCCCGCCATCAACAATAGCTATGTCATCTCCTATTATCTCCAGGGCGAGCTGCTCGGATTCCTGCTGGACCTGGCCATTCGCGACTCGACCGACAACGCGAAATCGCTCGACGATGTCATGCGCTATCTCCTCGACCACTACGCGGGAGAGCGCGGCTTCACACGGGACGAGCTGGTGGCAGCGGTCCGCAGCGCCACCGGACACGACTTCGAGGAGTTCTGGCGGCTCTATGTGAGCGGTGTGACGGAGATCCCCTGGGACGAGTATCTCCGCTCCGCGGGCTGGGAGGTGGTGTTCACCGAGGCGCCGGACGTCGACGCGCATATCGGCTCGATCCCACCGGCCGTGCAGGGTGGCCGCTGGCGTGCGGTCGCCGCCCCGGGGAGTGCCGCGGAGCGCGCCGGCCTGCGCACCGGGGACGAGCTGGTGCGGATCAACCGCCGCCCCGTCATCGACGGCACTGACGTCACCGCCGCGGTGCGCACGATCAGGCGGAGTGCTGAGGTCGTGGTGGAGGTGGTCCGCGACGGCAGCCCCCTCACGATTCGCTTCGACGCAGGGACGTACAATCGCGTGCGCGCCCAGCTGCGCGATCTGCAGGCGCCGACGGCGAAGATGCGGCGCATCCGCACCGGGCTGCTCCGAGCCGTGCGATGACCGAGCGGGCGATCGAGCTCGTCCTGATCTTCACGTCGATCCTGTTCATCGTGGATCCGTTCGCGGTCATCCCCACGTTCCTGGCGATGACGATGCGCGACTCGCCGGAGCAACGGCGCGTGCTCGCGCGCCGAGGGGCGTGGACCTGCGCGATCACGCTCATCGCGTTCGCCGCGGGCGGCAGCATCATCTTCAAGATCTTCGGCATCACCATTGGCGCGTTCAAAATCGCGGGGGGTGTGCTCATTGGCCTCAACGCCCTCGACATGGTCCAGGCGCGCCGCAGCCAGCAGCGCGAGACCGCTGTCGAGACGGCAGAGGGGATCCAGAAGGACGACATCGGTATCATGCCGCTCGGCGTGCCGATGCTGGCGGGACCGGGCGCGATCTCGACGGTCATGGTGCTCGCCCTTGGCGCGAAATCGACGGCCGCGACCATCACCGTCTACGTCTCGATCGTGCTGACCGCGATAATCACCTACTTCGTGCTCTCGGCGGCTTCGCTGGTCGAGCGCCGGCTCGGCCAGACGGGGATGCGCATCCTGACTCGGTTGATGGGACTCGTGCTGGCCGCGATCGCGGTCCAGTTCATCGTAGACGGGATCAAGCTCAGTTTCCGGGATTTCCATCTTATGGACTAATCCAAGAGAGTGAAGCCGTGCTCCGGGGTTTTCGATCACACGGTTGATTGTGACGGCAAATGCCATGCCCTACTGTACCCGACTATGCGCCGTCCTCTTTCGTTGCCGCTCGGTTGCTAGTGTCTTCCCCCCTTGTCAGTACGCTCCTGATCGAAGCTCCGGTAAACCGGCACTTCGCCCAGCTGCATCGCGACCCGCAGGCCCTGACCGACGCCGTCGCGCTGTACCTGCAGACCGGCCTGCGGCGCAGCAACCCCGTCGTCGTCATCGCGTCCCCCCTACATACCGATCTCTTCCTCACGCGGCTGCGCGAGGACAATCTCGACCCGGCGGTGTTTCTCAAGTCCGGACAACTGGAGCTGCACGACGCCGACCAGACGCTCCGCAAGTTCATGCGCAACGACATGCCCGACTGGGAGGACTTCCGGCGGGCGATGGCATCCGTCTTCGAGCGCGTTCGGGCGTTCGGGCGCGGGACGACGCGGGTGTATGGTGGGACGGTGAACCTGCTGTGGCAGGAAGGGAAACAGGAAGCCGCCATTCGCCTCGAGGAGTACTGGAACGATCTCGCGCGCCAGTATCCGTTCTCACTGTTCTGCAGCTACATGCTCGATGTCCATGACGAACAAGCGTACGCCGGGCCGCTCGAGGAGATTGGCCGCACCCATTCCGACATGATCGGCACAGCGGACGACGAACGCTTCCGCGTGGCGTTGGATGCCGCGAGCCGGGACGTGTTCGGCGTGCCACTCTCTCAGATGGTCGGGTTTTCGTCCAATAATCAAGAAGGTGAGCGACGCTTCCCCAGCGGCCAACGGACTATGCTGTGGGTCAAGCGCAATCTTCCGTCAGCCAGTGCCGCCGTGCTGGAGCGAGCGCGTCGGTACTACGAAGATTCACTGCGATAGGTAGTGTCCCTCCTCGCTGAAGCTCCATCCGGGCGCCATTTCGCCCAGTTTCACCGCGATACCGACAGCGAAGATCGCCGTCGGGACACGCTCACCGAGTCGGCGTTCACATTCGTCGAAGCGGGCTTGCGGCGCGGCGACGGCGTGCTGGTCCTCGCGGGGGCCAATCACCGGGACCGGCTGTTCGAACGTCTGGCGGCGGGAAAAATCAGCCCGCAATCGCTGCGCGATCCGGGACAACTGTCCGTCCTGGATGCTGAACAGATCACCGCAGGATTGGTTGCCGGCGGCCTGCCGGAATGGGCACCGTTTCGGAGCGCGGTCGCGCCCGCCCTGTCTCGCTTCCAGCCATCCGGCCGCGACACGCGCGTCTATAGCGAGATCGCGAACGCCTTGTGGCACGCCGGGAACACCGAGGCCGCGATCCGCATCGAGGACTTCTGGAATACCTTGGCCAGCACGTACTCGTTTTCCCTCTACTGCGGCTACACGATGGATACGCAGTCCGAGCACTCGTACGCGGCCCCGCTCGAGGAGTTGGGCCGCACCCACTCCGACATCCTCGGCACGCCCGAGGATGAGGAGTTCGGGGTCGCGCTCGATCGGGCCAGCAAGGAGATTTTCGGGATATCGCTCACGCAGATGACGGGCATATCCAAAGAGGATGGCGCTCGCCGGTTTCCGAGCGGGCAGCGGACTATGCTCTGGGTCAAACGCAATCTGCCGATGTCGACGGCCCAGCTCGCGGAACGTGCGCGCCACTATTTCAGGGAGACACGCGCCTAACGCTACATGCGCTTGTACTTCGGTCCGCTGCCGCCCTCGCGCGGCGTCCACCGCGGTCCGAGTACGTCGGTCGCTTTACAGTCGACACAATTCGGCGCGTTGATCCGCAATCCGCCGTCGATCGCTTCATAGACACCGGCAGGACAGACGTGCGAATAGAACCGCGCGACCTCAACCGGAACATCCTTGGCCGGGATCAAGTGACTCGGAATCGTGTCCCGCGTCGAATTCCCGGACTTGAATACCGCGTCCACCTTGCTGACCCCGACCGGAGTCTCGGCTGACCCCGGTCGCAAGCCCGGGGACAACCGGCGCGCGACTTCCACATCAGCATGCATCCGATACTTGCCATTGGGAAATCGCCCGCCCGTCAACGTCATGAGCGCTGCCTGGATCCCGCCGAGGTAAAAGCCGTCGCGAAAGGCCAACCGCATGTTGCGCGTGCGGTACAGGTCGCGGGCGATATACGAGGCGTCCACCAGGCGATCGTACGCCGACAGCGCAGCCCCATTCTTGAGATTCTGGAAAATGGCCCGCGCGGCGTAGATCCCCGAGTGCATCGCGTAATGAATCCCTTTGAGCGACGGCACGTCCACGAAGCCCGCGGCGTCGCCCAACAGCACCACGCCGGCGCCTGAGCGCCGCTCGGGGAGCGAGTAGAAACCGCCCTCGGGAATTGTCTTCGCTCCCCATTCGACCATCTCTCCGCCGGCCAGCAGCGCGCGCAGCAGACGATGTTGCTTGAGGCGCTGCAACAGGACATGCACGTCGAGTGCGGCGTCGCGGTAATCGAGACCAACGACGAGTCCGAGGGCGACGAGATTCGGCTCCAGCGGGTACACGAAGCTGCCGCCGAACGCATCGCTGGGGATCGGCCACCCGAGCGTGTGGATCACGCGATCGAGTGGCTGCTGCGTCTCCCACAGTTCCTTCACGCCGAGCGCAAAGATCTGGGGGTTTTCGGACGGCACGCGCTGCCACTGGCACCACGCCTGAGCCAGCAGGCCTCGTGTTCCCTCGGCGAGCGCCGTGACTTTCGCAACCAAATCGTTGGGCGCCGTGCCTCCAGGCGTCGGCTTCCCGTCGCGATCGAGTCCCGCGGGCGCGGTCCGCACACCCGCCACAGCAGCATCGCGCACCAGCAGCTGCGCCGCCGGGAACCCCGTGAACACGTTGACCCCGAGCGCTTCGGCCTTGGCGCCGAGCCAGCGCACGACTTCGCAGAGCGACGCGATGTAGTAGCCGCGATTGTGCATCGTCGGCGGCGTCGGAAGCCGCCATCTGCGTTCAGCCGTCAGCAGATACACGGCTTCTTTGGCGACTGGCGCCCGGAACGGAAAGTCCGAGTCCTTTAGATCGGGAAACAGCTCACGAAATGCACGAGGGTTTACGACGGCACCGGAGAGCGAGTGCTCGCCCAAGGCTTCCGCTTTTTCCAGGACCCCGATGTTCAATTCCGTTCTGTCAGCCTTCGCAAGTCTGGCAAGCTCGATCGCGCAGGCAAGTCCCGCCGGCCCCGCGCCGACGATGAGGACGTCGAGCTCCATGCGATCGCCCGAACCTTCGGCGCCGTCCTGGACAATCAGTGTGTCGAGTGGAAGCGGGGGCTGATACTGGGCTGGGACGATCTTATCCATGCAGCTTGCGAATCTCTTCGGTGAGCTTGGGGACAATCTCGAACAGATCGCCCACCACGCCGTAGTCGGCAACCTTGAAGATCGGCGCGTCTTTGTCTTTGTTGATTGCGACGATCACTTTCGACGTCCGCATTCCGGCCAGATGCTGAATCGCCCCCGAGATGCCGACGGCGATGTAGAGCGACGGGCTCACGGTCTTGCCCGTCTGCCCGACCTGATCGGCGTGCGCGCGCCATCCAGCATCGACGACCGCGCGCGACGCGCCGACCGCGGCTTGCCCGCCAAACGCACGCGCCAGGTCCTCGAGCACCTTGAAGTTGGCCGGCTCTTTGAGACCGCGGCCGCCCGAGATGATCACTTGTGCCTCGGCGACGTCGAGCGTGCCCGCCGGCGCGGCCTTGATCTCGCGCACCGTCACCCGACCGGCCGGCACAGTTACGGCGACCGTTTCAGCGGCGCCCGCTTTAGGCCGCTCCACCGGCGTGAAGACGTTGGGTCGCAGCGAGAGCACCGCGGGCTGCGCCGCCACCTTCACTTTCAACAGCGCCTTACCTGCGTAAACGGGGCGAGTCACGACGATCGCGCCGCCATCCGTTGCGAGATCTGTGATATCGGCGGCTACGGCTACGCCGAGCTTCGCCGCTACGCGCGGGGCGAGGTCCTTGCCGGTGGCACTGGCTGCGAAGACGATACAGCGATGGCCGCCCAGTTTCGCACGCTCGGCCAGGGCCTGGGCGCACGCCTCGGGCGCGTACTTCGCAAAGGCCGGATTCGTCAGCGTAACGATCTTGTCGGCGCCGAACTTGGCGGCTTGATCGGCGCCCTGGACCACGCCCGCGGCGCAGACCACGGCTTCGACGCCACCGCCGAGCCGCTGCGCGGCTGTGACCACTTCATGGGAGATCTTGCGCAGCACGCCGTCGCGCTGCTCCAGCACGGCCAGGGTTGTCACAAGACCTTCGCCTCTTCTCGCAGCAGCCGCACCAGCTCGGCGACGGCGCCGGCTCCTTCACCCACGATCTTCCCTTCTTTCCGCTCGGGAGGCGGGGTGAGTGCCACGACCTCAAGAACGCCCGCTCCCACCTGCACCGGCTTTACTTCCAGCGGCTTTTTTTTTGCCGCCATGATGCCCTTGAGTGCTGGTAGGCGCGGCTCATTGAGGCCTTTGTCAGCGGTGAGCACGGCGGGAAGCGGAAAATCCACGACTTCGATGCCGCCTTCAATCTCCCGTTCGGCGACCCCCTTCGTTCCCTCAATGTCGAGATGGGACACGGCGGTAACGCACGGAAGGCCGAGGAGCTCGGCAACGAGCTGGCCGACCTGATGATTGTAGTCGTCGATCGCCATGCGGCCGAACAGGATCAGATCCCAGCTCGTGGTCTTCAGCTCGGCAGCAATGACCTTGGCGGTCTCGAAGGGATCAGCGGGAATCTTGTCCGCCTGCAAGAGCACGCCACGATCAGCGCCCCATGACAATGCGGTCCGAATCGTCTCTTGCGCGACGGCAGGACCGAGACAGACGACTACGACCTCCCCGGTCCCAGCTTTCTCTTTACGACGCAGCGCCTCTTCGAGCGCGAATTCGTCATAGGGGTTCAGGACGAATTTGACGCCCGCTTCATCGAGGCTTTTGCCGTCGGCAGCGATTTTTACGCGCGTCTCCGAATCAGGCACGCGCTTGATGCAGACCGCGATTTTCATGAGGCCCGAAAGCTACGCTAGCGCCGCGCCAATCGGAACACGGCGATGCCCCAACTCTCGGGATCGTCGGGTGGGTCGGTGTTCCAGTCGTTATACGAGTGGGAGCCGTCGGAGCGATAGTGCAGGACGTAGTTGCCTGCGGGCAAGGTGATCACGCCGTCGAAGACGCGGTTCTTGTCCGAGCCGCCGGCGGGTTCGGTTTCGTCGTACTTCATTCTCCACACGGTCCGGCCGTCCGCGTCCTCGATCCAACCGTAGTCGAACATGTCGCCGTCACGGCCTTCGCCAAGCGCCAGGACGCGCACACGCGTCTCTTCGGTCAAACGCAGCGGCGTGCGCGCGTCTTCGTCGTCGCCCATGTGCTCGAGCTGTGCCAGAGTCGAGTTCGTGCCGGGGCCGCGCGCGCGCATGAATGGGCCAACGTCGGCGGGATTCAGCCGACCGCTTGCGGGGAAGATGCTCACGCCCCAGAAGCGTTCTTCGGCCGGCGGGGCACCGTTCCAGTCGTTGTAGGAGTGGGAACCATCGCTGTGGTAGTACACGAGATAATTGCCGGCATCGAGATGCACCGTGCCGTCGAACAGCCGGTTCTTTTCGGCGCCGCCCGCATGCTCCGTTTCTTCATAGCGCATCACCCAGACCCGCTTGTGCTGCTCTTCGTCGACGATCCACGCGTAGTCGCTCATCTTGTCGTTGGTACCTTCGCCCAGCGCGTAGATGTGCACGTCCATCGGACGTCGCAGCGCGAAGCCCGCCGACCGCATCTCGTCGTCATGGATCCCGATCATCGATACGATGGTCTGCCCCTGCGGCACCGGTTCGTATTCGAATGGCTTGATTGCGGCGCGCGCCGTCCGGTCGCTCACGCGCAGCGTCATCCCCCAGAACTCGGGATCGGTCGCCGGCACGTTGTTCCAGTCATCGGGGCTGTGTGAATCGTCGCACACGAAGTAGGCGACGTAGCGGCCCGGCTTGAGCTGCAGCGTCTCGTGCGCCATGCGATTCTTCGCCGCGCCCCCGGCGGGATCGGTACCCTCGTAGGTCATGGACCAGACGCGCTTGCGCGTGTCGGCGTTCATGATCCAGCCGTAATCGAACTCGCCGTCGCGCCGCAGCTCACCGATGGCGTAGACCTCGACGCTGGTGGGCCGAGTGATCTCGAATCCCTTGCGCGTCGAGCTGTTGCGGTCGGGGGCGAGGCTCAGAATCGCGGATGCCGTGAACGCGTCGTGCGCGGCGCGGATGTCCGAGTCAGCGGCGGCCCGTCCCACGCCCTCGATGTGCAGACCGAACTGCTTGTACAACTCCGTCTCGACGTAGGGACCGCCATACTTCGCGCGCCGGCCGAGCCGAATGATGTCTTTCAGACTGATGTTCAAGTCGCCGTTGAACGAAATCGAAGAGGCTGCATAGGACGCGTAGTGCGCTTCGTAGGTGCCCGCCGGGAGGTGTACGGTGCCGGAGAAGCGGCGCAGACCGTTGGATTCGCGGCGCGTATCCACGGAGCGCAGATCCCACACGACCGCGCGGGTGCGCGCATCGAGAATCCACGCGGCCGCGGGCCACGTCGTCTGCTCGTCGTCCTGCCAGTGCTCGTCGTCGCGACTGCGCAACCGGTCCGGCCACGGCTCGGCGCCGATGGCCGATAGGTTGAGGTCCTGCGGCGCCATGAGGACGAAGCCACTCACCCGATATTCGCGGGGGCTGAGGTTCTGAAGGTCGACTAACGGGGTTTGCGCGAGGACCAGCAAGAGCGCGAGAGGCATGGCTGATATGACGAGATGGGGCGTGAGGGGGTTTCTAGTTGAAGGCGCTCAAACCGGTGATTTCCTGTCCCAGGATCAACGTATGGACGTCGTGCGTCCCCTCGTAGGTGTACACCGATTCGAGGTTTGCGAGGTGCCGCATCGCCTGATACTCGGCCAGGATGCCGTTCGCGCCGAGCAGGCGTCGTGTTTCACGCGCGATATCGGTCGCCATGCTCACGTTATTGCGCTTGGCGAGCGAGACCTGCTGCGGTGTCGATTTGCCGTCGTCCTTTAGGCGGCCGAGCTGGAGACAGAGCAGCTGCGCCTTCGTGATCTCTGTGAGCATATCGGCGAGCCGGGCCTGCTGCAGCTGGAAGCCCCCGATCGGCTTGCCGAACATGACGCGCTGCTTGGCGTAGCTGACGGCTTCGTCGTAACAGGCCATCGCCGCGCCCACTGCCCCCCAAGCGATGCCGTAGCGCGCCGCCGTGAGGCACATGAGAGGTGACTTCAGTCCTCCCGTCTTCGCCAACAGGGCGGACTTGGGGACATGCACGTCCTGCAAGACCAGCTCGCTCGTGTCGCTCGCGCGCAGCGACAGCTTGCCTTTCTGGTCCTTCGCGGAAAACCCCTTGGTCCCGGTCGGGACGATGAAGCCGCGGATCGAGTCGGCATCGTCGATCCTGCCGGTCTTGGCCCAGATGATCGCGGCCTGCGCGGTCGAGCCGTTCGTGATCCACATTTTCGCGCCGTTCAGCACCCAGCCGTCTTTCGTCTCCTTCGCAACAGTGATCATGCCCGCCGGATTCGAGCCGTAGTCGGGTTCGGTCAGACCGAAGCAGCCGATGACTTTGCCGCTCGCCATCTGCGGCAGCCATTCCTTCTTTTGCTCTTCGGATCCGAACGCGTAGATCGGATACATCACGAGCGCGCCCTGCACCGAGGCGAACGAGCGAACCCCGGAATCTCCGCGCTCCAGCTCCTGCATGATGAGGCCGTAGGCGACGTTGTTGAGGCCGGCGCAGCCGTACTCTTCGGGGAGATTCGCGCCGAACAGACCGAGCTCCGCCATGCCGGGGATGAGCTGCTTGGGGAATTTGCCCGCGACGTAGGCTTCACCGATGACGGGGATGAGGTTGTCGTCGACCCATGACCGCACCGTGTCTCGGATCGCGCGCTCTTCTTCGTTCAGCAACCCATCGATGTTATAGAAATCGACGCCTGTGAACTTCGGGGGCATTCAGAAGCCTCGGTCAGGGGTAGCGAGCCCCGGGCCCATGGCCCGGGGCTAACAAAACTAACCCTATGATTGTGTTACTGGGACGGCGGCGGATTGCGGGGCTATTGACTCGTTTCTCCTGCGCGCGAACGCGGCCGTATCCGAAGGCTGAAAACGTTGTTTCGCCGAATCCCACCGGAAAAACGTGACCTGCACAGCAGTCGGATCGATCGTGACGAAGTTGAACGAGACGGGACGCCCGCCTCGCGCCCGCGTCGACAGCGTGCCGGCGGTGGAGACCGTCACACGACCGTCGAGTAGCTCGGCGCCTTCCTGATGGTCGTGCCCGCAGAGCACCACGTCCGTGCCCGCCTCGACGACGCGGCGCTGCGCCCGGTGCCAGCGCGCCAACCCCATCCGCTGCGACATGGCGCCGCGGAGCAGGTTGTGATGAATGACGAGCACGCGCGGCAATCCCGGCTCGGCGTTGGCAAAGACCGACTGGACGCGCTGCATTTCGCCCTTCGCCAGGTGGCCTTTGACGGCGATATCGCGCAGCCGGGCGGTGAGCGAGCCCCACGCGACGCCGTGAGCCGTCAGCGCCGAGGCGATCACGGCTCCGCCGGGAATCGTGAGCGTCGGCGTGAGCTCGGCGCCGAAGTAGTTGCGGTACTTCTGGTAGATGGCGTCCTTGCCGAACGGAATGAGCGGCCGCCACCACCACTGGACGTCGTGGTTGCCCGGAATTGGGAGGACCGGTGCCGTCTCGCGGCAGAGATTGGCGAACGCGCGGCCGCGCTGAAACTCGCCGTGGCGCGCGCGTTGCGAGAGATCGCCGCCGATGACGATGGCGTCGGGCCGCAGATCGGGCAGCATCCGCTCCAGTGCTTCGACCACCGGCACGTCGGCCAACCCGCCGAAATGCAGATCTCCGATATGAACGATCTGAACCGTCATTGCTCGATTTGCACCGTGTAGGTCAACGTCGCTTCTCCACTCGCGGGCACTTGCACGCGGAAACGAGACTCGGTTGACGACAACTTCTCCGGTGGAACGCTGCTCTCTGTGATCTTCCAGCTGCCGAAGTGCGCCTCGCGCACGTCAACGGTGACCGCCTCGGACTTCGCATTCGCAATCGTGACACGATACGCCGCCGTCAGGCGCTGGCGATTCGGCATGCCACGGCGAACAGGCGGCAGCTGTTCCTGATTCCAGTCGGTCTGCACCCGCTCGGCGGTGATGTCGAATGCGTCGCCCGACTGCACACGCAGATCCCGCCCCGGCGCAGTGTGGTCGTTGGACGCTTCGCCGATGAGCTGCACACGGCCGCTCGAGTCCGCTTGGTAAAGCTGCACGGTACCCCCGGGCAGCGGGCGATCGCCGAAGGGCGTCTTTGCGGCACGCTTGATCGTGTACCAGACCTGCACCGGCACGCGGTTCGGTTCAGGGTTTTGCCCCATCCAGCCGCGCCAGGGGAGCACGCCGGGAACGATCAGCTCCTGGACTACTGGCGCCGAGCTGCGTGGGAAGAGCGCAGTGGTTATGGCAACGTTGGGCTCGATCGTGAGGCGCCCTGGGAGTTGATAGACGTGCGTCTCACCAACCGCTTGTTCTGAGGCGACACTCTGATCGGCACGGGCGCCTCTGGTCATGAAGGAGACCTGACCTTGCGCCTCCTCCATGGCCATGCCCTTGTTTCGTGAGCGCTGGATCGAACCAGCGACGAGCTGCACTTCGGCGCTGTCAGCGCGCATTGCCTGCGACGCCACGGTTGCCGATCCCGTTACCTGCGCTCTCGAACCTGTGAGGATCACCTGATACAAGGCTTCCCAGGTGACTCCCTGCGCCACGTACGCGATTTCGGTGCGTTGCCGACTGCGGGCAGCATCCAGCACGAGCTGCGCCTCGGGAGCGGTGCGAACGAGCTCGGCCGGGAACAGTGGCTCGCCGGGAGGGCCGAGTAGCAATCGGCCATCGGGAAGCTTGTACTGCGGTGGATCCACGCGGACGACGGTTGCGCGGATCGTATCACCTCTGCTGCGCACGAACGACACCGTCTGGCCGATGGCACCCGCTAACGCATCGTTTGCCGTACTGGGGTAGCGCACGGTCGCTGATGCCACGGATACCGACGTATCGGTCGAGAACAAGGTCGCTGGATCGAGCGCCTCGAGTCGCAGAGTCAGCGAATTCCTGCCCTGTTGCAGCGCCAGCGGCAGCGTACGCCGCACGACGACGCGACCATCTCTATAAATAGAAAGGGATGTCTGCGCCGCGAGCGGGACCGCAACCAGGGCCAGCACCACCACGCACCACGCACCACGCACGGTCTTTTTCATTTTATCCACTCCAGTGTTACGCGTTTTGCTATGAGAAACGTCAACACGTACCACAGGAGCACACTCGCGGCCCCGACGAGCCGGGCCGTCCGCTCCACAGGCAGTGCCAGGGCCACATACACCGCAAGCGGCGCGGTCGTGCCGATGGCCACGAGCCGTGCGGTCTTGCCGGCCCGGCGCTCGAGCAGCCGCGCGCAGTCGCCGCAGAGCCCACCGATCGCGATGCCGGCTGTGTCTACGCCGCATTTCGCGCACGGATGGCTAGGCCCTAACCCGCTTAACCACGGCGCGGGCGAATTCGGCCGTAGCAGCACGTCCCCCCAAGTCCGGTGTGCGGACCTTGTCCTGTATGATGGTTGCCTCGAGGGCACAGCGCAGCCGCTTCCCCGCCTCGAGCTCTCCCAGATGATCGAGCATCATCGCGGCCGCCAGCATCTGGGCGGACGGATTCGCGATCCCCTTCCCCGCGATGTCGGGCGCCGAGCCGTGTACCGGCTCGAAGATCGCGGCGTGGGTGCCGATGTTGGCGCCCGGCGCCAGGCCCAGGCCTCCTACCAACCCCGCTGCTTCATCCGAGAGAATGTCGCCGAACAGGTTCGTCGTGACGATCACGTCGAACTGTTCCGGCTTGATGACCAGCTGCATCGCCGTGTTGTCGACAATCTTGTCGTCCGACGCGATCGATCCCGCGTATTGCTCGGCGACGCGCCTGGCGGTGTCCAGGAACAGTCCCGACGTCGCCTTCAGAATGTTCGCCTTATGGACGATCGTCACCTTCTTGCGGCCGTGTCGCTTGGCATACTCGAACGCGTACTTCGCGATGCGCTCGCTGCCCTCGCGCGTGACGATCGACATCGCCTGTGCCATGGCGCGGCGATCGCCACCGATCTTGAAGGTGTGATCGAGCCCGACGTACAGGCCTTCGGTATTTTCGCGAATGATGACGATGTCGACGTGCTCGTACCGCCCGCCCGGCACGATCGTCTTGGTGGGCCGGACGTTGGCATAGAGGTCGAACTCCTGCCGCATCGCGACGTTCACCGAGCGGTAGCCGCCCCCCACCGGAGTCGTCAGCGGGCCTTTCAGGCAGAGTCGGGTGCGGCGGATCGAATCGAGCGTCGCGTTGGGAAGCGGCGTGCCGGCCATCTCGACGGCGGACATGCCGCCGTACTCCTCGTCCCAATCGAACTTCAGCCCCAGTGCGTCCAGTACCTGGAGCGTCGCTTCAGTGATCTCGGGGCCGATCCCATCACCCCGGATGAGCGTGGCTTCGCGAACCGTCAAGGCAGACCTGGCGTGAGACTCTTCACCGCGCGCGTGAGGGCCGTCCAGGGATCATCGCCCTCGCCGCGGGCGATGGTGCGCCACCCGATCTTGCCGATGCGCGAGTCGATGAGCACCACGGAGAGCTCGGCGGTAGCGAGTGCCGGTGTACCCCGGGGCGTGGCGGGGTTGCTCGCTACCCGATAGACCAGTCCCGCGGGCACCATCACGTATCGTCCGCCCACCAGGCCCATCAGCGTCCGCAGCTGGTATCGGAGCGGATCGGGGACATCGATGATGTTCGACGCCCGCAGAAATGGAGTCCCCATCTGGTCGGGATCGGGGGCGATGCCGGGAGCCCGACGGGCGACGTGACGCAGCTCGGCGGGGGTGACCCAGCTGACTTCCGACGCCCGCGCCGCCAGCAGCGTCGCGATGATGCTGTCGCACTTGTCGAGCGTCGTGCGGCGATCGCCGATCAGCGCGTCCCACCGGAGCGCCTCTTCGGCAGCGACCAGCGCGAGCGGGGTCAGGGCGACGCGCTCTCCCGCAATGCCTGCCGTCGGCAGGGGCGCGGTGGGTGCGGGGACCGGGTTTTGCGAGGATTTCTTGGAACCGCACGCGAGCGCGGTGAGAAGACCCACGCACCACGCACCACGTACCAAGTACTTGGTTTTAAAAGGGTTACTCACGCGCCGCAATCTAAGCGAGCGTGAGGCCGCCGTCCACCACGATTACCTGTCCGGTGATATGCCGGGCCGCTTCGCTGCACAAGAACAAGATCACGCGCGACACGTCTTCCGGCTCCGCCACGCGGCCCAGCACCGACTCGTGCTCGGCGCGCTCGAGCACTTCGCGCGGCAGCTGCGTCAGCAGCTCCGTCTTCACGAACCCCGGCGCGACGGCGTTGACGTTGATGCCCGCCGACCCGAGGTCCACCGCGGCGGCTTTGGTGAGGCCGATGAGCGCCGCCTTGCTCGCCGCGTAATTGGAGATTCCGAATCCGGGCCGGAACGCCTGATGGCTCGCGACGTTGACGATCTTGCCGAAGCGCTGGGCGCGCAGGTGCGGGGACACGGCGTGAATACAGTTGAACGCGCCGGTCAGATTGGTATCGATGACCTCAGACCACGCTTCCGGTGTCAGTCGCCAGAGGGCGCCGTCGTGCGTGACGCCCGCGTTGTTGATGAGGTAGTGAACGCCCCCGAGCTTGGTGCGCACTTCGCCGACGAAATGCTCGACCAGCTCCATCTCGCGCACATCGCACAGTGCGGAATAACACGGCACGCCGCACGCCTTGATTGCCGTCTCGGTCAGCAGCGCTTGCGGGCCGACTTCGCGTCCGGGCATCTCGACGTAATTGAATGCGACGCCGCATCCGTTCTGTGCAAACTCGAGCGCGACGGCGCGGCCGAGTCCGGTCGCGCCGCCCGTGACGATGGCGACGCGGCCTCGAAAGGACTCAGGCGTTCGCTGGGGTTGGGGTCGCTCCTGTACTGCGGGCGCGGAAGCTGAGCGCCCCCCTCCGCTCGACGACCAGGGATAGGACCCAGAGGGGCTCAAGGAGTTCGAACCTATGTTCGAACTTGAACATCGGCAAGCGGCGTCGCAACTTACGCCGCGTGCGACCGCTGTCTATTCTCGGCTGGGCTCTCGTCTCGCTGCTCGGCGCCGCCGCGTTCGGCGTGCTGGCACTCGCTCGCGGCGAGACGATCAGCGCCGCCTGGCTGCTGATCGCCGCCGTCTGCACCTACGCCGTCGCCTATCGGTTCTACTCGAAGTTTCTCGACAATACAGTCTTTGGTCTCGATCCCCGCCGCGCCACGCCCGCCGAACGATTCAACAACGGCCATGACTTCGTCCCAACGAACAAGTGGGTGCTGTTCGGCCATCATTTCGCGGCCATCGCGGG
>Ga0137397_10000691_pt1 | contig 23406 bp, 24 predicted proteins | sample czorhiz116metaG_FD_106658 | JGI IMG/M metagenome (GOLD analysis project Ga0137397, IMG submission 106658) | Vadose zone soil microbial communities from Angelo Coast Range Reserve, California, USA - czorhiz1.16 metaG | ecosystem: Environmental > Terrestrial > Soil > Vadose zone | place: USA... | reverse complement strand
CTGCAGGGAAGAACAGGTAGGGACGGACTAAGGACCGCGGTTTCAAGGCGGCGGCGCGGTCGTCGCTCACCGGGGGGAAATCTCGGGGCGCGGCAAAGGGGACCATCCGCACTCTGGAACGAGCCAGCGCCATCGGTAGAACCTCGTACGCGACGTTCTTCTTCCTGGGGGAGGCCTATCGGGATTCACGGCGCCTCGACCAGGCGATTCCCGCATACCGAGAGGCCGCGCGCCTGGAGCCGGAGTTTGCGCAGGCCTTGTTCGAGCTGGGCTCGGCCTACGTGCGGACCGGCCAGCGCGAAGAGGCCGGCGTAGTCTTGGAACGCCTGGAGAAGCTCAAACTCGATCCTCCGACACTCGCCAAGGAACTCAGAAAGCAGATGGAAAGTAAAAGATAGCTTGGATCTTCGCCCCAGGCATTTTGCCGCATATGTGTATTATGTAAAATACTAGATGTGCTCGCACCCTCGTAACCCGTACGCAGTATCTCTAGCCTTTTCTAATAGATATCCAGCCCTACCTAATGTGATACTTTAACTTCACCCAGGGTTGAAGAGGCGAAAGAAATTCCTGCTCGTCGCCTCGGCCACGGCCTCGAGCGTGATGCCCCGGAGGCGGGCGACTTCCTCTCCGACGTGGCGCACAAGACCTGGGCGGTTGGTCTTGCCCCGGTGCGGTACCGGAGCCAAGTAGGGCGCATCGGTTTCGACCAGCATCCTTTCGAGCGGGATCGTCCGCGCCACCTCCTTCAGCTGGCCCGCGTTCTTGAAAGTCACGATCCCGGAGAAGGAGATATGGAATCCCAGGGCGAGGGCGGCATCCGCCACCTCCTGGGTCTCGGTAAAGCAGTGCATCACCCCGCCGATCTCCCCTGCCCCTTCCTCTCGCATGATTCGAAGCGTGTCCTCGGCTGCATCGCGGGTGTGGATCACCAGGGGTTTGCCCGATGTCCTCGCGGCGCGGATGTGGGCTCGAAAGCGCTCTCGCTGCCACTCCAGATCACCCGACAAGCGGTGATAGTCCAGACCGGTCTCTCCGATGGCCACCACGCGCGGGTGCCGCGCGAGCTCGACCAAGCGCGCGGCATCCACCGGTTCCCCCTCATGGTCGGGGTGCACACCAACGCTCGCGAAAAAGTTGTCATGCCTTTCGGCAAGGCCGAGCACCTTGGGGAAGCCGGCAAGCTCGACGCTGATGCACAGGGCGTGGGTCACGCCATTCGCCTGCATCTCCTCCCGGATCTCACCGAGTTTTCCCTCGAACTCCGGAAAATCCAGGTGGCAGTGCGAGTCCACCAGGCCCGGAAAGGAAGCCGGCATCATGGCTGCCCGACCAGGCGCTGGTATTGAAGCAGCAGATCTTCGACAAATAGCTTGGGGTTGAGCGGGTGCCGGGCGAGCGAGCGCGCCTGCGCCAGCCGCCGAAGGTAGGCGGCAATGCTCCGCGACTGGCAGCGGAGCGCGATTTCCGCGATCAGCTTCTCCTGCCCGATGTGATATCGGACCCGGCCGGTCGCGCGTGCGAGGAGCAGATCGAAGCTCCAGCGCTGCAACCAGCCGACGAAATCCACCAAGGGCACTCGCTGGACTGCCTCGGCGAGCGCGATCGGATCGAAACGGGTCCGCCGGATTCCCTCGATGAAAGCGCGCCGGTCGGCCTCGCTTGCGGCGGCCTTGAGCGCCGCGAGGGGCGCCCCACCGACCGCGGAGAGGGCGGCTTCCGGGCCCTCGATCCCCTGCTCCTTCAACCACGGCAACACTCGCTCGACTTCCGGCAGGGGAAGCGTGAATCTCAGACAGCGGCTGCGTACGGTAGGAAGCAGCCGGTTGGGCTGCGTAGCGACCAGGAGAAACACCGTTGCCGGCGGCGGTTCCTCGAGGCTCTTGAGGAGGGCGTTCTGGGTATTCGCGTTCATCGCCTCGGCCGGATAGATCAGGATGACGCGAAGGCCGCCGCGGTGGGTGCCGACCGCGAGAAAGTCGGCCAACTCGCGCACCTGCTCGATGCGGACCTGGTCGCTGCGCTTCTTTCCCGACTCCGCGCCCTCCTCCGATTCCGGCGCCAGGCTCTCAGGAACGATCAGGCGAAAATCCGGATGGTTTCCCAGCGCAAACCAGCCGCAGGCCTTGCACACGCCGCACGCCCGGGTGTCGGCCTTGGGATTCTCGCAGAGCAGCGATCGTGCGATCGCCTGCGCGAACTCGAGCTCGCCCCAACCTTCCCCGCTCTCGATCAGGACGGCGTGCGGCAGCCGGCCGCGCACCTTCGTCCAGGTCGCCCAGGCGGGCTCTTGCCAATTAAACATTAAGCGTTAACATATAGTTGAGATAATATCTTTAACTTCTTCCTTAACTTCGTCGACCGGCTTCCGGCCATCGACAATCCGCACCCGGCCGGGTTCCTCCGCCGCTCGCTCGAGATATCCGGCCCGCACGCGCTCGAAGTAAGCCCGGTCCTCCGACTCGAATCGATCGGCCTGTTTCTTCGACAGGCGGGTCATGGCGACCTCAACCGGGACGTCGAACACCAAGGTCAGGTCGGGTTTCAGCTTATCCTGAACCCAGCGCTCCAGGATTGCGATCCGGTCCTTCGCCATCCCCCCGCCCGAGCCCTGGTAAGCGTAGGTCGCATCGGTAAAGCGGTCGGAAACCACCCAGCGGCCTGCGGCGAGCCCGGGCGCTACGACTTGGGCGATATGCTCGCGGCGGGCAGCGAACATCAACAGGGTCTCGGTGTCGATATTCATCGTCTCGGAGAGCAGTACGGCGCGAAGCTTTTCGCCGAGCGGCGTGCCGCCGGGCTCGCGCGTTACCACCACCTCCTTGCCCTTCCCACGCAGGAAATCGGCGATGCCCGAGACATGCGTGCTCTTGCCCGCCCCGTCCATGCCCTCCAGGGTGATGAACTTGCCGCGGCTCATCGCTTGGCCCTCCGGCGCGACCCGGGCAGCTGGTACTTGGCGACCGCGCGATTGTGTTCGATCAGCGTCCGCGAGAACTCGCTGGTGCCGTCGCCGCGGGAGACGAAATACAGGGCGTCGGTTTTCGCCGGGTGCACGACGGCGGCGAGCGACGCGAGTCCAGGCATGGCGATCGGATGCGGGGGCAGGCCGATACGCGTATAGGTGTTGAAGGGCGTGTCCCGCACCAGATCCCTCTTCCGCAGGTTGCCGTCGAACTCTTCGCCCATGCCGTAGATGACGCTCGGATCGGTCTGGAGCTTCATCTTGAGGCGCAGGCGGTTGAGGAAAACCGCAGCGACCATGGTGCGATCGCTCGGCCGGCCGGTTTCCTTCTCGACGATCGAGGCCAGAATGAGCGCCGCGTACGGATCCGTCACGGGCAGGCCGGGGTCGCGCTTCGACCACGCGGCGTCGAGCTGGCTTTTCATCGCGCCGCGCGCGCGCGCGAGCACCGCGAGGTCGCTGGATCCCTTGGCGAAGACGTAAGTGTCCGGGAAGAACATTCCTTCGGGAATCGCGCCCGGCTCCCCCAGCTTCTGCATGATCTCCGCCTCTCCGAGACTGGCCGTATCGTGCTTCAGGTCCTGGTGCGCCCCCATGAGCTCCCGCATCTGACGAAAGGTCCAGCCCTCCGGAAAGACGATCTCGGCCTGGGCGTATTCGCCGCGCACGATCTTGCGGATCAGCAGCAGCGGCGTGATCCCTTCGACCGCCTGGTAGCTGCCGGCCTTGACCGATCCACTCGCGCCGTTCGCTCGCGCCAGCAGCACGAATTCCCACTCAGTCAGGGGCAGACCGGCGTCGATCAGCTGGCGCGTCGCGCTACGCAGCGAGCTGCCCGGGCGGATCGAGAAATCCATGGTGGGTGAAGGGAGATCGATCGGCGAAAGGGCGATCCAGAACAGCCATCCGCAAAATCCAAGGAGCGCCGCGGAGACCGCAAGAACGAGAAGTTTCAGCCGGAACAGCATCGATGGCGTCGCGTAGGTTGTCCTTGCGGGTTGGTTGCATGGCTCGCTTGACTACGCTCGTATAATAAACGCTAAACGGAACAAGGTAGATGAGCTCACTTCAACATGCCGAGCCCCGGTCGGCGTCCGACGGCCGCCCCTCTGCGGGTCCGCCGCATGATTTTCTCGCGATCTTGGACCATTTGGGCGTGCTGCAATTCGGCGGCGACGACGCCGTGGCTTTCCTGCAGGGACAGCTGAGCTGCGACGTCGCCGGATTGAATTCGCGCACCAGCACTCACGGAGCCTATTGCACGCCCAAGGGCAGGATGCTCGCCAACTTTCTGCTGTGGCGGGTCGAGGCCGGCTTCTTGATGGTGTTGTCGCGCGATATCGTCGCGACCGTGCATCGGCAGATCTCGAAGTTCGTGCTGCGGTCCAAAGTGAAGATATCGGACGTGTCCGGGGCGCTCCGGCTTGCGGGCGCCGCCGGCGCGAAGGCCGAGCGGGCGCTGGCGGAATTTTTCCGCGACTTGCCGGCGACACCGAACGAGGTGCGCAGCGTCGACGGGATCGGCTCGTTGGTGCGGCTGAAGGACGGAAGACTGCTGGTCGCGCCGGCCGCGGAGGTGCTGCAAAAGCTGGCAAGCCGGCTGGAGCCGGCGAATGCGCGCGTTTGGCGCTGGATGGACATCCGGGAGGGTCTGCCGCTCGTCACTGCCGCAACGCAGGATCAACTCATTCCCCAGATGGCGAATCTCGAGTTGATCGGAGGGGTGAGCTTCGACAAGGGGTGCTACACGGGGCAGGAGATCGTCGCCCGCGCGCAGCACCTCGGCAAGGTGAAGCGCCGCATGTTTCTTGCGAACGTTTCCGCCGCGGCGCTGGCCGGAGATGCGCTTTTCAGCGACGATCTCGGAGACCAGGCGAGCGGGACGGTCCTGAACGCCGAAGCCTCGCCCGAGGGCGGTTACGACGTCCTCGCGGTCGTGCACGCCGCGAGTCGGGAAAATTCGACGGTTCACCTCAAAGCGCCCGGCGGACCGGCGCTGCGCTTCCTCGCCCTGCCCTACGCGTTGGCGTGACCCTCATCAGTCGCGTGAACCTCAGCTACTACATCTACTATCGCGTCCCGCCCGGCAACGCCGCCGCCGCGCGGGCGGCGGTGGGCGCCCTGCAGCGGGAATTGGCCGAAGCGACCGGGGTCGGCGGGCGGCTGCTGCGCCGCCGGGATGACGAGACGACCTGGATGGAGATCTACGAGAGCGTGCCGGACGGCGCGCGTTTCGAGGCCAGGCTCGCGGAGCTGGTCGAGCGCCACCGGGTCGCCGAGCTGCTTGTTCCCGGCTCATCGCGCAAGCAGGAAGTCTTCCGGGCCTTCTGATCCCATGTGCCTGATCGCGCTCGCATGGCGCACGCACCCGGCGTACTCCCTGATCGTCGCCGCGAACCGGGACGAGTATTTCGGGCGGCCATCGGCGCCCGCGGACTTCTGGGATGACCACCGCGAGGTTCTCGCCGGGCGTGATCTCGAGGCGGGCGGAACCTGGCTCGGCATCACGCTCGAGGGGCGATTCGCCGCGCTGACCAATTACCGGAATCCTGCCGACAAGCGGACCGGAGTCCCTTCCCGCGGCGCGCTGGTCTCGGATTTCCTCACCGGCAAGGCGGGTCCTTCGGGCTACGTGAAGGAGATCGAAAAGACGGCGATGATCTACAACGGCTTCAGCCTGCTCGTCGGGGACGGCGATTCGCTGTGGTTCATCTCCAATCGCGGCGGCGGGCCGCAGCGCGTGGAGCCGGGCGTCCACGGCTTGTCGAACCAGCTGCTCGACACGCCCTGGCCCAAGGTCGAGCGGGCCAAGGCGAAGCTCGCAAAGCAACTCGAGAATCCTTCCTTCGATGCGGGCGCGGCCTTCGATCTGCTGAACGATACCGAGCGCGCCCCGAACGCGGAGCTTCCCAGCACCGGGGTAAGCCTCGAGCTGGAAGAACGCCTCTCGGCGATCCGCATTCTCGCCGCCGGCGGATACGGAACCCGGTGCTCGACTGCGCTTTGTTTCGGAAAGGACGGGCGCGTCGAATTCCACGAACGCCGCTATCGCGAGGACGGGGGCGCGAGCGGAACCGTCAGCTATCGATTGACCCTCGGCGGAAAAGCTCGAGCGTCATCTCGACGTGGGGAATCCCGGCCTCCAGGAACTCCTCTCCCCTCCCGCTGAAACCGAAGCGCCGGTAAAAACCGGCTGCCTGGGTCTGCGCGTGGAGCACCGCGCGCACCATCGAGCGCCCGCGTGCGCGCTCCAGCATGGCCGTCAGCAGCGCTCCTCCCACTCCCTTCCCGCGCCAATCCTTCAGCACCGCCATGCGCCCGATGCGTCCGTCGGGGAGAAGGCGCGCCGTACCGATCGGATTGCCCATGGCATCACAGGCGACCGCGTGCTCGCTCGGGTCGTCCCATTCGTCCCATTCGAGCTCGCGCGGGACCTGCTGCTCGTCGATGAACACTCGCTCGCGCACCGGGCGCGCGAGCGGCAGCGCTTCGTGCCAAGCCATGATGCGAACGGTGAACTGTGCCGGCATGAGCGCCTTATAATCCGCGTGGATCAATAGTACGACAGGACGGCGATGCGAAGCGCTTGGAGAGACGAGGAGGCGAAACAGTTCCGGGGCGACCTCGGCCTGCGCGTCTACACCTCACGGCTGCTCGGCCGCGACAAGTCCCTGGTCCTCCACGGCGGTGGCAATACCTCGGTGAAGATCCGCGAGAAGAATCTTTTCGGCGAGGAGGAGACCATCCTCTACGTGAAAGGCAGCGGCTGGGACCTCGAGACGATCGAGGCGCAGGGATTTTCCCCGGTGCGCCTGGCTCACGTGCTGCGCCTGGCCGAGCTGCCTTCGCTGTCGGACCCCGAGATGGTCAACCAGCTGGTCACGCATATGCTGAAGGCCTCGGCTCCCGCGCCTTCCATCGAGACCATCCTGCACGGGCTGATGCCGCAGAAATTCGTCGACCACACCCACGCCGACGCAGTGCTTTCGGTGACGAATACCCGGGACGGGGAAAAACGCATCCGCGAGATATACGGGAAGCGCTGCGTGGTGATCCCGTATCTGATACCGGGATTCGATCTCGCGCAGTTCTGCGCCAAGGAGTTCCGCGCGCAGGGAACGCCGGATACGGTCGGCATGGTGCTGCTGAACCACGGCATCTTCTCCTTCGGCGAGACCGCGCGGGAGGCCTACGAGCGCATGATCGAGCTGGTTACGCTCGCCGAGAAGTATCTCGAATCCAAGCACGCCTGGTCGGTCGGGTTGAAGAACACCGCCTCCGGCGCGGTCGACGCCAATGCCCAGGCGGCTCTCCGCCGCAAGCTCTCCGATACCGCGGGGTCCCCGCTCATTCTCAAGACCGTGACGAACGAGCGCACGCTCGGTTTCGCACGGCATCCCGACGCGGCGCGCATCTCGCAGCAGGGACCGGCGACGCCCGATCACGTCATCCGCACCAAGCGTACGCCCATGCTCGGCACGGACGTCGACCGCTATGTCGCCGAATACGGCCGCTATTTCGGCGAGCATGCCCCCAAGGCGAAGGAGCCCAAGACCATCCTCGACCCGGCTCCGCGGGTCGTGCTCGATCCGGCATTCGGCTTGGCGGCGGCGGGCCGCACTGCTAAGGATGCGGCGATCGTGGATGAGATCTACGACCACACCATCGACGTGATCCTGCGCTCGGAGTCGCTCGGCGGTTTCCGGGCGCTGGATCCGAAAGACATCTTCGACGTCGAGTACTGGGACCTCGAGCAAGCGAAGCTCAAGAAGGGCGGCAAGCCTCCGGCTTTCGCGGGAGAGGTGGCGCTCGTAACCGGGGCCGCCTCCGGCATCGGCAAGGCGGCCGTGGCGGCGTTTCTCGCTCGCGGCGCCGCCGTCGTCGGGCTCGATCTGGACGCCGCGATCGAATCGCTGCACTCGCGCCCCGATTTCCTCGGTCTGCGCTGCGACCTGACCGACGAGCCGGGCGTGCGCACGGCGCTCGATCAGGCGGTGCTCGCATTCGGCGGCGTCGACATGCTGGTGCTGAACGCCGGCATCTTCCCGGCGAGCCGCAAGATCGCCGATCTGCCCGCGCAGGAATGGCGCAAGTCGATGGATGTCAACCTCGACGCCAATCTGCTCCTGATGCAGGCTTGTCATCCCCTGCTCACGCTCGCGCCGCGCGGAGGACGCGTCGTGGTGATCGGCTCGAAGAACGTTCCCGCGCCGGGCCCGGGTGCTTCGGCCTATTCGGCGGCCAAGGCCGCTCTAAACCAGCTCGTGCGCATCGCCGCGCTCGAATGGGGCGCGGACGGAATCCGCATCAACACGCTCCACCCGAACGCGGTATTCGACACCGGATTGTGGACCGAGGAAGTCTTGGCGCAGCGCGCGAAGAGTTACGGCATGACGGTCGAGCGGTACAAGACCAACAACGTGCTGCGCACCGAGGTCGGCAGCCGCGATGTCGCGGAGCTCGCGGCCGAAATGTGCGGGGCCCTCTTCGCCAAGACCACCGGCGCGCAGGTGCCGGTCGACGGCGGCAATGAGCGCGTCATCTGAGGCGGTCGCGACGCTGCGCTGGCGGGACGGCCGCCTCGAGCTGATCGACCAGCGCCTGCTGCCTGGCCGGCTCGAATACCTGAGCTGCACGAGCGCCGCCGAGGTGGCCGTGGCCATCCGTGCCATGGCGGTGCGCGGCGCTCCGGCGATCGGCTGCGCCGCGGCATTCGGTGTCGCGCTCGAAGCGCAGCGTGAAAAGCATCGTGCTCCGGCGCAATTTTCCGACGCCATGGAAATCGCGTTCGCGACCCTCGCGGACAGCCGGCCGACCGCAGTGAATCTCTTCTGGGCGCTCGAGCGCATGCGCGCGGTACTCGGCGCGCATGCAGGGGATCCGAAGGCGGCCGCGGCGAAGGTCGCTGAAGCGGCGCTCGCCCTCCTCCACGCCGATCTCGACACCAACCGCGCCATCGGCCGGGCCGGAGCCGCGCTCGTTCCCGACGGCGCACGTATCCTCACCCACTGCAACACGGGCGCCTTGGCCACGGCCGGCCACGGAACGGCGCTCGGCGTAGTGCGTTCCGCGCGCGACGCAGGCAAGAAGATCTCGGTGATCGCGAACGAGACGCGTCCCTACTTGCAGGGCGCGCGCCTCACCGCGTGGGAGCTGATCCAGGAAAACATCGCGGTCACGCTGATCGCCGACAGCGCCGCAGGCCATCTCATGAGCCAGGGCAAGGTGGACCTGGCGATCGTCGGCGCGGACCGCATCGCGGCCAACGGCGACGTGGCGAACAAGATCGGCACCTATACGATTGCCGTGCTGGCAGACCGACACGGCATTCCCTTCTACGTCGCCGCTCCCCTTTCCACCATCGACACGTCGATCACCGATGGCATTGCCATTCCCATCGAAGAGCGCGGCGCGGCCGAGGTTACCGGCTATGCCGGCCTGCGCTGGGCGCCCGAAGGAGTGGCGGTCGCCAATCCGGCATTTGATATCACACCCGCCGCGCTGGTGAGCGCGCTCATCACCGAAAAGGGCGTCGTCGAGCGCCCGGACGCGGCCAAGATCCGTTCTCTTTTCGACCGATAACGACGCGTAGTGCCCACGGGACTATGCGCCGGGCCGGCGCGTAGTGCCTACGAACTAGGCACTGAGCCGGCGCGCCGGATCTGGTAGTCACAAATCCCCTGCATCTTAGGATGAGGACGTCCCGGCGCCGTAACACCTGACCGGTGCGCGGCGGGGCGGCCCATGCACCGGGACGGGACCCGTCCCGGTGCTCTTTTTTTCTACACCAGCTTGACGTTCTTCAGCGGCAAACTGCGCACCGGCTTCCCGGTCGCGGCGTAGATCGCATTCATCACCGCGGGCGACACCACGCAGATGGTCGGCTCGCCGACGCCGCCCCAGAAGTCGTAGGTCGGTACGAGCACCGTTTCGACCTTCGGCATCTCGGCCAGGCGCAGGATCCGGTACTTGTCGAAATTCAGCTCCACCATGCGCCCGCGCTCGACCGACATCTCGCCGTAGAACGCCGCGCTCAAGCCGTAGGCTACCGAGCCCTCGACTTGAGCCGCGACCTGGTCGGGATTGACCACATGCCCGCAGTTGATCCCGAGCACCATGCGATGCACCTTGACCTTGCCTTCGCTGCTCACCGAGACTTCGGCGACCGCGGCCGAGTAGCTGCCGTAACCCATGAATTGCGCGATGCCGCGGTGCACGCCGGCGGGAAGCGGCTTGCCCCAACCCGCTTTCTCCGCGACCGCGTCGAGCACCGCCAGGTGCCTGGGGTAGCCCTGCATCATCGAGCGCCGGAACTCGAGCGAATCGGCGCCGGCGGCTCGCGCCACCTCTTCAATGAAGCACTCCAGGTACACGCCGTTCTGATTGGTGTTCACGCCTCGCCACGGGCCGACCTGCATATGCGTGTTGCGCATCGCATACTCGATCCTGAGGTTCGGCACGCTGTAGCCGAACTGCGCGTCGCCGGGGTCCTTCCACAGACCTTGCAGCTGCCGCGCGTCCTTGCCGTCCTTGATCGCGCCCGGATTCAAGAGCGCGTTGATCGATTGCCCCGATACCCGCATGTGCATGCCGACGAGCTTGCCGCTCTCGTCCAGGCCGGCGCTCATCTTGCATTGCGAGATCGGCCGGTAGAAATCGTGCCCCTGGTCCTCTTCGCGGCTCCAGATCAGCTTCACCGGCCTGGCCGGAAACTGCTTGGCGATGGCGACCGCCTGACGCGTATAGTCCTGCGTGCCGCCGCGCCGGCCGAAGCCGCCGCCCAGATCGAGCTTGTGCACCTCGCCGTTGGAGAGCGGCACCCCCGCTTCCTCGCATGCCGCCGCGAGCGACCCTTCGGCGCTCTGGGTCGCGGTCCAGACCTCGACCTTGTCGCCTTTGATGAGCGCGGTGCAGTTCATCGGCTCCATGGTGGCGTGGGACAGGAAAGGCGTGCTGTAGACGGCATCGATCTTCTTCGCCGCGCCGGCGATCACCTTGAGCGCGTCGCCGTTGTTGGTGTCGGCAAAGGCGTCGTCGGCCGTCAGGCCTTCCTTCAGGCGCTCGGCGATGGTCGCGCTCGATTGCGACGCATTCGGGCCCTCGTCCCAGACGACGGGCAGCGCTTCGAGCGCCGTCTTTGCCCGCCACCAGGTGTCGGCCACGACCGCGACCGCGTCATCGTGAACCTTGACCACGCCCTTCACCCCGGGCATGTTCGAGACCTTCGCCTCCTCGTAGCTCGAGAGCTTCCCGCCGTGCACCGGGCATTTCTTGACCGCGGCGAGCAGCATGCCGGGCAGCTTGACGTCGATCGCGTACACCTTACCGCCGTTCAGCTTGTCGGCCGTGTCCAGCCGCTTCATCGGCTTGCCCGCGATCTTCCAGTCCTTCGGATCCTTGAGCTTGATGCTCTTCGGGTCGGGCGGCGTCAGCTTGGCCGCGGCCGCGGCGACCTTGCCGTAGCTCGTCTTGCGACCCGAAGCCGCGTGAGCGATGACGCCGTCGGAAACGACGAGCTCGCCGACCGGCACCCCCCATTGGTCCGCCGCCGCCTGCAGGAGCATGATGCGCGCCGCCGCGCCCCCGCGGCGAACGTAGTCCTGGGAAGTGCGGATGCCGCGGCTGCCCCCGGTCGCCATCTCTCCCCACACCCGCTTGTGAGCGAGGTTCTGGCCCGGATTGACGTGCTCGGTGGCGATTTTCTTCCAGTCGCACTCGAGCTCCTCGGCGACGAGTTGCGCGAGACCCGTGAGCGTCCCTTGTCCCATTTCGGAGCGCGCGATGCGCACCACGCAAACGTCGTTGGGCTTGACGACGACCCATGCGTTGATTTCGGTCCCGGCTGCGCCTTGCGCGGCCGCCTCGCCGATGCCGAAGGGAATGCCGAGCGCCAGGCCGCCGCCTGCAGCGGCGGAGCCGACGATGAATTTGCGGCGCGAAAGATTGGTTGCGAGTGTTTTCATGGTCGTGTCCTCAGGCTTTCTTAACCATGTCGGCGGCCATGTGCACCGCCGCGCGGATGCGCTGATACGTTCCGCAACGGCAGATGTTGGTCATCGCCGCGTCGATGTCCGCGTCGCTCGGCTGCGGCGTTTTCTTCAGGAGCGCCGCCGCGGCCATGATCTGTCCGGACTGGCAGTAGCCGCACTGCGGCACGTCGATCGCCGCCCACGCCTGCTGCACCGGGTGCGAGCTGCTGCGCGACAGTCCTTCGATGGTGACGATCTTGTCGGTCGGCTTGATCGCGCTGACCGGGATGGAGCAGGAGCGCACCACCTCGCCGTTCAGATGCACCGAGCAGGCTCCGCACTGCGCGACCCCGCATCCGTATTTCGTGCCGGTGAGGCCGACCTGCTCGCGTATGACCCAAAGCAGCGGCGTGCCGGCTTCCGCCTGCACCTCGCGCGTCCTGCCGTTGATATTGAGCTTTGCCATGCGGTTATCCTCCGTAGACCTTCCCGTGGGCAATTCTATACGCGAAATCCGGCCGCCGCGCCCCTCCACCCCCCCTATCGCGCAACCGCGTTCGCGCCCGCGTCGCCCACCGCGAGATACATCCCGCTGGTGTACAGAACGCCCGCCAGATTGTTGGACGGTCCCGAAGATGCGGTCGACCAGTTCAGCCCGTCATCGCTATAAGCCACCGCGCCAGCCTGTCCGACGGCAAGGAAGCGCGACGCGGTCGCACCCCCCACCGTAACGCTGCGTAGATCCTGGCGCAAAGGAGGCGTGATGGCCGAAGGCGCGACCGACGTCCAAGAGACACCATCGGGGCTCGTCAGGATGGTCGCCGCATCACCGACTGCGACATAGGGGTTCCCCAGCGACGTCGGGTTGAAGGCGACGCTTCGGAGCGTGTTCGCGGTATTCGTCACCAGGGGAGCCCAGGTGCCTTCGGCGCCGGTGGGACTCGTCAGCAGGGTGCCGCCCGCCCCGGTTACGAAGAAAGCTCGGTTCAGCAGGGATATCCCGGTCAGGTCGCTCGAGGTTCCGGAGGAGACCGGGTTCCAGCTCACTAGATTGTCGGTGCTGGCGAATATGTCGCCGCCGGCACCGACGGCGAAGAAGGTCGGCGTGACGCCTGCAACGAATCCGAACGCGAGGCCGCTCATGCCGATCGCCGGAACGCGACCTTTGGCAGTCCAGGTGAGCCCGTCACTACTGGTCATGGTCGAGCCGTCGGTCCCCAACGCAGTGAACGTGCCGTTGGTTGTTATCACGCCCGCGAGATCGCTGGAGAATGCGACCGGCAAACTACTCGGCGGCATCCACGCTAAGATGCCCGGTGGATCGACGCTGGTGTAGTCGAGGTCGCCCGCGAAGATCGCCGCGGCGTCACCAACCGCGACTAAGCGACTGCCGTTCAAAGCGATCGACTTCAGATTCTGCGGCAGGGTGCCGAGCCCCGTACCCGAAACCCAGTCGGCCCCGGCGAGTCTCGGACTGGCCACGACCGAGAACGAGCTCGGTCCGGCCGAGCTGTCGTCCCGAGTCGCGTTCATCGCGAACGCGTACTGAATTCCGTTGGTGAGACCGGTGACCGGGCGCGGCGAAATCGCGCGGCGGATCGCAATGGAGTCGGGCGTGGCGACGGCGACCGTGCTGCCCGGTTGGAAGAAAATCCAGTAGGTCAGCTCGGGCAGCGCGTCCCAGGAAATCACGACCAAGCCATCCCCGGGCGTGGCGGTCACTCCGGTCGGAGGATCTCCGGGCGGGTCGGTTTTCCCATGGCAGCCGGACAGGGTGAAGAGGACTGCGATGATGGGAATCAGGAGACGCACTAGGAGAATATCCAGCCTTGAAGCGATGCGCGAAATATAGTCGAACGGTGCCGCGGCAAGTGTAACAGAGGGTAACTATCTGCGGCCGTCGTACCACGGGAAGCAGGCGTCGCGGTCGCGCAGCGCCCTTCCGGCGGAGAGCGACACCTTGAGCAGGAACGCGAAGTGCTCGCGGACGCTGTAGAGCCGCACCTTGCGATCGCTGGTCGCGAGCGGGTGCCGGTCGAGGATCACCACGGTGCGCCCCGTGGCGCGGGCCAGCCGTTTGAAGCGCGCGAACAGATCGATCTCCTCCCCCGCGTAGAGCGTCCGGCTGAACCCCCCGATTTCTCGAAACGCGGCGGCCTCGCAAAACACGAACGAACCCGCGCCCCATTTGCACATCCGGCTGAGTGCGTTCCAGAGACCCACGAAAAACCGCGCGACGAAGCGATCGGTGTCCAGCCTGACCGTGCTTCCGCCCGCGACGCAGCGCCCGCCCGCGATGGCCGCCGCGGCGTCCTCGAAAAGCTCGCGGGTCGGCCGCGAATCCGCATCGACGAATATCAGCCAATCGCCGCTCGCGTGCACCGCGCCCGTATTCCTCGCCCGCGCGATCTGGTTGAACGGCTCGAAGACGATCTTCGCTCCGCGGCCTCGGGCCAGCGCGGCCGTTTCGTCCGTGGAGTTGTTGTCGCAAACAATCAGCTCCGATTCCCAGCCGCGGGCATCCAGGGCACCCGTCGCCGCGCGAATACCGTCGAGCGCATCCGGAAGAAGCCGCTCCTCGTTGAACGCGGGAACGACGACTGAAATCCTCATCGCGCCCCCGCGTTTCCCACTGCAAGCAGCCGGCGCAGCGAAAGCGCAAAGGCCAGCGCGCACGAGAGCGGCGCGGGCAGCACGAAAAGGAACTGCCGACGGAAGCCCCACCAGGGAAATGCGCCGTCGTAAGACACGGCGTTGTGGGCCCACCAGCCGAAGATCAGCGCCAGCCAGCCTATCGCGACGGCGGCATAGAGCCCGGTGGAAATGCGCGCCGGCAGCGCCACGGCGGTGCAGGCGATGAACAGGATCGGCGGCAATGCGTAGGTCAGAGACCCGGACACCCCGCTTTGGAACGCTTCCAAGGGGTGGCTCAAGTACCAGCCCGGACTGTCGGCGATCGCCAGCAGGCTCAGAACCGCGACTCCGGCGACCCAGCCGATCAGCCCGGAGAGAACCATGACGACGATGCGATGCTTCATGGATTCAAGATCAAGCGGCAATCTCCACGGCCGTTCCGGCCGGCACCTGATCGAACAGCTCCGCGATGTCGCGGTTGCGCATGCGTATGCAGCCGATCGACCCCGGCTTGCCCATCGGCACGGAGTCCGGGCTGCCGTGGATGTAGATGTATCGCCGCATGGTATCCACGTCGCCCAGGCGGTTCTTCCCGACCTCGCGGCCCGACAGCCACAGGATGCGCGTCAGTATCCAGTCGCGACCTGGAAAACGCTCGCCGAGCTCGGGCGTCCAGACCTCCCCTGTCGGGCGGCGCCCCCGGAACACCGTGTTGAACGGCTGCCCGGCGCCGATCTTCGCGCGCACAATGTGCGCGCCGCGCGGGGTGCAGAAGCTCCCCTCCTTCTCGCCGGCGCCGTTGCGCGAGGTCGAGACCGGGTAGCGCTTGAGCTCCCGCGCGCCGTCGAAGAGAACGAGGCTCTGCTCCGGAATCGAGATTTCAATTCGCGGCATCGCTGTTGCGCCGGGCGGCAAAAAAAACCGAAAGCTGCTTACCGGCTTCGGCTGCAAGCACCCCGCCCGTGACCACGGTGTGGTGGTTCAAGCGATCCTCGGCGAAGAGATCGACCACGCTGCCGCACGCTCCTGTCTTGGGATCCGGCGCGCCGTACACCAGGCGCGCGACGCGCGCATGCATGATCGCGCCCGCGCACATGGCGCAGGGCTCGAGCGTGACGTACAGAGTGCAGCCGTTGAGGCGGTAGTTCCCGAGCGCCTTCGCCGCGTCGCGCAGCGCACGGATCTCCGCATGCGCGGTCGGATCGGCCGACAGGATCGGCGCGTTGTAGCCGCGGGCGACGATCTCGCCGTCCTTCACCAATACCGCGCCCACCGGGACCTCGCCCTGCGCCGCCGCGCGGACCGCGAGCTGCAGGGCTTCGCGCATCATCGCCGCGTCGATTTCTGCGCTCATTCCCATTCGATCGTCGCGGGCGGCTTGCTCGAGACGTCGTAGACCACCCGGTTGACGCCGCGCACTTCGTTGATGATGCGGTTGGAGACCTTGGCGAGCAGCTCGTGCGGCAGCGGCGCCCAGGTCGCGGTCATGAAATCGGTGGTCTGCACCGCGCGCAGGGCGACGACGTACTCGTAGGTGCGCCCGTCGCCCATTACCCCGACCGACTTCACGGGTAGGAACACGGCAAAGGCCTGCGCCACTTTGTCGTACCAGCCGGCGGCGCGCAGCTCCTCGATGAAGATCGCGTCCGCGCGGCGCAGGAGGTCGGCGAATTCGCGTTTCACCTCGCCGAGAATGCGCACGCCCAGGCCGGGCCCGGGAAATGGATGCCGGTACACCATCTCGCGCGGCAGGCCGAGCGCGATCCCCAGCTCGCGCACTTCGTCCTTGAAGAGCTCGCGCAAGGGCTCGAGAAGCTTCAGGTGCAACGTCTCCGGCAAGCCGCCGACGTTGTGGTGCGACTTGATGGTGTGCGCCTTCTTGGTTTTCGCGCCGGCCGACTCGATCACGTCGGGATAGATGGTGCCTTGGGCGAGCCACTTCACGTTGCGGAATTTCTTCGCCTCCGCCTGGAACACCTCGACGAACTCGCGGCCGATGACCTTGCGCTTCGCCTCGGGATCGGTGACGCCGGCGAGTCCGGCCAGAAAACGCGCCGACGCGTCGACCAGGTCGACTCTTACGCCGAGGTGCCTCGCGAAAGTGTCCATCACCTGTCCCGCCTCGTTCAGGCGCAGCAGGCCCGTATCCACGAACACGCAAGTGAGCCGGTCGCCGATCGCGCGGTGGATCAGCGCCGCGGCGACCGCGGAATCGACCCCGCCGGAGAGACCGAGCAGGACCTCCTCGCCGCCGACCGCGCGGCGCACCTTCTCGACCGCTTCGGCGACGTAGTCGGGCATGTTCCAGTCCTCGCCGCAACCGCAGATCTCGTGCACGAAGCGATCGAGGATCGCCCCGCCTTGCCGGGTATGCGTCACTTCAGGGTGAAACTGCACGCCGTAGAAGCCGCGCGATTCGTCGGCCATGCCGGCGATCGGGGTCGAGTCGTTGCTCGCGATGATCTTGAAGCCGGCCGGCAACGCCGTGACCTTGTCGCCGTGGCTCATCCACACGTCGAGCAGTCCGTGCTTCTCGCCGTTGATGCGGTCCTGGATGCCGTCGAGGAGCTTCGAATGTCCGCGCGCGCGCACCTCGGCGTAGCCGAATTCACGTACTTTGGAGTTTTCGACGCCGCCGCCCAACTGAGCGGCCATGGTCTGCATCCCGTAGCAGATACCCAGCACCGGCACGCCCAGCTTGAATACCGCATCGGGCGCCTTCGGAGTGGAGTCCTCGTATACCGACGCCGGACCGCCCGACAGTATCACTCCGCGCGGAGCGAACTCCCGGATGAAGCCTTCGCCGACATCGAAGGGGTGCAGCTCGCAGTAGACTTTCGCTTCCCGGACCCGGCGCGCGATCAGTTGCGAGTATTGCGCGCCGAAATCGAGGATGAGGATCTTGTCGTGCACGAGGCTAGGCTCAGTCCCCGATCTGATAGTTGGGAGCTTCCTTGACGATCTGCACGTCGTGCACGTGGGATTCGCGCATCCCCGCGGAAGTGATCTCCACGAACTGCACCCGCGTGCGCATCGCGTCGATGTCTTCGCAGCCGCAGTAGCCCATGCTCGCGCGCACGCCTCCCATGAGCTGCTCGATCACGCTCACCACCGGTCCCTTGTAAGGCACCCGGCCTTCGACGCCCTCGGGAACGAGCTTGTCGGCGTGGACCGAGGAGTCCTGAAAATAGCGGTCGGCCGCGCCCTGCTGCATCGCCGAAATCGAACCCATGCCGCGGTACGATTTGTACGAGCGCCCCTGGAAGAGCTCGATCTCGCCGGGTGATTCCTCGGTGCCGGCGAACAGGCTGCCGAGCATGACCGCGTGGGCGCCCGAGGCGATCGCCTTGGCGACGTCGCCCGAGAATCGCACCCCGCCGTCGGCGATGAGCGCCACGCCGCTCTTTTCGAGCGCAGCGGCGACGTTCTGGATCGCGGTGATCTGGGGAATGCCGACGCCGGCGACGATGCGCGTGGTGCAGATCGATCCCGGCCCGATGCCCACTTTCACGCCGTCCGCGCCGGCGTCGATGAGGGCCTTGGCACCGTCCGCAGTGGCGATGTTTCCGCCGATGACCTCAGCAGCGCCCGCGTTCCTCTTGACCCAGGCGAGCCGGTCGAGCACGCCCTGGGAATGACCGTGCGCGGTGTCGACCACGATGACGTCCACGCCGGCCTCCACCAGCGCCGCGACGCGCTCCTCGGTGCCCTCGCCCACCCCGACCGCGGCGCCCACGCGCAGCTTGCCGTGCTGATCCTTGGCCGCGTCCGGATGCTCGCTCGATTTGAGAATGTCCTTGACGGTGATCAGGCCGCGCAGCTCGAAGCCGTCGCGCACGACCAGCACGCGCTCCAGGCGGTGCTTGTGCAGGAGCGCGCGCGCCTCCTCCGGGCTCGCCCCTTCCTTCACGTAGATCAGCCGCTCGCGCGGGGTCATGATCGATCGCACCGGCGCGTCGAGGTTGGTCTCGAAGCGGTAGTCGCGGTTGGTGACCATGCCGACGACCTTCCCGCCTTCGACCACCGGGAAGCCCGACACCTTGTATTGCTGCGTGAGGGCGACGAGCTGGCGCACCGTGATGTCCGGAGACACGGTCACCGGATCGCGCAGCACGCCCGACTCGTAGCGCTTCACTTTGGCGACTTCCGCGGCCTGCCTCTTCGTCGGAAGATTCTTGTGGATGATGCCGATTCCGCCTTCCTGCGCCATCGCGATCGCGAGGCGCGCTTCGGTGACGGTGTCCATCGCCGCGGAGACGAGCGGTATGTTGAGCTGGATCTTGCGCGTCAGCCGGGTCTTCAGGCTGACTTCACGGGGCAGGACGCGGGAGTGGGCCGGAACGAGGAGGACGTCGTCAAAAGTGAGAGCCTTCTGAACCAGACGCATGACCAGACCGCACCCAAAAGATAGATTATACGCGCGAGGCAACTCCCGGTAAATCCTGCACTTTTCGGCCCTCCACTCGATTGACTGGCACGATAAAACTGGTTATGGTGCCCCTCAGCTTCGAAGGGAATTCCCCCATGATTCGCTTCGCTCTTTTTGTGGCCGCAAGCCTCGGCGCGGCGGCGGCGCATGCGCAAGTCTACAAATGCCTCGATGCGACCGGCAGGACAGTCTATTCGCAGAATCCCTGCCCGCCGAGCATGAAGCGCGAAACCATGCAACGCGGGGGCATCCCGCCGGCTTCGGCAGTCGCTCCCGCCGCTGGTGCAGCCGACAAGGCGTCGAAGAGCACCCCGAAGACTGCCGCCGACCAGGAGCAGGACTTCCGCAAGCGCCAACAGGACCAGGCAAAGGCATCCAAAGAGTCCGACCAGAAGAGCGCCGAGGCGCAAGCCAAGGACGCCAACTGCCGCAACGCGAAACAGCGCCTCGCGCAGTACGAAATCGGCGGCCGCATCTCGCAGATCAACGACAAGGGCGAGCGCTACTACATGGAAGACGCCCAGATCGAAACCGAGAAAGCCCGGGCGCGCGCCGACGTCTCGCAATCCTGCGGCTGAGATCAGGCCTTCGCGCGTCTCTTCGCCGCGCGCACGCGCCTGAGCTCCTTGGGATCGGCCCGCAGAGGCCTGTAGATTTCCACCCTGTCGCCGTCCTGCAGAACGGTCTTCGCGGGAACCACCTTCCCGTAGATTCCGACGCGTCCCGGGCCGAAGCTCCGAACCTCCTCCGCCAGGCCGCTCGCCGCGAGCGCGTCCTCCAGCGTGCTCCCTGCGGGCAGCCGCACGCGGCGCAAGATGTGCCGTTCCGCGAGAGCGAATACCACCTCTACGGCGATTTTCGCGGGCTTCATCCGGCGCCGAATTGCCGGTCGGCCTGCCGCGAAAAGGCGTCCACCAGGCTGTTGGCAATTTCGTCGAAGACGGCCCCGACGAGCTTGTCGAGCAGCGCATTCGCGAATTCGTAGCGCAGATTCAGCTCGACTTTGCAGGCCCGCCCGGAGAGCGCGGTAAACCGCCAGCTCCCTTCCAGGCTGCGGAAAGGCCCCGAAACGAGCTTCATGTCGATGCTTCCGTCCGGACGATCGCGGTTCTCGGTCGTGAATTCCTCTTTCAGCCCGCGAAAGTTGATCCGCAGGGTCGCCACCGTGCGGCCTTGCTCGCGCTCGGAGACGCGCGCCTGGTCGCACCAGGGAAGGAACTTCGGGTAGGACTCGATTTCCGACACGAGCGCGGCCATCTCCTGCGCGCTGTGGCTCACCAAGGCCGAGCGGGAGACGATGCTCATCGTTGTAAAATCGAAAATTCCATCGGAAGCGGATCGCCGTGACAATCGTCGAGAATCGCAAAGCCCAGCACGACTACTTCATCGAAGAGCGCTATGAGGCCGGCCTGGCGCTGCTCGGATGGGAAGTGAAGGCCATCCGGGCCGGGCGGGCGCAGCTGAAAGAAGCTTACGTGATGGTGAGCAACGAGGAGATCCACTTGATCGGAGCGCACATCAGCCCGCTCCCCGCCGCCTCGACCCACGTCCAGGCGGATCCGGTGCGCACGCGAAAGCTTCTGCTGCACGCCGAGGAAATCCGGCGCCTCATCGGCAAGGTCGACCGCGCGGGGTACACGCTGGTGCCGATCGACCTGCATTACGTGCGCGGGCGGGTGAAGATCAACATCGGCCTGGCGAAAGGCAAGAAGCAGCACGACAAGCGCGCCGCGGAGAAGGAAAAGGAGTGGAAGCGCGAGCAGCAGCGGGTGCTACGGGCGAGGTGAGCGTGCCGCGCGCCGGCTAGCCCGCCGTGACTTTCGCCTTGGCCGGCGCGCCCGTCTCCCGCGCGAGCTGCAACCAGGTATCCACCACGGTATCGGGGTTGAGCGACAGGCTCTCGATGCCCTCTTCGACCAGCCACTTGGCGAAATCGAGATGGTCGGAAGGTCCCTGCCCGCAGATGCCGACGTACTTCCCCGCCCTGCGGCACGCCTGGATCGCCTGGCGCAGCATCGCCTTCACCGCCGGATCGCGCTCGTCGAAGGCGTCGGCGACGAGGCCCGAATCGCGGTCCAGGCCGAGGGTGAGCTGGGTGAGATCGTTCGAGCCGATCGAGAAACCGTCGAAGTGCTCGAGGAACTGCTCGGCGAGCACGGCGTTCGAGGGTACTTCGCACATCATGATCAGCCGCAGGCCGTTCTGCGCGCGCTTGAGCCCGTTGCCGGCGAGCAGATCGATCACCTCGCGGCACTCTTTGAGCGTGCGCACGAAAGGCACCATGATCTCGACGTTCGTCAGGCCGATGTCGTTCCTCACCTTGCGCATCGCTTCGCATTCCATCTCGAAGCAGTCGCGGAACGACTTGGCGACGTAGCGCGAGGCGCCGCGGAAGCCGAGCATCGGATTTTCCTCGTCGGGCTCGTAGCGCGAGCCGCCGATCAGCTTCTTGTACTCGTTCGACTTGAAATCCGACAGGCGCACGATCACCGGCTTCGGCCAGAACGCGGCGGCGATGGTCGCGACCCCTTCGGTAAGCTTGTCCACGAAGAAGGCGCGCGGGTTGGCATAGCCGCGCGCCGCGCGCTCGACATCGCTCTTCAGCTCCGCCGGCACGTTCGGATAGTCGAGCACCGCCCTCGGGTGCACGCCGATCATGTTGTTGATGACGAACTCCAGCCGCGCGAGTCCGACTCCCGCGTTCGGCAGCGCCTGGAAGTCGAAGGCGAGATGCGGATTGCCGATGTTCATGGTGATCTTCACCGGGCAATCCGGCATCTCGCCGTAGTCGCGCGAGGTCACCTCGAACTCGAGCTTCCCGCGGTAGATATGTCCGGTGTCGCCCTCGGCGCACGATACGGTGTAGGCCTCGCCGTCCTTGAGCTTCGTGGTGGCGTCTCCGCAACCCACGATCGCGGGAATACCGAGCTCGCGTGCGATGATCGCCGCGTGGCAGGTGCGCCCTCCCCGGTTGGTGACGATGGCCGCGGCTCGCTTCATCACCGGTTCCCAGTTGGGATCGGTCATGTCGGTGACGATGATGTCGCCCGGCTTGATGCGCCCCATTTCCGAGGCGTCCTTCACCACGCGCGCCGTGCCGGCGCCGATCTTGTGGCCGATGGCGCGGCCCGACGCCAGCACCTCGGATTTCTGCCTGAGGAGGAAGCGCTCCTGCCCCTCGGTCTTGCGGGATTTCACCGTCTCGGGCCGTGCCTGCAGGATATAGAGTCCGCCGTCCGAGCCGTCCTTCGCCCATTCGATGTCCATCGGCCGGCCGTAGTGCTCCTCGATCTTCACGGCGAATCGCGCCAGCTCGATCACGTCCTCGTCGCTCAGGCAGAAGCGGTGCCGGTCGGCCTCCGAAACGTCGACCGTCCTCACCGAATGCCCCGCCGTGGCCTCGTCGGCGAAGACCATCTTCTGCAGCTTCGAGCCCAACCCGCGCCGGATCACGGCCGCCTTTCCGGCGCGCAGCATCGGCTTGTGGACGTAGAACTCGTCGGGGTTGACGGCGCCCTGCACCACCATTTCGCCCAGGCCCCAGGAGGCCGTGATGAACACCACGTCGCGGAAGCCGGATTCGGTGTCCATGGTGAACATCACCCCGCTCGCGGCGAGGTCGCTGCGCGCCATGCGCTGCACCCCTGCCGAGAGCGCGACCGCCGCGTGCTCGTATCCACGGTGGCGGCGGTAGGAAATCGCCCGGTCGTTGTACAGGGACGCGAACACGCGCTTGAGCGCGATCATGACGTTGGGCAGGCCGCGGATATTGAGGAAGGTCTCCTGCTGGCCGGCGAAGGAGGCGTCGGGAAGATCCTCGGCGGTGGCGCTCGAGCGCACGGCCACCGATACGGTTTCGTCGCCGCCGGTCAGGCCGCGGTACGCTTCGGCGATCTCGGCCTGGAGCGCCTTCGGTAGATCCGCGGCTTCGATCCAGGCGCGGATCTCCTTCCCGCACCGGGCGAGCGCTTCGACGTCCTCGGGATCCACGTCCTTGAGCCGCGCCTCGATTCGCCCGGCGAGACCACCCTGCCCGAGGAATTCGCGGAAGGCGTCGGCAGTGGTGGCGAATCCTCCAGGAACCCGGATTCCCGCCCGGGAGAGCTGCGAGATCATCTCGCCCAGCGAGGCGTTCTTGCCGCCGACCCGATCGACGTCGGCCATGCCGAGCCGTTCGAAATTCACGACGTATTTGAGCCGGGCCATGGCCTTGTCCTTCATCGAGGATGAGGGAGGTTGAAGGATCTTGCTGAAACGGCTATTTTACAGACAGCGTCCATTCGGCGCAGCCGCTTTTCCACTCCCCGACGACCCTTCCATGTCCGATCGCCGCCGAACCGTGTTTTTCGTCTCGGACGGCACCGGCATCACGGTCGAAATGCTCGGGCACAGCCTGCTCACGCAGTTCG
>Ga0137397_10000690_pt1 | contig 23411 bp, 17 predicted proteins | sample czorhiz116metaG_FD_106658 | JGI IMG/M metagenome (GOLD analysis project Ga0137397, IMG submission 106658) | Vadose zone soil microbial communities from Angelo Coast Range Reserve, California, USA - czorhiz1.16 metaG | ecosystem: Environmental > Terrestrial > Soil > Vadose zone | place: USA... | reverse complement strand
CGCATCAGACGCGGGCGCTCGTCCCTCCCCCTCACCCCTCTTCAATCATCCAGAGGAAGCGGTATCGGGATCCGGCACAGGGACGATCTAGCGACTTCCACGAAATTGCCCGGGATTCTGTGGGCAAGACGTCCTCCCAGGCTGGCTTCCCCAGTCTTTGGACGACCTCCGGGCCCAGGTCGGGGGCACCCCCCACGGCTCCTGCTCGACTTGTACGAGGTGACGCTGGTGGACGTCGGGGTCGTGCGCTTCCTCATTGCCTGCGAGGCAGAGGGCATCGAGCTGCTGAATTGCGCTCCGTACATCCGGGAGTGGATGAGCAGGGAGCGGAATCGCGAAGAGTGAGGATCCGGCAGCTTGAGCGCGCGGCTACATCGCTGGTCGATGACACAAAGCCGCTGTGGGCGATCATTCTGGTGCTTGTATTTGCGCACCTGTCTGATGCGGTGCATACGTGACGCTCCGGGCGGCGACGCGTCCGCCGTTCCCGCCGCGCTGCGAACCACCACTCCCTCAGCGTCTTACCTGACTACTCCGGCGATCGTCGAGCCCCTGGCACGCAGCGTGAAATGGAATACGGCGGAACAGGTGTTCCCGCCGAGTCGGACACGCTGTCCGGAGGATGGACCATGAAGGCAGGCCACGTCGTCTTGCTGTCCGTCGTTCTGATGGGGGCAGCCCCGGTGCCTCAGGGGGGCCAAAGCCTGTCGGAGGTGTACAAGAAGGTAAACGCTTCGGTCGTCATGATCTTCACGCAAGAGAAGGAGATCCCGTCCGCGTCGGGGGCACAGCTGATCAGCGTCGCAGGACTCGGCTCCGGGGTTCTCGTATCCGCGGACGGGAAGGTCCTGACCGCGGCGCACGTGGTCCAGACGGCGGAAAGCATCGTGGTCCAGTTCCTGAACGGGGAGACCCTGGGGGCCAAGGTCGTCTACTCCGAACCAGCCGCCGACGTGGCGCTCCTGCAGTTGAGACGCGCGCCACGGGCGCCCGATGTGGCCCGTCTTGGCGACTCCGACACCGTCGAGGTCGGTGACCAGGTCTTCGTGGTAGGCGCGCCGCTGGGGATCGGCCACACCCTCACCGTCGGGCACGTCAGCGGGCGCCGGGGACCGGACGTCGGCCCGAGCGACATGCGCCTGGCCGAATTCCTCCAGACCGACGCCGTGATCACACAAGGGAATTCAGGCGGTCCGCTGTTCGACATGTCGGGTGATGTAGTCGGCATCGTCAGCCACATCCTCTCCCGGTCGGGCGGCTCGGAAGGTCTCGGCTTCGCCGTCACGTCCAACGTGGCCCGCCGTCTCTTGTTGGAGGAAAGGCCGCTCTGGAGCGGACTAAGCGGCACCATCATCTCGGGAGATCTCGCACAGGCGCTCAATCTTCCCCCTCCTGGCACCGGTCTGTTGGTTCAGAGAATCGCCAGCGGCTCCCCGGCCGAGCGCTTCGGCCTGCGGGCGGGCACCCTTCGCGCTACGATTGGTGACGACAGTCTGATCCTCGGAGGCGACATCATTCTCGCGGTTCAGGGCATCTGGCTGGGCGAGCCGGACGGCTATCGCCTTGTTCGGCAGAAGGTCATCGCGGCCCACGCAGGGGAACCGATCACGATCACCATCCTGCGCGCCGGAAACATGCTCGAATTGACGGGCACCCTCGAGCCCTAATCGAGGGACGCATTCAATGCCCTCGGCACACTGCGCAGCCGTGATCGCGCGCACAACGGCCGGCTCTCGCCCCGACCTCCCTCGGACCAGCCATTAATTTTGACGTAACGCATTGTCTGTTGACTGATGGCTGCCTTCGTGCACCTGATGGATTTCATACACCCGTCCCGGCCTCCGCACCCACCGGACGCTCCCTCGCAACAGACGTGCTGTCGCGGAGTTCGCGGTGTAGCGTGCGATGGCGCTCAGTTGGCACGGGTTGTGAAAAGGAAATGGAATGAACGAGAGAGGACGATGTCGCAGCAGAGTCTTGAGAGGCGGAGGTTCCGATGCGAGCGAGGCCGATCATCCTAATCACTCTCGCTGGTCTGGTTGCGGCGGGCCCGATTCGGGCTCAGGACTCACAGCGCTCTCGCGCCGGCTCGTACAACCTTGGAGTCGCGACGAGCATCGGACACTCCAAGTCGTCCACCGGAGTCGAGCTCGAGTACCGGCTCGACTCGCGCGCCTGGACACCTCGGAATGGGGGACGGTTCTCGCTCATTCCTGTGTTCGGGATCGCCGGATCGTCCAAGGATGCGGTCTTCGGATACGCGGGCTTCCGCAGCGACTTCAACGTCACGCAGAAATGGCGTCTCACCCCCGGGTTCGCCGTCGGGGCCTATAACCGAAGAGGTGACATCGATCTCGGGGGGCCGGTCGAGTTCCGCTCGAGCCTGGACATCTCGCGCGCCGTGGGCGACACGATGCGCATCGGCGTGGCTCTCTTTCACATCTCGAACGCCAGGCTTTACGACAGGAACCCCGGGGTCAATGTGCTTGCGTTTGTTCAGACGTTCTAACCGAAGTCCAAGCGAGGAGGATCGAATGAAGACGAAGGCGACCATGGGTATTGCGGGGATTCTGGGAGCGTTCTTGATCGGGACGGCGCCGGCAGAGGCTCAGATTCAGCCCCACAAGAGCGAAATTCACGTCTACGCCGGAGAGCTCTTCGGCGACGACCTCACCGACAAGGCCATCTCCGGCCGGACGCCCAAGCTGGACGACGACTTCACCTACGGCGTGCGGTACGGGTACGACCTCACGGAGTCCTGGGGCCTTGAGGTGTCGGGCGGATACAGCTCGAGCTCGACGAAGGATGCTGCCGGCGGCGATACCAACCTCGATCTCGGGATCCTCGACGTGGACGCGGTCTGGCACTTCACGCCCAAGGCGCGTCTCGTCGGCTACCTGGTCGGAGGAGCGGGATACGCTATTGGCAGTCTTGATCATCATATCGCGGGGACGGTGGCAGGCACGCCGGTCTCGATCGGCGACGACAGCGGATTCACGCTCAACGCCGGCATCGGGGCGAAGTTCTTCGCCACCAAGACGCTCATGGTCCGCGTCGAGGCGCGCTATCGCTATCTCGACCGCCTGGTGAACAGGTTCGATGCCGCGCTCGACACCGTCGAGACGACGGCGGGCGTCGGGTGGAGGTTCTGAGGAGAAAGTGCAGGACATGCCAACCGCATCACAGAGACCCCCACACTACTCGGTTCCCGCCTACCCCGGGCCGCTCGGTTGCAATGAGCGGCCCGCCTCTATTCAACCCTGTTCAGATTGCGCTCCGGCTACTCGCTGACCAACCAGCGACGGATCGTAAAGGCGGGATCGGGTTCGACTCCCGCCACCACTCTCCGGGATGGTATACCCCCCCTTGGTCCTGGGGAAGGAAACAGGTGTCCATCTGGGTGTCCATAATCCTCGGACCCCACGACCCTCCTCGGACTCCTCGGACACGGGAAAAGGCAACGAATTGGCCAAGTCATTTGTTCGCTGCCTTTTTCCCGTGGCCTTAAAATCCCTCGGGCCTCTGGCCTGTGTGGGTTCGACTCCCACCCCCGGCACCATCATCGAAGAACCAGCCGGAAGGTCGTAGCACGATCGCGGAATCTCGCCAAGTATGTCAGGGCACCGCGTGCGGGATCCAAGCGCGATTGCACGGGCTCGAAGCGATGCACGAATGCCGGCAGCACCTCGGCCGCCTCGATGCGATTCAGGCGTCCCTGCGGCGTGCCGTCCGCGGCGTGGCGCGTCGTGATCGTTCCCCACTCGTGCACGGTCAGCACCTGGGCAACACCGGGCGGTCCGGCGAGCATCAGCAACGCAGCGATCGCGCATGCGCAGGATCGCTGCAGGACGCGTTTCATGGGGAGTTGCATGAAACCTCCCCCGCGCTGTCGCTCGCTGCGCTTCAGACCTCCTCCTCGAGGGCTTTGCTGTATCCGGCGCGCGCCGTCAGCGAGACCGTTTCCAGCGGCGCGAGCGCATAGGCGCACTAACCGGAGTCTTACGCCCCGTGAGGGCTGTTCCGTCAAGCCGGAACGGCTCGCGCGGGGCGATCGAAAGTTCGCGGGTGGTGCCATTCCTCCAGCCTCATCGCTTGACCGAGCGGGCCGAGCTCCAGAGCGCCCACCCGGGATTGACCCGGTTCGGATAGATCTCCAGCATCTTGTCGTAAAGCTCTCGAGCGGTCTTTGTCGTTTCCGCCAGCCGGTCGAAGTCGCGAATGTACCGGCGGGTCTCTTCAATGATCCTGGGACTGTCGTCCTTCTCGGGCCGCTTGTGTGAGGCGACGACCGCGCGTGGCTTGAGCGCCTCGATCTTGTCGAGTGCGGAGACCCACTCCCGTCGTGTCTGCGGATTCGACTCGACGAGGTAGAGGTGGACATCGTTGTACGCAGCATCACCGGCGACCACGAGTCCGATCGAGGGGACATGGAGGCAGGTCGTATGATCGGTGTCGGTATGACCCAGCTCGACGGCGACCATCTCATGTCCTTCGAGGTCGAGGACATTCCCCTCGAGCTCCTCGGCGATGACCAGTTTGTCTGGAATCTGGCCTGGGAAACTCGCCTTCCAGAACGGAAGAATCTCTGAAGAGGCGTTGAGGCGCATCACCTTCACAGCGTTCGGCGTTGCGACCGCTCGAGCACGCGGGAATCGTTCCAAAAGAGTGCCGACTCCAAACCAATGGTCCCCATGGCCGTGCGTCAGGTAGATGACTTTCAGGTTCTTTCCCTTTGCAGCGATCCAGTCTGCCAGGGCATTGGCCTGCTGGACCGTCATGAAGGCATCCACCAGCACGGCGTCCCGCCTGCCATGGATGAGGGTCGACGCCATCGCCTGAAAACGTGCTTCTCCTCCGCCGGGAGGCATGTCGCTCATGACGATGGGCAGGCCCGGCGTCACGAAGACGTCCCAGCTCAGAAGCTCGGCGTTGACTTGGTCCTTGTGAGTGTCGCTCATCGGTGTTCTCCTGTCGGCCACGATTTGCCTCCTAAGCGTTGTCGCCTGATACGAAGGTGTCGTCCATACGTTCGTGCAATGGACGGGCGGCTGGCGCGTCTGGTTTCATGCAGCCGCCAGGAAAGGACAGCGACACCATGCCAGCCACGCTCCTTCAGGCCGATGGGTCGGTGGGAGAGAGGATAGGACCAATCGTCCCGACTCTCAAAGTCGTTCCCGTGGGAGACCAGGTTGCCCGGGATCCCCGATGGAGCGACACCTCGCACCTCCGGCCAGGAGACCGTCTGAACCACGGAACCGAGAGGGTCTGGAAGTAGGTGTCCATCTGGGTGTCCATAATCCTCGGACTCTACGACCCTCCTCGGACCATATGGACGGGAAAAGGGCAACGAATTGAATGAGTCCTTTGTTCACTGCCCCCTTTCGGTGGTCTTAAAATCCCTCGGCCCTCTGGCCTGTGTGGGTTCGACTCCCACCCCCGGCACCATCATTAAAGACGAAATGGGGAGTTCGTAGAACGTGATCACGCCTCGGGCGGTGCCCGGGTCGATGCTTATCTCGTGCACGAAGCCGCGCAGGTGTCGAGACACATCTGACGGCGGCCGCGTGACTGCACCAGCAAGAGGATCAGGGACATCGCGGAGCAGGATCGGCCACGCGAAAGGTACTTCGCAAGGTGATGGCCGTAGCCGGGGATCAATCACTTCTGGCTGATCTGCATGGTCAAGCAACACCTGGTGTGGACGTGATGGAGTTCGCCATCAGTTTGGCGCGGGTCATCGCCGGCTGAGTCCTTATCAGGAATCACTGACACGCCGGCAGCCCGCTGGCTCCCTCGCCGAGAACACCACGTTGTTCCGAGTATTGCGCGAAGTCTGTCCGAGATGCAAGGATCGGTCGAGTCAAATGAGCGACCCTGACCTTCGAGTCGAAATAGAGGCGCAGGATATTGAGGCTTGGCTCTCCACCAACCTCCCCGCCTGGGCCACGCGCACCCGATTCCACGCTAGGCTCGTCGAGCGCGAGGGCATAGTCGCCCTGACCGCCATGGACGCATCCGGCGCCGTCGGCTACGCCCTGTTCGACAAGCAGATGTCGCATCTCCACTTCATCGAGACCCGCAAGGACTGCCGCAGGCGAGGAGTGGCGAGCAGGCTGTGGGCCAGGACCCGTGAGGAGGCCGTGCATCCTGAGATCACGGCGTCGACAGACACCGACGACGGCAAGCGCAGGTTGGTTGCGTGGGGCTTCAAGGAGGCTGACGAGATGTGGACCTATCGCAGAAGAAGCACGAGAGCTGGACACCCCCAAGTCTAGCCGTCCCTTCTAACCTCGTCATCTCCGATGTATCGAGGCTTCTCCACGCTCAGTGCGCGCCGTGCCGCTGTCGCTTCCGGCCTGCACGGGAACCTCAAGTGCCAGCCGTACCCCCGATCGTCGATCGCGTCAACGAGGCCAGGCAGGAATGCGCCGTCCGCCGGCCACAATTCGCAACAGCCATATTTTACCGGCTGACAAAGACACTTCTCGCTCTCCGATCTCGGCCCATCGAAGTCACACTTCTCCTGCCGAAGTCATCCAGCATGGCCCTTCTCCCGGGCATCACATCGTGAACGCCGTGCGAAGGCCGGGAGATCCTCCCCCCACTCCCAGACAACGCACCGGCCCCGAATGGGTATCTTCAGGCAAGTATTGCGGCCGAAATAGAAGACACCGCTGGTCCCCTATCGTCGATGGGCGGTCCACCGTGACCGGGAGAATTTAGGGTGAGGACCCCCATTGACCAACCAAACATTTGACCGTACATGGGGACGAAGACAAGTTTCCAGATTCTCGGAGAGGATATCGCCGATCGAGTGAGGAGTCGGTAGCGCGATCGGAAACGTCCTTGTCCCAGGATCATCGCCTTCGTGGATGCTGGCCACGGTAGGGCGCAAGGGGAAGCCTTGCTTCACTATCTATGGCCCAGGTTGCATTCCTCAGCTTATCTCCCCCAGCGCTGCAGGCTACGGGACTGCTTGAAGTTTCTCGTGGGTGGAGTCCCACGATCCCGTCCACGCCACGTGGTGCTGATCGAACGGTCTTATCCACTCTTCAGAAGCCAATGCTTCCACCCATTACGCTCCGATCTACGGGACGAATCGTGAGGGGAACATTGCGATAGGCTGGCAAATCAGGTCAATTCATTCGGAGGTGACCGATGAGAATCGTCCATGACGCGACGACAAACAAGATGATAACAGGGGCAGCGAGTTGGAATGTGCGACCTCGGTCGAAGCGACCCGAGCGATCCAGGAGGGCCTGGGGGGGCGCCGTACTCCTGGCGGTCCTTGTGGGTGTTCTGGCGCTACCGAACCCGGTTGCCGCAGCCTTGCCTGGGGTGCTGACCTCGGTCGCGGCGAGCCCGCCGCCGGTGGCGTATGGCCCCGATTTGACAATCCCCATTGAATTCGCGACTCCAAGCTCGCAGGTGCAGCCCCTACTGGTGACCCATCTGACGATCACCCCAACCTTTGACAGCAGCATCACGAGTGATCCAAACGCCGCTACCATCGAAGCCACGATCAATGCGGCGATCCAAGCCATCGAGAATAACTATTCTGATCCGATCACGGTGAATATCACTTTCAAGAAAGACACCACCATCTCGCTTGGAGGGAGCTCGACCTTCATCACAACGGTCACCTACACCGATTACCGCGCAGCCCTGATTGCCCATTCGACAACCCCCGATGACACCAGCGCTCTGGCTACCCTTCCGGTTGGCCCCGGCAACCCAGTGAATGCTGGTACGAGTGTGACTATTCGGACCGCCAATGCCAGAGCCTTGGGATTCAGCGCGGCCATAGCAACTGACAGCACAATCTCCCTCAACACCCCAATCTGCAATCTTGATCGTTCGGTGATCAACCCTAACAAATACGACCTGCTGGCCGTGACAATGCATGAGATCGACGAGGCGCTCGCTTTTGGCTCGGCCCTCAACAATCATAATAATGGGGACCCAGCTCCCGCGGTGATCCAGGCTGACGATCTCTTCAGGTATGACCAGACGGGGGCGCGAAGTTACAATACCCTTCTGGCGACGCAGGCCTTCTTCTCCATCGATGCCGGCCCGACCAAACTAGCGCGCTTCAACCAAACCCAAGGCGGCGATTTCAGCGATTGGTACAGCCCCGGTGGCCAGATACCACAGGTGCAAGATGCGTTCGCTACCCTCGGGGCGACACCGAATCTGGGGGTCGAACTCAGGCGGCTAGACGTGCTTGGTTACTCGCGTACCGGCGTCTGCCCAGCCGAGTGCAACACCGCAGGCTGCAACACAGTCAAGAGTCAGACTGTCCTCCCGCCGGATACAGGCAATGCGTTCGATGTCTTCGTCAACCTGAAAACGACCTGCGGCACGAACGTGCTCAAGAGCTGTCAGGCAACCTTCAAGCGCGCCGCCGGCGTTTCCACGGACATGGTTCAGAAGTGTCAACTGCTCGTCGATGCGATCAATGCCCAGCCGTCCTGTCAACTGGCGGGCTACACGGCGTCGGGGACTTGTGTGGCCAACCAATCCTTCACAGTCACGGATACTGCTTGTACGGGGTCGGTACTGGCCATAGGGATCTCAAACGACCCGGCTATCTTCAATCAGGAGAGTGACAATCCGGGAGCCCACCCGATCCCGGACTATGAGGGGGACCTCCTCACCCCCTCCTGCGCCAGTTCGGGCCAAGGGAGGTTCAGTACCGACCCGATTCACGCCATCACTCTGGCTGGCCCGGCCACAGGAATCAAAATCGTCGCGGCGGAGCCCTCGTCGTCGATCGAGCTCATCGCGAGACCGAGCAGAGGCGGCCCAGACATCACCATCGAGATGCTCACACAGCCGGGACAGACCTCCACGGACATCGCAAATGGTCTTGGCCAGAGGCTTGCCAACGCACCGTGCCCGGGTATCGCATCCAGGGTTGCGGTCGCCGGCAGGACCCTCATGATAGCGGCGGACTTCGATGGCGATGGCGTAGCGGATCCAGTGGCAATCGCGACGAATGACACCGGGCTAAGATTCAGTAATGACTCCGCTCCGAGGTTCCTGTTCGGGAGCGCGGTTCCAATTGGTTGTATTCCGGAGTGCCCAGTGTTCTCAGGAGCGGGGGCCGTGGCCTTCACGCTCCTACTTGGCGCAACGGGAGCCGCCCTCGTGTACAAATATCGTAGCGATCCGACACCGGGCTCTCGGCGTGTGACTTAAGCAATATCCTTCCGGGTCGGAATTGTGTGCGTCCGGGCCTTCTCCGTGAGAGTGGGCAGTTGGCCGATCCTGAGAGCCTCCATCTGTCCTTATGTCGACGTCCTGTCCTTGCGCCAGTCATCACGGCGGATGTCGTGTGGAGTGTAGTATTGGGGAAGTGGCAGAAGGAGGACGTGTCCCGACTATCTGTTACTGACGCTTTCGGCGATTTCAGCTTTGGGGGCTTGGTGGGTTCCGCCTCAGCGGAGGATATACAATGATTTCCAAACTCTCTCGTGTCCTCATCACTGAGCTACACCCGATGTTCAATATCTCGACATTCCTTCGTATTACAGTAGTATTCATGATCCAGTTGTTCATGGTCGGATCCGCATTCCCCCAAGCGCCCCCAGTCCAGTGGCAGCGAAGTGACTGGTATCCCACGAATCCCAATACAGGCTTATCCCAGACGCGAGATGCCAGTGGCGAAGACTGGTGGTACGACCACATAAACGCGTACGACACCAGTGGTGCACTAGTAGGATTCTTGGCCGCTGGTTACAGTTCCTTCATTAACTATACCATCAGTGAATCGTCGACCGGTGGCTGTTTGCAGTCGTCCCTGGGAGCACCAACCTGCTCCGAACTGGAGACGACCGGCAATGTGAAGGGTTATCCGGTCCAAACCCTTGCCCTAATTAGCCCCGACGGTGCAACCAGAGCTTGGTATAGGAAGTACAACTCCGACTGGTTTAATCGGGTGATTCAAACCTCTGATGGTGGATTTTTGGCAATTGGCGTGACCGATGCTACGCGAACCCCCGCAGGAGCTCCGATCTATTACAATCCGAACCAACATCTTGGATCGACGACTGACCAGTTCACCAACCCTACCGCCTGCACTCTTGGGGACAACAAGCGTCACATAGCCCTGATCAAAACGGATGCGAGTGGCAACATTCAGTGGCAATTCATTTACGGATTTCAACCCTATCGTAATGGATCCGGAGTCCCAGATCCCGCAACAGCTTACTCCAGCACCGGAGAAGGCTGGGACGTGGTCGAAACTCCCGCGGGGCATTTCAAGCTTGTTGGTAACGCGACAGATCGAAACTATACGTATACCTGTAACAACCAGACCACCTTTGTCAATCGAGCGGTCATCATCGAAGTTGCATCGAACGGATACTGGATTTCCGGTAATCTGCTTGGCCCCACTTCAGCTCCAAGCAACGCCACGGGAATAGCCAAGTATATGAATAGTGGAACCCTCGAGTACGTCGTATCCGGAACGGAAATGTTCCAGGGAAGCAGCTTCAATCCCTATACGGGCTGTAACCTCTTTCAAAAAGTGAATCTAATGCAATTCGATGACCCGCAGTCAACTCCATCCTGGACAGTCACTAATTTGGACTACAGCCCTACTGCAAGCCAGAACACGTTCGACGTTCAAATCAGTGTGAACAACGGCAATAACGAGATCCTCCTGCCGGCGATTGTCAACTGTGACGGGTGCCTCTACGCCGCCACGAACGTCGGTGAGGGGAAAGTCTATCGACTCAACGTGACAGGCCAAGTGATTAGTACAACAAGTATTGGACAGGTCAAGGGTTACGACCTGCGCCTTGGAGTGACGCCAACCACAGACGGCGGCTGTGGCGTTACCTCAACGAAGCAACTTGTTCCACCACCTCAACCCTACAGCTGCTACGTTACTGGGTATTGGAACACCGACGCCGCCGTGGCGAAGGTCAACTCCTGCGGCAATCTGGAGTGGGAGAGAGTTTTCAACATTGACGTCCTCCCTCCTGCCCCCTATCCGGCAGACCTCAAGAAGCAGGAGTGCATGTATTCGATAACTCAGGCGGACGATGGAGGATTTGTTGTTGCGGGCAACAACAGCTACAACTTTGATGACACCTACATGGCGCGACTTGGTCCGCCCCCATCAATATCGAATGACCTTTACGTGCAGGACACACCACAGGATGTGGGACTCGAACCAAATCCTGATCCTGGTCCCATGTGGGTTAGTGATGACATTTGGGTACGGAACAACAATGACGGAGGGCTCACGCACCAGAACCCAGAATATTCGCCAACGGTCCCTAATTATGTGAACGTAAGGGTTAGAAACAAGAGTTGCGCGCCAGCGACCGGCAGGCTGAGGGTGTACTGGGCTAAGGCCTCAACCGGACTGTCCTGGCCATCGCAATGGGTGTCTTATTCAGTCAACGGAGTGCAATTCGGAAATGAATTGACCACTAGCAACGGCATTCCCATCACCAGTCTGTCTTCGAACGCCTCGGTGATTGTGTCGATTCCATGGCAAGTCCCTAACCCTGCGGACTTTGTGAGCTTCGGCGCCGACAAGGCCCACTTTTGTCTTCTGGCGCGCGTTGAGACTTCTCTGACATCGCCGTATGGGTTCACCTTTCCAGAGGGTGCAAGTATCAATACGAACGTCAACGCAAATAATAACGCTGCTTGGAAGAATGTCACCATCGTCGACAACCTGGTGAACAAGTGGTCTGGCAAGCAAGGGTGTACGATAATCCGCAATGTCACCAACGCTGCGTCGGTCGTTAAATTGCAGTTCAATGCACTTGTGGCAGCGGGAGGGACGGCGGGGGCGGGTGGAGTGGGTGGTGCAAGCGGTACCGAGAAGTGTACGTTCCTGAAATACGGTCAAATCACAATCAATCCTGGGGTCGTGTTATTTCAGAAATGGATCAATGGAGGAAGTGTCGGGCGTGGCGTCAGAATTGTGAATGGAAATGAACTGGAGATCATTGACCCGAACGCGTCGATCGATAACATACAGCTTAGTGCAAATGAAATGGATACGATGTGCGCTCAATTTCTTGTGACCACATGGCCCACGGTTGGGAGCCCGCAGAACTACAATTTCGATGTGGTTCAATATGTGTCGTCGGACAGTGCCGGATCACCTGTTGGGGGCCAAAGATTTGCAATATCGGTGGTCGGTAATGGGCTACAACCTATTCCCACACTTTCAGGGGTGGGAGTTGGGATTTTCACATTGGTATTGTTGACCACAGGGGTGCTGCTGGTTAGGAGTATGTTGACGAATCCATGATTCCCTCCTTTACTGGCTCTCCTTGATCTTGCTTCTGACAGGTACTGGAGCTCTGCTCCTACACCGCCGCGCTGGCTGAGTCTGAGAATTCAGGTTTCGCTCACGTACAATGGTCTCACAGCACCTCCAAGAGGATATTGAGGCAACGGAATTGTCGCTGACGACGGCGAGAATCGCCATCCTCCTGGCCCTGAAGATCTGCACGTGTCGCACGCGGCGAGGATATGAGAAATGAGATTCATTTCAGGGTTCAAGTTTGAGATTTCGTCAATGTTGGCTGCGCTGCTGGGGTGGCGCAACAGGGCGGAGGACCCTGGGAACGCAGGCAGGCCCCATTCAAGATGTGCCGCCGGGTTGACTGAGGGGTCTTCAGCTCCCTGCTTCCATTCCAAACTTCGCCATTTCGAAATTCGTCCTTCACTCAAGCATGAATCGGTGGAGTCTAATCTTCTGGGAAGGTTAGGCTGCCAGCTTCCAGGCCTCCTCAGGCAACCCGAACCTGTCCGGATTTCTGGACACTGTCATCTTTAATAGTTGGTGCCGGGCCCCCGGTACCATCATTAAAGATGAAATGGGCAGTTCGTAGAAGGTGATCGTGCCTCTGGCGGCGTCGGGATCGATGCTGATCTCATCTACGAAGCCGCGCAGAAAGGTGGATGCCATGGGGGTGGAGATGTCGGAGGGATCGGAGAGGGCACCATCGCGACCGGGGTCGATTTCGTGAGGAATCCCATCCGGACGGCGGCGGCCACGACGACGGCGCCGCCGAGAAGCCAGTGGGTCAAGGCACGGCGGGTCACGAGGGAGATTCTAGCGCGGCCGCGCTCACCTCGGCGGCCAGCGGAGACGCGCCGGCCGGCGCGGCGGCAGGCCGGCGTAGGAGACGCGCGGCCGGTTCGTCTTCTTCCGGACGCCGGCGCGGTAGCGCAATGCGAGGCGGCTCACCGGATAGGTCACCCCCGCCCCGCGCCGCCGCCTCCCTGCCATCAGGAGGGAGCACGGCCCCCGGCCGGCCCCCACCACGACGTGCGCCGTGCCGGGCGGCAGGTAGACGAAGTCCCACGCCTTCAGAGGCACGACCTGCTCCTCCACCAGCAGTCGGCACGAGCCCGACAGCACCAGGATCACCTCCTCCTCCGTTTCGTGGTGGTAGTGGCAGTTCGGCTGTCCCGGCGCGATGACCCGCATGTTGATGCCGAGGTGCGCGAAGGGGCGCGCCCCCTCGAAGTCGCACTTGAAGCCGAAGTGGGGATGCCCGAGCCACTGTGCCTGCGCCGCATTGAGGACGAACCACCCCGGCCCCGCCGGCCGCCGGCCGAACCGGTCGCGCGTCAGTCGTGCTCTTCGGACCATCGTGCCTCCTTGTGCGGGATCAGCCCGGCGCGCCGCCGCCTCCTCGTCGCGGCTCGGCCGATCCTCGAGGACGGCATAGCGCATAGGAAGTTCAGGCTGAGATCTTAGGACCGGTAAAGGCATTTCTGTCAACCTCGGGGTCGCTGATGCGTGGCGGAACGGGGCGGGAGACCCTCATTAAAGACGTTACGGGCAGCTCATAGAAGGTGATTGTCCCTCGCCGAGCGTCCGGGTCGATGGCAAGAACGTCCAGGAATCCTGATCTAAGAGCCTGCTGTCCCGCTCAGGGGCAGGTCAGGGGCGAAGCTGCGATCTCCGCGTCGGACGATCCCACCTGCCCGGGGTAGTCGCAGTCGTAGCTCCCTGGTCCGCCCGCCGTGATCGACCGTCCCAGGAACCACCATCCGTCACCCACCTCGGGGTTGTCGCTCACGTCCACGAAGGTCGTCGCCACGTCGCTCGCCACGCAGCTTTGGAGGGCGGACGTGTAGTTGCCTCCGGTGCCCCGCAGGATGCGGAGGCTGCCGCGCACCAGGTCGTAACCCGAGGAGCCCGCCACGCCCGTCCACGTGACCATCGAGCCATCGAGACTCAAGAACATGCACTGTCCGGCCGCGGTGATGTTGCGGACGACCGAAACGGAACTCGCGACGGTGCTCGTCACCGCGACGTCGAGCAGGCCGTCGTCGTCGAAGTCCGCCATCGCGATGGCCTGGGAATAGTAGGCGCCGTACGTATCGGGTACGGCGGACTGAAGGGGCGGCGCCCCTCGCAGAACCGTCAACCGCGTGTTGTTGTCGCTGACGAGGAGATCGGGGACACCGTCGTTGTCGAGATCGCCGGCGCTCACACGCGCCGTGGATGTAGGAATCGGGATCGTCTCCGAGGGCGCCACGCAGAAGGAGGAGCCGCTGCGGTGCATCACGACCACGGTGGATCGGATGGTCACGGCGATATCGACGTCGTTGTCGCCGTCGAAATCGCCGATAGCAAGTGAGGTGGGAACCCCTCCGCCTGAGCCGGGGGCGCACTCGGCGATCGGGTTGAGATGCCCGGTCCCGTCGCCACGCAGGATCGCCACATGGCCGTTGTCCGGGAGCGCCGCGGCAACGTCGAGGTGCCCGTCGGAGTCCAGGTCGCCCACTGCCAGTCCGCGCGGCCCCGAACCGAGGAAGAGCGCGGATACCGGATTGATCGCGCCGCCGGGGCCTCCGAGGTAGACGCGGACCGACAGCCCGTCATGGAACGACACCACGAGGTCCGGGTACCCATCTTCGTTGAAGTCGCCTGCGGTGATGATGTCGGGCACGTCGGCAACGAGAAGATCGACCGAGTTGCCGAAACCACCGTTCCCGTTGCCCTTCAGGATCGAGAGGCTCGCCGCGTAGCAGATCCCGAACGCATCGCGTGCGCCGCGGTTGGCCGTCGCGACGTCGAGATGGCCGTCGCGATTGAAGTCGGCGACGGCCATGGACCGCGCCGCGCAACGCGTCGGGGAACTCACCGGGGTGCCGAAGCTCGCGGGTCCGGTGTGTGGCACAAAGGTCAGCAGCATCCTCGGATCGCAGCTGATCGGCCCCGGGGGTAAGCCGCACTCGAAGCCGAAGGGTCCGTCGGAATTGAGTACCGCAATATCGGCGCGACCGTCCTCGTTGAAGTCCGCCGCCGCCACGTCGGGTGACTGCGACCAGGTGAGCGGAATCGAGAGCTCCGCGGCAAGCCCGCCGCGACCGTCCCCCGGAAGGATGGCCAGTTCCCTGCCGAGCGTGTTCCCCGCCAGGATATCCTGCCGTCCGTCCTCATCGAGGTCGGCGACGATCAGCGTGTCCGGCAGGTTGCCGGCGCGGAAGGGGACGGGGCTCCCGAACGCGCCGGGACCGGTCGCCAGGAGCACATAGACCTTGTCCCCCGTCCCACCGGCGACCACATCGGCGTGGCCGTCGCCGTTCAGATCGCCGATCGCGAGCGCATCGATTCCCGAGGTGACCGGGAAGCTCCCCTTGACGGAAAAGGTGCCGTCTCCCGCGGAGCCGAGTACCTGTATGGATCCGGTTGTTGGATTCGCGACCACCAGGTCCGTGAGGCCGTCGCCATCCACGTCGTGCGCGGTCATGCCCGACGACGCCAATCCGACGGACTGCACGGGCGCGCCGAACCCCCCCTGGCCGTCGCCCGGCAGCACCACCACCCCGCCTGCCCCGACCGCGATGTCGACATGACCGTCGACCTTGAAGTCCCCGATCACCACTCCATGGGAATCGGTCGCCGGTATCGTGATGGACTGCTCCGGCCCGAAGGTGCCGGTCCCGGTCCCGAAGAAAACTGAGACGGTGTTGGTGAACGCATGGGTCAGCGCGACGTCAAGATGGCCGTCCCCGTTTAAATCGGCCAGGGCGAGATCCTCGGTGTACTGTGAAGAGCCGTAGGTCACCGGCGCGTCGAAGCTGCCGTTGCCACTCCCGAGCAGGATAGTCAGGGCAGGGCCGGTCCCGACGATGGTCAGATCGATGTGCCCATCGTGGTTGAGGTCCGCGGTCACGGCTTCGTACGGCCGGCCCGGGAGTACGATGGAGCCTGCGAGCACGTAGTGACCCGATCCGAGGCCCCGAAAGATCTGCACTTTGGGGGGCTGGCTGTCCTGGAGCGCCGCGATGTCCGTGATGCTGTCTTCGTCGAAATCTCCCAGGGCGGCGCCATTGACGATGTCGGTGAGCGGCAGGACGCGTCGCGTGCCCAACGTGATCGTCGGAGAGGCGAGAGCGAGGGTGGTCCCGAGTGACGCTGCGAGGAGGGCGGGCGTCGCGAGAACGAGACGGAGCCGCAATGAGTTCTTCATGGGGCACCTCCGAGGGCGACCTGCCAAGGGCCCGGCGCAGCCGGGCGTTCATTCCTAACATTCAGTTTCGTCACGATCCGGTTCCAGGAAATCTCTCGCAGCGCCGAGTGGTGGTATTCTTCCGGCCATCGCCGTCTCAGCAGGCACACGCACTCGCCGCGCGCACGGGCCCGCAGTGCTCGCGCGCCGAAGACGGGGAGGTGCTCCCCGATGCTCGGGAGAGGATTCCGCTTCGGGCTGATCGGTGGCGCCCTACTGATCCTGCCGGCGCTGGTCGGCCTCTTCATGCGAATCGAAGGTGGCGACGCCCTCGCGACGCTCCGGCGTCTGGTCGAGGATGGCTCGTACGCGCAGGCCGAGGTCCAGGCGCGGCGGTACGTGGCGCAGGAGCAGGAGGCGGGGCGTGGCGAGTCGAAGGAGGTCGCCGAGGCCACGCTCCTGCTGGTCGAGAGCCTGTGGAGAGGCGGCAAGGAGAAGGACCCCGAGACGCGCCGACTTGCCGAACGCTCCGTCGAGATGTGCCGGCGCCTCTACGGCGAGGAGGACGAAAACTACGCCTGGAGCCTCGCTAGCCTCGCCGTGGTGTTGCGGCGGACCGACGACCTGGAGGGCGCCAAGACCCTCCTGCGCAGCGCCCTGGCGATCCGCGAAGAGATCTTCGGACCGCGCAGCATGAAGGTGGCGCTCACTCTCAACACTCTGTCTGTCCCGGAGGGAATGTCGGGGAACTTCCGGGAAGCAAGGGCTCTTATGGAGCGCGCTCTGTCGATTTGCGACGATCTGGGCCCGCGGGACGTTTTCGCCGCGAACATCATGGACAACCTCGGAAACCTGTGCGAGACCACAGGCGATTTCGCGGGCGCCCGGGTCTACTTTGCACAGGTGCTGGAGATCAGGCGAAGAGAACTGCCTCCGGACCACCCATTGACTGCCCAGTCCGCCCTCGCCCTGGCAGTCGTCTCGATGAGGCTCGGCGAGTTCCCGGAGGCCCGCGCGCTGTACGAGCAGGCGCTCGCCGCGCAGGAGCGGGTGCTGGGGCCCGACCACCCCGAGTATGCCGAGAGTCTGAGCAATCTTGCGAACGCTCTCATGGAAACGGGCCACGATGCCGACGCCAGGCCGCTTCAGGAAAGGGCCCTGGCGATCGTGGAACGCGCCCTCGGGCACCATCATTCGCGGGTCTCGATGGTGCGTGCCGACCTGGCCTCCGTGCTGGAGGGCCTGGGAGACCTCGCGGGCGCCGAGCGTCTCTTGCAGACCGTCGCGGCCGATCAGGAGCGCGTGCGGGGTGCGTACGACACCGACCTGGGACGCACCCTCAACCGGCTGGCCGGCGTGGAAACGGAGCGCGGCGAGTACCCCGCGGCCGAGCGCCACTTGCGCCGCGCCCGCGACATTCTTCGCAAGGCCTACGGTCCGGGGCATCCGGACGAAGCGGTGAGCCTCGACGGGCTGGGACGTCTGCGTCACCTGGCAGGTCGCGACCGGCCGGCGGTCGACTATTTCCGCGCGGCGCTGGAGGTGCGGCGCTCCCGCCTCGGGGCGACGCACCCCGCGGTGGCCGAGGAGCTGAACCGGCTGGCCGCGGTCCACTGGTCGCTGGGCGAGGCCCGCCGGGCCTTCGAGGAGTCGCTGGGGGCCGAGGAGATCCTGCGCGCCCACTTCGGGCATTCGCTGCGCGGCCTGTCGGAGCGCGAGGCCCTGGACTACGAGAGGGTGCGCGCCTCCGGGCTGAGCACGGCCTTGTCGGTGCTCGCCGGGACGCCGCCCGCGCGCCTTCCGAGCGACGCCGTCGAGCGCGTCTGGATGGCACTGGTCCGATCGCGCGCGCTGGTTCTCGACCAGATGGCCGGCCTGCGCCGTGCCGCCGGTGACCGTGAGGACCCGGCTCTGGCCAGGTTGTTCGGGGATCTGGTCGCGGTGACCAATCGCGAAGCGGACCTTCTGGTCCGAGGGCCCGAGCCCGCGCGTCCCGAACGCTACCTGTCTGACCTGGACGACGCGACGCGGGAGAAGGAGGCCCTCGAGAGACGTCTGGCCGGAGCGAGCGCCTCGTTCAGGGCGCGCATGCAGCAGGACCCTTCGACGTTTGAAGGGCTGCGGCGATCCGTCCCCGGCACGGCCGCGCTCGTGGCGTACACGCTCTACGGACGCAGCCGGCCGAGAGCGCCGTCGCCGGGGGGAACGACCGGCCCACCACCCGCGGCGGCGCCGTCCTACATCGCCTTCGTGCTGGGCGCCAACCACGGCCGCCCGGCCGCCGTCCGTATCGGCAGCGCGCAGGAGATCGACCGGCTCGTCGAGAGATGGAGGGTGCGGTCCGCTGCCCCGCCCGCCCCCCTCGAAGCGCACCCGCCGGATCGTGACCGCGAGCTGCGCGATCTCGGCGAGGCTCTGCGCTCGAAAATCTGGGACCCTGTGGCCCGCGTGCTGGAGAGTCCGGAGCAGGTCCTGGTCGTTCCCGATGGGGCCCTCAACCTGGTGAGCTTGCCAACCCTCCCGGTGGGCCAAGAGAAATACCTGGTCGAGGGCGGTCCGATCTTTCATTACCTGTCGGCCGAGCGCGACCTCCTGGCCTTGGCGGAGGCCGCGCCCCAAAGCGGACGCGGCGTTCTGATACTCGGCGGTGCTGACTTCGACGCTCGGCCCGAGACGCTCCAGGCGCCCGCTGCCACGGGTCTCATCACTTCGTCCTCGAGCGCCCCGGGTCGGGCGCAGGCCCCCGGTCATTACCGGGGTCCCGCCGCCTCCTGCGCCGGCTTCCGCGCGATGCATTTCGATCCCCTGCCTGCATCGATGCGCGAGGTCGACGAGATCCGCACGGTCATCCTGAAGCAAGGAACGACCTCCGGGCTGGCCGCCTCGGATGTGCTCGAGCTGACCGAAGCGAAGGCCAGCGAGGGGGCCTTCAAGAGTCTGGCGCCCGGGCGCAGGATCCTGCATCTCGCGACCCATGCCTTCATCCTGGAGAACGACTGCGCCTCGAGCTTGGCGGGACCCGCATCGCGTCCCTCGCCGCCAGCCGGCACGACGGGCGACCGGCCCCTCCTGCTCTCCGGTCTGGCGGTGGCGGGCGCCAACCGCAGGGGCGATGAGGCCGCAGGAGCGGAAGACGGGATCCTGACCGCCGAGGAGATCGCGACGCTCGATCTGTCCGGCGTGCAGTGGGTTGTGCTCTCCGCCTGCGAGAGCGGGCTGGGGCCGATTCAGACCGGCGAAGGGATGCTCGGATTGAGGCGGGCGTTCGCCGTGGCGGGAGCCAGGACGCTGATCACGAGCCTCTGGAAGGTCGACGACGAGAGCACCACAGAATGGATGCGGCAGCTCTACGAGGGCCGTCTGAGCGGGATGACGACGGCGGAGTCGGTCCGCCACTCCAGCCTCGTCATGCTGGAGGCGCGGCGCAGCGCCGGACGGAGCGCCAACCCGTTCTTCTGGGGCGCGTTCGCCGCCGCGGGTGACTGGCGGTGACAGGCCCCTGCGGTCGCTACTGCGGGGCGCCTCCGCGCGTGATCTCGAGGCCGACCCGGTAGCGCACCTCGTCCGGCCGTTCCGCCCTGGAGAGCCTGAACTCGTAACGTCCGGGTGGCAGGGACCACGCCGGCACCAGGAACGTCACGACTTCCAGCTCCCCCGCGCTCCGCCGGCGGATCTCCGCCGCCGACATGCTCTGCGACCAGACGGTCTCCCCGCTCTCCTTCCTGATCTCGTAATGGAACTGCTCGGAGTCCTTCGCCGTGTCCCGAAGGGAGACGGGATAGGCGATGACGACGAACTCCTGGTCCGGCTCCAGCGCATAGGTACCGACCGATGTCTCGCCTCGCAGCGTGCGCGGCAGGAGAAGCAGCCGGCCGGCGGTCGGAGCCGCGCCGGTCGCAGTCGTCGCCCTGAGCAAGGCCGGCGGAACGGCAGGCGTGCGGCCGGCCCTGAGAAACACCGCCAGAGAGAAGCCGACCGCGATGCCTGCCGCCGAGGCGAGCGCCAGGGATCGCCAGCGCGTCGATCGCGAAACTGTCGATAGTTCCCTCCCCTGCGCGCCCGCCCTTCTTCTGGTCCAGACCTCGACTTCCAGAGAGCAGGTGGAGCAGCCTGCGAGGTGCTGCGCGATCGCCTGCCGGTCGGCCCCACCGCGCCGATCCGCATACTCCCTGAGCGCCGATTCCGAGGGATGTGACGCGAACAGCGACTCTCCACCCTCGCGCACGGACGCTCCAAGCTCCTGGATTGTCTCGGCCACCTCCCGGCAATCGAGGCAGACCTCCAGGTGCTCTTCCACCCGGCGCGCCGCCGATCCCTCGAGGCGGGACGCGACGTAGGCGGCCAGGTCCACCCGGATCTCTTCGTGACCGTTCATCCCCGCGTCATCCTTATCTATATGTTCGTGCGACGCAACGCCCGGTTCCCGGGCGGCTCACCCGGAGCCGCCCATCAGGACCGCACCCGATCACGATTCCGCAATACGCCTCTCGAGATTTCCTGATGCGCGGCCTCCAGGCAGCGGAACAGACGGGACTTCACCGTGCCCACGGGGACGTCGAGGATCGCGGCGATCTCCTGGTGACTCCGCGCCTCGAAGAAGTGCAGGCGGAACAGCTCGTGGCATTCCTCCGAGCTGAGATCCAGGATGCGGCGCGCCAGCTGACGATCAATCGCCTGCGCCTCGGGATTGTCCGCGGCGTCCGCCGGAAGCACACCCGGATCGCCGGACGATCCCGGTTCCGGCCGCCGGCTCAGCCATTGCAGACCCACGAGACGCGCAATCCCCTGCACGTAGACCCGGAGGTCGCGCGCCGCGTCGAACCGCTCGAGCCGCAGGCTCTCGACTAGCCGGGTCAGGACCTCCTGCACCAGGTCGGGCCATTCCCGCCGAAGGCGCCAGAACCTCGGCGACGTGAGGGTGAGAGAGATCCACCGGATGACATGCCCAAGCACCTCGGGATCGTCCGCCAGAAGTCGACCGGCAGGTGAGTCCTTCGGATACGGCACGCAGCGGCCCCCGCCTCGGGCAGGAAACAGCGCGCAGAATAGAGGAGGTCTTCGAGGCGTGTCAACGCGCCGGGTAGTGAGGGACCACCGTCTCCGGGAACGTGGCGAACTGCACTCCCTGACGGGGGAGTTCGTCGATCTTCTGCGCCACCTTCCTGACCGTTGCCTCGCGGCTATAGAGCACGGGGCTCAACTGGAGCGCGGCAGCTCTGACGACGCCCATTTCAGGACTCGTCGGTGATGAAGTACTTGGCAAGGGGGGTGCCGGCGTACTTCTTGCCCATCACGCGGGCGAAGAGCAGCACGGAGCTGCGTGGCCGGTGGTTCACTACGAGGTGCTGGGCCTTCCCGGCGGCGTTGCGGGTGACCGTGGCGACCACGCTGGTGGGTTCGCCTCGGATCTGACAGGTGTACTCCTCGATGAAGCCGTGGTCGCCATAGTCGGCGGTCAGGTGGATCTCCTGGTTCTCATACACCTCGCGGGCATCGAGCACGACTCTTCGGACCGTCTCCGCGCCGTGGAGGACGCCTTGTATCGCCGCGCCCTCCCCAGTGACGTCATCGGCCAGGTTGTCCAGCCACCACGGGTAGTACCTGGTGCGCTTGCGATCGGGATCGCTTCCTGTAGATGTCATGTCGTGCCTCCTTCGGAATCCGGAAGTACCAAAGCCGCGCCCGCAAATGTGCCCACCCCTGTCGGCTTCGTGGTAGTCGATCAGGTTGCGAAAGGCGCGGCCGGCCCATGTCTCCGGGGGTCGATAAATCTCGTCCGGAAAGACCGTGATGGCCACCGGGACCCAGATCTCGTCGGTCTTCTGCGCGGCCGCGCTGATCAAGTTCAGATTGCGGTTCTCCCGGTACATCCTCGCGTCCGAGGCCGCGGTGTTGTCAGCCAGTACAGCGAGAAGTTGTCCAGCACGTCGTCTCTCGTCGGCGACTGCTTGGGGTCCTTGCCGTACAGACCCTACTTCTGTTCAGGAACCGTGAATTCCACCAGTCTGGTCGCCCCCGGGAACGGCTTGTGTGTCGCGTCTGCCAATTCGAGGCGGACGGTGTGCGGACCCGGTTTCAATCCGACGAGCACCACCGTTTCCCCGCTCGTGTCGACGATCGGCCACGACTGGCCGTCCACGTAGTAGTGCAGGTGTCCAACGCGCGGTGATACGGACAGGGCAGCGCTCCCGAACACCGGCAGAATACGCAGATTCTCGGTCCGGTACTGAATGAAGACACGCCCCAGCGCCAGTTGCTCGGGAATGGGCGGATCGACGATTAGCTTCGGCGGCGGCTCGTTCGCGATTGCGACCAGCGGTGTCGCCCCTCTCACTTCCTTCGCGGTCTGTGCCGCGGCGGGGGCAGGGCAGAGCGCGACCGCAATCGCGATCAGGGCTCCGACGCGTCCTCGATGTCCGTTGACGATGTTCGCACCGGTGTTCATTTCAGCACCTCCTTGTGGGGCGTTGGTGACGGGAATCGTATCGCAACTCTGGGCTAATCTTCCGATTTCAAATCACACGCGGCGACATGGGCGAGAAGAGCGGGCCCCCTAACCGCGGGCCCTTTCGAGACGGATGATCTCCTCGAATGCATCTATTCCTTCACTCCTTTTGCAGCCTTGGCGATCAGCGCGGCGACCGCTGCGGGTTGAGAGACGTACACCGCCTGACTGCCGGGGACCTCGAGGACCGTCGCTCCCTCCCGCTTGGACATCGCGCGTTGCACGGGTGGCGAAATCATCTTGTCGTCGGTGGCGACCAGGTACCAGCTGGGCTTGGTCTTCCAGGACAGTCTGCGTCGGGGCTCTATGACCGCGCACCCCCCCGTGCGGCGACCCAACTCGCACCGCTTCCGCTAAACATCGTGATTTACGAGTTGCAGTCGATCCACTCCAGTCAGCAGATCGATGAGCGTTGCCGACGGCGTCCATGATTGCGGAGCATGTCGAACCGAAGCCGG
>Ga0137397_10000689_pt1 | contig 23411 bp, 23 predicted proteins | sample czorhiz116metaG_FD_106658 | JGI IMG/M metagenome (GOLD analysis project Ga0137397, IMG submission 106658) | Vadose zone soil microbial communities from Angelo Coast Range Reserve, California, USA - czorhiz1.16 metaG | ecosystem: Environmental > Terrestrial > Soil > Vadose zone | place: USA... | reverse complement strand
TCGGCAACTGACCATCTCAGCAAGTAAATCAACCGGCAAGCGCGTCATTCACACTAAGACTCAGGTCTGGGATATTCCTTACTGCGCACATTGTCTGGCTCATGTCGGTGCTGCTGACCGAGCCGCGGGCACCGCCAAATTACTGACAGTTTTATCGCTGCTGGCCGCAGTTTTCTTATGGTATTCGGCTTCATTTTATATTGCTCTGATATTTGGCGTTCTGGCAATCATCGGCATTGTCATTCTTCACAGCAAACAAATGAACAGTGCCCGTGGCATGTGCAGACCGTCGTGCATGTCCGTTTTGAGAGCCATTGCTTACTTGGGTTGGCACGGAACGCTCCACCGGTTTGAGATTCTCTCTCCAAATTTCGCCCGCGATTTTATGGCAGCTAATCAGCGCAAACTCGTTAACCTGACACCGCAGGCCAGAGACCTATTGGCGTCGAGCGGTATTACCGCAGAGCCTCTTAACAAACCACGTGCCCCAAGGCGATACATGACCTAAACTCTTTGTTCTTATAATAATTAGCGTTTTAAACGCAGCTATTATTGCTTCTCTTTCAGTGGAAATCCAAAGCGACAAACCCGCCCCCCCAGCGGGGAGACGGCATCCGTATTCGATTAGAAATGATATAAAATCTCTCAATGGACACAATCACAATTCTGGACGCTCTCAAAGGAGAGCGCGACAGCCTTTCGCGTGCGATTGCCATCCTTGAAGGCTATGTAGGAAACGGCAGGCGGGGAAGACCTCGAAAATCATTACGCGAAACCGCTGCTGTTGCACCTACAGGAAAGAGGCCAAAGCGCACCATGTCAGCAGCCGCTCGAAAAAAGCTTTCAGCATCCGCCAAAGCTCGCTGGGCAAAGGCCAAGAAGGCGGGCAAGAATTCTCTTTAACGCTGAATCAGCGACATTGAGTGCCAATCATGGAGTACATATTTTTACCGAAGGAGGCATCGAATCGAAGAGGCTGTTAATTGTATCCGCAGCTAATTCAAGTTCATGTCCTGACGGGAAATGTATGGGCGCAGATTCCAGATGAGTCAGGCTGTTACGAGCCTTAATGTCAAATTCTTCAATCATTTTTCGCTGCCAAATTGTGAGAAAATTCTTTTCTGCCAATTCACGAACGACACTCCTCACGGTGCTCGGAAACAGTTTCCCATCAACGTGGACCGCCCCGATCCTCCATTTGGCCCGCTGGCAGTATTCGCGAATCTTTACATGGCTTGGATTTGCCAATGTATGTTGATGCGTTGTTTTGGCTTTTTTATCGTAATAGCTAATTGTTACTGAAGGCGGCAATGTAGCGCTCCAACGTGCATGCAGCGCGGCATCGAGCGCCAGATGTGCATAATGGAGAGAGATAGTGAAAAAATCATACTCAAGATACCCGTAAACATATAATCGCTTAGCCTGACGAAAAGTGTTCTTGAGGGAATCTGGCACTTGTGGAATCAATTGAATGTGGGCAATCGACTTGTGCCGCTCAGAAATAGTCAAGGGCTTTCCGTCCGACATTTTTACAAAACATCCGCATGTTTCATCCATTTGAAGAAGCTGCTCGTCAGTTAACAGCGGATCGCTGCTCAAACCATATTTGAATTTAAAATCAGTCTTTGCAGAGAAAGCCTCCAGCAGTTCAGAAGGATGATGAGATAGCCACTCCGCAAGATTGTCGGCGTAATCCTCAACTCGCGTTCGGGCATCATAAGGCACAACGTGAATGCAGCAAGGAAAATTTCCAGCAAAAATCGAGGCGGGCGTCAGCAACCCATCCTGTATGTCGGGCTCGAATCCCAAAATGCCTTCGATCAACTCAGGATGGGAGCCTAAATCATTCAGGGGGACGATTCCATGCGTCCGAATGTCTAATGTATTGGGCCGGGAAAAATCGTATCTAAATGCGGTTGCATAACGTTCAGTGCTTCCCCCAAATTCAATTCCATCAGTGCTCAGCAAAACGATATCCGCTGGCACCGGAAAGCTCTTAAATAGACGATTCAAAGAAAGACGCCCTTCCGGCCCGGAACCGTCAACCTCAAGCGGCCAATGCTGCGTTGCAAAACTGCTTAAGTGATTCTTGACCGCAGAAAAGAACTCACTCCATTCATTGGGCCTATAGGATAGTGAAGACATAGGCACATTTTAAGCTACCTCCGAATGAAAAATGCTAACGTCTTGCAAGTTGTCGATGACCTTGCAGAGCAACGCCTCCCATATTCGAGCCGTGCCCCGAGACGCCCCCCGGGTTTCCAGACCGGCCACGTCGTATTCCGGCCCGACTGCCCGTCGATCACTATGCGGCGTAAGCCATAGACAGGACTGCGTTCCCGGCGGATTCACATGCTGCTCCATCGCCTGTGGTTCCGTCACACGCAAACGGGTTCATTGCGGTCCAAAGCATTTTGCGAATCCCGAAATGGAACTGACACTCTGGAAATAATCCTGATCAATCGTTCACAGGGAGTCGAATGGCTTAGGATCATAGTGTCAGATCAGATTCACTGTTGAGGACCATCTATGAACATCAAAAGAACTATTGTGAAATTAGGGCTGCTCGCATCCGGGATAATTTTAACTCATGTTATGCAGATTACTCCACTATCCGCATATGCCTGCCCACAGAACTACAGACCCTGCTCGACGGGCACCAGTCCAGGATACTGCGGCGTTTTCTCCTCCCGACAAGATTGCCATGCTTGTTATGCCGAGGACGGCTCGACATTGGTGACTCCGGATTGTGCATTCTAGTGTAGTGCGTCATAATTACTAACGATTATTGTCGAGAAGCGTCCATATACTGTAGAGGATCACAGTATATGGATAGCACCGCCGGTTGAACTTCGTCCCGCCAACAGATTGCGCAACCACGCGCGCCGGGCAGCGAGCGCTGTCGTCGGGTGAAGAAAGTGGTGGAGATGACGCTCCAGCAAAAGCCGGCGAACGCGCCGCACTGGAGCACGCGCACCATGGCAGCGGCGGCTGGCATCAGCGAGGCCAGCGTACGGCGCATCTGGCGGGCGCACGGGCTGAAGCCGCACCGGGTGCGAACCTTCAAACTCAGCCGCGATCCGAAGTTCAGACAGAAACTGGAAAACATCGTTGGGCTGTACCTGAATCCACCCGAGCACGCCATCGTTCTGTGCGCCGACGAGAAGAGTCAGATTCAGGCTCTCGATCGGACGCAGCCGGGCCTGCCGATGAAAAAGGATCGTTGCGGCACCATGACCCATGACTAACGAAATGGCACGGCCACCCTGTTTGCGGCTCTCGATACCCTTCAGGGTCATGTGATCTCGATGTACGACGAGCAGCACCGCCATCAGGAGTGGCTGAAGTTCCTGCGGGTCATTGATGACGTGGTTCCGGCTCGCAAACAGATCCACCTGATCGTGGACAACTACGCCACGCACAAACATGAGAAGGTGAAGCGGTGGCTCAGTCGCCATCCACGTTTCCATGTGCACTTCATCCCCACCAGTTGTTCCTGGTTGAACATGGTGGAGCGGTTTTTTCCGCGACCTGACGAAAACCGTCTACGCCGGGGCGTCTTCCGCAGCGTCGCGGAATTAATTAGCGCTATCGACGAGTACATCGAGCGCCACAACGAAAATCCGAAGCATGACGCACTACATTAGCGAGAGGGGCAAGGCCGAAGCCCTACCCCTCATGTTACCGGCATGTTTCTCTGTGAGTTTGCTATTCAGGCTCTTCACTCACACCACCAACTACCCCACACACCAGCAGCCATCATCCGGGTCGATGCAGCAAATGTAAGAAGGACAGCCAGAGCCCAGGGGAGCATCGAAACAGAAGGGGCCCCCGGGATTGGCAGAGGCGGCAGGAGGGAACAAAACGGCCGTTAGAGCGGCGCAGAGCACAAACAGAACAAAGAATCTACGTGCAAGTTTCTTTGGCATGATATTCTCCTTTGTTGCAACTAGCGTAAAATATTAGATTCAAACCATTCTTGCTAAACTACCGGCGATATTACTCGCGCCAGTTTTAGCCCATTGCTATTTTAAGTTACTCGCATAGGCTTCATCTGTGGAGCGTCCAGCTTTTGTTTTCATAATTCCTATTGTGGGACTTCAGAGCAGAAATTATTCCAAAATGGAAGATACTGGTAAAAACGTACTCTTACGCCCACCAGAAATGTATTTCTTGGCAGCAGGAATAAACAGAGCACGATTGGCTCTCCATTTTCAGATATACCGCAAGTATTTAAGTTTGGGCGCTGTGCATTTTGCCCGGGGCAATCTCAACAAATCAATAAGTTTCAACAAGAACCGCCCCTTTGTGCGAGTAATGTCCCTTGTCGGGCTACCATCTGCATATTTTGGGCGTCCGGCGACCGCCAAGGCGGCCGGATTCAGCGTAATTACAATGTTTTTTTGTTTTACTGTGCGGTCCGAGGTAAGATTTTCCAGCAACTCGCGTTTTTTCTCTTTCGATGCATTTTCGTACAGTAAATAAGCATCTCCGGCGAGTCCGAGGAATTCTTCCACCGATCTGATCTGCTGGCCCGCAAATTCATCTCTATTATTCAATTGCTTTTCAATTTCACGGCGCTTGGTTGCAAGCGTTATTTTCTTTTGGCTGAATATTCCCTTATCAAGAGCACCCTCGAGATATGCGTCGAGCAGCCTCTCCGATTGCTGCGCAATCCCGTCAAGATCAGATTTGAGAACGCTTTCAAGATGGCGCCTTGCGCTGTCAAAATCATGGCCCATCGCTTTAATTTGCTCTCTCCAGTCTTGCTTTTCTTCTTCCATGAACTGAAGCGGCAAAAATAACTCTTTAAGTAACGAGTCAATGTCAACTTCCTTGGCCTGGGCCCGAGGGCATCCTTTTGTGTGGCACCGATAATAAATGTGGCCCTTACTGGTTTCTCCAATTAGGGAGTAGTGGCAGGAGGCACAGGCAAAAAGCCTCCGGAATGTGAAATTATGCACTTTGAACCGCTTCGGATATCTGCCGATAAGAATTTCCTGAACTCGCTCAAAAAGAGAGGCGTCAATCAGCGGCTCATGGCCGCCGAGGAACCGCTCGCCGGTTTTCTTGATTTCAATTTCTCCGATGTAGAATCGGCGGTTGAGCAGCAGCGACATGCTGTTGCGACCCACTTTCTTGCCATTCCTGCTTCTCAGTCCACGCCTGTACATTTCCTTGACCAGTTCATCAAGCGACAGCTCTCCTGTGGCATAAATCTCAAAAGCCTTGCGAACCAGAATTGCTTTCTCGGGGTCTAATATCTTGAGTTCGCCTTTGCCGACGTTCAAATAGCCGAGCGGAGCGGGCATTGGAAACAAGCCCTGCTTGAGTCGCCCGTAAAAACCCTTCTTTGTTTCTTCACGTAGGTTTCTGATGAAGTCCGAGGCAACAACCGCTTGAATGTCAGCTGCAAGTCGACCGCCTCGGGATCGGAGATCCAAGGACTCATTTGCGAAATACACCTCAAGACCGTTATCGATCAGTTCGCCGAGGTCAGCCCAGTCTCGGAGATTCCTTGCCGAGCGGTCAATCTTGTGGATGATTACGCCTGCAGCCTTGCCAGCTTTGAGCAGTTTGAGCATTTTGGCAAAGATCGGGCGACCACGTTTTGCTGCGGTTTCCTGCTCTTGAAACTTCTCAATAATTGAGATGCCGTGACGCTCTGCATAGCGCTCAATGGCTTCCTTTTGCTGTTGGAGTGATACGCCTTCTTCTTCCTGGCGGGCTGTGGAAACCCGCACATAAGAAAAGAATTCTTTCATGTGTGTTGAACTTCAATTAATGCTAGGGGAATCGACCTTTAAGCAAAGCGTAGAAAATAATTCGCCGAATGTCAAAAGCCGCTGTTGTGAAGCGGTCTTTTTTGCGTTTGCTCAAACGCTTCCCGTGAAGACCCTTTGGTCATTTCGAGATAAATATGGAGCGCGATTTCCAGATGGCGGTCGAGGAATCGCTTTATTTCCAAGAGCTCTTGATCGCTCTTCCCCGGATAACGCTTGCACAGCCGTTCAAGGTGATCGGCTTTTTGGTCATGGATGTTATTGGGCATACAGCCTGCATAGCAGATATTCGGCATGAGCGGCAGAAGGCAGAATTTGCCAAAGGATGCATATCCGCGAAAATAATTCACAAGATATCTTCAGGCTTTGTCAAAATGCGAACAGTCCGGCAAATTTTGCCGTCTTTTGCATTTGCTTTCTCTCTGGCAAAATTATTTTACAAGGAGGAAAAATGAATTCAAACAAAAACCAAGATGCAAACCATCTGCGAGTGGTGCGCAAGAAGCTTAAGCTTTCACAAAAGCAGGTTGCGCGCCTGCTCGGCCACAAATGCACCGCCACACTTTCAAAGTATGAGCGCGGCGGAAGACCGCCACCGCTTCCAATCGCAATTAAGCTCGCACTCGTTTACCGGTCGAGCGTTGAGGAACTCTTTCCCGCCATGCATCGGGAAATCAAACTCGAGGTCCTTAAAACCCAGCTCAAAAACACCAGATCAACATAAAACATTTATGACATCAAACATCTTGGAACAGATGGCCAACAATCACAGCCGGTTTGTTCCGGCAAACCCGCCACACTTCTTGGCTCTGCGGATCGCCCAGATCTTAAATGGACTTTCAGAACTGACCCGCTTTGTGGTGCTCTCTGAGCACTACCCCGAGGAACTGCTGCTCAAGGCCTACCGGAGGGCCCGCCGCTCTGAAAACCCTCTCGAAACCTTCTTCGTGTTCTTTCAGGAAATTAACCAGACCCCAATATGATTCAAAATCAATTTGTGAGCTTTTCGATTGGGCGTAGATCAATTGCCGCAGCAGTCTTTAAGGGGGCCAAACTTGAGTTTTGGCAGACCCGTTCATTTCAGTCAACAGCCGAAGGTGCCGGCAACGCCGTGACTGCTTTCTTCAACTGGATCGTTTCCGCCTTTGAGATCGAATCAGCAGTTTTGGAAGAGCTGCCGCAAGAGCTGCAGACCCGCAATGCTTTTCTGTCTCGGCTTGTAGAAGACCATATGCGCGAGCACGGCATACCAATATTTAAAGCCAGCGAGGAAGACTTGCTCGGCGCTTACGGCGAACCACCACTCAGAACGAGGGCGGAACTCAGACGGCGCGCTGTCGCAATGTTCCCCCAACTCACTAATCCGCCCGCGCAAAAAGAGCTGCTTGATGCCGCAGTGCTCGGCCTCTATTACCAAACAGAGCGTCTGCTTTCTGATTATTAAAAACACTTCTCCTATGGTCGGTCCACTTTCATATTTAGGCGGCAAAAATCGCATTGCCAAAAAAATAATCTCCCTGATCCCCGAGCACAACTGTTATATCGAACCGTTCTGCGGCGGTGCTCAGGTCTTCTTTCACAAGGAGCCATCAAAGGTCGAGATCTTAAATGATCTTGACGAAGAAGTCTTTAATTTCCTGCGAATCTGCCAATTGCACCATCAGGAGCTTGTCCGATATTTGCAATTCTGCACTGTCAGCCGCAAGTGGTTTGAACTCTTCCAAATGCAAGACCCCCAAACGCTTTCCGACATCCAGCGCGCTGCCCGTTTCTTTTACCTGCAAAAAAACTGCTACGGTGGGCTGATTAATCGGAAGAACTTTAAGATTTCAGTCCAAGACGGCTCGAATTACAACCCGCACCGCATTCCAATGGCGCTGCATTTGGCTCACGAACGACTGTTAAGAGCGCAGCTTGAATGTTCGCCATATCAGGAAATCCTGCGGAAATATGATCGCCCTGACACTTTCTTTTATCTCGACCCGCCATATTTCGGCCTGCCCTACTATAAGTTCAATTTCAAAGAAGCGGATTATGTCGAACTTGCCAAGCTGCTCAACAATCTCAAAGGAAAATTCCTGCTCTCGCTTAATGACCGGCCGGAAGTCAGAGAACTTTTCAAAGACTTTGCAATCTCAGGGCTTTCTCTTTCCTACAGTGCCCAGATGAAGACGGGCCTGACATTCAGCGAAGTGCTGATCTCTAATTATGTGTTGCCGAGACGGCCTTTCGAAAATTGCGACGACAAAACCACATCTGATATTTCAAGATCGCCGGACGCCGACGGCACGGTCGGATCCTGACCGAAAACAATCTGCACAATTTTATCTCTACGGACTGCTTCCGTGTTCCCAGGCCATGCATCGCGGGACCACCGAAACTGTATAAGGGCCAGGGTAAACCGATGCCATTTCGTTGGTATTTCGAGCGGCTCTGGATACCAACTACTTGATTGCCGACGGCTTTTGCTCTTTGAGTTAATTGATTCGTCCTCAAACCGCACCCTAAGCAAAATTGGACCCCGCTTAGATGATTTGGATTTGCTGCGGATCCTGAAAGACAGCTCACTATATGGCATTAAATCTACCGAACACCAGTCTCCGATGACCGGATCTACTCTAATCGGTATCCCTATTGCCCACCAAGACTCCTTTGTCGTGCGCTGCCCAGTGACATGACGGAATGGTATTGAAAGCACTGACCGAAGTTTTTCGCTCAGCATTACCATATGCCTAGTGCGCTTTTCCCATTTAACTGCCTTCTGAAGATGCTTCACATAATCATTTTTACCGTATGCGACGAATGAATGAACAAACAGGGCACCAGCGGCATTACCTACGCCCGGAAAAATAGAGAGCGAGCCCGAAGATTCGCCGCCATCGGTGCTGCTCACAATGCTGGCCGCTGGTTGCGTTGCGTTCAATGAAGCCGTGAACGCATATCCTTGTCTGGGAACGGTTCGAATCAATTCCTTATTTCCTAAACATTTTTCGAGATCCCGCTTCAAACATTGCAAGTCATGATCTGTCGCACTGGAGTCATTGCCCCAGATATGGATGATGAGTTCGTTTTTGCTGAAAACGTGCTGAGAGCGGCTTATTAAAAGCGCAAGAAATTTGTTTATCTGAGGACGCAATGAACACGTTACCCCATCTGGTCGCACCAAGACCCGTAGAGCGTCATCGAAATTGTAATTTGCGAATTTATGCTTCATCGCTGTCTTTGTGATTTGTTTGTGCTCTTTCTTTTTCTTGTCTTCGATTCTGATTTTTATCTGATAAAAATTTGAGTTTTCTCTTGGCGACAAGGCAAAGGTTCGCACGTTACGGTTGAACCGTGAATATGTTCTATTTCTTATCAATATCAGCTTGGCCGATTAGCTGCAATGGGCATTCTGCACAATCGATGCGCCGAACCCATATTCTTCAAACCTCCAATTTTACGAATAAGCACTGCCGAAAAACTAATTTGCGAAGTCTGGAGCCGCGCCACCACAAAAAAGGCTATGAGGTGTTTTCGTTGGGCTACTGCTCAGCTTGCATTTCTTTCGCTTACTGTCGCTCTTGAAATTTAAAACATGCAAAACAATATGGCAATTTTTGAAATCATCGCTGCAAATATCTGGAACCGCGCAATTAGGCGTTTCCGTAAAAAGCTCACTGGCGGACTGACCGTCGGGCAGATCGTTGTTGATGGCCGCCTGACTAAAATCAAATACTTCCTGCCGCAGCAAAAGCGCACCGAACACATGGTGGTCCTCGGGAAGACCGGCCAGGGCAAGAGCTTTTTGATTCTCTTTCTTTGCATGCAGGACATTCGGGCGGGCCGCGGATTCCTGATCTTTGATCCGCACGGCAGCCTGATTCCGCTGATCCTCCAGCTTGTTGCAGCCGAGGAGACACGCACCGGCAAAGACTTAAGCCAAAAAGTGATTGTCATTGAACCGGGCAGCCCGCTTTACTCGGTTGGATTTAATCCGCTTGAGATTCCAAACGGTCAAAGAAGCTTTGTCTCAATCATCGGTATTGCAGCAATCATTAAAGAGCGCTGGGGGCTTGCCCACTTTGGGCCGCAGACTGAAGAAATCCTGCGCAACTCGCTTCATGTCCTTTCAGACAACAGCCTGACCATCCTTGAACTTTCTCTGCTGCTTTCCAATTCAGCATTCCGGGCGCGGTGCCTAAAGCAGGTCTCAAATCCCGAGGTCAGGGATTACTTTGAAAACCGCTTTGAACCAATGAGCGAAGCAATGAAAGCCACGGTTCGAAATCCGATCCTCAATAAGACGAGCGAGTTTGCCTCAGACCCGCACTTCCGGCACATCCTCGGGCAAAAGCATTCGACCATTTCCGTGCTTGAGGCGATGGACTCCGGGCAGATCATTCTCGTGGACCTAAACAAAGGTCTGCTCGGCAAGCACTCAGCAACACTCGGCAGCCTGCTTATGACCCAGGTCTCGAACGCGATCTTTGCGAGAAGAACTCGCGGCCTTTACTCCCTGTATTTAGACGAAGTTCAAAATCTGCTGACTGCCGATTCGGACCTTGATGTGCTTTTCTCCGAGGCCCGCAAGTTCGGCGTTTCGATTGTTTCTGCCAATCAGTATCTCGAACAGTTCCCCAAAAACATGCGCGCAGCCATTCAGGCAATCGGCACCCATATTGCTTTCCAGCTTTCCAAAGACGATGCCGCAGAATTAGCCAACATTTTCGATGGCGGCAAGCCGCTGGCAGAGCTTTTGAAAAACCTGCCGAAGAGAAATTTCATTGTCAAAAGCGGCCATTACCCATGGAAGCAGGCTGCGGTTCCAAATGTTGCTCTGCCTAACGCGCAAATCTTTGACCTTTTGGAACGCTCCAGAAATCGCTTTGCCAGAAAACGCTCAGACATTGAACAGGAAATCCAAAGTCGTCGCCCCAAAGAAAAGCAAAGCGTTGCGGAGGCCCTTGATGCCTGGGAATAACAAAATGAAAACCGTAATGCGAACTGTATTGACGCCCCGCGACGTGCAACTTCTGAAAGGCGTAGCAGCAGGCCGAGTGATTGACCGCGAGATGGCCAAAGAGATTGCAGGCTTTCACTCGACCAGCCGCGCCAATGAGCGCCTTTTAAAACTTACCCGGGCGGGGCTTCTGAAACGGTTTTTCTTAGGTACGGAAGCTGGCGGCAGAAAAGGCATCTATGCGCTTTCCAAAAAAGGCGCAGAAGCAGTCAACGCGCCAAACAGGCTAATTCATCGGAGAAGCAATTCGCTTCTGATTGGCGACCAGTTCATTGAACACCAACTGCTTATAAATTCGATCTGGATTCAGGTGAAATTCCGCCCCGTGCCGGTGCCGGACATTCAGGCAGTGCGCTTCCTGACATTTCCATCAATTCTTTCAAAGCAAACACCATTAATCCCTGACGGATATTTTGAAATCAGTTCGCCGTCAGGTCTCCATTGCATGTTCTGCGAGGTCGATCGCGGAACAGAAAGCCTCAAGGTTTGGGACAAAAAGATCTCTTTGTATCTTGCGCTTGCGATGAGCGGCGAATTTCAGGTGCTTTTCAAGCAAAGCCGTTTCAGGGTGCTTGTGCTTGCCGAAACAGAGCGCCGTCTGAACACCCTGCGCCGCGCAGTCGCCAAATACACCGACAAAATCTTTTGGTTTGCAACCCTTTCCGACATTAACAAGTCCGGCCTCTTTGCTCACATCTGGCTTCGTGCCATAAGCGATCAAAGAGCCGCTCTTTTATAGGAACAATTTTATGCGCCTTTGTACCAATTGTTACCAAATCACAACTGGCAAACCGCTCTTTTGCAACAAATGCGGCAGGAGTTACAGCATCCGGCTTTGCTCAAGGCTGCACGTTAATCCGCGTGCCGCCAAAGTGTGCTCCGAGTGCGGTTCAAAAGATTTGAGCACGCCGCAACCGAAAATTCCTTTGCTGCTTCGTCCGCTTGCTTTTCTGATTGGACTTGGACCTGGACTGCTGCTGATCATTTGCGCCGGAGTCTACCTCGGTTTCTACGTTCACAAACTGATCACTGACCCCAATGGTCTGCTGCCCCTGATGTGTATCGGTCTTTATCTCGGGGTTGTTCTTTTGCTCTGGATGATGCTGCCGAAGGGGCTGCGGGGATTTCTTGGAAGGATTGCGAAGCTGCTATTCAGGCAAAAGGGAAAGGAGCACCAGACAAAACATTGAAGAAAGGAGGAATACTTTTGCCAATGCGGATACGGACTTAGGTAGGTAGTCGGCTTTTGCCGATTTGTGGAAAGGCGCGCTCTACTTGCTGATTTTATCAATTTGCTTAGGGCAGAACTGCCCGAGCCATTACCCGGAGGGAAACGATGAACGAAACGAAACACACGGATGCAAGAGAGGGTCTTGCCGAACTCGGCGAGGCCATGGGAATCAGCACGGTAGCAGAGCTACTTGGTTGCTCGCCTTGGACTGTCAGACAAAAGCACGTCCCAAGAGGGCTGCCGCACTTTCGATCCGGACCAAGCGGCCGCCTGATCTTTTACCGAAATCAGGTTGTTGCCTGGATTCTGAACTGGCAAAGAGAACAACAGAGTGGAAGGAGGATCGCATGAGCCTTTGGCGCAGGCCAACTGGCATCTATGAATCACACATCATGGTCGATGGCGTGCGCTACCGCAAGTCAACAGGCTCAAGCAACAAGCGGCTGGCGCAGGCCATCGACCGAAAGCATGAGGAAAAACTGATTGCAGCCCGCTTTCAGGTGGCAAGTCAGGATTTCAAACCGTCAATGAAGTTTGCAGAACTGGCAGCGCGCTTTTTGGGAGACAGCGCAAAGGAGTGGCACAAGGAGCGGCTCAAAATCATCCTGCCATATTTTTCAAACCACGAAATCGGGCAGATCACCAAACCCCTTATCCGGCAGTACAGGAGTTACCGCCACAGCAAAAAGAAAGTCACTGAATCGACCGTCAACCGCGACATCGAGTGTCTGCGCCACATGCTTTTCTGGGCGGTGGATTCTGGGCTGTTGCCCTCAAACCCGCTGGCAAGACTGAAACTCGAGAGACCCAGAAGAAAGAAACGGCCTGTAATGAGCGTGGAAGACGAAGAAGCAATCATCAAGGCATCAGCGCAGCATCTGCAGGAAATCATCATTTGCGCTGCTGACACTGGCATGCGCAGGGGAGAAATCCTAAATCAGCTCCGGCAGGACATTGATTTTTCGCGGCGAGTTATTTCCGTGACGCACTCAAAAACCGCCGAGGGCGAACACCGGGAAATTCCCGTCACCCGCCGCCTCTTTGAATTGCTTTCAAAGGAGCAGGCAAAAGAAGGGCTGATCTTTACTTTCAAGGGCAATCCGATCAACCGGATCAAGACCGCATGGAAAGGCTCTTTGAAGCGGGCAGGAGTGCAAGCGTATCGCTTCAAGGATCTCCGGTCCACATTTAACTCAAGACTCATTGAAGCAGGGGTCATCAAGGACGTTCGCAAAGAGCTGATGGGCCACAGCCGCAATGAAGACACCAATGATCTTTACAGCCATATCGAACTGCCAACTCTTCGGGAAGCGATCCGCAAGCTCGAAGAGTGGCACACCCGGGAGTTGCAAAAGACAAGAGAGGACAAAGATGGACCAAATCCACCAGAAGCAACTGACCGAAAGCTTAGTGCAAGTGGCGCTGCTTGAAGCCAAAGAGATTTCAGTGCGCTTTGCTGAAGTCGTTGCCCACTTGCAAAAACAGGAACACTTGGCGGCACTGGGTGCGCTTGCCGGCACCGAAGACCAATTCAGATTTCTTGATACGGTTCTCAAAGTTGCCGCCCGGAACAGCCAGAAATAGAGAACGCGAGAGGAGGAACAAGATGACGAATCGTCGAACCTTTGGCAGGAGGCTTTCAAAGAAAGCCAGCAGAGAGGCTAAACAAATCACCAAAGGCGTTGTCAGGGAAGGCAAAAAGATCGCAACCGGATTTGTAAAGGGCTTCCTGAACGTCTTTAACCCATTTCGCTGAAGTCTGCGGAAGCAAGGCCAAAAATAAAACCAACAATAAATCAAAAGCAAAAATTAGAGGAGGAAAGTCGCAATGGCTGACAAAAAGCAGGAAAGCGGCGCTGCAAAAGATGACAGCGCCAAACGGAAACCGTGGATCAAGAAAACACCCACTGAGATCATTTTGGAGCAGGTTCAGAAGCAGGCTGAGAAAGTGGCGCTGCTGAAAAAAGAACTTCAAAAAGAAGAAGTTGAGCTGCAAAAGATGCAGGGAGCCGCAAAAATGCTTTCTGAAAAGTAAAACTTTGGAGTTTGTCCCTACCGGGTCAGACTCCTTTTTTGATCGAAAAAAATGAATTTACTCAGGAGAAAATAGAATGAAACTCGCATTGCCAATATTAATGTCCAGACTTAATGAAAACCGCCGGGTTGAATGCGACGGCTTTTATGACGGTGCTCACGACGCGCCTCTCAAAGTGGGCCTTGAAGAAATTGACGGCAAATTTGACGAAAAAAAAGCCAACCTGCAAAAAGATGCAGTCACAAATCAAAAGCGTCTAGAAGCGGAAGTAAAGCATCTCGATGAAGTCGGCCCAGCCATTGAACGGAAAATAAAGGCAGTTGAAGAAAAGAACAATGAACAGCTAATGCCCATTGTCCTGCCGGTCTGCGTTGTCCTGCTTGCAGTGCTGGCGATCATTTCAGAAGCCCTGCTGCTGGCGCCTGCCATGGACATCTTGAATGTTACCAATGAAATAGCCCAAATTTTTACAGCCTTTGGCCTTGCCGCAATAGCAGGCCTGACCTTTCATTTTGTCTGGGAAAGTTTTACGTCAGAAGCCTTCCCGAAGATTTGGAAAGTGACTGTCCGGATCGTGGCGGCAATGCTCGGCCTTGGGCTTGTGGTCTGGGGAATTCTCAGAGGCTACCAAGTTGCATTTGCTGCCAGCCTTAACCAAAACCCGCTCGGCGATTTTCTCTCAGGCCACCCAATTCTTTCGTCCATTTTCTTTGTATTCATTACGCTTGCCACTCCGGTGATTGCGGCAACAGCAACGCACTATGGGGCGCACCGGATTCAATCGTGGTGGGAGTGGAAGACTGCAAAGATTAAATTTGAAGCACTTTCCAGAAGACGAGCAGCAGCAGTCAAGGAACTGGAAGCTCAAGGAGCTGCCGTGCAGCTTGGCCTTAAGGCGCTTGACGAAGAGCGCAAACAGTGGAAGTCAATTTACAGTCTGCACCATGAGCGAGGGAACAAACACGGAGCAAAACAGGAAGCCTACTGGATCGTGATTGCCAAAGCGACTTTTGCAGCACTTTTTGCGCTCTTGGCCTCCGGCTGGTTCATATTTTTCATGTCGCCATTCTTTGTGCTTTTCCCGGTGGTGGTCTGGTGGGCTGCTTTTCTCTTTTACCGCAGGCAGTGGCGAACCCCGAGCAGAGTTGAGTTTTTTGATCTTGAGCATGTCCAGTTTGTCATTTCTGCCAAGGATGCTCACGCTGCTGATACCCGGATTGGCGCGTTTGGACGGCCCAGCCGAAACGCTGAAAAGGAGCTTTCGGAATGAAAACAAAGGCCGCAATCTTTGCGATGCTACTTGCCATAAGCCTCTTTGGCTGCGGCAAGCAGCCTGAGCCTCGGCATATTGTCGTCCTGATAGACACAAGCGGGAGTATAGATCGGAAGGCGCTCGCACAGGCGTTTAAGGCCATCGATGAGATGGTTAGCCGCCTGCACCGCGGAGATCAGATTGCCATTATTCCGATCCTGGGTGATGCGGAAGGAGAGGCCTCTGGACGAATCATGCGGTTTCAAGTTCCGCCGAATCGGCAGCCGTATGACAGCGATTTGCGGGGATTCCGAGCCAAACTTAAGGCCTCCTTGGGGGAAATGGAAGCCGTTGCGGTTGCGCGTCCGGGGGACAAGACGGATATTTTGGGTTCTGTTTTGCTGGCTGAGCAGGAATTTGAAGCAGCCACGGGGCAATCGAGGCGGCATCTGCTCATTCTGAGTGACTTTATTCAGGAGGATGGAGATATGGACTTTCGGAGAGATAAACGACTAGCAAATCAAATGGCAGCACAGGCATTTGCGAAAGAGCGTTCTAATATAATCAATTTCAGTCTCCAACATGCAGATGTGTTCTTAGGTTTGCTCAAGAGCAAGGAGTATACCGCGCTGGATCGGAAGCGACGAAATGCCATTAAGGAGTTTTGGATTCAGTATTTTAGGGCGGCTGAGACAGGCCCCAAGTTTGCCGATGATGGCATTGGGTTATTGAAATCAGAAAATTATAAGGGTGTATCGTAAAACCTCCAAAACAATGATAAAGTCAACTCAACTCCCCGACAACCAGGTGTCTTTGGAGGTTTTGCATGAGCAGGGCATTGTGTGTTACCCGTGATTGTGTTCTCATCCTTCTTGTCAGTTTGCTTTCCAGTTACTTAGCCGCCCAAGTCAATCTCCCCGCTGCTTCGCCGGCGATCGATCAAGTGTGGCGGAGCATTGGACCTAACGGTGGATGGATCCAAACACTCGCAATTGATCCCGTAAATCCAAGCACTCTTTATGCAGACGCTAATGGCGGTGGTATCTTCAAGAGCACAGACGGCGGCAATACTTGGATCCCCAAAAATAATGGTCCCCTCAACTTTCTTCCCGCCCTTATATCCTGTCTGATATTAGATCCTAAGGTCTCCGGCACGCTGTATGTTGGCAGTAGTGGTCTTGGCATGTTCAAAAGTACTGACGGCGGGGAAAGCTGGAACGCCGTTAATAATGGATTGAGTGACACAACTGTGGTTGCACTGGCCATTGATCCTGTTGCGTCAACTACAGTTTATGCTGGAACGGAGTCTGGGGTTCTTTTCAAAAGCACCAACGGTGGAGGCTCGTGGTCCTCTCTAGGGCTGATCAGCGCTGGCATAGTCGCATTGGCTATCGATCCTATAAATACTGCTACGATTTATGTGGGAGCCGTCGGAGTATTCAAAAGCACGGATGGGGGCGCAACATGGAATCCTAGCAGCGTTGGGTTGCCGACGAGTGTTGCCGCTAACTCACTCGCCATTGATCCGCTTAATCCGAGCATAATTTACGCAGGGCTGTCCTTTCCCGGTATCTTCAAGAGCATTGATGGAGGCGCAACATGGACTTCCGCAAGTGTCGGGCTTACCAGCAGCGGTATTTTTGCGTTGGCAATTGATCCAATTGATCCGATGACACTTTACATGGCGAATAATGATGGCGTCTTCAAGACCACGAACGGTGGTTCCAGTTGGGTGCCGCTCAGTACGAGCCTGGGCAACACTTTTATAATTCAAGCTTTAGCAGTGGATCCGAGGACCGCTGGCGTTGTTTATGAAGGAGCTTTCGGCCAAGGAGTGTTTAAAAGCACCGACGGAGGGGTTAACTGGAGTGCTATTAATGTCGGGTTTACAAGCACAGCAGTATTCGCCGTCGCGATTGACCCCGTGACCCCCACTACTCTTTACGCCAGCTATTTAGCAGGCGGCGCTAGTGGCATAGTCAAGAGCACAGATGGTGGCACAAACTGGGTCACAATCAACAATGGCTTATCGGCGATCAGTGGTCTTTCTCCTGGGATGCTCATCATTGTGGTCGATCCAAAGACGCCCAGCACCCTTTATGCGGGGGGAGGATTCGGCTTTCAAGCGGGTATATTCAAGAGTGTAAATAGCGGAGCTAGCTGGATCTCTGCGAGTATCGGCATACCCACTGAATTTGCAATACGCACTATGATTGTCAATCCTAGCAATCCGACAACTCTCTATGCGGCAGGAGCATCTGGCATATCCAAAAGCACGGACGGTGCAGGGCGATGGCTTACTTCTAATATCGGATTGACTCAAATCAACACAAATGTACTGATAATAGATCCTCAAAACTCCAGCACTCTCTATGCTGGAACAAACAGCGGTGGTGTTTTTAAGAGCACGGATGGCGCAAGCAGTTGGGCTGCTACAGGCCTCGTCAATATCCGCATAACAGCGATGGCTATTGACCCTGCAATCCCCGGTGTTCTTTATGCTGCTAGCTTTGGCTCTTTTTTCAAGACTGCCGACGGAGGAAGTAGCTGGCAATCAATTGCAACTGGAATTCCACTGTCATTTATATCTTCGCTGGCGGTTGACCCGATCACATCTGCGGTTTATGCAGCGAGCGAGGGATTCGGTGTATTTAGAAGTATCGATGGGGGAAATACCTGGACTCCTATTAACGACGGTTTAGTAAACCCGCTGGCCACCGCCCTCGCAATCAATCCCATTGATTCGCAAATCGTTTACGTAGGAACGCTGAACGGTGGGTCTTTTGTCCTTACGGCAAAATCGCAAGCACTTGGCACTATTTCCGTTTCTACGAATATCGCAGCCGCCACGTTCACTATCACCGGCCCAGCAACGTACACCGGCCAAGGAACGTCTTTTACTCAGACAAACGCTCCAACGGGTGCATACACGATTCAATATCGGCCTGTTGCGGGCTACTCCACGCCGCCAAATGAAACCCGAACTCTTACTTCAGGAGCCACGCTGCCCTTCTCAGCAACATACTCGCTAATACCCAAACCAAAACTAACGGTCTTGTCAGGAACACTTGCTTTTTCTGCGATAGACGGTTTTCTGGCCCACATTCCGGCGCAATCGGTCTCAATCAACACTGATACTGGAATTTCTGTCGATGTTTCAATCAGCGTGTCAACTGGATCGGGGCAGTGGTTGTCAATAGGTGGTTCATCCGGCACAACGCCTACCGTCTTGGCCGTGGGAGTCTCGATTTTGCCAGTGGGCCAATACAGCGGAATCATTCGCATCACATCTTCATCTGTCAGTAATAGCCCAATCGATGTACCTGTCACGTTTACAGTGATCCCACTGGCACCGTACACAGTCTTACCCACTATTTATCCAACAGGTGTGATTCCGGAAGGAGAGTCGACAATCGCCGGTACGCGAAGCGAGCTTGCAGCAGCAATTACTGATGTATCCACTGGTCGTTTTTCAACACAGCTTGCCAATTCGTCTGACTCAGGGAACTTCTGGACGCACGGTCTGGTCTCGTCGGGTACATCTGATAATTTGGATTGGAGCAACGTCGCCGATCCGGTCGTGGCAATGGGCAGAAACGGCGCGATTTATATTGCCGAAATTCACTTGAGAGGGTCTGCAAACGGTCTCTATGTTGCCGCTGGAAGCTCAGCGGATCCGCCGATGAGACGTGATCAGATTCATCGAGTGACTGCTAATACGTCCTCCTTTGCGTCTACATGCGAAGATAAGCCTTGGATTACAGTGGATAATAGCGGCTCATCATTTGATAGCACGATTTATGCTGTTTGGGATCACATTTCCATACCATCTCATACTGGCTGCTCGAATGAGAGCAATCTGGTCCGAAAAGTGCTCGCTGCTTTGTTTTGGGGATCGCCAAACGGGTCTCGAATAATGATCTCGGTCAGTCATGATGGCGGCATTAGCTGGTCGCAGCCGAAAATAATAGGTGGTGGCACGGGAACGAGCGTCTTCGGACCACAGGTGGCTGTTGCGCCTAGCGGCTCGGCGTATGTCCTATACCAAGTCGGCGCGGGCGGAGCAAAAGTTGCGTATGCGATGACGTCGTCACTCGATGGCGGAAACATCTTCACCAGCTCTTTTATTGCAACCCCATCGATTACTCCACCTAGATTTTCATTTATCGATCATCGCATGAGTAGCCCTGCGATGGCGATTTCACCATTAACGGGAGAAATTGCAATTGCGTTTGCGGATCAAGCCGCCGACGGTACAACACGCATCAAGGTGATGACTTCGACTGATGGTGGGCAGTCATTTAGCGGTCCGGTGACGGTGAATGATACCCAAACAGGCAATCGGTTTCGGCCCGCTCTCACTTACGACGATTTCGGAATTCTGCATATTGCGTGGATTGACACACGGAATGCAATTGATGATCAAAGTTTCGATATATACGCTTCATATGCTGCGGACGGAGGAACACAGTTTGCACCTAATACGCGACTTTCTTTGACAACGATCAAAGGTTCAGCTGGCGATTTTGTCGGCGATTACAACGGAGTGACAGCGATTAAAGGGACAGCTTGGTTTTCATGGGCTGCCGGGTCAGTCGACAGAACAAAAAATACTGGGAATGGCCAACTTGCGGTGGGACAGGCAATGGTTCCGGGGATAAGCCAATGACCTATTTGTGTCGTCTCCTTACGACGGCGATAACAATTACGCCGATGATGACCAGAAACACCGCTAAAGCTAAAAGCCCTAGAGGAGTTTTGTAAAATGGCTCGCTGGGGAGAGGGTTGCCATAGCATTGTTCCAGCCCATCATTGCCATAAACGCAATTCGTGAACTGTGACTGTAGCGCCAGTTCTGGCGCGAGATCATTTGGTGACATTTTTGAGAGGAATTATTGATTGGAAGAGAGAATATGATTTTCTCCTTACAGCATATCTGCTGGCATGAAACGCGTCAAACGAATGTGGATACCTGTGAAGCCGATCAGTGTTCCTAAGTGAAGGCAATCACAGTTCTCATAATTCCAGTATCAGAATCCCCCGGAGAGTCGCAGGTAAATTTATTACGCAAGCGGTGGCGGCTGTCCAGGATCAATGGCAGGATTGCAGAAGTGATATTAATGATATTCTTGACAGGTGAAATCGCCGTTAGCTTTTCGGGAGTAAGGGGCAATTCATCCCATGACGCAATATGACTATGATGTTGCCATCTCTTTCGCAGGTGAGCAACGGGAAGAGGCAGCGTCAATCGCTGATTGCCTGAAACAGCATGGAATTAAAGTCTTCCTTGACACTTATGAGAAATCTGATCTGTGGGGCAAAAATTTATTTGACCATCTAACTGAGATTTACCAGAGTAAAGCCGAATACTGCATCATTCTCTGCTCGAAAGAATATGTTAGCAAAGCTTGGCCCACTCATGAACGGCAAGTTGCGCAGGCAAGAGCGCTGGAAAATAAAGGTAAAGACTATATTCTTCCTGTCCAATTTGACAGAACGCCATTGCCCGGGATGTATACAGTTGGATATTTGGACTACAAGATTGAAGGTCCACCCGGAGTATGTAGGGCATTTCTGGCAAAAACTGGCAGATCATCAGCTGAGACATCAATAGTTTCACCGCATGTGACAGCACTGTTGCGAGGCAAGTATCAGCGATTTACGTGGCTTGCTCTAATTCTGGCCTTCATCATTCTTGCTGTTATCGCGTCTTCCCAATTACTGGAAAAGCTGACCCGAGATCCACAGAAATTGCGGCCTGCACCATTCAGGTTGCAACCCCCACCTGACAGCACTTCCTCCGATAGTCGCTCTACCACTAGTGACAATCCTCTAACACCCAAAGAATTTAAATCTCAGGCAGCTACATCCAAACCCAGTAAGGCAAATGAGTCGACTTCAAAGTTTGCTAAATCTTCTGTAGATGAGTCAACTACAGGCCCTCGCGAGGCTCAATCTGCGCAAAATGCAGATGTGCCAATGAGTTCTGATGAACATTTGCAGCGCCAACCAAATCGGCCAGAAATCAAAAGGCGTCCTGGAAACGAGGCAGACTTACCTCCATTGACCATTGTGCCAAGGGATGACCGGCCTCCATTCCAGCGTACTGTGGCAGGAGCGCTAGGAGTGAGTCCAGCACATTCATGGTTCGATAAAAAGAATTATGAATATGCATTGGCCAACATGAATCGTTTAATTGAGGGATCAAATCCCAGCGTAAGGGACTACAACAACCGAGGCGTCATTTACGCTGCGATGAGACAATACCCCAAAGCTGTGGCCGATTTTCGCCGAGCGGGTGCTGGGGGCAACATCGCAAAAGTCTATTTCTTAACGGGCGATTATCAGGCGGCCCTCCAAACCCTGAACCAGCTATTAGCCCAAGCACCTGAGAATTGGGTTATGCTCCGCTGGAGAGGAGATGTGAGAAAAAAATTAGGCGATCTTAGTGGTGCTGTCGATGACTACAGATTAGCTGAGCAACTATCTGGTTCTCCGATCCGTACAATAAGTTCGATGGATTACCCGCTGTGTAACTGGGAGGATTGAATCCGATAGGTAAATTTATGACAATGGAAGCCTCCAAAATCCAAAATAATTTATGGTTTACCGCAATCAGACCGCAACAGGTTCAATATCAATAAGTTACGGTGCCTTAAATTCCGTCTTTTTCAATATCGGCCGAAATCTCATTCGGGACCAGGGGGTCGGAGGTTTAAATCCTCTCTCCCCGACCAATTTTTTCAATGACTTACAACTAATTTCTGGTTTGCTGCCCTCAGCGGTGTAGGCGATTTTGAGGCTGTGAAAGCCGCACAGATCAACAAACCCAAAACCCTTCTTGAGCCCAATGATTGATTCAAAATTTAGCTAGCTGCAATCGGGTATCTTTCTTCAGGTCCCGCAAGAGCTTGCGAAATTCTTCATGATAATTATTGTGATCATTCAAGCGCGCAAAATCCGGGATGTAGTACTCACGGATTTCACGGGCTGAGTCCTTGCCGCGATCAGCATCAAAGCACTTCCATTCTTGGAGTTCGTCAAAGGGAATATTGAACTTAATCGGAAACAGCACGCGATTGCCTTCTTTGATCTCACGCTTGCGCGCCTCGGCAATTTCGGTTTTTACCCACTCGCTCTTGATGCTGTCCGGCGAGAGAATCAATAACAGGCGCTCGTGCAACTGGATCGCAGTATCGATCTGCTCATAAAGTTTCTTGCCCGCCTGAACGCGATGCGGTGCAAACCAGCAGCGCACGCCATTGGCCTGCAAATCGTCATGAATCCGACTAGCGAATTCATGGTCTTTTCCTGAGTAACTGATGAAGCAGGAGTAGTATTCAAGTGCCGATTCAACCAGCGAGTGCATGTACTCGATAAAGTTTTCGGCAACACCTGCCCCGCGCAGAAATTCAGAGGGGATCTTGCCTTTCGATCGGTAGATCGTATCAACGCCGATCGTGGAAGGCCCGGAATGTGTAATTGTTTCCAGACCCTTAGCCGTGCTTAGATCCACATTTTCGAAATAAGTGCGGTCTGTGCGAGCTTCGCTAAAATTAGCACGGTCAAGGTACGCTCCACGAAAGTTCGTCTGACCCAGGTTGGCCCCTTTCAAGTTCGCTTCTAGGAGGAAGGTCCTGATGAAAAACGCTCCACGGAGATCCACCTTGCTGAGATTTGCAAAGCTGAGATTTGCACCACGGAGGCGTGTCCCACGGAGTATTGCGCCGCTTATATCCGCCCCACTCAAGTTTGCATCAGTTAGATCTGCTTCGGTTAGGTCTGCTCTCCTGAGATCTGCACCGCTCAGATCTACGTGAATCAAGGGCATGCGTCTTTGTGGAACTCCTTGTTCCTTATTTCGCCATTCATTCCAATCCCGGACACCCCGCTTAAGGATCTGGAGTTGCTTTCGGTCAGCCATTAAAGCCTCCTTCCTTCGCGCATGAGTACTTTCAAATTCATATACAAGAATCGCGCCAAGCGGCCCGATGAGACACCAGAAAAGTTAGTGTTCCTCGAACCGGTCAGGTTGGTACTGATGAAGCCCGCAAGATGGAAAACTATTGAAATCCAGAGTTCTCGGAGGCATTGGCAGCCACAAAATT
>Ga0137397_10000688_pt1 | contig 23414 bp, 19 predicted proteins | sample czorhiz116metaG_FD_106658 | JGI IMG/M metagenome (GOLD analysis project Ga0137397, IMG submission 106658) | Vadose zone soil microbial communities from Angelo Coast Range Reserve, California, USA - czorhiz1.16 metaG | ecosystem: Environmental > Terrestrial > Soil > Vadose zone | place: USA... | reverse complement strand
CACTCGAAGCGGAATCTGTGGAGATTGCGGTACACCTTGAGGAAGGCTTCCTGATAAACGTCCCGGGCGTCCTCGGGGCGCTTCATGAGGTTCAGCGCAAGGCGCAGCACGTCCCGGTCGAAGCGGCGCACCAATTCCTCGAAAGCCGCACGGCTGCCCGCTTGTGCTTCCGCGACCAGGGCCCGCTCGTCGACGTGGGACAAGGAGATCACCGAGGCCAGGGCGGCGTCCGTGCTACCCGAGCGACCGCTGTCATCGGCCAAAGCCCATCTGGGGAGCGGCATATTTCGCTTTCTTTTCGCGTGCGCCGGCGTCCGCTGCTTGTAAAACAACAGCTTAGACCAAATTCCGCCATTCGGCTAACGCCGCGCACCACACGACCACCCAATTTGGACGCACTACCGCCCCCTTGGGTGAGCACCGCTACCCACTATATCAACGGCGAACCTGTGGATTTTGTTTCAGGAATTCCCTTCAAACGTGGCTCGCTGGACCAGTTTTGGAGTCCTTAGTTGATAGACCACGGGGCAGAGCCGGCAGTTCCAACAACCTTTGCCGAATCCCCCATGCGCCAGGCCAAAAACGGCCAGGCAAAAAGTAGGGTCAGCGCCACCAAGACGGCATAGCCATTCGCGCGATAGAACGAATCCGGCTGTGACAGCAGTTCGGCCGCGCCACCAAGCAAGGAAGTGGCCGCAACCACCAGAAAGCAGCCAAGTATGTTTAAGCGCACCACCCGGCGCACGCCAAAAACAAGAACGCTGAGCAGGATTAACCGGGCCAAACATTGCTTTGCAAAGTCGGCAGGGCTACCCCAATTCGCACCCACAAGAGCAAGCGCCCCGACGAGCAAGAGTCCGAGGCGCAACCCGGGTTTACGCACTTGCGCGGCGACGAAGGCGGCAGTCGCCCCGACGAGTCCAGTGAAAAGGAGGCCGCGGAGTACTGTTCCGCCGACGATTGATGCCGCGGGGAGTATGGCGTCAAAGTCCAGGCCGAACGAAGCCTCCAGCGAGCGATGAATCGTGGGCCAATGAGCGGACGCAACCGCAAGGAGACGCTCAAGCCCTAGCACACCTGCCGCTCCCCCTGAGCCGATCCAGAAAGCATCACGGTAGTAACTCGCAGGCATTCCGGCCCAACTGGGCAAACGATCTTCTCCGAACGCCCGGATCGCGTAATACCACGTCATGCCAAAGAGCAGGGCGATGCCCCCGAAATAAAGAGGGGCGCCCAGCAGAGCGCCAATCGCAATCCCGCCATACATGGCCTTGAGCGGAATGGCGGTATTGTATGCGCTCAAAAAGCTTGGGATGCGATTGCCAAGCAGGAAGACCACCAGATAACCGAACAATCCCCATATCGACCACAAACCAATTCGTCTCCAGGGAATCAAGCGGGCAGCCTCTGACTTCAGGTTCTTGAGAAAAATAATGAGCGCGGTGAGGCCGAGGCTTGTGAAGAACAGGATGGGGATCACGTAACTGAAAACCGTTCGAAAGAGCGAGAGTTCCTCTTGCTTGCGCCGCCAGTCGTCGGGAATCTTGATGTACGTGCGGTAGTTTGTGACCTCGTCGCCCAACACTTGCACATCGATGCGCGCTAGCGCGTGATCTCCCGCGCTGGCGGGTGAGGATGGAGCGGCGTCAAGCGGCTCTTTCTCTTGCCAGGTCAGAGTGTGATCGATGCGATGCGGCCGCTTATCCGAATTGGATTCGACCAGGGTCCAGTTTTTCAGATCGAGTTTCTTTTCGTCGCGGAGGAATTTCTCCGCCCGCGCGACAGCCTCTTCTTTTGTAAGCGACGCACCGGGAGTTTCTTCCGCAAGCGTATGCCGGACCGCGTGCAGCGATCCGTCGGGTTTCAGGATCACGGCGAACTCTTCGGGCTGGCTGTCGCGGAAATAGCGCGCGCGCCACAACGCAACGGGAACGCGCTCCGAATAGATGGCGTTGACTCCGGCAATCCCCACGCGCTGCCGCAGATATTCGTTCACGACCGGGTCAGCAATGTCCACGAAAACGGTTGCGTGGTAATACGAATTTGGATCGACGCCACGCTGGTGCATAATCTCATCCGCCCGCCTGCGAACCGTGCGCGCATTCACGGAGAGTTTCAGGTATTCGCCGATGGATTGTGGTTTCAGCCGCCATGCCAGCACACCGCCGGCAAGCAAACAGACTGCCAGAAACGCGATCACGCCCGGCGCTAGTGCGCTGTAGCTCCTTGATTTAACTTCTGAAGTTGTAGCTTCTCGTTCGCTAGTGAGGACACTTTCCGGGACGGGCGCTGAGCGATTGAGAAGGTCCTCACCACTTTCGAACCCGCCCCGGGTCAAATAGGAAATGCAGGCAAAAGCCAGGGGCGCAAGCGCGGCAGCGCCCACTAGCACGCCGGATATCTTGAAATAAAGGCTGTTCGAACGGATGAGCAGCAATCCGACGAGCGATGCATCCACGGTGTAGTGCCAGATGAGCGTCGCGATGATGCCCCAGCGCAACATCACAATGCCGGCGACGACGCCGATGATGCCGACCTCGATCCCGCGAATGTAACCCGGCTCCTGCGGGTACGCGCTGTGCAGAAAACTCCATGAAAACGCCGGCAAAATGACGGCCAGAACGCGCGACTTGGTCACCCGCTCGACAAACGGTATGGCAAACAGGCGAAACAAAAATTCTTCGCTGGTGGAAGCCATGAGCCCGATGGCCACGCCGGCGATCCACGGGAACGAAGTGTTGACCGCATCGGAATAGTTCAGATCCTGAGGCGCCCAAACTCCATAACGGCTTCCCACCATGTAGAAGGCCACGATAAAGCCGATGTGCGCCGCTGCCAGCGCCAGCCCGACGACTGCCGAAGAAAAGAATTCTTTCGAACGCAGCCCGCGCAGCGTGAAGGCCTTCGAAAGCTGCATGCGATCCGGCTGATTCAAGCGATAAAGCGGTTCGCCTCCGGGGAGCACCAGCGTCACCATCAGGGCCGTACCCAGCGAGGAGACCAGCGCAATCCCCAGCCTGAGCAGCACAAAACTTGCGTAGGATTCGTGCGTATCGTAACCTGCGCGCGTGGATTCCCACTGGTTCAGCTCCATCAAGAAAAAGAGCGCCGCAACGATCACTCCCAGTTTGATGGCCCCGCCCCAGCTTGTTTGTCCGTGCTTCGTGAGTGTGATGCCCACCCACAGCGCGCTGCCCAGAAACAAAATGTACGGGATGACGGCGATTTGGTTGTATAGAATATTCGAAGAGCGCAGTTGCTGGTAGCTGCGTTCCCATGCTTCCGGAACCTTCAGGAACTCTTCGCTGCCGCCGATCTGATTGGCATGAAGCGTGACGTGCAATCTGTAAGGAGCGTCCTTTGCCCGGAAACCGTGTTTTTCCCAGGTGAACGACCAATCGACCCGGTTCGGCAGATTCTTCCGATTCGCCTCCTCCGGTAAAACGTCCCACGCATGCAAATCGACGCCTAGTTTCCCGCTGAGATAATCCTGCGCGAGGGTCTGCGCCTGGAGGCGGTTTGGCGTCTCTCCCCGTCGCGCTTCTTCCACCTTGTGGTCATAACCCACAATCTGGCCTGCGGGGCTGACGCGGACAAGGAATTCCTCTTCCTGCTGCGGCTTGAAGAAACGCACGTCCCAGAACCAGATATTCAGCTCGGAGGACATGAGCTTGTTCGCCTGCTCCAGCCCGAGCTCGCGCTCCAGGTAGACCTTGGCGTTGTCGTCCACGTCGAAAACAATTGTCGATTGGTAGCCGCTGACGTTCTCACCGAGGTTGGTGACGAAATTCCGTGCTCTTGCGAGGGCTTCTTCGCGGGACACTTGAAAATTGACGGACGCTTCCGGGAACGCCCGGAAAAAATACTTGTAGGCGAACAGTGCGCCGAGAATTCCCGCCAGCACCCAGAGCAGCAACGCCCGCTTGTCGGAACCTGTCAGACGGTCTCCCGCCACATGAACCTCCCCGCTTGAGATAAGGAACACTCACTCTATCGGTAGGGATGCCGGGGGCGCAAGTTTCGCCCTTCCTATATGTTCTCGGCGGGAATGATATAAAGAGGATGCGTCCAATGCACTCCGTACGCGCTCGCCAATGACAATGAACCTCGGCACCGAAGTCCGCATGATCAAAGGCGTCGGCCCCCAGCGCGCCGAACTCCTCGCGCAGCGCGGCATCTACACGCTCGAGGATCTCCTAGGCTACCTCCCCTTTCGCTACGAAGACCGCATCCATTTCTCCAAAGTAAAAGACATCCAGCCCAATGGCACCTATACCATTCGCGCGCGCGTAATGAGCGGCCAGGCCATCCGCAGCATGCGCGGCGGCCGCGACGCCATCTATCATCTGCTCGTTCAGGATGAATCCGGCGGCTTGCTGCCCTGCAAATTTTTTCACGGTGGCTATCTCGAAGGCCGTTTGAAGCCCGGCCAGCAACTCATCCTTCATGGCAAAGCGGAGATCGACAAGCTGCGCCCCGCGCGCCTGGAAATGATCAATCCGCAAATCGAAGTCCTCAGCAGCGAAGAAATGGACTCCACCGAAGTCGGCCGCATCGTCCCCATCTACGAAGCCATCGGCACCTTCGGTTCCCGGCAGATTCGCCGCGCCATGTACGCCGCCGTCCAGCTCATCGATCAGCAAATGACCGACGTACTCCCGGAAGCGTTGCGCGTCCGCCTCGGCTATCCCACGCGAGGCGAAGCCCTCATCCACACCCACTTTCCCGAACCCGGAGAATCCCTCGACGCCTTAAATACTTTCCGCTCACCCGCGCAGCAGCGCCTCATCTTCGAGGAATTTTTCCTCTATCAGCTCAGCCTCGCGCTCGACCGCAAGGCCACTCGCAAGGAAAACGCCATCGCCTTCCGCCTGCGCGAAGACGCCGTCCGCGAAGCCCTCAAGCGCATCCTTCCGTTCAAGCCCACCGCTGCGCAAAAGCGCGTTCTCGCCGAAATCGCCGCCGACCTCGAAAAGCCTTCCCCGATGAACCGCCTCCTTCAGGGCGATGTCGGCAGCGGCAAAACCATCATCGCGCTGCAAGCCGCCGTAATCGCTATCGAAAACGGCACGCAAGCCGCTCTCATGGCGCCCACCGAAATTCTCGCCGTGCAGCATTTTCTTTCCGCCCGCCGCATCCTCGCCAAAGCAGGCTATCGCGTCGAACTGCTCATCAGCGGCCTGAAATCAGCTGAAAAATCCGCCGTCCTCGAACGCATTCGAACCGGCGAAGCGCAGCTCGTCGTCGGCACGCATGCGCTGATCGAAGATAACGTCGAGTTCGCGCGGCTCGGCTTCGTGGCCATTGATGAACAGCACCGCTTCGGCGTCCTCCAGCGCAAGCGCCTGATGGACAAAGCCGCTGCGCACGGCCACGCGCCGCACGTCCTGGTGCTGACGGCGACGCCGATTCCGCGCACGCTCTCGTTGACCCTCTATGGCGACCTCGACGTTTCCGTTCTCGACGAGCTTCCGCCCGGCCGCACGCCTATCGTCACGCGCATGACCACGGAGCAGCATCTCCCCGGCGTCTGGGAATTTCTCCGCCGCGAAGTCGCCGCGGGCCATCAGGGATACATCGTCTATCCCGTCATCGAAGAATCGAAGCTCGAGTTGAAAGCCGCCATGGAAGAATACGAGCGCCTCTCCCGCGAAGTTTTTCCCAAGCTAAAGCTCGGCCTCTTGCACGGCCGCCTCTCCAGCGACGAAAAAGAAGGAGTCATGCAGCGCTTCCGCAAGAACGAAGCCCAGATCCTCGTCGCCACCACCGTCGTCGAAGTCGGCGTCGACGTCCCCAACGCCACCGTCATGGTCATCGAGCACGCCGAGCGCTTCGGCCTCGCCCAGCTCCACCAGCTTCGCGGACGCATCGGCCGAGGCGCCCAAAAATCCCATTGCATCCTCGTCGCTCCTGCGCGCATGACCGTTGGCCGCTCGGTGGCCGCCGAATACGTCGCCCGCTCAGCGGGCGCAAAGGACGATGTCGCCCGCGCCCGCCTCGAAACCATGGTGCGCACCTCCAACGGTTTCGAAATCGCCGAAACCGATCTCCTCCTCCGCGGCCCCGGCGAATTTTTCGGCACCCGCCAGTCCGGCGACCTCGGCTTCCACATCGCCAACCCGTTGCGCGATAAAGAACTCCTCGAACTCGCCCGCCGCGAAGCCTTCGCCCTGGCCGCCGATTCCGCCCAGCAGGACACCATGCAGCGCCTCCTCCGCCAGCTCCCCCCCGAATGGCAGCGCCGCTACCACCTAGCCCGCATCGGTTGACGACGAGTTGGCGCGGTCCACCTCGTTCGGTAATCAAACACTGAGTCCAGATGGCTAGTGATACATTCTGTTGTTACACGTTCTTCTTGATTGCACCTGCAAACTCTATAGTCGACGGAAATGGGCGCCTCGCATGAGGAGACTGAGACATGGGAAGGCTTAATGCACTACCGGAAAATCGCAGACGTGGCAGCTTCCCTCGTTGCTTGCTCTTCCTGGAAGGAGATCGAACAACCGTCGCCCGCAGGTTGACCAAACTTGTTGGGTTGTCTGACGTTCATGTCGAGGCAAAGGACTTCTGGATGCCATCACCGGTCCTCAACGCCAGTGGCGAATGGGACATCAATTCCATCGAAGAAGCAAAACTTGGGGATTCGATCGGAGAGTCTAGACGTTTCCTTTCTCCTGACCGTCGCGAGGAAGTTACAAGGTGGTGGCTGGCCCTCCGAGAAAGAGCGAATACTCCGAATTGGGACATCGCGAGCGCCTGCACAATCGGTGAGAAAGCCGGTCTCTTACTTGTCGAGGCTAAAGCCCATTACGCGGAACTGAAAAAAGATGGTAAACCCCTCGGTAAGGATCCGTCCGCCGGGTCAATTGCGAATCACGAGCAGATTGGCCGCGCAATAGGTACTGCGTCGGCAGGGTTAATGGAAGGGATGGGGGGCTGGAAACTTTCACGTGATTCGCATTATCAACTAGCGAACCGCTTTGCTTGGGCATGGAAGCTAGCATCAATGGGTGTTCCGGTCGTGCTGGAGTACTTGGGATTCTTGTGTGCGAACGAAGTTAGCGATCTCGGAGAACCATTTGTTGATTGTGCCGACTGGTCACGCGTTGTCTTGGAATATTCTCGGAATATTGTGCCCGAGCGAGCCTGGGGGCGGGACATCAAAGCAGGCTCTAGCACAATTAAGCCGCTTATCCGCGTTTGGGAACAGATGATTCCGGCTCAAACGTAGTCTCGCACGGTTCTTTGTTCCTTGACTAAAAACCAAAAACTGACAACTAATAACTGCACTCATGCGCGTCATCGCCGGAACCTACCGCAGCCGCATCCTGAAAAGCCTCAAAGGCCTCGCCCTCCGCCCCACAAGCGACCGCCTGCGCGAAACTCTCTTCAACGTGCTGGCCCCCAGCATAGCCGGCTCCCGCTTCGTCGATCTCTTCGCCGGAACTGGCGCCATCGGCATTGAAGCCCTCAGCCGTGGCGCCGCGGAAGTTGTCTTCATCGAGAATCATGCCCCCGCTGCCACGCTGATTCGCCGCAATCTCGAATCGTTGGGCATCAACACCGGCGCGACCGTGCTCGCCGTAGACGCTCTTCGCGGCCTCGCCTTGCTGGCTGCCAGAAAGCAGCAGTCCACTCCCGGCTACGACTGCGTTTTCCTCGATCCGCCCTACGCTTCTGCCAAAGACTACTCCCGCGTGCTAGAATTCCTGGGTTCCGCGGATCTTCTAGCGCCTGGCGGCATCGTAATCGCCGAGCATCGCCGCAAATTCGATTTGCCCGAAGAGCCCGGCGCGCTGCGAGGATTTCGCGTTCTAAGACAGGGCGATGCTGCCCTAAGTTTTTACCGGCGCCTGCCTTTGTAGGGGCCGCGCTCTAGCCCGGCTTTAGTAGGACAGGCTTCAGCCTGTCTCCTCACGGGCGGCGAAAACAACTCGGCCGAGTAAACCCCCGCCAGTCGAGTTTCATCTATCATGAGGTGCCGGCGTATCCTTGCTCTGGCCCTCTGTGTAGAGGCCGGGCTAGAGCCCGGCCTGTAGTGGCGGGTCTTCAGACCCGTTCGTTTGACTTAAGCTTTTTTTTGTGGTGTCCGATTCACCTGGCCACCCTAGTTGCACGCAGCTTGCGATCGACGAAAGGCAAATGTCTCTGAACCACGTCAACGCCGCATTCAATCTATTGGGACAGGCCACAGCGTCTGCCGTTCCCGTCCGCCTCGAAACAGGCCAAGGCCCCAAGCTCGACGTCGCTTGGGGCTCCTTCCACCAGGGAATCGGCAGCAGCATCGTAGCCGTCCTGACCTGGACCCGTGTCCCCAAGAACTTTCTGGATGGCAGCTTCTTCAAGGAATGTTGGGTCGAGCGCAAAGTTCCCCGCCGCGCCCTGGTCGCTGCTGCCCTGTGGCATGTCGTTTTTATAGTGATGCCGTCCCCGCGCCTCCCCTCCGCCGCAACCCACTTCTCCGCCTTCGACAACACCGAACTCACCTGGTCCGGCCCCATCACCGATTTTCCTTTGGTTGAAATGAAAGCTCCTAAGGCCAAACCAAGCCCGCGCGGCGAACCCGACAAGCCCCGGGCTCCCGAAGGCGCCGACGCCTTCCATCCGCGCCAGCGCATCTTCACCGATCCCGTCCACCCCACGCATCCGCGCCAAACGTTAACCAATTCCGCCGCTCCTCTCGAGCCGCCGAAAATTCTTCCCGCCCTCCCCAATATCGTGCAATTTCAGCAACTTCCCGGCCCCGCGCGTCCGCGCCTCCAAATCAGCCAGGAAACCCTCTCCAAGCTGCGCCCTCGTGAGCTTCGCAAAGTAAGAATGACCACTGCGCCCGCTCCCGACCTTCCCACGCTGGACCAAAGACTGACGGATATCGCCCCGTCCATGTTGCCCAATATGCCAGCGCGTCCCAAATTGGAACTGAACACGGGAACCGCTCCCCGCCTCGCGCCCCGCGCGCAAGCCGGTGAAGTAGAACCTGCACCGGAAGTTGGCTCTGCCCAATCCGGCGTCGCTAACGGAACTGCCGCAACCTTTATTGCGCTCTCTGCGACACCCGGTCCTCCCGCGCCCGTCGTTCCGCCACAAGGCAATCTGGCTGCGCGGGTCTCGATATCACCCGAAGGCAAGCAACCCGGCGTCCCCGGCGGTTCGCCGAATGGAACACCCGGCGCCAACGGCGGAGCTGGTGGTGGTCCAACAAGCAGCGGAGGAGCGGCAGGCGGAACCGCGGCAGGAAAAAACGGCATGGACATAAGTATCAGTGGAGGCCATCCGCCTGCCAGCAGTACCATCTCCGGCCTCGGCTCACCAAAAATGAGTGCGCCTCCCGCCAGCGCGCTGATCACCAGACCCGAGCCGCATGCCAAGCCCGATGACGCCCCCGAGAGAACCGGGCCCCCGAATTTCACGGCTCTTCCGCCCGGAGCTCAGCCCGAACAGATTTTCGCCTCCAAGAAAATCTATAAGATGCTCGTCAACATGCCCAACCTCAACAGCGCCACAGGAAGCTGGATTCTCAATTTCTCCGAACTGCGCACCGATTCCTCCGGCCCCCACGAGGAATCCTCGGAAGTCTCTGCTCCCGGCCCACTTAGAAAGATCGATCCGAAATATCCCCCCACCTTAATAAACGAGCACGTCGAGGGCGAAGTAGTCCTCTACGCCGTGATTCGCCGCGACGGCTCGGTCGACAGCATCCAGCTCGTCCGCGGCGTCGACGACCAGCTCGACGCCAACGCCATGCAAGCCCTGAGCCAGTGGAAGTTCCGCCCCGCCACCAAACAAGGCGCCCCCATCGAGCTAGAAGCCATAGTCCATATTCCCTTCCACGCACCATCCGACCGCTAACCCCCTAATCTTCCCCACTAGCCCTCTCCTTTCACTCTCCTTTCCTATTGACTTTCCGCAGGCCCGTGCTATAATTAATCCTATAGATAACTCCATTTGGAGTGCGGGAGTTTGCTCCCGCTTCTCCTTCTTAGTCCAATCCCCACTTAATTCTGTAGCACTAAGTTTTTTGGAATCATCACTCGTATACAAGGCAAGCAATCGCTCGTAACTAGCTTTAGAATCAACGCTTCCAGGAGGCTTCGCAAGTGTTGATTCTAAAGGACTTGTGGTATTGCTAAGCTCTTTAGATGCAACATTTACAAAAAACAGGGGGGCCAGTTATTGTTAACTAGAAATTCCTCAGGGCGGGCAGGAAGGTGTCGCTGCTACGAACGGCCTTCGGCAAGCTTGACGAGCGCGAAGAGCGCATGATTCACGGGCGTCGGCACGCCTACTTCCGCCCCGCGGCGGGAAATGTAGCCATTTAAGGAATCGATCTCAGTGCGCTTACCGCGATTCAAGTCTTGTCCCGTCGAAGAAAGCGCTTCCGCCATCTGCGTGGCAATCTTTAGGGCCCCCGCCAGAGCCGCCTTCGGATCTTCCAAGCCGGGCGGATGAATTCTCGCGGCTCGCGCAACTGCCAGTACTTCATGCACTGCCGTCTCTACAACTTTCCACGCGTCTGCGCTGGAAGCGATTTGGCCATACTTCGCGCGGCCCAGCGCGGAGACGGCGTTCAGCGCGCAGTTCCAGATGAGCTTGGTCCAAAGTTCGCCTTCGATATTTTCCGAAATACGGCAAGGGACGCCAGCGCGCGAAAACAATTCCGCAATCCGCTTCGTCTTCTCGTTTTCCGGCCCAACAACCAAATCGCCGCGGCCCACATGTTTCACTCGCCCCGGTTCCGGCACCGAAGCCGCCACGTACACGACCATTGGAAGCGCCTCAATCCCTGCCGCGGCGCGAATCTGCTCCACGTTGTCCACGCCGTTCTGCATGCTGAGAACTAACGCGCTGGGAGCGAGCAGCGGAGCCAGCGCGCGCGCCGTCGTCGCGTTGTCCGTGGTCTTCACACAAAACAATACAACTTCCACGCCGCGCACCGCGCTCAGTTCTGTCGACGCTTCAACTCGTAGGCTTTCCTGAAATTGCAACGTATCCAGAAAAAGTCCGTTCTTCTTCACCGCTTCCACAAATGCCGGACGCCCAATCATCACGACTGGCGCGCCCGCCCGCGCCAGCAATCCGCCGAAATATCCGCCTACTGCTCCAGCGCCAACGACCGCAGTTTTTGGCCAGGTCTCCGGTTGGCTCACGGAGTAACCACGCTGATGAGCCGGTCAATGTCCCGTTCGGTGTTATACAAATGCGGTGAAACGCGAATGTTGCCTTCGCGCAAACTCACGACAACATTTTCCTTCCGCAGACGCTGATAAACTTCCGCCGTCTTCTCCTTTCCTCTCGCGGCAAAGCATCCATAAGGGCCCCGCCGCGCCGCATCCAGCGGACTCGCCGGCACAAAGCGGTCCTTTGGCAAACGCTCGAACATCAGTTCGATCAATTTCCGATTGTGGGCCTGGACCAACTCCGGCCCCATGCGCACCACAAAATCCACGGAAACATCCATCGCCGCCAGGTTGAAATTGAAATAGCTGGCCCATTCCGGCGAATCCCACCGCTTCGCGCTTGCCGACGGTTTCGGGTCTTCAAAGTTCAACGCCGCGAAGTTGTCCGAGCCCATCACCGCCATCCAATAAAACGGCCCCGGCCGCACCATCGCAAGAAGCTCGCTCTTCACCCAAAAGAATCCAGTGCCAAACGGGCTCAGCAGCCACTTGTATCCCGCCGACACAATAAAGTCGGCGTCCAGTTGATTCACATCCATGGGGATTGCGCCGCAGCCCTGGCTGGCGTCCAGCAAAAGCAGTGCGCCCTGTTTGTGGCACGCTTCGGCGACGCGCGCCGCATCGAGCAGCGATCCGTCGTCGTAGCGCACCATGCTCACGGAAACAAGTCGCGTACGCGGAGTGAGCGCGGCGATCAGATCATCCGCGGCGATAAACCGTCCACGCGGCGAAACAATTTTCAACTTCAAGCCTTCGCGTTCTTCCATCGGTTTCCACGTCGTGTATTGCAGCGGAAACTCACCTTTCGCGGTGATCACTTCGTCGCCAGGATTCCAGGTAAGAGCGTACGCGACGGCTGCCACTCCCGCGCTCGCCCCGCTGGTCAGCGCAATTTCTTCGGGCTTTCCGCCGATCAGTTTTGCGATTGATGCACGGATGCGGTTGGGCACTTCAAAAAAAGTGGAGTCCGGTTTCTGGTGCGGATATTTTTTCGCTTCGAGCGCCGCCTGCACGGCTCGAATGGAAACCTTCGGCATCGGCGACTGGCCCGCCAGATTCAAATACGTCGTGTCTTCGATTTCGAACCACTCCTGCCGCCAGTCGGTTTGCGTGGAAGTTACTGTAGTGGCCACGGGACGCTCCTTTCCAAAATCACGAGATTTTAGAGTCGCGCAGGCAACTGCGGGTACAACGTCCAAATTGGGCAGCCAAGAAAATCCAGACGCAGTCTAGAAATGGCCGCGCAATTCGCGGAAAGCAGGCAGGATCACCAGCTTTCCGGAGCCGGCCACTACCGGTTCGTGTTCCAGAGTCCAGGTGTGCTGGTGCGGAATGTAGACGGCGTTGAGCCCAATCTTCATCGCCGGATTGATGTCGCTGCGCGGGCTGTTGCCAATCATCCAGCCGTGGGTCTTCACGATTTTGTGCTTGTGAACGAGTCCGCCGTAGGTTTCGGGATCTTTTTCCGTAACGATTTCGATGAATTCGAAGAATCCCTGCAGCCCGGACCGCTCGACTTTCGCGGCTTGTTCCGCAGGCTCGCCCTTCGTAAATAAAATCAGGCGGTGCCGCTCCGTAAGATACGCGAGAGTTTCCGGCACGCCGTCTAGAATTTTGGGCGGCGTTCTTTCCAGATCGATGACACGGCTGTGTATTAGCGCCAGCGTCTCTCGTTTCGCCATTTGGTCCGCAAGCTTGATATATGTCTCTTCGAGCGAGCGGCCAAAGCTGCGCACGCCATAGCCGTATTGCCGGATGTTCTTGCGTTCCGTCTCATTCAGGATATGGCGAATGTAGGCGCGGGTGTAGCCGTAGGGTTCAACGATGGTGATGAAATCCTCGATCAGCTTCTCGAAGAAAACGTTGTTTTCCCAGAGCGTGTCGTCCGCATCGATCAGCAGTGTATTTCGTCGCATTGAACCTGGCGATCGGCGGCGCTCATGCCGCGAACCGCTTCCCCCAGTTTCTTTTCCAGCGTTCTCAGTCTACCAGTCGCATGGCATCTTCGGCGACGGCCGCAGCGGCTCCCGGTCGGCCCGAGGCGCAGCGCGTAATCAATTGATTAGATTTTCTTCAAGCGGCAGGGTCATCAGGCTGACTTGCGCTGCCCTACGGCGATCTTTTCCAGGATTCCACGGCCGACTTTTTGCAGTTCGCCGAAACGGGTCAGATAATCCTGAAATTCATGATTGAGCAACTGCGCGTCCTGCGGACCCAGCTTCGTCCGCAAAATCATGTCGCGCAGTTTTACAGGATGCGGAAGCAGCGCGTCTTCCTGCAATTCCTCGAGCGCGATCTTGGCGTCGTAATGATACATGGCTTCCCCCAGCGGAAGAGTCCTCCACGCCATTGTACTCAGTTGTGGCCGGGAACAGGAGTTATCAGAAAAGCGGGGAAAGAAATCCTACGCGGCCGTCGCCGCAGCAGGCATGAATTCATAGCGAGCGATTTTCGCGGCAATGCCCACTCTGCCGTTCTCGGTGGGCTCGATACGCACAATCTCTCCCAGGCAGCGGATGTTTACATCGCCCGACTGCGTGACTTGCTGCGGAAGAGTAATGACGAATTCAATTTCGTTGCCAATCTCGAAATTGGCAGCGGTGAGGAAATATAGCCCGCGGTAACTCACATCGCGCGTCTGGGCATCCAGTTCGTGTCCTTTGTCTTCCCGCGGCAGAACGCGCATGGGAAGACTCATCGTGAATCGCCGAGCTTCGCGGCGTTCCGCTCCATCAGCCATCAATACCCCCTGGGGCTGTTGAACTGAACTGCGCGCAAAATTAACACCGGCCTGAGTAAACTGCAACGCGAAAATCAAGGATTTTTGTCCTAGTACGAGGGTCTTGCTCGTTTCGGTACGCGCCAATATACTTCGAGGTACCCGAGCCCCGCGGGCAGTACTGTTACTTCTATGGACAGCCGCCAGCGCCGCCGCGTGCAAATGCGCCTTCCGGTTCGACTGCGATGGACCACGCCCTTCGGCCAGAAAATCGAATTAGTCGATACCATCGACGTCTCGCGCAGCGGCCTGCGAGTTTCTACGAAGGAGCCCCACGCTCCGGGCATAACGGCGTGGGCCACCTTTCCCTATGACGCGTCGCTCTCCGATGGCCAACCGGAAATTCTGGCGCGCGTCGTCCGGTGCGAAGAAGTGCTCGAGGTAATTCGTGCCACCAACGCTCGCGAAAGAGTTCAAACACCGGGTGCGTCCGAACAGGAACGCTCCGCGAAATTGGATCAACTCGCCCGTACTCTGGGAATCGCCAATGCCCCCGCAACGTTCGCAGTCGCATTTCGATTCGAAGAACAACCGCACTCTTCTTCCAACGGAAACTCGCGCCGACCTGAGCCCGAGCGGCGCGGCAGTATGCGAAAGATGCTGGCGATTCCCGTCCGCGCGCGTCCGGAGCAGATTCCTTGGTTTGAAGAGGCCATGACCATCGACGTTTCAGCGAAGGGCATGCGCTTTCGCAGTCAACGCGAGTACGCGCTCGGGGAACACTTGAAAATCGCGTTTGAGGATCCGGCTTCCGCACCCTGGCACGGCGCCAGCGAATTCGCGTCGGAAGTTGTGCGCGTCGCTTCCGTGCAGGGCGGCGCCACGCTCGAAGTCAGTGTCCACCGCGTGGAATAAACCAAACTGACGCAAGATGACGCAAGTCTTTGTTGAGGGAACTCTAATGAAACGTCGACTTCGATTCGTATCCCTGATTGTTTTGGCATGTGCTCTCGCCAGCGGGTGCTCGGCACAACGGAAACGAGAAGCAACACTCAAAGAGGACTTGCGCATGATGCGGCAGGCCATCGACACATACACGCTCAATAAGGAGCAAGCACCACAATCCCTGCAAGACTTAGTGAACGGGCATTATCTGAAGGAGATTCCTACAGATCCACTTACGGGGAAGAAAGACTGGGTGCCACAATTCGACGACGTGGTTCTGAGCCCGGAGCAATCAAGCACCGGGATGGTTGACATTCATTCTACATCCGGTGATGTCGGGAGCAACGGTGTGGCGTACAGCAAGTGGTGACTCCTACTCCGGGAAACTGGCGTGCTTTCGCACATTTGCGAGCGGGGGCTTTTCACCAGCCCTGGTTGAGCCAATGCCGAGGCCGGCTACGTTCGGTCTTTTCCCAGCGATGCGCTAGACTTGCAAATTCGTACCTGGCGCATCGATGACAGCGACCCACGAATCCCGCAATTTTTTCTTGGAAGGACCTGCCGGAAGGCTCGAAGCGATTCTCTGGACGCCATCTTCCTTCGCGCATCCACCGCTGGCCGCTGTCGTTTGCCATCCGCATCCACTGTTTGGCGGCACAATGCACAACAAAGTGGTTTACCAGACGGCGAAATCGCTGGACGCCATCGGTATTCCTGTTTTGCGATTCAATTTTCGTGGCGCGGGAGTCAGCGCCGGTGTACACAATCGCGGCCAGGGCGAGAAAGATGACGTTCGCGCCGCGCTGGATTTTCTTGCATCGCAATTTCCCGGCGTGCCGCTTTTGCTCGCGGGGTTCAGTTTTGGCGCCTGGGTTGGCATGCGGGTGGGCTGCGAAGATCCGCGCGTCTCTCACCTGATTGGCTTGGGTATTCCCGTCAACAGCACGGACTTTTCATTCCTGCACCATTGCAACAAACCCAAGTTGTTCGTGCACGGAAGCAACGATGAACACGGGGCCATTGAAAAAGTCAAAGCGCTCATTCCCACCCTCCCCGGCGAGAATCGCCTCGTGGTCGTCGAAGGCGTCGATCATTTTTTTGCCGGCAAACTCGACCAATTGGGCGGGGCCATCAACGCCTGGTTGACGGGCGACGTTCTCCGTCTCCGTCATTAAATCGCGCAAGTTTCGTTTCTTTCTCGGTGGACTCTGCGTTCTTTGTGGTCTCCGTGTTAACTCTTTCTTTTCATGCGCCTTCGCCGCGCGAAAAAAGTTTGCTGAACTCGTCGGCTGTGGCCGGAGCCACGCGCACCAACCGCGCGTTGGCTTTCACGTGCTCCACCCGCGACATCCCAACTAGGGCAGTCGTAATTCCCGGCGAAGACCTCACGAATTGCAGCGCGCGTTCCGCGTCGTTCCCCAACCCAAGCGCCTCTGCCACAAACCCAGGCAGATTCTTCGCCACTTGGCCTTGCAGCAGCGAAGCGCTGGCAATCAGCGTAATGTCCAGCTCACTCGCCGCCTCCATCACGGTTCGATGATGCCCACGCAGCGATTGATTTCCAAGCGTCAGCGCTTCGGTCATTCCCAGGTTGAACGGCACCTGCACGAAACGGAAATGATGCCTGCCCCCTGCAATCTCCTGGGCGATCTGGGAAATTTCCCCGAGCTGCAGGGCATCCCGCGCGCTCGCAGCTTGCCGGAAGCCGTTCCATGTGGCCATTCCGTAGTATTGGATTTCGCCTGCTTCCACCGCCGATTCCAGAAACGTGAACGCCTCGCGGACACGGTTCAGAAACTCTTCCTTCGAAACTTCCGTGAGCTGCGTCTCGGGATTATGGAGATAGTAGACGTCCACACACTCAACACCCAGATTTTTCAGACTGCGGCCGATCTGGTTTTTAAGAAATTTCGGCGTCATGCAATGGCTGCCCGCCGCGATATCTTTTGCGCTGAAAACTCCGGGCTGAATGTATTCACGGAAAAAATATTCGTTGGGGTCGGCGGGCATCGAACCGTCCGGCGTCAGGTAGCCGCCCTTTGTGCATACCACGATTTCGTCTCGTTCAAAACCCTTCGCGGCAAGCTGCCGGATGGCCGCGGCGATACTTCGTTCGCTGCGCTGAAACCGGTAGTTGATGGCGGCGTCGATTACATTGATGCCGCTCTCGACCGCCGCGACGGCCGCGGTTGTGTAGCCTTCATCCGTTTTTGCATCCGGTTGACCGAGGTACGTGCCGATCCCGAGCGAAGAGAGCAAGAGTCTCTGCGTTTCACGAAAATGGCCAGCGGCGGCACGGCCAGCGAATTTTTGCGCGTAGCGCGTCGTCCCTTCTTTGGTGGCGGATTTGGTCATGACGCTCCTTCGGGCGGTTGCGCCGGCCCGGGTGCTGGATTCGTTTCCGCTTCGGTCGTCTTTGGCGCGAGCAGCCGCGAGCACGCTCGAAGAATCCTACGATAGGGCCAGTCCTTTTCGCGGAAGAAAATTTCGCCTTCTCGCGGATTACTGTAATACCAGCGGGCGACCAGCCAGAGATGCTCGCCCAGATCCCCATCGGGTGGTGCGGAGTTTGCTTCGAATTGTTCGCGAAAGATATGCTCCGCGGAACGCGGCTGGCTGGCAATCTCCGCGAAGCGCAGGAAAAACGGCTCTGTCAGTCTTCCGCCATGCACGCGGCAAACGCCAATCGTTTGCTCTTCCGCGGCACGCTGCAAAATCACGGCGTCGAGGTCCTGAATGCGGCGCGTGAGTTCCGGCCGGCCGCGCAAGACTTCATCGAGCTTTTCGATTTTTTTATGTAGAGCGGCGGCGCGTTCGAAGTCCAATTGCTCGCTGGCTTTCTCGCGTTCCTCCTCGATGGCGGAACGCATCGAGTCCCCGCTTGTTTCCAGGAACTGTACGAGCCGCTGCACTTCGACGTCGTATTCTTCTTTGGTGCAGCCCGCAAAGCAGGGCGCGAGGCACATTTTCATTTCGGAGTAGAGGCAGCCGGGAAAAGTGGGATCGCGGCGGATTTTGATCTGGCAGCGGCGCACTTTGAATAAATCGAGAATCCGCTCGGCAAATGCTTGCGCGGAGCGACGTGATGCGAACGGACCGTAATACGCGCCGCCGGTGGGCACACCGCTTTCATCGACGGGAATGCGGCGTGTCACGTAACAGCGCGGATATGCATTCCGCAAATTCACTTTGAGGACTGCTGCGGGGCGCAAACGCATCAGGTCGCGATAGCGCTTGGGAAAGAGCTGCTTGGCGAGCTGGTAGTAGGTAAGTGTCTGTTCGAACGGCGAACCGATCAACCGGTAACGGATGCCGCGCGCGAAATCGCTCAGATTCAGGCGCTTGCTCGCGGGATCGACCGGGCCTAAAAGCCGTTGCAGCCTGCGCTGCAGATTCTGGGTGCGAATCAGGAACGACTCGGCTTTTTCTTCACGCGCTTCGATCAGGCAAACCGCTGGCTGCGGTGGCAGGGCAGGGAAGAAGTCCCTTTCTGCGCGCGTGGCGTCAAATTCAAGTCCGCAGTCGAGTTCCAGCACGTCGTCAGAATACTACGGGTGGCTAAGACTTCAGAACCCAGGAAGAGATGATCAGGCGCTGGATTTCGCTGGTGCCTTCGTAAATTTCCGTGATGCGGGCGTCGCGATAGTTACGTTCGACGGGATACTCGCGGCTGTAGCCGTTGCCGCCATGGATTTGAATGGCTTTGTGCGTTACGCGTGTGGACATTTCGCTGGCAAAGAGTTTTGCGATGGCGGCGTCCATGCTGAAACGAGCGCCGGTATCCTGCTTCCACGCGGCCTTTCGAATGAGGAGGCGCGCAGCATCAATTTCCGTGGACATGTCCGCGAGCATGAACTGGATGGCTTGGAATTGCGAAATAGGGTGGCCGAAGGCCATGCGCTCCTGGGAATACTTCAAGGCCGCTTCGAATGCGCCTCGGGCGATGCCGGTGGCCTGCGCGGCGATGCCGATGCGCCCGCCGTCGAGCGTTGAGAGCGCGACTCTGTAGCCTTCGCCTTCGTTGCCGATGCGATTCGCAACGGGCACCACGCAATCGTTGAAAACCAGTTCACTGCATGCGGTCGCGTTGATGCCCAGTTTTTTTTCTTCCTTGCCGACTTTGAATCCCGGTGTGCCTCTTTCCACGACCAGCGCCGTGATTCCTTTCTCGCCCTTCGCCGGGTCCGTGTTCACGTAGACGATGGCAGCGTCCGCGGCGCCGCCATTGGTGATCCAAGCCTTCGTGCCGTTGAGAACGTAGGCATCGCCCTTTTTGATGGCTTTCGTTTGCAAAGCGGCGGCGTTCGAACCGGCTTGTGGTTCGGTCAGCGCGTAGCAGCCGATTTTTTCTCCACGCGCGTACGGCAACAGGAATTTCTTCTTTTGGTCGGCTGTTCCGTAGTGGTGAATGGGATCGCAGTATAGGGAGTTTTGCACGGAGAGGATCACCCCAGTCGAGGCGCAGCAACGCGAGATTTCTTCGATCACGATGGTGTAGGCAATGTGGTCGAAGCCGGCGCCGCCTTCGGACTCCGGGAAAGGAACTCCAGTAAGTCCGAGCTCCGCAGCTTTCTTAAAAAGCTCGCGGGGAAAACGGCCCGTCTCATCGAGTTCTTTTGCAAGCGGCCGCACTTCGGATTCCGCGAACTCGCGCACGCTCTTTTGCAGCAGCTTCTGTTCTTCGGTAAGTTCGAGGTCCACTGTAGCTCACTCCCGTTCGGCCAAACTCTTGTTGAAAATTGGACGCGAGCGGTCCGCCTCGGAAGGCGGACCCTACAAAACCTTTCTCGAGTCACGCAAGCGCTTTGGAGAGGCGTTCGTAGGTGGTTTCCAAATCTTCCGGGTGGACGCGGGTCTCGGCTGTGACCGTCATGAAATTTGAATCGCCAATCCAGCGCGGCAAGGCGTGCAGATGCAAGTGCCCAACGACGCCGGCACCCGCAGCGCGGCCCAAATTCATTCCGAGATTCATTCCATCGGGTTTGTAATTCGCGCGCAAGGCGGTCTCCACGCGCTGCGCCAACTGCATCATTTCGTCCAGCGCTCCCGGTTCGCACAAATTTAGTTCCGCAACGTGCGCGTACGGCACGATCATTACGTGGCCGGAGGTGTAGGGGAAGCGATTCAGAATGACGAATGCTTTCTTGCCGCGATGGACGATGAGCGTTTCCGCGTCATTATTGCGCGCCACGGCATCGCAAAAAATACATTCCGTCTGGTTTCCGCTTGCCGCCTCCTTCATGTACTGGTAACGCCAAGGAGTCCAGATATAGTCCATCGCATCGCTTCCTTTTGCCAAAAAGTTGCGCGCACAGCATAACGCAGAATTGGCAGACGAGTTACAAGTCCGCTTCTTATACGGTGGGAGCGCGCTTGGAATCCCGCTTTATGCTTTCTGATGTGAATGGAAATTATTCGAACAGGAATTCTTCAAGCAACGGGGTGCGGTTCTACTCGGCGCCAGCGGGGGCCGCCTGAGCTTCGGCGCTATTCACAAAGTCCTTCAACTCTTTGCTGGGCTTGAAGAAAGGGATTTTCTTGGCGGGCACTTCCACCTTCTCGCCGGTTTTCGGATTGCGGCCGACTCGCCCGCGGCGCTCCCGAGTGCGAAAGCTGCCGAAGCCGCGGATCTCAATCTTCTCACCCTTCTGCAAGGAGCCAATGATGCTATCGAAAATTGTTTCGACGATGGTCTCCGATTCCTTGCGGGGAAGTTCCGTAATGCGCAGAACCTCTTCGATCAGGTCGGCCTTGGTAAGTGTGGGTTGCTTGGTCATCGTCGCTATGCCTCGTCGCAGCACTCTAGACTAAAACCCCGTCTCAGTTCGTCCACCGTTTCACAGCCGACCGGAGCGCCGGCCGTCCCCAAGGTGCCTGGAGCCACTTGCCGCTTTGGGTCGCCCTAAACAGTGGAACCAAACGGCTTACGGGGGCCGGACCCCCGCCGGAGTGCCCCCTTCCTATCACTAAAATGACCCGCAGGTAAATGAAATTATGAAGGCCGGCCCCTGCGGGCCGGTATTGAATCAGCTAACGGGCCGACAGCTTGGACTTCAGCGCGTCCCCAATCGTCGCCGTCGACGAGGACTTCGACGTCGAGCGATACTGTTCAATCTCTTTGCGTTCGATCTGCTTGACCGCCGCGCGATAGCTCAGGCCGATGCGGCGCGTCTCCGGGCTGATCTTGATGATCTTGAAGTCATATTCCTTGCCCGGCTCGAGCGGACCCGCGCTCTTCAGGGGACCGGTGGTCGGACGGAAGCTCGAAGGGCCATCGTCACGGCGTTTGCGCTCCTCAATTTCCGTGTTATGGCAAAGGGCTTCTATGTTTTCGCCCAATTCGACGAACGCGCCGAACGTGGCGATGCGCGAAACCTTGCCTCTCACGATCTGCCCGACCTTGTGTTGCTTGAACCAGTCGCCCCAGATGTCGTTGACCTGCTTGATGCCCAGAGAAACGCGGCGGTTCTCCGGATCGATCTTCAATACTTTGGCGGTAACGTCTTCGCCTTTTTTGAACACTTCGTGCGGATTCTTGATGCGCTCCGTCCAGCTCACATCGCTGACGTGCACGAGACCGTCGAATCCATCTTCGATTTCGATGAACGCGCCGAACTCCGCAATGTTCCGCACTTTGCCGGTGACGATTGTGCCTACCGGATATTTCTCCGCGGTCAGCAGCCAGGGATCGGGCTGGGCCTGCTTGATGCCCAGGGAAACGCGGCGATCGCTGGGCTTGATGTCCAGGACGACCACGTCCACTTCATCGCCAACCTTGGCGACCTTGGAGGGGTGCTGGATCTTTTTGTTCCAGCTCATTTCGGACACATGCACCAGGCCCTCGATGCCCTGTTCCAGTTCCACGAACACGCCATAGTCCACGACGCCGACGATCTTGCCCTTTACTTTCCCGCCCGCCGGATATTTCTCCGCGGCGCCTACCCAGGGATCGGCCATCAATTGCTTCATGCCGAGCGAAACGCGCTGCTTTTCCTTGTCGAACTTCAGGATGATGACGTCGACTTCCTGCTCCGGCTTGACCACATCAGAAGGATGCTTGACGCGGCCCCAGCTCAGGTCAGTCAGGTGCAATAAGCCGTCGATTCCACCGAGGTCCACGAACGCGCCGTACTCCGTCACGTTCTTCACATGGCCGTGAACAACTTGGCCTTCACTGAGCGTTTCCATTAACGCTGCGCGCTTGCCGTGCAGCTCCTCTTCGAGCAGCGCACGACGGCTGACCACCACGTTGCCGCGGCGGCGGTTCAACTTCGTGATGCGCACCTGGATTTCCGTGCCGGTGAGGTTGTCGAGGTTTTGCGCCGGCCGCAAATCGTACTGCGAGCCCGGCAGGAACGCGCGCACGCCGATATCCACCACGACGCCGCCCTTGATGCGATCCACCACCTTGCCGGTAATGGTTTCCTTGGCTTTGAATGCGGCTTCGATCTTTTCCCAAGTCCTGCGGCGCAGCACTTTCAGATATGACAGGATCGTGAAGCCGTCCTTGTGCTCGCCGGTGCGCTGCACTTCGATGGTGCTGTTCGGCTCAGGGCGCGGAATCTCCGTATCCGTAAATTCCGCTGCGGGAATCAGGCCTTCCGTCTTGCCGCCCAGGTCCACCACTACGCCATGTTCCGTGTAGGCGACAACCTTGACCTCGATCACCTCATGCGAGGCAGCCGCTTCCTGCTTCTCGTCGTACTCCTGCAGGAGCTTGCTCATTTCTTCCGAGCCGGCCGCTTCCTCGTCGGCGGCAGCCGATTCGGCATCCGCCGCGTGCGTCTCCTGGCCTGCTTCGGCGGCCTCGTGAGCGGTCGAAGCATCAGTAGACGCGACAGTCTGCTCCGACGTACCCGTCGCGGGCTGTTCGGTCGCAGTGGGAGGAGCAGCTTGTTCAGCCGCGCTTTCTACTGTTGAATTTGTTTCGGGATGCGGGCTGTTCGGAGAGGGTTCTGCTTCAGGTGCCGCTGCGGCGGCTGCCGCATTGGACTGGCTATCGTGGTCGGAAAACATGGTTGTTGGCCTCCGGAAGTTTACTTCGCCTGGTAGCCGCAAATGCGGCCCCGCGTTCAATCGAATAGATTCCTTGCTGCTTCCCAATCGGGGTTAATGCAAGGAAGTCAACCGCCCTGTGCCTTCCCAAGAAAATGCCGCTCAACGGTCACTTCGCTGGGTCAGCTTGCTTGCGGTCGCTTAGGGACAAAGATGCTGCGGCCCTCGAAAACGCTGCAACGTTGAAAGGATACTCGCCGCGTTGCGTTTGTGTCAATGAACTGGTTAGAGCGTCCTAGGCGCGCCCGGCGTGCGTCTTTTCGCGGCGAAAATCCGGGGCGGAGACTTCCACGGTGCGGCACATCTCATACAATCGCGAGCGCATGCGCGATCCGATGCGCTGCTCCAGCGCATCTTCGCGTGTTGGGGCAATCAATTTGCCGTTCGGCAAACGCGCTACTTCGCCTTCCGTGGCGGGATTATCGAGGTAGTTCGTCGTGATAATAGTGGTGCGGTTTTCGTTATAACGTGCGTTTAGCACAATCCCGACGATGTCGCGCACCCAGTCCGAAGGCTTG
>Ga0137397_10000681_pt1 | contig 23567 bp, 21 predicted proteins | sample czorhiz116metaG_FD_106658 | JGI IMG/M metagenome (GOLD analysis project Ga0137397, IMG submission 106658) | Vadose zone soil microbial communities from Angelo Coast Range Reserve, California, USA - czorhiz1.16 metaG | ecosystem: Environmental > Terrestrial > Soil > Vadose zone | place: USA... | reverse complement strand
CCGTTTTTTTGCCGCGTTCCCTGGTAGCTGAAGAATGCGAACAGCTTGTTCTTGATGACAGGACCGCCCAGGACGCCGCCGAACTGGTTCTGATTCAAGATCTGCTTCGTTGTAGCGCTGGCCCGATTGTCGCGATTGTAGAAGAAGGAATTGGCGTTAAAAATCGAGTCTCGCAGATACTCAAACGCCGTTCCGTGGAATTGATTCGATCCGGATTTCGTAACGACGTTCACATTCGCGCCTGGATTCCGCCCGTAGCTGGCATCGTAGGTCGAGGTCTGAACCTTGAACTCCTGGAGGGCGTCTGGACTTGGTATACCGACTCCAGCGTACAAACCCGCATCATTGGCGCTTCCACTATTGGCGAAATTGGTGACATTCACGCCGTCCATCTGGAAGTTGTTTTGGCCGGGGTCGTTGCCATTCACGGACATGTTCTGCGTACCTTTGCCGAACGCTGTGGCATTGTTGGCGCCCGTATTGGTCCCCGCCGATAGGGCCAGAATCTGAGTGTAGTTGCGGGTGCTCAGGGGAAGTTGGGTGACGGTGCTTGCGCCTACAGTGGTTCCCAACGTGGACGTGGCCGTCTGCAAAACTTCCGTCTGGGCTTCGACCGTCACTTGCTCGCTTTGCGCGCCGACTTCCAAAGCCCGGTCGAGTACTTGTGTCTCGGTTACGCGCACCGTCACCGAGGAAACCTCCGAGGTCTTGAATCCCGGGATGGTGAATCTCGCACCGTAGGCGCCGGGCGGCAATAAGGCAAACCTGTACCTACCGTCTTCGCTGGTGATTGTGCTGCGGGTCTGATTTGTGTCCGTGCTGGTCAAGGTGACTGTGACGCCTGGGATGATGGCTCCGGTGGCGTCGGTCACGGTTCCCGTGAGCGCCCCGGTACCAGCGGACTGGGCCAGGAGTGAAGGCGTGAGCGCTATCAATGCGGCGATCATTAGCAAGATCCAAAGCGAATAACCGGACAGCTGAATGCGTGTCATATGATTTGTCCCCCCTCGGCAGGTGCTGATTCGACCGTTTCTCAAACAATGGACAGGATTGATGTAGGCGGATGCTATGGTAGTCGGCCTTGTCGAGTCAAGGTTTCCTCCAGGCGTGTGCCAGGCCAGTTCAACCGCCTTGCTATGCAGATTGCCGCGGGCGAACAGCGGGGGTAAGAAGCGGCGTCACTGCCAGACGAAGTCGAGGGTGCCGGCAACAGCTGAGTTTGTCTGTGGCAACAGAACTATCTGAGTGGTGTAGCCGCCGCCCTCGACGACGTGCGGAATGATCAGGTCACTTGCCGGAGGCGCGGCTTCGTCGATGGCGGGTGTTGTCGTGATCAGGAAGTCGCCCCGCTCGTTATAGCGGCCGCGCAGCCCCAGCACCGAAATGGAATTTCCGGTTACCCGCAGCGTGCCCTGGAATGTTGAGGCCAGAGAATCGAAATTCGGTAGCTCGCTCAAGAACAGCGAAAGGTGACCGCCGGCGACGATTGTCTTTCTGGTGGTGGCCACCGGTTGTCCTTGCAGATTCGTCAATTCGAAGGTCACGTCAGTGGATAGAGAGCCGGTATTCGCAATGGAGACTCCACTCTGTTGTTCGGCGTACATCCGAAACGCGGAGCCGACCGGGGAGGCAGGTACGCCTGCCGTTGTCACCGTCACACCACCCCTCCGATACGAAAAGATGACGAGGGCCACCGGAGCCGATCCCACGGGAATGACTCGGAGCGATCCGACACGGACGGTGTCACCTGTTCCATCCATCGCGAATCGGAATGCGCTCCGCGGTGGAATGGAATAGTTCGTGAAGCCCTCGATGGACCCTGTCATCGCCTGACCGGTTGGATTGACGAGGATCACTTCGGTCTTCCAGCCACCGCCATCCGCGAATTGTGGAAAGACCAGCGGTTGGTTCGAAACGGAAGACAACGAACCAACCGGCAAGGTCGTCATCAGGAATTCCGAACGCTCATTGATCAAACCTCGCAGCGCAATCACGGATACCGGCAGGGATGTTGAAAACGTAAAAGTTCGAACGTTCCGGTTACTCAAGCCAAAAGGACTTTCGTCGAGAAAGCTGGAGAACCGTCCATTCGCAGGAAGTGTTGCGACGCCGGCGCCAAAATCCACCCCTTTGTCGTCGGTGAAGAAAAACGAAACGTTGACCGGTTGCGCGTTTGGATTCGCGATGGCAATGCCGGTTCGAATGCTGTCGCTCAATTCTGCATAGATGCGCCCGCCACTGATCGTGGGAGATGCGGGCACGCCGGCTTCGCTGATCAAGACGCCATTTTGTCTGAAGGAGAATAATGCGAATCCAGCCGGTGGTAAGGACCCGGGATCGGCCTGCGCGCGCACATATCCAATGCGGATCGCCCCTGAGCCTTCCGCCAAAACCGACATTCCACCCCGCGGCGCCAGTGTGAAGTCGGGCGGCCCGCCAGGCAGCGACAATTTTCGGATTGCGGCGTTGTTTTTGTCGCTCACATAGAGATTTGTTCCGTCTCCCCAGATTCCGCCCGGCTCGCGGAACCGGGCGGCGCTGCCAATACCGTCTTCTGAACCGATGATTCCGTAAAGTCCGGCGAGCGTTTTGATCTCATGGGTCGCGAGGTCAAAGCGCTGAACGACGGAGCCGGCAACATACAGAAACCTGCCATCAACCCATATAGGTACTTCGGGCCCCATTCCCGGGTAATCGACAAACGTGTGTTCGCCCGTAGAAATCGATATCCGCTCAATGTTGTTGTTGAAGCCGGGCAGATAGAGAAATCGACCATCGCTCCCCATGAAGGTTGTTCTCAGGACTGCGCGAGACGGCGCAGTCCGGCCGGGCAGTGTCGTCACATCGCCTGTACGAAGATCGATCTTTCGCGTGATGCCCTCGTAAGTCGACCCGCATAATTGTAATCGGCATCCGAGGATGGGAGTGACAATGGCGTCGGCAACATAGAGGTAAGTTCCGTCACCCCACATCGCGCCTGCAACCGCAAAACGCGCTTCGGAGCCCCTGCCGTCGCGGTTGCCGGACTCGGTTGGCGAACCTGCTATCGGCGTTACGGCTCCGGTTGAAATCGTGAAACGCTCGATGCGGGTGCGATAACTGACGAACAAGTTCTGGCCGTCCGACCATAAACCCGATGGCTGAAAAATCGGCAGTGTCTGCGTTTGCCTGGTCGTCAGAGACATGCTGCGCACGACAGGATTGTTGGCAGCACTAAAATTCGGGTCGTGGTCGATCACATAGAGATTCCGCGTATCTCCCGCAATGGGTCCTAGTTGCCGAAAACGCGCCGCCGTTCCAACGCTGTCCTGGGTGCCGCGGTACGCGGCGTATCCCGCCAGTGTCGTTACCTGCCGGGTGGCCAGATGGAGCTTGCGAATTGTGTTGTTGTACGGCTGCGTGAGGTAGAGATTCTGGCCATCCCCCCATAGCCGTTGTTCGTCATCAAGCCGGGCATCGATTCCAACACCATCCTCACCTCCGCCACAGCAGGCGCTGCTTCCGGCAATCGAAGTGAGTGTGCGCGTCGCAATCTCCAGACGCAGAACCTGGAAGTTGCCTCCGTTATAGATGTAGGTGCCATCCGTCCACAGTGCGTAGACGTTGAATCGGTAAGGGTCATAAAAGAAACTTCCGATCGTCGTCACGTCAGCGGTCGCGATAACCATTCGCCGCACCGTTGCGGCGTCCATCACATACAGGTTTTCCCCATCCCCGGTGATGCTCCTGGCATATGTGAAGCGAGCATCGACCCCTCTGCCATCCACCTGGCCGGTTTCGTCCGAACCGGCGAAGGTGACAACTTCTCGAGTTCCTGTGTGAATCTTGAGAATGCGAGTGTTTGCGGCAGCGTAGAGGAGTTCGCCGCTTCCCCAAATTCCCCCAACGCCATTCAGGCCGGAGATGAAGGTTGTTACTTCGCGCGTTGAAAGATCGATCCGTCGAATCGCCCGATTGAAAAATTCTGAAACATAGAGATACTTCCCGTCACCCCACAAGCCATCGGGATACCAAAAGCGTGCATCCTCTCCGACCGCGTCGACGTAACCAATCGTCTGCGGAAGCCCCGCAATTGTCGTGACCTGCGCCGTCGCAATCTCGACGCGCCGAATCGTACTGATTTCGGCTACATACAAGAATTGACCATCACCCCACACGGAACGCGGAACGAAAAATCGTGCAGCGGGACCAATCCCATCAGCCGCCCCGGGCCCGCCGACCGTCCCTGCAAAGTGCGTGACCTCCAGCTCGGCTGCAGAGCCGAGTTGAGGACTTGCCGCAAACGAGACATGTGAAAAAAAAGCGAGAAAAAATAGAGCAATAGTCTTGAAAAAGCTCATTTGATTGTTCGCACTCAGGGCACATAACTCCTTGAATCGGCTGAGATTCAGGACTGGCAGCGGTTTCAGCCACAAGCAGTGCCTTCTACCGTAGCACGAAAGAGACCGTGCTAACCGGCGGTCTGTGGATGAAAGGATGGATCATGGTCGTGTCGGGTGCGCTGACGGCAACGATGATTTATGCAGCGATCGCTCCAGACGCAGCATTTGCAGTCAACGTTTGGCGAAACCCTCAACGTGAAGAACTGACAAAGCCTCGGACCAATGCGGCGATCTGATCTGCAGCCGTGTCCAATGCGAAATGACCGGCGTCGAGAACGTGAACTTGAGCGTTCGGCACCTCCCGGCGATAGGCTTCCGGCTCCGAGAGGTCGAACGAGAGATCGTACTTACCCCAGATCACCAGCAGGCGCGGCTGCTTCTCGCGCATCCAAGCCTGCCACCTGGGGTAGTCGTCGACGTTTGTGCGGTAGTCGTAGAAGAGGTCGCTTTGAATGTCGGCCTGGCCGGGCTGGTTGAGAAAGGCAAATTCATCGGTCCAGAGATCCGGGTCATAGCGTTCCACGTTGGGATCGTTTCCGACATGGCGCGTCCGCGTCGTCGGCAGCGACAGGAGATTTGTGCGAAGCGTGCTTTCATTGGCAGCGCGATCCGCCCAAAAGGCCCGCCGCGGCTTCCAATTCGCCCCCAGGCCTTCGTTGTGCGCCACCGCGTCCTGGACGACGAGAGCCTCGATCCGGTCCGGATGGGCCAACGCCATCCGAAAACCCACGGGGCCGCCGTAATCCTGCATGTACAGCGTGTAGCGCGAGAGCCCGAGCGCTTCGGTGAAGTGATTCATGATCTCGGCGTAGTGATCGAACGTATACGCGAATTTTTTCGGGTCCGGCCAGTCGCTATGTCCGAAACCAGGGTAATCGGGCGCGACAAGGTGATAGCGATCGGAAAGCCGGGCGAAGAGAGGCTCGAACATCCGCGATGAAGATGGAAGTCCGTGCAGCAGGAGAAGCGTCGGGGAGTCTTTCGGGCCGGCCTCTCTGTAAAAGACGGACAGCCCATCTATCTGCGTCGTGCGATAAAAAGTCGGGTGTTCCACGGAACGTTCCTTTCCCTGGGCTTGGGCGAGCAATTGAAATGATGCGAGCATCACAGAAACCACCAACGCCATGCGGAAGACCTGCAAGGATCCGGTCCAAAGGGGCGAGCTGGGTCCCTGCATCACGGAGCCACCTCGAAAATGGTTTCCAGCTCGACCGGGGTGCCGAGCGGAAGGCTTGCGACGCCATACACCAGGCGGCAAGGGCTCTTGTCTTTTCCGAAGACGTCTTGCAGCAGCTCAGAAGCGGCGTCAGCGACTTTCGGCTGATCGCGGACATCTCCCGAAGTGGCCACCGACACGCCGAGCCGGACGATCCGCGTCACTTTGTCGAGCGATCCCAATTTCTGCCGCGCGACAGCGAGGACGTAGAGCGCCGCGAGGTGAGCCGCCTTGCGCCCCGCTTCCACATCGAGCTCCGCGCCGACGCGCCCAATGAATTTCGCCCCGTGGCCTTCCGTGGGAAGCATCCCGCTCAGAAAAAGCAGATTGCCCGTCTGCACCGCTTCTACATAGGGGCCGAACGGCTCAGGCGGCGCCGGGAGCTTGATGCCAAGTTCTTTCAACCGCTGCTCGGCGCTGGCCGGCCGAGAGCCTTCGCCAGGTACCATTTGATCTTTCGAATTTGTATTCATTTGTCTGTCTCCCATTGGATCCAAAACGATGTTGCCGCGTGTGGCGGGCAAGACGGCGCGCACTGCCATTCAGGCGTGGCTTTCGATTTGTTTTCACATCATGGGTCGGCGAAGTGGTTACGAACCTACGTTTCTGAATGTAAAAGAGCATTTTGACGGAAGAAATCCGGTAGATTACGTACGAGCCGGAAAAACAATTACCAGTCATAGTCGACCTGACTGTATCGGCCAGGTGCGGGTCGAATAGCGATTTCGTCCGGCTATCTTCCTTCAGGCGAGCCCTTGTACGTACGGGCCAGGCTCCGCGGGGTATTACCTTGCCAATGGCGGCAGCAGTGCCTTGCGCGCTGGCGGAAGGTGCTGGTCGATCGCGTTCAGGATGAAGCCTACCCTGAAGTATTCGCCCATGATCGCCATGACCTGGATCGTATGCTGACGCCCGAAATGGCTCACCATCTTTTCCCAAAGTTCACTGCTGACTCGGTGTTCGCGAAACAGCACGCGCCCGAAAGTGATCAGCGTCGCGTCCTTGTCGGACAACCCCGCCACGTCCCTGTTGTACTTGACGACATCAATAACCGATTGCTCCAGGCCCTGCCGCAGACCCGCCGGCTCGTGCGCGGACCATTCGTACTGTTGGTCGATCTCTCTCGCGGTAATCAGGACCGCGAGCTGAAAATATCGAGGACCGACGGGGCTCTTCTCACCTGTCGGGATACCCAGGTCGCGCTCCCTCGGGCTGTAGATCGTGACGTGTGTAGGTCCCGGCCCTGGGGTGAAGTTGGTCCTCGCGGCCAGAAGACGCTGCCCCTCTTCGTCCAGGTCTTTCGCAGTGACCGGAGGCAGGCGCGAGAGCGTCACCGGATGGATATCCGGTGGCAGCGAGTTCTGGGCATGGGCGACCACCGGAAGCGCAGCAAGCAACAGTACGGACAATCGGATACTCATAAAGTCACCCCCTCAGGCATGACGACGTCAGAAATTCAGCGGCCGAGAATGCGCCCGCTCTCAGAAACAAAATGGCAGTCACACCATTCTGGCCACGACGAGCCGTTCGCACACCTCGTAGTCCCTGATCAGAAAGAGCTCGGCCGCGGTAAGCCTCGAGGCATTCTCCGGCAAACGGACGCCAAAGTCGACGAATTCAACGGCTGCTTTGAATAAGCAGATTGGGAACATATCAATGAAATCGCCGATATGTCCCATACCGACGGCCGTGTTACGCAATTATTTTTCAGAAACATGCACCGCGCTGCGCAATGCCGCTCGCGCGAGCAGACGCGTGGAATCGAGCGTCGGTAGCGGAGAATTCGAGTCGTTCACAATCAAAGGGATCTCAGTACACCCGAGGACGACCGCATCGCAGCCCTGCTCTTTCATCCACCGGATGACTCTTTGAAAGTAAGCGACCGCCTCGGGCTTGAAGACGCTACAAACCAGCTCGTCCATGATAATGCGATCCATCTCGTCGCGATCGGCGGTGTTTGGGCACACATACTCCAGCCCGCGCGGGCTGAGCTTTTCCGGATAGATCCTGCTTGTGACCAGATAACGAGTACCGGTCAGACCGATGCGCCGAAACCCGCGCTCGACGGCCTCTGCTGCAACGACCTCGGCGATGTGCAGCCACTCCAGCGGTGATCGCGATTCAATGTAAGGGAGCCCTTGGTGGATCGTGTTATCAGGGCAAATCAGGAAATCCGCACCTATTTTCGCGAGCTTATTTGCCGAGGAAAGCATTAACTCACCCACGCCCTGCCAGTCGCCGCGGTAAACGTGTTTCATATATTCGGCGAGGGAATGCGTGTGCATCGAGACCTCAGGATGATCATGCGATCCGAGAAGCTGCGAGCCTTCTACACAAATGGTCCGATAACAAAGAGCCGCGCCTTCGGCGGAGCAGGCAACAATACCGATGTGCTTCGGCATGACTCGATTTTAATCCAGGCATCATGGAAACTGCCTGGACTTATCGTGGAGCTTCCTGGACTTGTGACCGGGCCGTCCGCGTTCTCCGCGCAATGACGAGATATCGTTATGAACGAAGCCGCTGGTGCGGGGGACGCATTAAGCGGTAAAGGCACGAGGGGACGCAACCAGGTCAATGAATCGCGGGTCCGCCCGCAGCGAGTCAAGCGCCGGGTCGATGGGTAAAAGCGGGATCGTGGGATCGCGGATCTCTACTGCGCGCGCGAGCCAATCGATGGCCCTATGGGTGTCGTCCAGCGCGGCATAGATCGTCGCCAAGTCGTAGGGCGAAACGTAACGCTTTCGTGCTGTAGCTAGCAAATGCCTGAGTTCTGCGATGGTCTTATCACGATGTCCCGCCAACGCGTGAGCGGCGGGGAGATCCGCCACACTGCCGATGGTAATAGTGCGGCGACGCTTGAATTCTTCGATAGCTCTCCGGTTGTCTCCCAATCGCAAATAGGTTCGGCCCAGGACAGAGCGGGCGTGGTCGAAGCCGGGATCCATCTCCAGCGTTGCCTGGAGCTGCATGACGGCCTCATCGTACCGGCGCCCGTAGTAGTAGATCATGCCGATGTTCGCACTGAAGATCGGGGCAAGCGGCTCGATCGTCTGAGCACGCCGAACTGCTGCCAACGCATCATCGATCTGCCCTTTCGTTAACAGCCGTAATCCCACATAGTGGTGTACCAATGACGACCGCGGGTTGATCTGCATCGCACGCTGGAGGGCTCGCTCCGAACCTTTATCATCAAAGTAATAGAGCGCTCGAATGTGCCCGAGATGGGCATGTGCTTCGGCCAGCTCTGGGTCGAGATCGAGCGCCTTGAGGATGGCCGCATGCGCCTTAGGAAAGACGTCGTGTGGCGCCTGTATCCCGAAGAGGCCGAGCAATGTATAACAGTGGCAAAGCCGCGCGTGTGCCAGCGCAAAAGCGGGATCGCGAGTGACCGCCTCATTCAAAGCACGCAACGCGACCTCGAGACTGTGGCTGCCGGGCCGTGTGAGGGCAGACCAGCCGGTGACGTATGCCTGATAGGCAAGCGGATCCCTCGTCGGACGGCGCCGGACTTCAGCACGTTGCTCGGCCGTCAACCTATTCATCAACGCGCTGGCGGCATGCTCGGCGATGGCATCCTGGATCGTGAAAATATCGGCGAAGTCATTGTCGAAGTGAGCGTCCCAGACCTGCTGCCCACTCGTCACGTCGAGCATGCGCACCGATACTCGCACCCGATTCTTTAGTCGCTGCAAGGCACCATCCACCACAATGTCCACACCCAGTTCGCGACCTGCGTTGATGGCGTCCTGTTCGAGATTGCCGTATCGGCAAACAGAGCTTAACGGCTTCACATCGACTTTAGGTAAAGCAGCCATCCGCCTGATCAAAGCGTCCGTCATCCCAAGCTGCAACGCGTCATGTCCAAGGCTGTTACCAAGCGGTTTGAACGGTAGAACAGCAACTGCACGTTCACCGCGTGGAGACGACGCTGTAGCGACTTTCGCAATAAATGGTATCCGCGGCCCGGGACGGTGGCGATGAAGCGGTGATCGGAAGAAAGGTCGCCAAGCGCTCGCCGAAGCGCAGAAATGCTCTGCACGAGGTTGTTCTCCACTACGTTGACATGCGGCCACACCGTGCGGAGTAACGAATCCTTGTCCACGAGTTCGCCTGCGCGTTCGATCAGATACACGAGCGTGTGGACGGCCGCCGCGGGGAGCGGAATTGGTGTTCCATCCAGACGTGACGTCAACAGCCGGCGCCCGGCATCGAGTGCGAAATCGCCGAACTCGTAGACAATTCCAACGGCACGCGCGCTCATAAGACGACCTTGAACGGTAGAGGCAGGCCGCAGTCTACAGGGCCGGTCAACAGCTATCAAAAGAAATCACAGGCTTTCAGAATGTTTCAGAAGGACCTGTAAGAATCTCGGCTTATGCTGCCACACAAATTGCAATTCTGTGAGGTGACGATGAACAGACGAACGCTACTCAAGTCAGGTGTGTCGATAGCGGCAATGAATGTGGTTACTGGCCTGCCGGTCGCCACATCTGCCGCTGCGCAGACGCGGACGATCTATGAACCGTCGATGAGTGATGCTCGCATCATCGCGGCGCTCGAGGCCCGGAAACACCTCGGAGCCGCTATGCTCAGCGGCGATTTCAAAGCGGTTGAGGCGATCTTTGCACCGGATCTGTTGGTGCATTCGCCGATCAATATGGTCGTGGATCGTAACAACGTGTTGGCCCGGCTGCGCAGCGGTCAAATCAGTTACGAACCAGATGTTGAAGAAAAAATCGAGTTCGCGGCAGTACGCGGCGACGGAGTCGTTCTCATGGGCGAAGAAATCGTTCACCCGCTCGGGAATGCCCCTGGCGCTGGTAAGACCGTGCGCCGGAGATTCACCGACGTCTGGAAAAACGTTCAGGGCATCTGGAAGCTTGCCATTCGGCAGGCCACCGTCACATCAGTACAGTGAGTTGCACCGCTTCATACGAGGGGACTCGCAGTCACGAGTGACCGGGACGAGAGATTGTCGGTCAGGCGGATCCGTGTGGCATGATTATCGGCATGATCGTCCGCAAGCAGGCGAATAACGAACTCATTCTCATCGGCCAGACCGACCATTCCCGGCTGGTCGGACAACTGGCGGCACACTGGGGGAACAAGAACTTCGAAGTTCCCGATCCGTATGGTTCGATGGTCCGCGCCGCCACCTTCCATGATTACGGCTGGCTTCGATACGAAACCAGTCCACTGATCAACCCGGACACCGGCGAGCCCTATCAGTTTCTTCAGCTGCCGCTCGGATCGACGCAGCTGGAGTCTTATCAGTGGAGCCTCGATTGGCTCGCCGGAATCGACCGCTATGCGGGACTCATCATCAACATGCATCGAACCGGCCTGTGGAAGAACCGATACGACACCATCAGCCATCCGACCGGTTACAACCTGCGCGAGATGAGTCCCGAAGTTCAGGACTTCATTCAACGTAACGAAGGCCGGCAGGAGCGCGAGCGCCGCTCGTGGGATTCGAACAAGGTTTGGACCAACTACCGGCTAATGCAGGTCTGGGACCAGCTCGGGCTCTACTTCTGCTGCCAGGATCCCTATCACGACTACATCGAACCCGTTCCCGTCGGTTACTCCGGCAATAGCGGCATCCGGCTCACCATGAAGCCGGCGGACCGGGGACAGACGGTATTTGAGCCATACCCCTTCGACGTGCGGCCCTGCCGCGTGCAGCTCGCTTTCAAGCGCCTGCCCAGAACTTCTTTTGAAAATGTGGAAGCGTTTCAGCGCGCCTACTTCCAGGCGGACAACGAACTCCTGCGATTCGAGTTGATCTAGAAGGAAAGTTTTTAGCCGCGAATTACGCCAATGACGCGAATGGATTCGCGTCATTGGCTGAGGGTCATCGGAATGGTCGGAGATTCGAGAAAAAGACTGGATACGGAAGTGGAAGACAGCATCTACTTCGCGCTGGATCAGAATCCGCCGCTCGTCCAAACGTTTCTGATCCGAACTACCGGCGATCCCGCGAGCATCGGGAATCTGCTGCGCGACGCTGTTCACAGGATTGATCCCGACCAGCCGGTCGACAACCTCCGGACTCTGGAACAGGTCCGCTCGGACTCTCTGTCCTCTCCCCGATTGACGACGACATTGTTGAGCTTGTTTGCCGGTCTGGAATTGGTTATAACGGCCACCGGGATCGGCGGCGTTATCGGATTCTTCGTTAACCAGCGGCGCCACGAAATCGGAATACGAATGGCGCTCGGGGCCGAGCGCAGCACCGTGTTGTGGATGGTCTTGCGTGAGGGAATGATACTCATTATCGTTGGACTCTCCCTGGGTATCGCGGGTGCCCTGGGGTTGGGCCATTTGATGAGTGGACTGCTCTTCGGCATCCAGCCTACGGATCCGGCCACGTTCGTTCTTGTGGCAATTGTGTTGATAGGCATTGCAGCCGGCGCATGCTTCGTGCCGGCACATCGAGCGGCGACCATCGATCCAACGATCGCGCTCCGCAGCGATTGAGTCATTTGGCGGCTTACTTTCCTTAAAGGAGCATTGCAGTGAAGAACATTTTGAAAATCCTGGTGCTGGTGGCGTTCACAACAACAATCCTGGTTCTCGGTTTATCGAGCGGTGCAGGCGCACAGGTGCCTTCCGCGCCTGTATTCGAGGGCAAGACCACGTTGTTGCGCCCCGTGGGATATCGAGAGTGGGTATTCGTCGGAAGTTCGTTGGGGCTTAGCTACTCCCAGAATCTCCAACAGGCGCCCAGCCAGAACTCGGCCATGTACCACAATGTCTATATCCATCCCGCCGCCTACCGCGAGTTTGCGAAAACAGGAAAGTTCCCGGAAGGAACCATGATGGCGATGGAAATGTTTTCCGCCGACGTGAAGAAAGAACCCGGGCTCCAGGGCTCATACGAGAAGGAGTTCATGGGTCTGGAAGTATCCGTGAAAGACAGAAGCAGGTTCGAAGGCGCCGGATGGGCTTATTTCAACTTCACGGAGGGAATGGGAAAGCTCAAGGCGAAAACGGAGCCGTTTCCCCAGAGCGCCGGTTGCGTGGCCTGCCATAGTCAGAAGGCGGAAACCGACCATGTCTTCACTCAGTTCTATCCTGTACTGAGAGCGGCCGCGCCGAAATAGCCTAGTGGGTCATGGCATAGATCATGAAGTTCATGCCAAGACGGTAAGCCTGGCCCGAGTACTTCTCGGGATAACACTTCTCGTCCATGTATTCCCAGGCATCGCCCAGATCGGAGTTGTACGTGACGACGACCATGAGGCGGCCCTTATCATCGGAAATTCCGTAGATCCGCGGTTCCTTGTCGTCCGACCGTTCCCAGGTCGGGCCGCCGGTGCAACCCGCATATTCGCCGGGAATCTGGATGATTTCTTCGATGTCGAAGAACGTGTGAAAAACCTCGTGAGACAGAGGCAGAACTTCCATCGTGTATTCGGGAAGAGCTCTTCTCATCCAGTATTCGAAGTTTCCTTTTTCGCGCCGTCCCCAGAAGTCGTCGGCGTGGATAAAGCCTCCGCGCAACAGGTATTCCCGGAGTTGTGACACCTCTTGTTCGGTGAGATCCATGCCGCCAGGCTCGGCTATGTATGCATACGGAAATTTGAAGAGGTCGGGGTCCGTGATTCGGATCATGTTCGGATTCGGATAGACACGAAGGTTTGTCAACCTGTGAACCCCGCCCATGTACTTGCAGTCCGCTCCAGGGCTGTCCATGGACCAGCCCACACCCTGCTGCGGAAAGAAGTTGCCTCCGCCGAATTCAGGGCAGCGGAAATTCTTCGAGACGAACCTGCCGAATCCGCGGATCCCGTTCTCAGAGTAGGCAAGTCGAGTGAAGTAGAATTCCGGAGTCTCGTCAGGCGAATCGTCGAGGACGAACTTTGCCACGGAGCTGATTGCGGCCGTGAAAAGGAACAGCAGTAGCAGGATGATTTTCTTCATCTGTATCTCGTGGCTGAATTCTATAACGAACAAAAGATCTGACCAATGCTCAATTCCCAATGCTCAATTCTCACCCGATGGGAATTGAGCATTGGGAATTGAGCATTGGTCAGATCTTTTGTCTTTGTGTTTACAAACCCATTTTTCTAGTTGCTGCTGGCTTTACCCACGACCTTCATCAACTCCGTAATGCTCACTTTCCGTCCGTCTGCTGGATAGTGGACGGGAATGAGGGTCTGCACATCCAGCTTCAGCCTCGCGATGTTGTCCACGAGGTTCTGGTTGTACGGGCTGATGGTGGGCGGCGTCTGCGTCACCGGTTGGGGCGGCGGATTGAATGCATCGGCCTCCAGGAGAATCTTTTCTTTCGGGAAGTACGCCACGAGCAGTCCCTCGTTGTGACCGCTTCCTTGAAGATGGTGCAACTCGATGACGTGGTTACCGTCGGTCAGAACTTTCTTTTCCGTCATCGTTTCGATCGACGCCTTCTTCTTCGCTGAGGCCAGCCTGTCCGGAGTGAGCGTGTGGGGCGCGTTGAAGATCTTCTCGTAGTACGGCTTGTTGACTTGATGCGTGATGACCGTAGCGCCTTCCGCCACGAACGTCCGGAGTCCGCCCGCATGATCGAAGTGCTGATGCGTGTTGACCACGTACTTGATCGGCTTGTTGGGGATCAGCTTCTTGGCTTCGGTGATAATCGCGGTGGCACGCTCTTCGCTCTGCGGTCCTTCAATCACGACGATGTAATCTTTGAAGTCCACTGCGATGCTCGCATAGCCACCCAGAATAAGGTACACACCATCCGCGAGCTTTTGCGAAGGCGCAGCAGCAGCCGGAGCAGCCGCGGCAGCAGGGGCCGCTCCTCTTTGCGGGTTCTGAATATTAGCGGGAGCATTGGGTTTCACATCGGTAATGGTGAGATCGAGGATTGGAAAGCCACCCTGTCTCTGAACGATCCTGGTTGGGAATTTCACCCCGCCGAAGTCCTTGTAGTCGGAGTACAGGGCTTCGAAAGCGATGTCGCCCAGCATGGTATTGTCGATCATGGTCTCAACTCGATCGACTATGTTCTGCTCGTTGATGTAACCATTGACCGCCGCCTTGTTCTGTCCCTGGAAACTGACGACGTTGTATTTCTTGCCGCCCGTCGTCTGCTGTTTGACAGTTGCGTTGTTGGCCGACGCGGCTCTCAGGAAACCGTGAGGGGTCATCCAGATTTCCAGTTGATTCACCCAGGGCGTGTTGGCATTGACAATGACGGTCTGGTTCTGCGGTTGCTCACCAATGACCGGCTGCTGGCCTCCGCCGCGTGGCGGGTTCTCACCCTGCATGCGAATCCGGTCCATGCGTGTGGCCGGCGTTTCGAAATTGATCACGCGGGTATAAGTCTTGTCGATGAACTTCGGCCACGGAGAGCTGGGGTTGTAAGCCTGACCCAGCGTGAAATCCGTTCCGCTGCCCGAGTACTCGATGGTTTTCAAATTGTCCGCGCCCAGCGCTTTCGACGCGTTGCTGATGACCGTTTTGGCGTCTTGCGCCATCACGGTCCACGACATCAAGGTCGTGATCACTACAGCGGCCATACACTTCTTGATCATATTCGCCTCCAAATCATTAACTAGTCGATTGCGAAGCAATACAAAAGTCCAGCTCCGCCGGTGCTGACGAGCTTTGGCTGGCTGCAGCCAACAGTCGGATGCGCCGCGTTCCAGGGCGACATCGGCGCCGTGCCTCCGCGGTCGAAGTGGCCGACCATGACGGCTCCGTCCTCGCCTTCGCTCGTATAGTTGTTGCAGGTCATTGCACCGGTCTCGAGATTCAGCGTATCCAGCAGATTGTAATTCCAGGCTCTGCCGTCTTCAGTCGAACCGGTAATAATGTCATGGACGTTCGGCTGCGCCGGAATAGCGTCGCCCTTTTCCGTCAGCGCCGTTGCCCTCGTAATATTGTTGCTGGCGGAATGAAGGTCATCGACGTTGCGCGCTATCCGGACTCCCCTGGCGTTGTACCAGGGGCCGGTCCCGATTCGCTCCCGCGCATGGATGGCGCCTTTGCCATTGAGGTCCGTCACGCTCAGGTAGGCACGCCATGTTCGATCTCCGGCTTTCACCGCTGTGGCGAGTGCCTGGCAGTGCCGGTCGGCGCCTTGAATGCCACCGAGATTTCCTCCCTTGCCAAGACCGGCGCTTGTGACGAAGAAGCTCATTCGCGGTTGAACGTTTTGTGCGTTTTGCGCGACAGCCCATTCCGAACCCAACACAGCTATGACGGCAATGAATACCATGTCCTTCATTTCAGGCTCCCGTTAGTAAGAAAGGCTGCTGAATCTTACTGAACGCCGGAATTGCGGTCAAAGAGTATTCCCTATCGTCAGCGGGTCCGTGGCCGAGATACCGAACAGGGTCCCGAGATGTGATCGGACGTGAACTATGCCATTGCCACCACGATTGCCTGCTTGGACGTGATTTAAACACTAAGACACAAAGGCACAAAGAAAGGCCGCGTCAAGAATCTTTTTTGCGGCCCTTCTTTGTGCCTTTGTGCCTTAGTGTTTAAATCACGTCATGAAAATGGCTTTCGTGCTTCTTCTGTTATGTGCGGCAACTCTGTCTACTGCGGTGGACATTCCGAAAGTGTGGGATGACGACGCGCTTGCTTCGATGGAATTGCCTCTCGCGGCGCCGAGCCCTTCTCCGAAACATGTAGCTTCCACTTACTACTACCGCATTCCAGTCCGGCCCATCTACAAGAGCTATCCGATTTACGCGCCGAAGAAGGAGCCCAGGGGATACTTCGAATACCTCCAGCGGCAGGAACCTGAAATCGCATTCGATGCTTCAAAACTAAAGACCGAGGAGGATTGGCTCAAAGCGGGGGAAGTGGTCTTCGATGCGCCCATTGGTTTCGGGGCCACATTCAAGCTTTCACAGGTCCGAGACCCTGCATGGTACGAGCATCTCGGCATTCCCATCGCGGGAGACGGGACCATTCCGTTCGCCCGGTATGTGGTCCGGAAGAAAGGTGAAGTCGAAGTTGGAACGGGATCGTGCGGCATGTGTCACACGCGCGTCCTTCGGGATGGAAGAGTGGTCAGGGGGGCGCAGGGAAACCTTCCGGTCGATCGAGCGATTGGACTCAATCTCCGTGCCCAGGCGAAGCAGACGGAAGAACCGAAGAAGTTTCTCGAAGATATTCGATCGGGACAGCGTTTGTTTTTCGGTCTTCCATGGCTTCGGCCCGATCCTGTAGAGCGAATTGACAGGATGTCGATCGAGGATATCGCAGCGGTCTACGAGTCCATTCCTCCCGGAGTAACAACACGGGTGAATTTGAGCTTGTTCATCCCGGCTCAGATACCGAATCTCATCGGTGTTTGCGATCTCAAACACCTCGACCATACCGGAATCGTTCGACAGCGTTCCACGGCAGATCTGATGCGCTATATGGCGCTCGTTCAGGGAGGGAATTCTTTCGACCGGTTCGGCGATTTTGCGCTGCTCGGGAAATTGCCGGAGCCGGAGAATCTCCAGCGCTACAGTGACGAGCAGCTTTACGCCCTCGCTCAATTCATTTGTTCGCTCCCGCCGCCGAAGAATCCAAACCGGTTCGATGCCGCCGCGAAACGGGGCAAAGCGATCTTCGAGCAGGAAACATGCACGCGATGCCACACTCCTCCGCTTTACACGAACAATGAAGTCATTCCTGCGGAGATGATCGGCACGGATCCCGCGCTGGCCCTTCAGACCAGGAAAGGAACGGGCTATTACAAGGTTCCTTCGCTCCGTGGGGTCTGGTATCGGGGACCTCTGCAGCACAGCGGTGCTGTACGGACGCTCGAGGAGTGGCTGGACCCGGGCCGCCTCTCGAGTGTGAAAGGACATCCGTTTGGGTTGAATCTGCCGGACAGGGATCGCAAAGACCTCATCGCGTTTTTGAAGACGTTGTGAACCACGTGATATCATCCGCGCATCTTCCATACTTAGGAGTGCCACGAATGCATTTGCGAAGCATCAGTTTCGCCTCACTGGCGGTTCTGCTTACGGCCGTCCTGTTCAGTCCAACGCCGGCCCATGCCGCGACCTGCGAGAGCCTCGCAGCGCTCGCCCTGCCGGACAGCACCATAACCATGGCGCAGTCCGTCGCTGCGGGAGCGTTTTCCCTGCCGGCAACCGGACGTGGAGCCGCTCAGCGGAATGCGGCATTCAAAGAACTGCCGGCGTTTTGCCGCGTGGCCGCGACGTTGAAGCCGTCGAGTGATTCCGACATCAAGATTGAAGTCTGGCTGCCCGCTTCGAACTGGAACGGCAAATTCCAGGCTGTCGGTAACGGCGGATGGGCCGGCACAATCAGCTATCCGGCAATGGCGCAGGCGCTGGTTCGCGGTTACGCGACAAGCTCGACCGACACTGGTCACTCCACGCCCGGCGGGAGCTTCGCGCTCGGACATCCCGAGAAGCTGATTGATTTTGGCTATCGCTCCGAACACGAGATGAGCGTCAAGGCGAAGTCGATTATCGCGGCGTTCTATGGAAACGGCCCTCGGCTCTCCTATTGGAATGGATGCTCCACCGGCGGCAGACAGGGACTCCGCGAGGCGCAGAGCTATGCGAACGATTTCGACGGCATCATCGCCGGAGCTCCCGCGAACCCGCGCACGCGTCTGGCGGGATGGGGAATCTACGCAGCGCAGGCGGTTCTCAAGGAAAAGGCCAGTTATATCCCGACGAGCAAGTATCCAATGATTCATCAGGCGGTGGTCGGCGCATGCGATGCAAATGACGGGCTCAAGGACGGCCTGATCGACGATCCAACGCGCTGCAAGTTCGATTTTAAGACCATCGAGTGTAAAGGCGAAGACACGGCATCGTGCCTCACAGCTCCGCAGGTTGTGGCCGCGAAGAAACTCACGAGTCCTGCGATGAATTCGAAAACGGGAGAGCTGATCTATCCCGGTTTTTCGCTGGGCGCCGAGCTGGGCTGGGGAATACAGGCAGCAGGACCGGAACCGGGCGCGAACGGCTTCGACCAGTACAAGTACGTTGTGTTCAAGGATCCGAACTGGGATTGGCGCACCTTCAATCTCGATACGGACGTGGGTCTGGCAGACAAGATCGACAACGGCACGATCAACGCTATAAACCCCGATCTCGGCGCGTTCCAGAAACACGGTGGCAAGCTTCTCATGTACCACGGCTGGAGCGATCCGAACGTTCCTCCGGAGTCCACGATCAACTACTACAAGAGCGTCCTCGACAAGATGGGTTCGGGGCCAAAGAGCTCCGAATGGCTCCGTCTGTTCATGGTTCCTGGAATGGGACACTGCGGCGGCGGCGAAGGACCGAATACCTTCGATATGGTGACGATGCTCGAAGAGTGGGTGGAGAAAGGAAAAGCGCCCGAGCAGATCGTCGCGACACGCCGCACAAACGGCCAGGTTGATCGGACGCGTCCGCTATGCCCGTACCCACAGACTGCGAAGTACAAGGGAACGGGAAGCACGGACGATGCTGCTAACTTTGTTTGCAGATAGAAAATAGCAGCTGAGCCGACGGTATTCCCCTCCTGGAACAGGAGGGGTGGCCGCGCCATCAAGAAAATGTCGCGAAGCCTCCTTGGAGGCGCGGCCGGGGTGGTCAGTTCGGCGAAACATTGCGTGTGAGCGACCACCCCGTCTGCGCTTTCAAAGGTTGCTTCGCGACATTTTCTTGATCGCGCAGCCACCCCTCCTGTCTCAGGAGGGGAATATCCTCGCCTCACGGTCTTCGCCCACCCAGGAAAAACTTTGTGGTTACGTCCCCTTCATCACTCCTGACGCAACGCCTGCATGGGATCGACCCGCGAGGCGCGCCGCGCCGGAACCGCGGCCGCCAGCAGGGCGGTCAACAGCAATCCCACCGATGCCAGGATGAGCGCAACAGGGTCGAACGGCGCTCGCGGATTTGCGGCGGACGCAAATGCCAGGCTGGCGGCGAGGCTTAATACGAGCCCAATGCCAATGCCTGTCAGGCTCAGTTTCGCTGCCTGTCTCAAAATCATTTTCATTACATGGCGTTGGTCTGCGCCCAGGGCTACACGAATCCCGATCTCGCGTGTTTTCCGGGAAACTTGATACGCGACGACCGCATACAAGCCGAACAGAGCCAGGCCGAGTCCTATCGCAGCCGCCAGGCCCGTAATCTTGCTGGTGATCTGTAGTTGCTTCACGCCGCTTTGTTCGAACAGATTCTCCATGGTGCGGACGCCAACGATCGGCACGTTGGCATCGATGGAACGAACCATCTCACGAAGCGGCGCCGCAAGTGAAGCCGGGTCCATGTAGGATTCGACGATGAGTGTCATTCGAGATTCGGGATTCTGGCTCAGAGGAAAGTAGATGAAATCCATCGGCGGTTCCAGTATCCCGTAATACTTGCCCGGTGCGGCGACACCGACTACTTCCATCCAGGGCGCATTTTTCCCATCGAGGCGCATGCGTTTTCCGACCGGATTCTCCCCCAGATACCTCCTGGCAAACGTCTCGTTGACAACTGCGACGCGGGGGGAGTCCGATCGATCGGCCGGCAGAAATCCCCGGCCCGCAACAAGCGGGACGCCAAAGGTCTCAAAGTAGTTGGTATCGACAACGCTTGTTGTCGGAACCAAAACGCTTTCCTGGCCCGCCGCGAATTTGTAACCTTCGGGCACGACGGACACGGGGTGAAAGTTGTATGAAAGCGGAATATAGAAACTCAGGGCTGCGGACTTCACTCCGGGCACTTCGCGCGACCGGTCGATCAAGGTTTTGTAGAACTGTTCGGTTTGTTGCCGGGAATATCCTGCAAGCGCCGGATCGAGCCTCATAATGATCCGATGGTCCGTGCGGTAGCCGGGGTTTGCGGCGATCGCGTCCGCATTGCTTCGATAGCGTTGTGTTGCCGCCACGAGCAACAGCAGCGATCCCGCGATCTGCATGATCACCAGCGCGTTGCGGCCGGAGAAGCGCTTGCCCCGTTCGTCCGACTCTCCCAGTTTCATCGTTCGAACCAGATCGGGTTTCGTCGAACGGATCGCGGGCAGCAGGCCGAAGAGCACTGCGCTGGCTGCCGAGACAACAAGCGTAAACCACACAACGCTTTGATCCATCTGGAAGCTGAACTGAAGGGGCAAATCCGCCGGGATTTCGACATTGTAAAAGGCATCCACGGCAAACTCCGTCATCAATAACCCGAGTGCGCCGCCGCCCACGGCGATGAGGAGACTCTCGACCAGAAGTTGCCGCACGACTCGCGCACGGCTGGCTCCAATCGCCATGCGTACTGCGATTTCCCGGGCGCGGGCGCGCCCTCTGCCAAGCATCAGGTTTGCGACATTGGCGCATGCGATGGACAATGCTGCCATTACAATGAAGAAAAGAGACGCCAGTATCGCAGGATAAAACGGGAAAGCGTCCACCATAGTCTGCGTTTCCGTACGTACCGCTGCTCCGATAGCATGGTTCGTCTCCGGGTAGGATTCCTCGAACGATTTCGCCAACGCCTGAGCTTCATTATTGGCGGCTTCGAGTGACACGCCCGGCTTCAGCCGGCCTTTGACCATGAAGGTTCGCCGTTCTCGATTCGTCAGCAGATCCCCATTGGTAGCGTGCAGGCTCGGCCCCATCATGACGGGGATAAAGAAGGCGGGCCGAAGCACTTGCTGGAATGTGAACGGTCGGGAAGCGACGCCAATAACGGTGAACTCCAAACCGTCAAGCCGAATCTGCCGACCGATGACGGATGGAGCCGATGCGAATTCGCGATTCCAGAACTCGTAACCGAGAACGACCACGGTATCCCGTCCGGGAACCTGGTCCTCTTCGGATGTGAAACCTCGGCCAAGCTGCGGTTCGATTCCAAGCACACTAAAAAAATTTGCGCTAACCAGTAATCCGCCTTCCAGCCGTGGTTGTGTGCTGGTGTTCGGCGCGAAACCGACCTGCTCGGGAGCGTAGGCAACCAATCCGCTGAAGGATTGATTCTTATCGCGAAAGTCGACGTAGTCCCGATAAGACAAATCGGCGAACCTTCCCGCTCCGGCCAAACCGCCGCTCGAGAATACGCGCGGCGTCAGGGAACGAAGACTGAAAACCTGCGATGGCTTCGGCACAGGCAGCGGCCGCAGCAGCAGTCCGTTGGCAAGACTGAAGATCGTCGAATTGACGCCGATGCCAAGCGCAATCGACAGAATCGCCGTCAGAGTGAATCCCGGATTCTGTCGCATCGTTCTTAACGCATAACGGATGTCGTTCAGCATGGGCCTTGTTATGGCATTCCGGCGGCCAATTGCGGTGCCTGTCTTATCAACAGTGTGAGGCTAAATCACGTACAACCAATGTCCGTTTTCGGGACCGGATTGGCGCAAGCGGACACTATTCTTAATTTCACGCGATCCCGGTAATGAAGAGGATCCCGGCGACGACCACCGCTGCTCCCGCGACACGGGAGACAACGAGACCAGCGGGGCCGATTTTTTCGAGCAGGACAAAGCCGGTCAGCGCTGCAACCCAGAGAAGATTCATCACGCCCACCACAAAGAGCACGCACATCAGAGCCCAGCAGCAACCGAGACAATACGCCCCGTGACGTACACCCATCTGCATCGCGCCGAGCGCTCCGTCGCGCCAATTGGTCATCAGGAATCCCAGCGGACTTCGGCAATGCTTCAGGCACATGCTTTTCCACGGGGTCAACTGGTAGGCTCCAACGGCGATGAGAATCACGCCTGACAGTGTTGGACTGGACAATCTCATTGCCGGTGAAAGAATCGCAGCCTGGTGAAGTAGCCATTGACCGAGTGCCGCAAGCGCGCTGAAGCCGACCCACACCAGCAGATAACCCATCCCAAACATCAGCACTGCCGGGGCCGGGCCTGCCTTTTCGCGGGGCGGGCGCATTGCCGCGAACAGCAGCAGCACAGGGGCTGCGCTTCCAGCCATCATGCCCACCATCATTACCGCCCACATGGCGAATGTGAGGAGGATGTCAGCCGCAGTCCACGGAGTGTTCATTGTCATTCCCATCGCCGCCATACTCTTTTCGTACTCCATAGACGAAGACATCTGGTGATCGAGACGGAGCAGATATGCCCAGGCCAGTGCGGTGATGATAACGATGCAGGTCGAGATGAGGATCCGGTCGCGGCGGGGGAAATCCGCGGCCGACGACAGGCTAGGCACTCCAGGAAAACGGCGCGTATTGTCCGTTGTTCTTGCCGCTCACGTCGTCCCATGCCAGACCGAGGGCGTGGACATGGCTCTTCGACGCCCTGGCAAGGGCGAAGCGATCCGCAGCCGGGTGACCCGTGTTCTCCAGGTAAAGGGGCTCCGTCGCGTTCGGATTGACTCCCATAGCGCCCTCAGCCGCCATGTCGACGAGGTGAGACGCGGTAACGGACCATTTGATTCCGTTGCGGGTAAATTGAATTGGCGCCGATTCCGCGCCCAGAAACTTTCCGACGAGGCCCGAGAGAGCCGACATAGGTCCGCCCGCAGACCCGCTGGCGATCGCCGTGATGGCGTCGCGCTGCTCAGCGCTGGCCTTCGCGTCCGCAATGACACCGACCGACCAGTTTCCTTTTCCCATTGCCTCCGGTGTCCAACCCAGAATGATGAACCCGAGGCCGTCAAGAGACACCGTGTTGTAGCTTCCTTGATCGATCTTAAACGCCATGGCAAACGCGCACGTTCCCTTAGTCGGGCTGACCGCCATCTGTCCCGGCAGGCATGGGCAGACGAAGTCGCAGTTGCATGTTTCGTAGTACTGTCCGCTTACTTTCCATTTTGGCGTTGCCATCACTCACCTCCAGGTCCGGCCAATTATAGTTCATCCTTTGTCATCTTCCAGTGGACTGTAACAGTGAAATCGATAGTGGTCGGATTCGAGCAACGGATTCCCCTCCTTTGAAAGAGAATGTTGCAAAACCTGGAGTAAGAACGGGAACGAGCCACAAGAGGCACAAAAGGCACAAGAATTTTGTGCTTCTTGTGCTTTTTGTGGCTAGATCCCCTCACATTCGAGGGTTTT
>Ga0137397_10000680_pt1 | contig 23573 bp, 22 predicted proteins | sample czorhiz116metaG_FD_106658 | JGI IMG/M metagenome (GOLD analysis project Ga0137397, IMG submission 106658) | Vadose zone soil microbial communities from Angelo Coast Range Reserve, California, USA - czorhiz1.16 metaG | ecosystem: Environmental > Terrestrial > Soil > Vadose zone | place: USA... | reverse complement strand
CTGGGCCTTGGCGATCCGCGCGCGCGCCTGCACGTTGGCGTAGAGCGGGATGGCGATGGCCGCCAGGATGCCGATGATCGCGACGACGATCATCAGCTCGATGAGGGTGAAGCCTCGCTGGTTCGCTACCGTGAGCCTCTTCTTCGTCCACCACCGAATCATTGGGATCCTCCTTGTGTTTTCTACTACGCTTATCGCAATTTGCTTCTCGCAAGGGGAAGACTGCAGCTTCGGTGCCACCCCATCTCTGAAAATAAATGATGTATTTTCAAGTGCTTAAGGCTCAGTATTTCCGGATCTCGCCGGCGAGCATGACAGGCCGTGGCAACCCGACTGACGAGAAGCGTCACGTTGGCCCGGACATGCGGGGGCCGGCGCCCGCTAAGTTTGGCCTGCTACGGCGCTGGGTGCGGTGCTCGTGGGTCCTGACGGGTCGCGGTAAGCATCAATCATGAGAAGCGGTGCGCTGGCTGTGCTTCTGGAGCTTGTATCGGAATTGCCGGAAACTGACGCGAAGCAGCTCCGCAGCACGGGTCTGCACCCCTCCGGTCCGGGACAGAGCCATCTGGAGGTACCGGTGCTCGATCTGATCCAGCATCGCCTCCAGATCGACGCCGTCGGCGGGAATCTCCACCAGAACCTCCTGGAAGTCACGGGATTGATGGAGATCGGGGGGTAGGGCCTCCGCTTCGAGGATGTCGCCACTGCCGAGGACGAGCGCCCGCTCGATCACGTTTTCGAGCTCTCGGATATTGCCCGGCCAACGGTAGTTCTCGAGGATCGCGAGCGCCTCCGGGCTCACCCCCTTCACGGACTTGCCAAGCTCGGCGGAGATTTTTCGGACGAAGTGCGCGGCCAGGAGCGAGATGTCATCCCGCCGCTCCCGGAGGGGCGGCAAGTGGATAGGGATGACGTTGAGCCGGTAGAAGAGGTCCTCTCGAAGGATGCCGTCGGCGACCGCCTTGGCGACGTCGCGATTCGAGGCGGCGATCAGTCGCACGTCGACCTTGACGTCGCGCGTATCGCCGACCCGGCGGATTTCACGTTCCTGGATCGCCCGCAGGAGCTTGACCTGCACCGACTGAGGCACCTCGGTGACCTCGTCGAGGAACAGGCTGCCCCCGTCGGCGGCTGAGAACAGGCCGACGGTGGTGGCGACGGCGCCAGTGAAGGCACCCTTGACGTGCCCGAAGAGCTCTGACTCCATGAGCGTTTCGGGAATGGCGCCGCAGTTCACCGAAACAAAAGGGCCGGTCCGACGCGGGCTCTCCTGGTGGATGGCCTGCGCGACCAGCTCCTTCCCGGTTCCGCTCTCGCCCGTGACCATTACGGTCGAGAGGCCGTCCGCGGTCTTGCGGATCACCTCGAGCAGCTCGACCATCTGCCGACTCTTCCCGATGAAGCTCTCGAAGCCGCGCTCCCGTCGAAGCTGCGTCCTGAGTGCTTGGTTCTCGTCCTGGAGCCGCTTGCGCTCGAGCGCGTTGGCAATCGTCAGCTTGATCTCGTCGAGCTTGAAGGGCTTGGTGACGTAGTCGTACGCGCCCAGCTTCATGGCCTCGACGGCCGTCTCGGTGGAAGCGAACGCGGTGACCACGAGGACCACGGCGTTGGACGAATGCTCCTTCGCGGCGCGCAGGACCGCGAGGCCGTCAACCTTCCGCATACGAAGATCGGTGATGACGAGGTCGAACGACTCGCTCTTGATCGCTTCGACGGCCTGCTCGCCGCCCTCGGCCACCGTGACGTCGTGGCCCGCCTGTCGCAGCATGATCGCGAGGAGCTCGCGCATGCTCCGTTCGTCGTCGACGACCAGCACCCGGGTGTCAGGCACTGCGGGAGGGAAGCGTGAGGGTGAACGTCGTGCCGAGGTCCGGCGAGCTGTGCACGTCGATCTCGCCTCCGTGCTCTTGGACGATGCGATGGACGAGGGCGAGCCCGAGACCGGTGCCCTCCGGCTTGGTGGAGAAGAAGGGCTCGAAGACGTGGGAGAGGTCGCCGGCGCCGATGCCCTCCCCGGTGTCGCTCACCGCGATCTCGAGCGTATCACCCCGTACGGCGGCGGCCACGCGCAACTCGCCTCCCTCGGGCATTGCCTCGACCGCATTCAGGCAGAGATTCCACAGGATCTGCCGGAACTGCTGGGCATCGACGGGCCAGGGGATGGACGGCGCGAACTCGCGAATGACCTTGAGGCTGCCCGGGCTGGCGCGGTGCTCGAGCAGGAGCAGCACCTCCTCGGCGGCGGCCGCAACGTCGAAGGTGGTGATCGACAGGGGCGCGGGACGGGCGTACTCGAGGAAGTTCTTGATGATGTGGTTGAGCCGCTCGGACTCGCGCGCCACGATCTGCGAGAGGCGCTCGCGGGCGTCCTCGCTCGTCAGCGGGCTCGTGAGGACCTCGATCGCCCCGGTAAGGGAGGCGAGCGGGTTACGGATCTCGTGCGCGATGTTCGCCGCCATTCGCCCGACTGTCGCCAGCCGATCGGCTTGACGCATCCGCGTCTCGAGCGCGCGGATCGCGGAGAGGTCCTCACAGGCGCCGATAAGCCCCAGCCGTTCGCCGTCGCCGGAACGAAGCGCGGAGAAGGTCATGCGCACGGGCACCGTGGTGCCGTCAGGGCGGCGCAACGTCGTCTCGTGCCGCGTGGAGGCTCGCGGGCTGCCGCTGATCGCGACCTCGATCGACTCGAGCGGCGCCGTGGCGCCGCCGAGCGTCGACCAGGCGCGACCGATCGCTTGAGCCGCCGCGACCCCGATGATCTCCTCGGCGGCGCGGTTGACCGCGGTGATCCGGTGCTCCCGGTCAAGCGCGATCAGCCCGGTGCCGACGCACTGGAAGACGAGGTCCTTGAAGGCCTGGAGGTCGCGGAGATCCTTCTGCTGTGTCTCGAGCGCCTGCCGGGTGGCGCGGTACCGTTCCCCGAGACCGCCGGCGACGATCGCCACGACGAGGAGCGTCGCGGCGTTGAGGAACATCGTGACCAGCTCGAGCGCCGTCGTCTCCTGGGGCGCGTCGAAGAATACGCTCAGCGGGAGCACCGTGCGGCCGACCACGATCCCCGCGTACAGCACGGACGACACCGCCGCGATGGCGAGGCCGCGCGTCCGGGACAGCAGCACGCAGGCCGCGGTGACGGAGAGCACGTACAGGAAGACGAAGATCGAGCGCGCGCCGCCGGTGGCCGCCACGACCGCGGTGATGAGCGTGGTGTCGAGCAGGCAGATGAACCACGCGAGGCGGCGGGGCTGGGACGGCGGGCCGAGCAGGAGCAGCGCGCTCGACGACGCGAGCGCGACGATGAGCGCTAAGGCCAGGATCTCGCCTTCGCCGGGCATGAGACCGGGCGAGACGAACGGCCCGAGCGCCAGCAGCACGACGGAAACGCCGAGCCGCGCCCAGGAGAATCCCTGCAGCGGCCCACCGACGGTGAGCGCTTTCACTACTTCATCAGGGTGACCAGACGGAAGATCGGGAGATACATCGCGACCACGAGCCCACCGACGACGACGCCGAGGAAGACGATCATGATCGGTTCGAGCAGCGACGTGAGCGCCGTGACCGCGGTGTCGACCTCGTCGTCGTAGAAGTCGGCGATTTTTGAGAGCATCTGGTCGAGCGCGCCGGTGTTCTCGCCGACGCTGATCATGTGCACGACCATGGGCGGGAACACGGTGCTGCCCTTGAGCGGCTCGGAGAGCGTCCGGCCGGAGGTGACGGCGGTACGCGCCTGCATCACCGTCCGCTCGACGACGCGGTTGCCGGCCGAGCGGGCGGTGATCAGCAGACCCTCGAGGATGGGGACGCCGGAGGAGATCAGCGTGCCGAGCGTCCGGGTGAATCGTGCGACGGCGACCTTGCGGATGAGCATGCCGACGACCGGCACCTTGAGCAAGAACGCGTCGATCACGTTACTGCCCTGCTCGGTGTTGTAGTAGCGCTTGATCGCGTAGATTATGCCGGCGCCCACGCCCACCATGACCAGGACGTACTTCTGCGTGAACTCCGAGATAAACATGACGATCTTCGTCGGCAGCGGGAGGTCGGCGCCGAGTCCCTGGAACATCTTCGCGAACGTCGGGATGACGAAGATCATCATGAACACGATGACCAGGACCGCCACGCTGATGATGGTGACGGGGTATACCATGGCCCCCTTCACCTTGCTCTTGAGCTTGGCCGCCTTCTCGATGTATCCGGACAAGCGCTGCAGCACGACGTCGAGCACACCGCCCGACTCACCGACCTGGAGCATGTTGGTGAAGAGATCGTTGAAGACCTTGGGGTATTTCCGGAACGACTCGGCCAGGGTGGCGCCGCCCTCGACCTCGCGCGCGATCTTGCCGGTCACGGTCCGCAGGGACTTGGAGTCGCTCTGCTCCGAGAGAATCGCGAGACACTGCGCGATCGGAAGACCGGCGTCGACCATCGTGGAGAACTGACGGGTGTAGATCGCCAGGTCCTTGTCCTTGACCTTGCCGCCAATCTTCTTGATGCCGACGGGCTTGGCCGTCCGCTCCTGGACCGAGGTCGCGACGACGCCCCTTGCCCGCAGCGCCGTGACCGCGGTGGGCCGATCGTTCGCTTCGATCTCGCCGGAGACGACGGCCCCGCCGGACCGGCCGCGAAACGCGTACGTTGCCATGGTGTGCGCTCCTCCTACCGTTTGGCGAACGGTGACACGCCGGCGCCCGCACTGGCAGTGGCCGCCGGACCTTCGTGCGCGAGGAGCTGCAGCAGCTCCTCGACCAGAGTCGATCTGTTCAACGCGTCCTCGCGCGTGATCTGGTGCCGCTTCACGAGATCCGCCAGGGACTGATTCATCGTCTGCATACCGAACTTCTGGCCGGTCGCGATCGCCGAGTACACCTGGTGAATCTTCTCCTCACGAATGAGGTTGCGGATGGCGGGCGTGGCGATCATGATCTCCAGCGACATCACGCGTCCGCCACCGACCTTGGGGATGAGGGTCTGCGAGAGCACGCCCTCCAGCACGAGCGAAAGCTGAGCCCGCACCTGCGCCTGCTGGGCCGTCGGGAAGACGTCGATGATGCGGTTCATCGTCTGGGCGCACGAGTTCGTGTGCAGGGTGCCGAACGTCAGATGGCCGGTCTCCGCGATCGTCAGCGCGGCCGCGATCGTCTCGAGGTCGCGCATCTCGCCGACGAGGACCACGTCCGGATCCTGGCGGAGGATCGATTTGAGCGCCCTGGTGAACGACTGGGTGTCGGCGAAGACCTCGCGCTGGTTGACGAGGCACTGCTTGTGCGGATGGACGAACTCGATGGGGTCCTCGATCGTCATGATGTGATCGTGACGCTCGTTGTTGATCTTGTCGATCATCGCGGCGAGCGTCGTCGACTTTCCGGACCCGGTCGGCCCGGTCACGAGGATCAACCCCTTGGGCCGGTCCGCGAGCTGCTGGACGATCTGGGGCAGCCCCAGCTCGTCGAACGAGCGGATCTTGTAGGGGATGACGCGGATCGCGCACCCGACGGCGCCGCGCTGCCGGTAGACGTTACAGCGGAAGCGCGCGAGGCCCTGGATCCCGAAGGAGAGATCGAGCTCGTTCTCCTCCTCGAATTTCTGCTTCTGGCCCTCGTTCAGCACGCTGTACGAGAGCCGCTGGGTATCCTGCGGCGCCAGCACCTCGAACTGGGTGAGCTGGGTGAGGCGGCCGTTGACGCGGATCTGGGGATACGTCCCGCTCGTGATGTGCAAGTCCGACGCGCCGCGGTCCACCATGAGCTGCAGAAGATCGGCCATATTGGCGGCCATTGTGCCTCCCTACACCCCAATGCCCCTGCTTAAGACAGGGTAACTCTCAGCACTTCCTCGACAGTCGTAGTTCCTTCAATGACCTTCAAGAGCCCCGCCTGCCGCAGACTCCTCATACCTTGCGACTGCGCGATCGCCCGCAACTCGGCGGTCCCCTGGTTCTTCAGGATGGCGTCACGGAGCTCCTCGCTGATCGGCATGACCTCATAGATCGCGACGCGGCCCTTCATTCCCGTGAAGTTACAGGTCGAGCACCCCTTGCCCTTGTAGAACTGGACCTTCCCCTTCCCCGAGGGGACGTGCCCGTACGTGACGAGGCTCTCCTCGTCGGCGTCGTACGGCTCCCGGCACGCCCGACACACCTTCCGTCCCAGCCGCTGGGCCAGGACGAGGAGGAGCGACGACGCCACCAGGAACGGCGGGATCCCCATGTCGAGGAGCCGCGCGATGGTCGAGGGGCAGTCGTTCGTGTGCAACGTGGAGAACACGAGGTGACCGGTGAGCGCGGCGCGAATGCTGATCTGCGCGGTCTCGAGGTCGCGCGTCTCACCGACGAGGATCACGTCCGGGTCCTGGCGGAGGAAGGACCGGAGTGCGGCGGCGAACGTCCGGCCGACGCCCTCGTTGATCTGGACTTGGTTCACGCCCTTCAGGTTGTACTCGACCGGATCCTCGGCGGTCATGATGTTCACGTCAGGGGAGTTGATCGTGTGAATCCCCGAGTAGAGCGTGGTCGTCTTGCCGGAGCCGGTGGGCCCCGTGATCAGGACCATGCCGTAGGGCTGGTGGATCGCGGCGCTGAACTTCTCGAGGCTCCATTCGTCGAAGCCGAGCTGCGTCATGTCGAGCTTCAGCGCCTCCTTGTCGAGGATACGGAGGACCGCCTTTTCGCCGAAGATCGTCGGGAGGGTCGAGACGCGGAAGTCGATCTCGCGGGTGTTGTACCGCAGCTTTATTCGACCGTCTTGCGGCAGCCGGCGTTCGGCGATATCGAGGTTCGACATGATCTTCAGTCGCGAGAGGATCGCCGGCTCCAACCGCTTCGGCGGCGCCAGCATCTCGTGCAGAACGCCGTCCATCCGGAAGCGGACTCGGAAGATCTTCTCGTAGGACTCGAAGTGAATGTCGGAAGCGCCCTTCTGGATCGCGTCGACCAGCACCATGTTGACCAGCTTCACGACCGGCGCTTCGTCGGCCGACTCCTTCAGCTCGAAGACGTCGACCTTGCTGCCTTCCTCGCCGTCCCCCACGACCTCGACGTTGGCGAGGTCGGTCTGCATGTCCGACAGGACGGTGGAGATGGCCTCCGTCTTGGACTCGTAGTTGCGGTCGATCGCCTTCCTGATCGCCGTCTGGGACGCTACTAGCGGCAGGACCTGAAGGTTCGTCATGAACGAGATGTCGTCCAGGGCGAAGACGTTCGTCGGGTCGGCCATGGCGAGCGCGAGCGAGTTGCCCATCTTCCGGACCGGGATGACCTCGTACTTCCTCGCGATGGGGTGCGGCACGAGCTTCAGCACGTCCGGGTCGATGTCGAGCTGGGCGAGCGTGATCGACGGGACGCCGTACTGCCGCGAGAGGAAGCCGATGAGCTGCTCTTCGTTGACGAAGTTCAGCCGGACGAGGACCGAGCCGAGCTTCTCGGGGGAGCCCTTCTGCTCCGCCAGGGCCTTCTTGAGCTGCTCGGCGGTGAGAAGTCCGTCCGCGACGAGGAGGTCCCCGAGGCGCCGGTTGACAGGCTGCCCGAGCTTCACCGGCTGGGCCATTGTAATCTTTTACTGTACCCCACCGAGTCGCTTCAACGTATCGGTAAAGGCCTTGTAGGCGTCGTCCTGGTAAAGCACGAAAATGACTCGCTTCAGGCCGGCTGGGCCGCCCTTGAGGTGCGCCACCACGGCGTTGAGCATGGCGTTCGCCGACTCCGCCGGCGGGACGTGCCCGACGCCCGTGCCGAGGGCGGGGAGCGCGAGGGACGTGATGCGGTGCTTGGCGGCGAGCGCCAGGACCGCTCGGGTGGTCGTCGCGATCTTCTCGCCGTCGGTCTTGAGGTCGGGACCCATGACCGCGGCGTGGATGACGTGGGTCGCCGCGAGGTTGCCGCCGGTGGTCAGCACGGCCTCGCCAACCTCGACGGGTCCCTGCTGCATTGCTTCTTCCTCGATGATAACTCCGCCCTTCCGCTTGATGGCGCCCGCGACGCCGGTACCCATGGCGAGCGTCGAGTTGGCCGCGTTGATGATGGCGTCGACTTCCCAGTCGGTAATGTCGCCGCGCTCGATCGCGATGGATGATTGACCGATCCTGAGCCTCATGGCCGTTTCTCGCCGCGCTCCTCGGCTTTCGCCGCCTCCCACGAGCGTTCCAGCTCGTCGGGCGCTACCGTAGAGACCGACTTGCCGCGCGCGGCCAACTCCGCCTCCATGTCGGTGAAACGTCGGCGGAACTTCTCGATCGCGCCGTGCAGCGCCTCGTCGGCGTCGAGCGCCGAGAGACGTGCCACGTTCACGAGGGAAAAGAGCGCGTCGCCCAGCTCCTCGCGGATGCGCCGGGCGTCGCCCGAGGCGAGCGCCTCGGCGGCCTCGCGAATCTCCTCCTCGACCTTGTGCCACGCCGCGCGCGCGTCGGGCCAGTCGAAATTCACGCGCGCCGCCTTGCTCTGGACACGCTGCGCGCGCAGCAACGACGGCAACGCGCGTGGAACGCCGTCGAGGACCGATCGCCGCTGGCCACGCTCGTCGGACTCGCGCTGCTTGATCGCCTCCCACTGCACGAGGGCCTCGTTCGCCGTGCCGACCGACGCGTCACCGAATACGTGCGGGTGACGCCTCACCATCTTGTCGATGAGCTGCTGGAGAAGATCGGCCATCGTGAACTCGCCTTGCTCCTCGGCCAGGCGGGCATGGAAGACCACCTGGAACAGCAGGTCGCCCAACTCCTCCCGCAGGGGTCCGCTGCGACCGGACTCGATCGCCTCCAGCACTTCGTACGCTTCCTCGATCAGGAATGGCTTGAGCGAGGTTCGCGTCTGCTCGCGATCCCATGGACAGCCATTGGGTTCGCGCAGCCGTAGCATGACGTCCAGGAGCTGTTGAAAGAGAACACCGGGGGACTCGGTCATGTCCGTTCTTGAGGCTAACCGATTATACAGCAAGGGTTTTCGCCTGTGCTAGGCTCAGCCCGATGCCCCGGGGCGAGTCCGAGGACGTTTTCAAGGTCACCGACAGACGCAGACGGCTCGAGAGTGACGAGCCACCGCGGCCTGCCGCAGCGGGGGCCGAGCCGCCTCCCGCCGCGTCGCCGGGCCCGGCGCCGGTCGCCGAGCGTAGCCTGGCCGGGCTCTTCATGATGCTCGCCAGCTCGGCGGTCGTCGCGCTGGGGTATGCGCCCGATCCCCTCACGGGCCAGCGCCAGACGGATCTGGCCCAGGCCGCGGACGCGATCGATCTGCTTCTCTTGTTGCGCCAGAAGACCGAGAGTCACCGATCGATCGAGGAGAGCCGAATCCTCGACGAACTCCTCTACGACCTCCAGCTCCGCTACGTGCACGCTACGAAGCAGCAGTCTTGATCACGACGATTCCGGGCTCGATCGTGATGGCTTCCACCGCTTCCGGCATACGCCAACGCAAGAGGCTCGAGGTCGCCGGACCCAGCAGGAGTCGCAAAAGCGCCTGCGGCAGCGGCTGGCGGCCGAGCGCGAACCGCTCGACGTCGAGACGCAAATAGCGGCGCTGGCCGCGGGCCGCTCCAACTTCGAGGCTTGCCCGCGCCTCGAGGTGAAGCCACACGGGACGCTCGAGCCAGGGGATAGGCAGGAAGTCGGCGATGGGGACGAGGGGTACGGCCGCCAGGACGTGCCGGAGTGGAAGCTGGCCCTTGAACTCGACCAGCCCGTCGCCGACGAGGCGCACGGCCCCGTCCTTGACGGGGATCTTGGCCGCCTCGGCGAGATGCCGCGAGAGGAACCCGTTGAGCTCGGGCTCGGACAGGACAACCTGACGGGATCGCCCCTTGCCCCGTCCGAGCCCTCCTCGCGCGATCTCGAAGATCCTTTGCTGACCACGCAGGCCGTCGTCGGCGGTTCCCGGTCGGGCAACCATATTCGGCTCCTGGAGCATACGGGCGCCGATCCAGACAGACCCAGCCGCTAGCCCAACGACCGTCAAGGCCGCCAGGACGGCAGCGGCACACCCTAACCGCATCGGCCCACCGTACCACCGTGCCTCGTGCGGCCTCCCAGGTTCCGGAAGTGAGCCCATAACTTGACAGCCATATACTCAGATGATATACGTTCTATGTACTCATAGTAATGCCGGCCAGAAGGAGACCGGCTGACAGCCAAGGAGGGCGTGAGCAATGGCGATTGAGCGTTGGCGTCCGTTCGTGTCCGTGGAGCGCTGTGACCCGTTCGGCAACATGTCCGACATTCAGGGAGAGGTCAACCGCCTCTTCGAGAGCTTCCTCGGGCGGCCCACGGCCGCCGCGACTGGATCGAGTGTACCGATGTGGGCGCCGGTTCTCGACATGCGCGAGACCAGCGACGACCTGGTTCTGGATTTCGAGCTTCCGGGCGTGCGCGAGAAGGATGTGTCCGTGTCGATCACGGGCGACCTGCTGACGGTCAAGGGTGAGCGCGAGATCGGCCGCGACGTCAGGGACGAGAGCACCCACCACGTCGAGCGCAACTATGGAAAGTTCGAGCGCAGCGTCCAGCTTCCTATGCCGGTGCAGGCCGAGAAGGTGAAGGCGACCTACCGCGACGGAGTACTCGAGGTCAGGCTCCCGAAGGCGGAAGAAGTGAAGCCCAAGGCGATCAAGATCGATATCGTCTGAGTCGTTCGCATCGTTCGAAGTGGTGTGGCGACGGAGCGGGCGATCCGCTCCGTCGCAATGAGACCAAGGAGAAGGGAGAATCGAAATGGCGAAGGTGATCGGCATTGACCTCGGGACGACCAACTCGGTGGTGGCGGTCGTCGAGGGCGGCAACCCCACAGTGATCGCGAACCAGGAGGGCAGCCGACTGACGCCCTCGGTCGTGGGATTCACGAAGGACGGCGAGATCCTCGTCGGACAGGTCGCCAAGCGGCAGGCGATCACGAATCCCGAGAACACCGTGTTCTCGATCAAGCGGTTCATGGGGCGTCGCTACGACGAGGTGCTCCAGGAGAACAAGCTTGTCCCGTACAAGGTGGTCAAGGCCGGCAACGGCGACGCCCGCGTCGAGGTTCGGGGCAAGCAGTACTCGCCGCCGGAGATCTCGGCCATGATTCTCCGCAAGCTGAAGGAAGCCGCCGAGGCGTACCTGGGCGAGAAGGTCACGCAGGCCGTTATCACCGTTCCCGCCTACTTCAACGACAGCCAGCGACAGGCGACCAAGGACGCGGGGCGTGTGGCCGGCCTCGAGGTGTTGCGGATCATCAACGAGCCCACCGCGGCGGCACTCGCGTACGGGCTCGACAAGAAGAAGGACGAGACCATCGCCGTCTACGACCTCGGCGGCGGCACCTTCGACATCTCGGTCCTCGAGATCGGCGAAGGCGTCTTCGAGGTCAAGGCGACCAACGGCGATACCCACCTGGGCGGCGACGACTTCGACCAGCGCGTCATGGACTGGATCTCGGGGGAGTTCAAGAAGGAGCACGGCATCGATCTGCTGAAGGACCGCATGGCCCTCCAGCGGTTGAAGGAGGCCGCCGAAAAGGCGAAGTGCGAGCTGTCGACGACTCTGCAGACCGAGATCAACCTGCCCTTCATCACGGCGGACGCGAGCGGCCCGAAGCACCTCGTGCTGACGCTGACGCGGGCCAAGCTCGAAGCGCTCGTGGCCGATCTCATCGAGCGTACCCTCGGACCCTGCCGGCAGGCCATGCAAGACGCCGGGGTGAGCCCGAAGGACATCGACGAGGTCATCCTCGTGGGCGGCCAGATCCGCATGCCGAAAGTGCAGGAGGCCGTGAAGCAGCTCTTCGGCAAAGAGCCCCACAAGGGCGTCAACCCCGACGAAGTCGTGGCGGTCGGGGCGGCCGTGCAAGGCGCGGTGCTCACCGGCGAGGTGAAGGACCTCCTCCTGCTCGACGTGACGCCGCTCTCGCTCGGGATCGAGACGCTCGGCGGCGTGATGACCCCGCTGATCCCCCGCAACACGACGATCCCGACGAAAAAGAGCGAGGTCTTCACGACCGCCGCCGACAACCAGACGTCGGTCGAGGTCCACGTGCTCCAGGGCGAGCGGCCCATGGCGCGCGACAACCGGACCCTGGGGAAGTTCCACCTGATCGGCATTCCGCCGGCACCGCGTCAGATGCCGCAGATCGAGGTGACGTTCGACATCGACGCGAACGGCATCTTGAACGTCGCGGCGCAGGACCGGGCGACCAGCAAGCAGCAGAACATCACCATCACCGCCTCGTCCGGCCTGACGAAGGACGAGATCGAGCGGATGGTGAAGGAAGCCGAGGCCAACTCGGCCGAGGATTCGAAGCGGAAGCAGGAGATCGAGGTCCGCAACCAGACGGACTCCCTCGTCTACTCCACCGAGCGGACGCTCGGGGAGCACGGCGCCAAGCTGGCGGAGGCAGACCGGAAGGCCATCGACGACGCGCTTGCGGAGGCGCGTGAGGCGCTCAAAGGTGAGGACCTCGAGCGAATGACGCGCGCCCAGGAGAACCTGACCCGCGCGTCGCACAAGCTCGCCGAGATCATGTATCGCGAGGCCCAGGCCCAGGGCCAGCCGGCCGCAGGCGCGCCCGGTGGTCAGAGCCAGGGCCCGACGGGTCCGAAGGATGGCGAGGTCGTCGACGCCGACTTCGAGGATCTGGGCGACAAGAAGAAGTAGCAGTTCGATGCGTCGCGACTACTACGCGGTGCTGGGCATCACGGCCACCGCCATGCCGCGCGAGGTTCGCCGGGCCTACCAGCGACTCGCGCGGCAGTACTCGCCGGACGTCAACTTCTGGGACGAGCGGGCCCGCGACCTCTTCGACGAGATCGCCGAGGCCTTCCGGGTGCTCGGGGATCCGGCCGCTCGGGCGATGTACGACCGGTTCGGGGCGGTGGCCGGCACCGACGAGGCGCTGGCCGGCGGCCGGCGCGGCGACGACGTTCATGCGGTGGTGGAGCTCTCGTTCGCCGGGGTGGTTCGAGGAAGCAGGGTCCGGATCGACGTGCACCGATTCTCGCCGTGCGCCGAGTGCGCCGCCAGCGGGGCCACCGCGGAAGGGCGGTGCGCGGTGTGTCTGGGCCGTGGTGTACGACGCGTCGTCGAGCCAGTCGACGTCGCGATCCCCGCCGGTGTCGACTCCGGCGCGCAGATCCGCGTGGCTGGCGAGGGGAACGCCGGCCCGTTCGGAGGGCCGCGCGGCGATCTGATCGTGAGCACGCGCGTGCAGGAGCATCCCTTCTTCCACCGAAAAGGCGACAGCGTGCACTGCGAGGTGCCGATCAGCGTGTGGGAGGCGCTCCTCGGCGCCCGCATCCGCGTCCCGACGCCGTCGGGTGAAGCGGTGCTCGTTGTGCCGCCGGGCACGACGGGCGGCCAGGTGTTCCGCCTGCGTGGCCAGGGGCTGCCCAAGCTGACGGGCGAGTCGACCGGGGATCTGTACGTGGCGGTTCGGGTCGAAGTCCCGACCGGCCTCGACGCGCGGACGCACGAGCTGGTACGCCAGCTCGAGCGGTTGATGCCGGTCGAGACTCGGACCGCGCTCGAGCGTTATCGGGGAGGTGCGCAGTGACCGACCGTGGCAAGCCGCTTTACATGATCGGGGTGGTGGCCGACATGCTGAACGTCCACCCGCAGACGCTGCGCTTCTACGAGAAGAAGGGGCTCCTGCGGCCGAGCCGGACAGTCGGTCGGACACGCATGTATTCCACCGAGGATGTCGACGAGCTGGCCCGCCTGCTGCGGCTCACGCGCGACCTCGGGGTGAATCTCGCCGGCATCGAGGTCATCCTAAAGATGAGACGGCGGATGATCGAAATGCAGAAACAGATCGAAGACCTGGTTGCCTACCTCCGTGAGGACGGCGGCGACACCGGGGGTCACCAGCGGCCACAGGAGCCGCGGGAGGCCCTCGTTCGGGCGGCCTCGGGCCATCTCAAGCCGGTCGATCTGTTTTAGCGCGGGAAAGGAGACCTATGATCGAGCGGGACGATAACGAGCTCAACATTCCGGACGTCCTTGCGATTCTCCCCTTGCGCGGGACGGTCATCTTTCCGCAGGCGGCGATGCCGCTCGCGGCCGGACGTCAAGCCTCGGTCCGGCTCATCCAGGAGGCGCTCCAGGGCAGCCGGATCATCGGCGCGGTCATGCAGCGCGATCCGTCGGAGGACGACCCACGCGCCCAGGGGCTGCACGCGGTCGGGACCGTGATCGTCATCCACAAGGCGCTGAAGCAGCCCGACGGTACCGTGCGCCTCGTCGTACAGGGACTTGGACGATTCCGGATCGTCGACATCGTCCAGGAGACGCCGTTCCTCCGGGCGCGCATCCAGCGTCTCAGCGACGAGGAGCCCTCGGCGACGCTCGAGGTCGAGGCGCTCGTGCGCACAGCGACCGGACTCTTCCAGAACATCGTCGCGCTCTCCCCGACGCTGCCCGACGAGCTCGCGAACGTCGTCAGCGGCGCCGAAGGACCGGGCGCGCTCGCCGATCTGATCGCCGGATCGCTGCCGACCCTTCCGACGGCCCTCCGGCAGGAGCTGCTCGAGACCGTCGGCGTCAGCGAGCGCCTGCAGAGGCTCGTGGGCGCCCTCACGAAGGAGGTCGAGGTCCTCGAGCTCGGATCGAAGATCCAGTCGGAAGTCCAGTCCGAGATGTCGAAGAGTCAGCGCGAATACTACCTGCGCGAGCAGATGAAGGCGATCCAGAAGGAGCTGGGCGAGACCGACGATCGCACGCAGGAGATCGAGGCGCTCCGCCGAAAGATCGAGAGCGCCGGGATGTCGGAGGAGGCGAGCAAGGAGGCTCTGCGCGAGCTGGACCGGCTGGCGAAGATGCCGCCCGCCGCAGCCGAGTACACGGTCGCGCGGACCTACATCGACTTGCTCGTGTCAATGCCGTGGCAGCAGGAGACGGCCGACAACGTCGATATCGCGGGGGCCCGGGCGATCCTCGACGAGGATCACGAGGGGGTCGAGAAGATCAAGGAGCGGATCCTGGAATACCTCGCGGTGAAGAAGATCCGTCCGTCGGGCAAGGATCCGATCCTCTGCTTCGTGGGTCCCCCGGGAGTCGGCAAGACGTCACTCGGCCGATCGATCGCGCGCGCGCTCGGCCGGAAGTTCCACCGGATCTCGCTGGGCGGCATGCGGGACGAGGCCGAGATCCGCGGCCACCGCCGGACCTATATCGGCGCGCTGCCGGGCCAGATCATCCAGGGGCTCCGGCGCGCGGGAACGAAGAACCCGGTCTTCATGCTCGACGAGATCGACAAGCTGGGGATGGACTTCCGGGGCGATCCGGCGTCGGCGCTCCTGGAGGTGCTGGATCCGGAGCAGAACGTCTCGTTCCGCGACCACTACCTGGACGTCGCGTTCGACCTGTCGCGGGTGCTGTTCGTGACGACCGCGAACGTGATCGACACGGTGCCGCCCGCGCTACGCGATCGGATGGAGATCATCCCGCTCGCCGGGTACACCGAGGAAGAGAAGGTCGCCATCGCGCAGCGGCACCTCGTGCCCAAGCAGGCGCGGGAGCACGGCCTCGATCCGGCCGCGGACATCGAGTTCACGCCCGAGGCGCTGCGCCTCCTCGCTCGCGGCTACACGCGCGAGGCCGGCGTGCGGAGCCTCGAGCGTGAGATCGCCAGCGTCTGCCGCAAGGTGGCGCGTCGGCGCGCCGAAGGGCACACGGACAAGGCGCGGATCGCCCCCGACGCCGTCACGTCGTTCCTCGGGGTGCCGCGCTTCGAGGTCGAAGAGATCGAGGAACGGACGCGCGTCCCGGGTGTCGCGATCGGACTCGCGTGGACGCCGGCGGGCGGCGACATCCTGTTCATCGAAGCGACGCGGATGAAAGGGGCGCACACGCTGACGCTGACGGGGCAGCTCGGCGACGTCATGAAGGAGTCGGTGCAGGCGGCGCTCTCGTGGGTGCGATCCCACGCCGACGAGCTCGGCATCGCGCCCGAGTTCTGGGAGCTGTCGGACATCCACGTGCACGTCCCCGCCGGGGCGATTCCCAAGGATGGGCCGTCGGCGGGCGTCACGATGACGACGGCGCTCGTGTCGTTGCTCACCGGCCGTCGTGTCCGCTCCGGTCTCGCCATGACGGGCGAGGTCAGCCTCACCGGGCGGGTGCTGCCCGTCGGCGGGATCAAGGAAAAGGTCCTGGCCGCACATCGCGCCGGGATCCGGACCGTACTGCTTCCCAGCCGGAACGCGAAGAGTCTCATCGAGGACCTGCCGGCGCGGATCCGCGACGAGATGACCATTCACCTGGTGGACGCCGTGCCCGACGTCCTGAGGCTGGCACTCGAGGACGCGCCGACGTGGCCGGAGGTCGAGCGGCTGGCGCTATCCTCCTGATTCCCGGCGGTTTACGGAACTTCCCGAACCCGTCTTCTGTCTTGAACGGGAAACGCCGGGTCAGCTAACATAGGCCTATGTCACGGTTCGGGCTCGTCCTGGGCGTGGTTGCAACGGCTGCCCTCGCCACGGCGCCGGCCTCGGGTGAGGTCTATCGCCTCGCCGAGAACGACGGGACGGTCCACTTCACCAACGCGCCGACCGATCCCCGCTATCGGAGCCTGGGGGGGTATTCGTCCGGTACCGCCGCGGGCTGGCTGCGCGTGCCTCCCACCGATACGGCGCGCTACGTGACCGAGATCAGGGACGCCTCCGGGCGTTACGGCGTGCCGGAGCGGCTGGTCCAGGCCGTCATCCGGGTTGAGTCCGCGTTCAATCCGCGCGCGGTCTCCGTGAAGGGCGCCCAAGGTCTGATGCAGCTCATGCCGGAGACGGCGTCGATGCTGGGAGTCCGCAACAGCTTCGACCCCCAGCAGAACATCGATGGCGGTGTTCGGCACCTCCGCGGGTTGATCGAGCGGTTCGGGAACGACCTCCCCCTGGCGCTGGCGGCTTACAACGCGGGTGAGAAGGCGGTGGTCAGCCACCGAGGGATCCCGCCGTTTCCGGAGACGCGCGACTACGTGACGCGCGTTCTTTTTCACTACGACGGCAGCACGAACGGACTGGCCGGCGCGCCCACCGCGGTCTATCGGACGGTCGGCGACGACGGCACGATCGTCTACACGAACATCCCGCCGCGCGGCCGTCGCTAGAGCGAGTGAACCGTCGGTCGGGCACGGCCCGCCGTGCGGGGTCCGCTGCTACCGCAGCGGCTTTCAGGCGCTCCTGCACGTCGACGACGACGAGCACGGGCTGCGGCATCACCACCTCCCGCGCGGGATGGTCTTCTCGAGCCAGCTGATCACTTCGGACACGGTCGCCGGGAGCACCCGCCGGTTCAGGACCAGCCCCCAGTGCGAGGCCCCTTCGATGCTGGCGTGATCCGCAGGGAATGGAAGGTCGTCATATCGCGCCCGAGGCCACTGAGTGTCGGCCGTCCCGGTGGCGATCAACAGCGGACCCGGAGCATCGGCGATGACGATACCGGCCTTGCGCTCGTCTCTCGCGAGGCGGGACTCCGGGCCGAGCGATTCGAGGGCGATCACGCGTTCGACTCGATCGAGATCCGACATCGCGGGCTGACGGTCGGGATCGCGGTCGACGATCCCATATTCCTCCGGACCGAAGACGCCCGGGCGGAGCGGGACCGCGGGATCATGACCGCGCGCCGGCGTGCTCGGCGCGAGGCCCACGCAGGCGCGCGCGTCGCACGCCGCGGCCGCCATCATCGCCACGAGCCCCCCCATGCTCCAGCCTACGACGACGGGCGGCCGCCGCAGCGTACGCGCGAGCGCGACGAGGTCATCCGCGTAGTCGGCCATTCGTGTCGCGCCGAGGTCGACGGACCCGCTCGCGCCGTGACCGCGGAGGTCGAGGGCGTGCGACGACCACCCGCGGCGAGCGAGCTCGTCCTGCCAGAAGGCCCAGACGCGCGCCGAGTTCGCCGCCCCGTGCACGAGGATGAGCGGGGGCCGCTCGTCGCCGCCCACCAGGCGGCTGTGTGCCCGCAGGGTCGGCATCCCAGATATTCTAAGACCAGATCGCGGGCCGCTGGAGGTCGCCGCTCCGGACTCCGACTCGCGGACGAGGCGGCAAGTCGGGCATGCTGGGATCAAGGTCCCGCGATCGATGATGGCAGATCGGAGAGCGCAGTGACGGGCCGCCGCGGCGTGACGCCGTTGGCGGTGAGTCTTGTGGCCATGCTCACGCAAGCGAGCGACTGTGCTCCGCCGATGTGTCTGCCGGCGGCCGGCGCGCTGAAGCGTGAGACGGTCCACCAGTCGCCGAGGTCCTCACGAGAGTCCGAAACCGGGCGCGCCGCCGAGACCGCTTTACCGCGCGCCGAGACGCCGACGGCGCCCGCCTCGGCTCCGACGGCCGAGCCGCCTCGACCCCAGCAGAGCGCCACCCCACCGGAGAGCGTTGCTCCACCGCAAAGCGCTCCCCCGCAGGAAGGCGCGGCTCCGCGAGCCGGCGCGCAGGAGGAGTCGGCGCCTCTGGATCTGAAGTCTCTCGAGACGCGACTCCGCGAGACCAAGGCGATCGGTATCTTCACCAAGCTCTCGCTCAAGAACCAGGTCGATGATCTGCTCGAGCAATTCCGGGGGTTCCACCAGGGCCGCGACCAAGCCACGCTCGCGAAGCTGCGGCAGGCCTACGATCTGCTGTTGCTCAAGGTGCTGTCTCTTCTTCAGGATGGCGATCCAGCGCTCGCTCGCGACATCGCGAGGTCGCGCGAAGCGCTCTGGAGCCTTCTGGCGGATCCTGACAAGTTCCGGCGCCTCTGATTCGAGTGGGGGAAGCGATGAGCAAGCGAACAACGATCTGGGCTGCGCTCGTGCTGACGACGATTCTCGACGGCGGGCCCTCGCTGGCCGCGGATGACCCGGCTGTCCTGAAGGATTTGACGGCGGTGATCGCCCTGCAGGGGCAGCCGTGCGGGCAGGTGGTCACCGCCACCAAGCAGGGCGACAACGACTACATCGCGTCGTGCCAGAACGGAAGCCGTTACCGCGTCTTCGTGAACGCCCAGGGGCGGGTCGTCGTGCAAAAGCAGTGAGCGGACGGCGCCGGCACGACGGACCCGCGCTGCTCACGCCCGCCACTGACGGTCGAGGCCGCGGTACTGGATGGCTTCCGCGCAGTGCTCGGCCGTCAGCGCGCTGTCGCCGGCCAGATCGGCGATCGATCGCGCGACCTTGAGGACGCGGTCGTGACCGCGGGCCGAGAGCCCCAGGCGCGTCATGGCCGCGGCGAGCAATCGCTCGGCGTCGTCGGGGACGGCGCAGAAGCGTCGAACGTGGCGCGGGCTCATCGCGGCGTTGATGCGGATCCCGCTGGCGCTGAAGCGTTCGCGCTGCCGCTGGCGGGCGATGCCCACGCGCGCCCGCATGGTCTCGGTCGGGTCGCCCTCCGCCGGCGGGCCCTGAACGTCGGCGGGTACCAGCGCAGGGAGCTCGACGTGCAGGTCGATGCGGTCGAGGAGCGGACGCGACAGGCGGCCGAGGTATCGCGCCCGCTCGGCCTGCGTGCAGACGCAGCGGTCGAGCGAGGGACAACCGCGGCGACAGGGATTGGCGGCGGCGACCAGCTGGAAGCGGGCGGGGAAGTCGCTGACGCCGCTGGCGCGCGCGATGGTGACGCGGCCGTCTTCGAGCGGCTGGCGCAGCGACTCCAGGACGTGCTGCTGGAACTCCGGTAGCTCGTCCAGGAACAGGACGCCGAGGTGAGCGAGGGTCACCTCGCCCGGGTGCGGCGGGCTGCCGCCTCCGATGAGACCCGACACCGAGATCGTATGGTGCGGCGCGCGGAATGGGCGTCGGCTCATCAGCGCACCGTGTCGCGGCAGCAATCCCGCGACGGACCAGATGGTGGACGCTTCGATCACCTCGTCACGGGTCAGTGGAGGCAGGATCGCCGCCAGCCGGCGCGCCAGCATCGTCTTGCCGCCGCCGGGCGGGCCGACCAGCAGCACGTTGTGGGCGCCCGCGGCCGCGATCTCGAGCGCGCGCTTAGCGTGTGCCTGACCTCGGACGTCTGCGAAATCCAGCTCGTCCGCCACGGCCGGGGTGGGAGGCGGGGGCGCCGCCGGATCGACCGAGGCCGGGTCACCGTTGAGCAGGCCCACCGCGTCGCGCAGCGTCGGGGCGGCGAGCACCCGGAGCCCGTCGACCGCCCGCGCCTCCGTGTGGTTCGCGACCGGCACGACGAGCGTGTCGATGCCTTGCCGCCGACACGCGAGCCCGACGGCGAGCGCCCCGCGCACGGCCTGGATCTGGCCGTCGAGCGCCAGCTCGCCCACCACCGCGAACGGGCCGATGCGCCCGTTCGTGACCGCGCCGGTGGCCGCGAGGATACCCAGCGCGATCGGCAGATCGAACGAGGCGCCTTCCTTGCGGAGGTCGGCAGGCGCCAGGTTCACCGTGATGCGGTCGGACGGGAACAGGAAGCCGGCGTTGCGGATGGCGCTCCGAACGCGCTCGCGGCTCTCGCGGACCGCCGAATCGGGAAGGCCCACGGTGGTGAACGCGGGCAGCCCCGGCGTGACGTCGACTTCCACGCGGACGAGCGCCGCTTCGACTCCGACGAGCGCTGCCGAGAGGACCCGCGCGAGCACGCAGTGATTGTTCGGTCAGCCGGGTGCCGTCGTCAATGTCGCGGTTCGCATACGGTGCCGGAAGCCGCGGCGGATCGCGGCGCGAAAGCGTCTAGGGCTTGAGCGCGACGAAATGAACGACCATCGGTTCCGGTGGTGGCGGCGCTGGGCGCCCGAAGCGCTCGCGAAGCCCGAAGTCGGGGCGCGCCCACCACGGATATGGCGTATTGATGCGCTCCGGATCGACCACGAAGCCTGCGCCACGGACGAGGCCGACCCACTCTCCGGCCCGACGTTGCAGGTGAAGTGCGTGCCGGAACAGTAAGCGCACCCGGCGCGAGCAGGTGAAGGGCGCGCATGACTCGGCGACCAGCAGCGCGCCGCCGGGCCGAAGCACGCGGTAGAGCTCGCGGGTCACCGATGCGGCGTCGCCGACGTGATGCAGGGTCTGGTGACAGAGGATCATGTCCACCGACTCGTCGTGCAGATCGAGCCGATCGGCGCTGGTCACGGCCAGATCGACCGGGCAGCGACAGCGAGGCATGACCTCGCGGGCGGCCCGGCGCAGCAGTGTGGGATCGAGATCCCGTGCGAGGAGCGCGGCGGGGGCGAAGGCCTCGTCCAGCATCGGCAGTGCACCGCCCACTCCGCACCCGACGTCGAGGATGACCGGCGGCCACGCGCTCCGATGGGGGCCGAGCAGTCGAACGAGGTCGGTGACCGAGTCGCGCACGACGTACTCGGCCCACACGCGGCTCGAGATGAACCAGGTCCCGAAGCGAGTCTCTGGGCACGCGTCGCGATCGCCCGGCCGGGCCCGTGGAGCCGCTGCCTCACGCCGGAGCGGGCCGCTCATGTCACGCGCCGGGCGCCCCGCCGGGCTTGTACGCCGTGTACTCGGCAAAGGTGCTGACGTCGAGCATGCGTCTCTCACGGAGCGGTCTCGCTTCCCCGGTCCTCACCGCAGCGCCATGCTACGTCTTACCGCGCTCGGTAGCCCGGGTATCCGCATTGTTCAAGGGATCGGGGTGGCAGCCAGACGGACGGGATTGATGCTAGAGTCCTGGGAATGCCGCGCCCCGTCGTCCTCGTCGTCGATGACGACCCCGGCGTGCGGGAGTCGTTCCGGCTGATCCTCGAGGACCACTACGACGTGGTCGACGTGCCGGACGGACCCGGCGCGCTCGATGTCGTCCGCGCCTCCCAGGTAGACCTCGTGCTGCTCGACATCCGGCTGCCCGGCATGGACGGGATCGAGGTGCTCGAGCGCATCAAGGGCCTCGACGACGGGGTCGAGGTGATCCTCGTCACGGCCGTGAAGACGGTGCGGACCGCCGTGGCGGCGATGAAGCTCGGCGCCTTCGACTATCTGACCAAACCCTTCGAAGAGGACGAGCTCTTGTCCCTCTCGCGGCGAGCGCTCGAGCGGCGGGCGCTCGAGCGGGAGGTCGCGTTCCTCCGCGCCGAGCTGGCGCGAGCGCACGATCTCGACGAGATCGTCGGTCAGCACCCGGCGATCGAGAGGCTCCACGGCCTCATCGCGCAAGTCGCTCGGACGGCGACGACGGTGCTGATCACCGGCGAGAGCGGCACCGGCAAGGAGCTCGTCGCGCGAGCCGTTCACCGCCAGGGGCCGCGGCGCGAGGGGCCGTTCGTCGCCGTCAATCCGGCCGCGATCGCCGAGACACTGATCGAGTCCGAGCTCTTCGGCCACGAGAAGGGCGCGTTCACCGGCGCCCACCAGCGGAAGCCGGGGAAGTTCGAGCTGGCGCACGGAGGCACCCTCTTCCTCGACGAGATCGGCACGCTCCGGTCGGAGCTTCAGGCGAAGCTCCTGCGGGTCCTCCAGGAGCGCGAGATCGAGCGGGTGGGCGGCACGCGGCCGATCAAGATCGACGTGCGGGTCATCGCCGCGACGAACACCAACCTGAAAGAGGCAGTGGGCCGCGGCGCGTTCCGCGACGATCTCTACTATCGGCTCAACGTCGTGCCCGTGGTGGTGCCGCCGTTACGGGACCGCATCCAGGACGTTCCCTTGCTCGTCGACCATTTCATCCGGCGCGACAACCGTCGGTTCCACAAGCGCGTCGAGGGGCTCTCGCCCGAAGCGCTCGCCGCCCTCGAGGCGTATCGGTGGCCGGGGAACGTGCGCGAGCTCGAGAACGTCATCGAGCGGTGCGTGGTCCTGTCCGAGGGGCCCGTCATCCAGCTCAACGACCTCCCGCTCGACGTCTCGTTGCCCCAACAGGCCACCAAGGTCCGGGCGGCCGAAGCCCTCCCGCTCAACGTGGCGACGGATCAGTTCGAACGCCAGATCGTGCTACGGGTTCTCGAGCGCGTCGGCTGGAATCTCACCGAGGCCGGCCGGATTCTCGAGGTCCATCGCAATTCACTCCGGGTGAAGCTCGCGCGCTGGGGAGTTCGCGCGCCCGGCGGCGAGCATTGAACGCCCAGCTACTGGGCGCCCAGCAGCTGGGCGGCCCGCCCAATCGTTGGGCGGCGGCCACCTGGCGGCCCGCGCGCGATCAGAGATTCGCCGTCGAGAAACCAGCACTTGGCCGGATGTCGCGACGTGGGTCATGTATGGCTGTGGAATTGCTTTGCTTCCCGCCGGTTAAGCCTTTGGGGCCCTCATGGGGAGGGCTCCACAACCGTTGAGGAGGAGAGCAATGGCGAAAGTGTGGACAGGCGTTTTGATCGTGGCGGCGGTCATCGGGTCGTTCCTGCTCGTTGCGCCGGTCATCGAGTCGGGGACGTCGGGCTCGAGCCAGGTCTTCCAGGCAGTCGGCACCGCGGACGGTGGCTCGGACTAGTCACGTCGTGAGAGTGAAGGGGGGCGGTCCGCCCCCCTTCCTACTTACGCTCTTGCTGAGTGCTTTCGTATGCGCCGGCGCCTTGGCGCCACTTTTCCTCAGCGGCCCGATCAGCGTGGGATCGGGGAGCCAGCACCTCGCTCAGGACGGCGACGGCGGAACCGCAGCCGTCGTCTATCGACGGCCCCTGGGCCAGGACCCCGAAACGCTCGACCCGGCGCGTATCAGCGACACCTACGGCCGGTCCGTCTCCCAGCAGATCTT
>Ga0137397_10000679_pt1 | contig 23585 bp, 17 predicted proteins | sample czorhiz116metaG_FD_106658 | JGI IMG/M metagenome (GOLD analysis project Ga0137397, IMG submission 106658) | Vadose zone soil microbial communities from Angelo Coast Range Reserve, California, USA - czorhiz1.16 metaG | ecosystem: Environmental > Terrestrial > Soil > Vadose zone | place: USA... | reverse complement strand
TTGCAGCGCCGGTTCTCGAAGGGACTGACGTATATGTTCGGATACACCTGGTCGAAATCGATTGACCAGGGAAGCGCCATCCGTGTTCACGACACGGATGTGCTGTTTCCTCAAAACAGCTATGACCTTCGCGCCGAGCGCGGATTATCGAGCTTCAACCAGGCTCATCGGGCTGTTACTTCGTTGCTCTACGACCTGCCGATCGGTAAAGGACGGAGGTTTCTCGGCAATGGTGGCTTTTCCGATGCCATCATCGGAGGCTGGCAGCTTGGATCCATTTTCAGCGTCCAGAGCGGTTTCCCCGCGACCGTCATTGACAACAGAGACCAGTCCAGCACAGGCATTGGCTACGACCGGCCGAATGCGACAGGCCAGTACGCGGTCCTCCCCCGCGACGTACGAAATCCTGGCCGTTGGTTCAACACCGACGCCTTCAAGCTTCAGCCCTCTGGGACCTTCGGTACGGCGGGGCGAAACACGGTCATCACACCCGGGAGCATTCAGTTGGATTTCTCAGCCCATAAGGAGTTCCGGATCGTCGAGAATCACGCGCTCCAGTTCCGGTTCGAGGCGTTCAACCTCCCGAACCATCCGAACTGGGGCAATCCCGACATCAGCATAACCTCGCAAACCTTCGGCAGGATCAATAGCACGCGCACGAACATGCGTGAGATACAGGTTGCGCTGAAGTATATGTTTTAACGTCCGTTAGGAATTCTGGGGACAGACTCCGAATTCCGTGAACAGCGGCTCAGGAAGAGCCGCACGGAATTCGGAGTCTGTCCCCAGAATTCCGATCATTGTTCTGGAAAAGCGAACTTGTCGTTCGCCAAAACTCGTGAGAAGCTCCTACGCTGCAACTCAAGATTGATTGTTGTTTTCGTTTTTCGGCACTGGTCCGAGCTTTTTCTTCCGTCTGCAATGCTTGAATCTGGCGACGTAACTCGTCCCTCTCCTGCTCCAGAGATTCTCGAGAACGAAACAACGTCCCGATCAGGTAACTCAAGTCTGCAATCAACTGAAACATTGACGTACTGTTCTTCGGCGGCCGATTACGCAACGCGACGTTCGTAACGATGATGGAGTCCACCAACTTCGGGAATCTCGACAATTCTTCCCGACGTCGGCGACTGAACCTTTCGTGACTCCGGCGCATCTTTTTCCAACGTGTCATAGGCGAATTCCTTCAATCACGCGGCGATGGGCGTCTGGTAAAGTCCGCGACAATGCCGGTGCCACCGATATGAAGCAAAGTCTAATGTCGTTTTGCCTTGACCCGGATCTGGCAACCGTCCCTCCAAGCCTGAGTGAACGCGATGTCCATTGAAGTAGTCTTGGAAGGCTCGGAGCTTCTCCTCCAGATCGGCTGCCGTCCAAAATAATGTTTGGTCCAAGTGCTCCCGGCGGACCGTTCCGATCAGTCTCTCCACGAACGGATGCGACAGAGGAACGTAAGGCACGGTTTTGATTTCTTCGATCTCGAGGACACGCAGATTCGCTTGCCACTGCTGGAACCGATACAGCGGATCATGGTCCGAGCTGAGATACTTCGGCAGTGTGCGAGCCCGAATTGCGCGATTGAACATTCGGCACAATGCCATTCCATCGACAACGCCGCGATGAACCGCAAAACCGACGATCCGTCGCGTAAATTGATCCATGACCACCAGAACCCAGTACGTTCGCAATATCGCCGATTCACATCGAAACAAATCCAGTGACCACAGCGAGTCTTTAGCGTGACCGATAAACGAAAGCCAAGACGGACCTCCCGATCCGGCTTCTGGATGAAAGTGTATTCCGAGAATCCGGCGGACCATGTCCTTGTCGATGTCGACGCCAAAGGCCAGAGCGATCTGCTGAGCAATTCGCTTGCATCCCCAGGTGGGATTGCGCCGCTTCATGGCAACCACCGCGTCGATCAATTCTCTGGATGGTCCTTTGGGACCAGGCCGACGGACTCGTTTCGGTGAGAACAGCAGGCGATACTTTTGCTGGATCAGCATCCTGTGAAAATTCAAGAGAGTTGCCGGCTTCAAAGCGATAGCGGACCGCAGAACACGCCCCGGCCGTATCAATAACGAACACAAACCGGCGATGATGCGATCCGATGTCCGAAGGTTGGGAGCACGCTTCCGACCTCGATTCAGAATCAGGACCTGATGTCGCATCAAGACAGACTCGGCAACCACGGACCGAAGTCCACCGGGTCGGCCAAGCCGGATGATGGTAACGATCGCGTGCAGAAAAAGCGTGAACAAATCGCGCATGCCCAGGATGGTATCAAAGCGATCAATCGTAAGAATTCAGGACGTTTGCGGAATTCGCCTACGACACGTTTAAGCCAACCCAAACTAGCCTGCCAAGTCATTGAAAGGGAAATGCCGAGGGACGGAGTTGAACCGCCGACGCCGGCCTTTTCAGGGCCGCGCTCTACCAGCTGAGCTACCTCGGCACGACGAACCTTATAAAAATAGCGGACCCGGGGCGGTCTCGTAAAGATCGAAGTTCGTAGTCGGGGTACTATCGGGAAATGAGACCGTATCGGCTTTCGGCGCGCGCGGCGACGGCGGCCGGGATTTCCGTCACGATTGCTGCTGTCGCCTGGTTCTGGAACAGCACGCATTCTTTCATACAGGCGGCGTTCGTGGTCTGTCCGGGTGCGGCATTCACGGTAATGCTGCTGCTCGGAAGCGGGAACGTTCTGGAGCGGCTGCAGGCTCGGATTGAGGCGCGGCCGGCCCGGGTGATGCTGGCGCCGGCGGGATTGTGGCTGCTGTATGTCGTGTACGCCACCGGGATGGCCATCGCGAATGGGATGGCGGTGATCACGATGGCCGCATACCTGTCTGTACCTTTTGTCGCATTGTGGCCTGTGAGAAACAGGCCGGGCCGCGTTTGGTTGGAACCGCTGGTTATTTTGTGGCTATGGCTGCCGCTGGAGCTTGGGATTGTTCGCAGAATCCTGATTACAGCACCTGGCGCGGACTTGCACTACGCGTTTGCGCAGCTTCTGGCGATCGATGCGGGAGTCATCGCGTTTGCCGTGTGGGATCGGACTTCGTACATCGGATACCGCTTCGAAGCGGACCGCAGGATACTCCGCACGGGAATCTCGAATTTCCTGATCTTCGCGGCGATTGCAATCCCGCTGGGTCTGGCGATTGGATTTATTTCCTACAGTTTTAGCCTGCCGAAGCTTTATCCAGTGCCGGCGCTCTTCGCCGGAATTTTCCTGTTCACGGCGTTGCCGGAGGAGTTTTTGTTCCGCGGGTTGATTCAGAATTGGATCGAGCATGCGACAGGAAATCAGAGGCTCAGCCTGATCGTTGCCGCAGTGATCTTTGGGGCGGCGCATTTGAATAACGGACCGCCGATTCCGAACTACCGATATTTTCTGATGGCCGGCATCGCCGGAATTTTCTACGGCCGCGCGTGGAGGAGTACGAGAAGCTTGATGGCGTCGTCGTTAACCCATGCCCTTGTGGATACGTTTTGGAGTGTGTTCTTTCGGTAACGGTCCCTACGCTTTCGAGATTCCGATCTCACAGGGCTCGCCGTCGATATCCCACTTTTCCCAGTGCTCGGCGCCGTCCCGGCCGGCGGTGAGCTGCGTGGCGAGCGTCTCCGATTTGATGTACTCGGACATGCGGCCGATGGCCTCGGCAACGCGATTGGAGCTTTCATAGTGGATGCGGATACGATCGGTCACCTGGAGGCCTGCATCCTTGCGCATGTTCTGGACACGGTTCACGAATTCGCGCGCAAGACCCTCGTTGACGAGCTCAGGCGTCAATGTCGTATCGAGGGCAACCGTCAGGCCATCGGTAGATTCGACGAGCCACCCTTCAATGCTCTGTGCGGCGACACTCACGTCGTCGCGCGTAATCTCCACCGGCGCGCCATTCACTTCCGTGGAGAACGCTCCGGTTTGCTCGAGCTGCACCACTTCTGCAGATGACATTTCTTTTATGCGTTTCGCCACCGCATTCACCTGCTTACCGAACCTGGGGCCGATGACTTTAAAGTTCGCACTGGCTGTCTTCCGCACGATCGGCGACGACTCGTCGATGAATTCGATGGCTTTGACGTTGATCTCTTCGAGAATCACGTCGTTCATCTTTTCGATGAGGCGGCGAGTATCCGGGGAAGCGGGAATCGCGATGCGAGACAGCGGCTGCCGAGTCTTCAGGCTGGTCTTCGTGCGCATCGTGCGGACAAGGCCTACAACGCGCTGTGCCACGTCCATGCGGTTTTCCAGTTCAGGATTGATCAATTCCTTCCGGGACTCCACCATTGGCGCAATGTGTACGGACTCGAATGGCTCCCTGCGCGTTTCGGCCATCAGCGACCGATAAATCTCGTCCGCAATGAAGGGTGCGATTGGCGCAGTCATCTTGGTCACACCAACCAGGCACTCAAACAACGTTTGATAAGCGGCGGTCTTGTCCCTTCCGGGCTCGCTCTTCCAGAAGCGGCGGCGGTTACGTCGCACGTACCAGTTCGAAAGCTGCTCGATCGTGAAGTTGCTTACCAGCCTCGCGGCTCGAGTCGGGTCGTAGGAGTCCATCGCCTCGAGGTAACCGCCGACGGTCGTGTTGAGCAGCGAGAGAATCCATTGATCGATGTCCGGACGCTCGGAAACCGGGATCTCAGGCGTGTTGTGCTTGAATCCGTCGACATTTGCGTACAGGGCGAAGAACGCGTACGTATTCAGCAATGTTCCAAAGAACTTCCGCTGCACTTCGGCAATGCTGTCGACGTCGAAGAGCTTGGGTTTCCATGTGGGGCTGCTGGCGATCAGGAACCAGCGCACACTGTCCGCCCCGTACTTGCCGATCACCTCGAACGGATCGACCGTATTGCCGCGGGTTTTCGACATCTTCTGGCCGTTCTTGTCCAGCACCAGGTCGCTGCAGATGACGTTTCTGAAGCATGGCTGCTTGAAGAGGAACGTGCTGATCGAATGCAGCGTATAGAACCAGCCGCGAGTCTGATCCACGGCTTCGGAAATGAAGTCGGCGGGGAAGGAGTGCTTGAACGTGTCCTGATTCTCGAACGGATAGTGCCACTGCGCAAACGGCATGGCGCCGGAGTCGAACCACACGTCCACGAGCTCGGGAATGCGCCGCATTTCACCGCCGCACTTGCATTTCAGGACCACGTCGTCGATGTACGGCTTGTGAAGGTCCAGCGGTTCGGGCAGAGTGGCTCCTTCACGCCGCAATTCATCGACGCTCCCCACAGACCGTTTCTCTTCACACTGCCGGCAGACCCAGATCGGAATCGGCGTGCCCCAATAGCGATCGCGCGAGATCGCCCAGTCCTTGTTCTCTTCCAGCCAGTTTCCGAAACGGCCTTCGCCGGTCTCCGGTGGATACCAGTGGATCTGCTTGTTGTAGGCGATCATGTCGCGCGCGTAATCCGTCGTGCGGATGTACCAGGACTTCCGGGCGTAATAGAGCAGCGGCGTGTCGCACCGCCAGCAGTGCGGATAGCTGTGCGTATAGGTTTCTTTCTTGAAGAGCAGGCCTCGCGACTTCAACTCGGCAGTGATCTCCGGATCCGCGACCTTGAAGAATTTGCCGGCGTAAGGGCCGGCAGCTTCGACAAACTGGCCGCGCGCATCGAGCGCCTGAATCATCGGCAGGTCGTACTTCTTCGAGGCCTGATAATCGTCTTCGCCGTAGGCAGGCGCCATGTGTACGATGCCGGTACCATCCGTGGTCGTGACGAAGTCGGCGCCGATGACGTACCAGGCCTTTCTGTCGACAGGGAAAAAGCTGAACCACGGCTCGTATTCCTTGCCGACCAGGTCGCTGCCGCGCACGCTCTCGACGACTTCCGCGCCTTCAGGCATCACCGCCAGGCGTTCCTGCGCCAGAATAAAGAGATCGTCTTTATAGCGGACCTTGAGGTATTCGACCCTGGGGCCGACCGCAAGCGCGACGTTGGAAATGAGCGTCCACGGTGTCGTCGTCCAGACGAGCAAGTACGTGTTCTCTTCGCCTTTGATCCTGGCCTTGACGTAGATCGACGGATCCTGAACATCGCGGTACCCCTGCGAGACCTCATGTGATGAGAGCGGCGTACCGCAGCGCGGACAGTAGAGCTGAACCTTGAAGCCCTGGTAGATCAGCCCTTCTTTGAAGTAGCGGTCGAGGGCCCACCAGACGGACTCGATGTAGTCGTTCTCGCAGGTGATATACGGATGCTCCATGTCGATCCAGTAGCCCATCCGCCACGTGAGGTCTTCCCACATTTCCTTATATTCGAAAACGGACCTCCGGCATTCGGCATTGAACTTTGCGACGCCGAACGTTTCGATCTCTCCTTTGTGCTTGAGTCCAAGCCGCTTTTCGACCTCGATTTCGACAGGCAAGCCGTGCGTGTCCCATCCCGCTTTTCGGTGCACCTGGAAGCCACGCATGGTCTGATAGCGGCATACGAGGTCTTTGATGGTCCTGGCGAAAACGTGGTGGATGCCGGGTTTGCCATTAGCGGTGGGGGGACCTTCGTAGAAAGTGTAGTCCGGGGCGTTCTTGCGGGCTTCGACGCTCTTTTTGAAAAGGTCTTTTTCCTTCCAGTAGGCGAGGACCTGGTCTTCGAGAGCCGGGAGGCTCAGCTTGTCCGACAGCTGCTTGAACATCTAGCTAATGTAGCATGAAAGAACGCGGGCTAAAGCCCGCGACTACATTGGGGGAACCGTGATCCCCAATGTAGTCGCGGGCTTTAGCCCGCGTTTCCTATTTCCGCTTCTGGCCGTTGTCGGCTGCGGCTGCGGCGGCGGTGGCCGGGGAAACGGCGGGAATCGAAAGGCCCATGATTTCGCGGAGGGCAAGCTCAATCCTGCCGCGATAATCGTGGTTGTCCTTCAGAAACTGGCGAGCGTTTTCGCGGCCCTGGCCAAGGCGTTCGCCCTGGAATGAGAACCACGCACCGCTCTTTTCAACGATGCTCTTATCGACGGCAAGATCGAGCAGATCGCCTTCCTTCGAAATGCCTTCGCCGTACATGATGTCGAATTCGGCTTCGCGGAAGGGCGGAGCGATCTTGTTCTTGACGATCTTTGCTTTGGTCCGGCTTCCGGTGACGGCATCGCCATCCTTAATGGAAGCGATCCGCCGCACATCCACGCGGACGGAGGCATAAAACTTCAGGGCGCGGCCTCCGGTGGTCGTTTCGGGATTGCCGAACATGACGCCGATCTTTTCGCGGATCTGGTTGATGAAGATCAGGCATGTTTTGGATTTCGAAACGATTCCGGTGAGCTTGCGCAGGGCTTGTGACATCAATCTCGCCTGAAGTCCCATTTGCGCTTCGCCCATTTCGCCTTCGAGTTCGGCTCGGGGAACGAGAGCTGCAACGGAGTCGATGACGACGATGTCGATCGCGCCGCTTCGAATGAGGACTTCCGCAATTTCCAGGGCCTGCTCGCCGCTGTCCGGCTGCGACACCAGCAGGTTTTCGACATCGACGCCGAGCTTGCGCGCGTAGTTGGCGTCCAGCGCGTGCTCCGCATCCACGAATGCTGCCGTGCCGCCGAGCCTTTGAGCTTCGGCGATGGCGTGTAGAGTCAGGGTCGTCTTACCGCTCGACTCCGGTCCGAACACTTCGATAACGCGTCCGCGCGGATAGCCCCCGACACCGAGCGCGGCATCCAGCGAGAGCGAGCCTGATGAAATCGCGTCCAGAGCGGCCGTGCTGTCGATGCCGCCCAGACGCATGATGGAACCCTTTCCGAACTGCTTTTCGATTTGTGACACAGCCAGATCAAGAGCCCTGCTTTTTTCAGTTCTTTCCTCTGCCATAGATTGTTCCTCTGATTATTTCGCCCGCTTCGAAGAAACCAGGCACTTCACGAGCCGGAGTTCCTCGCGGACGAGTCCGTTGAGTTGGTCGGGGCCGGTCGCGTCCTCGGAAAAGCTGCGCACACGTTTGCGGTAGCGCGTTTCCTTCGGATTCAGGGCTTGAGCGGTCTTGAAACATTCCTGGGCTTTTCGGAGCCAGTTCATCTCCAGGCACAGCAGGCCGAGTTGGTAGTGGGCTTCGCCGAAATCGGGATCCAAAGCGGTGGCCTGTTTCAGATGCTGGATGGCACGTTTGTGTTGGCCGGTGCCGTAATAAACCGCGCCCATCAAAAAATGCACGGGCGCGCTCGGCTTCAATTTGAGCGCCGTTGTCAGATGTTTGAGCGCTTGCTGCCAGTTTCCCACTTCAGCCAGCAGCGATCCCAGCGTTGCGTGCGCAGCCGCGGAATCTTTCTTGAGATCCACGGCTGTTTCCAGCTTCGTCTGGGCATCGCGCAGATTTCCTTTTCGCTGCTGGATGAGGCCCATTAACAAGGTAGCCTCGAAGTTATTCGGCCTGGCCTCGAGAACCTGCGTCAGGCATTCCTTCGCGCTGGTGTATTCCCGCGACTGGAAGTAAACCTCGGCGAGCAATAGTCCGAGTTCGAAATTTACCGGATCGTGATCGAAAGCCGATTTCAGGAAGTGCAGGCTTTCGGTCGCCCTGTCCGCGACGAGCAAGTCATACGACTTTTCAATCCACAGCCCGAACTGTTTCCGGTCCGATCCCCGGTAGTTGTCCATGATCCGCTGCATTCGGTTTCCGAGCCGATCCACTTCCTCCGTTTCGAGGATGCGTGAATCGATGCGTTTCCTCCACTCGGCTTCGAGGTTTGCGAGGTTGATACCCGCCGATTCCAGCGAATCTGTCAGCGTTTCGATCATCGTGTGATCGATGAAATTGCTCGCTGCAACGCGCTCGATAGTCTCCATCAACGAGTCGACGCGTTTGGTCAACGTATTGATGGAGTACTCGAGAGCGCTGATCCTTTCCAGGACGTGTTCCTCCATGAACGGCATCGCCGGATCAAACGGCACTGAGCCCGAAGCAACCAGCAGCTTAGTGCCGCACTTCCAGCAGAACTCCCGATTCAAAGAGTTTCGTGTTGTGCAGTTCTGACAATGGATCATAACCATAAGCTTCCTGCTCTCGCGGACAAATCGGGTCCATTAGGCCGCGGGCTTTAGCCCGCGGGTCAATACTTATAAAACCCGCGGCCTGATTTACGTCCCAGGTCACCAGCATCTACCATCTTACGAAGGAGCGGGCAAGGGCGGTATTTCGAATCGCCCAAACCGGCATGCAGAACCTCCATGATATCGAGGCACACGTCCAATCCGATCAGGTCGGCGAGTGCCAGGGGCCCAATGGGATGGTTCATGCCGAGCTTCATGACCGAATCGATCGCCTCGGCAGTACCGACGCCTTCCATGACGCAAAAAACGGCTTCATTAATCATCGGCATCAGAACTCTGTTCGACACGAATCCGGGATAATCGTTGACCTCAACCGGGGTTTTTCCCAGCGATACGGCCAGCTGCTTTGTCGTCTCGTACGTCTCGTTGGATGTGACGTGACCCCGCACGATCTCCACCAGCGCCATGACAGGCACCGGATTCATGAAGTGCATGCCGATAACTTTGTCCGGCCGCTTCGTCCCCGACCCGATCTTCGTGATGGAAATCGAGGAAGTATTTGAAGCCAGTATTACACCGGGACGGACAATTTCATCCATTGCACGGAAGACTTTCAACTTGACTTCGACGTCTTCCGCTACAGCTTCGATCACAAAATCCGCTTCGGCCAGCTCCGAGCTCTTCATCGTCGGAACGATCCGCGCCAAAGCTGCGACTTTGTCGTCTTTGTTAATCCTGTTTTTCGCGACTTCCCGATCGAGATTTTTCTCGATGGTCGCAAGCGCACGGTCGAGAAACCGTTGCTCGATGTCGTGAAGGATAACCTTCAGCCCCGAGCGTGCCGCGACGTGCGCGATACCGTTGCCCATCGTCCCTCCGCCGACGACTCCAACAGTTTGAATTCCGGACATTTCATGACCTTCTTTGACGTTCGGCCTTTAACGTTCGACAGCCAGCGCGACGGCATTCCCACCGCCAAGACACAGCGCCGCGATTCCGCGTCTTGCCTTTCGCCGCTGCATTTCATAAAGTAGCGTCACCAGAATCCGGGCGCCGCTGGCACCGATCGGATGTCCAAGAGCAACCGCGCCGCCATTGACGTTCACTCTTTCGGGATTCAGCTCGAGCTGCTCGATCACGGCCAGGGCCTGGACCGAAAACGCTTCATTCAATTCGAAGAGATCGACGTCCGCCAGTTTCCAGCCGATCTTTCCAACGAGCTTGCGCACGGCCTTGACCGGCGCCATCATCACCATTGCCGGCTCGATACCGCTCACGGCCTGGCCGACAATCCTTGCGATCGGCGTCGTCTTCAAACCTGCCGCGCGTTCCGCAGAAGTCACGACGAGCGCTGCGGCGCCATCATTCACCCCGGGAGCGTTGCCGGCCGTGACGGTTCCATCTTTCCTGAAGGCGGGCTTCAGGGCGCGTAACGCTTCGATTGATGCATCCGGACGCGGCGATTCGTCGGTATCGAAAACAACGGGATCGCCCTTTCTTTGGGGAATCGGCACCGGAAGAATTTCGTCGCGGAACTTTCCGGCCTTGATGGCAGCCACGGCTTTGCGATGACTGTTGAGCGCGAATTCGTCCTGGCGCTCGCGTGAGACCCGATATTTTTCCGCGACGTTCTCTCCGGTATTTCCCATGTGGTAATTCTCGTAAGCGTCCCAGAGGCCGTCGTGAATCATCGAGTCGACGATCGTGCCGTTGCCGAGCCTGTACCCTTCTCGCGCGTTCGGGAGAAGATAGGGCGCGTTGCTCATGCTTTCCATGCCGCCCGCTACGACGATGTCCGAATCGCCGACCTGGACTGCCTGTGCAGCCAGCCCGACAGCCTTCAGGCCCGATCCGCAAACCTTGTTGATGGTGAGCGCGGCAACGTCCGGCAGCAGACCTCCGCGGAGCGCGGCCTGCCGCGCTGGATTCTGTCCGAGGCCGGCGGACACGACATTGCCCATAATGACCTCATCGATCTGCTGAGGTGAGAGGCCTGCGCGCTCGACAGCAGCTTTGACCACGAGCGCTCCGATTTGCGTTGCGCTCATCGATTTGAGCGCGCCCTGGAACTTCCCGATGGGCGTGCGGACAGCACTGATGATAACTGTCTCTGCCATGGGACCTCCTACGTCAAAAAGTATCACACAAAACACAAACGCGAGCTAAAGCCCGCGATTGCATTCGGCGGCCACGTTTGTCGCCAAACATGGTGGTTCCTGAATGTAGTCGGGGTTTTAGCCCGCGTATTCGCTTTTAGCTAACGCAGGTTGAAATTGACTTCAATGTTCAGCGAGACATCGACGGCCACGCCATTTCTCATGCCGGGTTTGAATCGCCACTGTTTGAGCGCCAGCATGGCGTTTTCGTCGAGGCCGAATCCGAGGCTGCGCACGACGCGAAGAATGTCGCATGTGCCGTCTTTTCGAACGATGGCTTCCAGAACAACGGTTCCCTGATATCGCGCCTTGCGAGCTTCTTCCGAATATTGAGGCTCGACTCGGCTGACAACCGTGGGCGCGGAGACTCCGCCGCCAACGCGGAATGTGCCGCCGCCAAAACCGCCGCCTTCGCCAGGACCGACACCGGGGCCTTTGCCTTCACCAACGCCGCGTCCCTGGCCCGTTCCGATTCCGCCGCCGACACCGGGTCCCGAGGATGGCGGACCGGGAACGCCCAGCGGATCGCCAAGGGGCAGCAGGCTCACGGTCGGCAGCTGCGCCAATTGAGGAGCGACAACCGTCGGCTCGACGATCAAAGTTGGATCGGGATTCTTAGGTGGTTCCGGATCCGGGGGCACAAACTGTTTGTCGGCAGCCCGAGGCAAGCGCCCTAACGAGGGAGGCGCGGGTTGCCGCTTTCCGCCGCCACCGCCGCCGCCCGAAGTATCGTCCTTCTGAGGAAGATTCAGCACCAGGTTCGTCGGCGTGTAAACCATCACTGCGGTTTCGTTCACCGCAGGCAATTTCCGAGGTCCGGTGATCCATGGCAGGCCGACAACCGCCAGTGCCAGAACTCCCACGTGGACAAGGATAGAAAGTAACCGTGGAAGGCCCATCTCGGGCTTCGACCAGATTTCTTCGACTTCTACAGGGGTAACAGAGGTCTCGATCGTTCGAGGATGGAACGTGTCACGGATAACTTCGCGGACGTCGGAAAACAGTGAAATCAACGGCGATGGCATTTCGACGAGATTGTCTAATGCTTTCGGATCCCTTTTGGCTGTGATTTCAACGGGGGTGGGGGGATGTTTCCGCTCTTCCCGGAGTTCTCGTATCTGGGTGATCAGCGAGTCAAACCAAGACGGCGCGTCCGAAACAATCGTCCCCGTCTTGAAAATGCCAAACCGCGGATCGTTGTCTTCGTTTGGTTTCATAGTCGCGTTTTGTCTAGACCTCGGTTGGAAAAATGCACGTTGAGAATACCATATTTCCCCACCACCCGAAAACGGCTCTTTCTTCCACGGATGCTATACTTTGCCTTCATGCTTTCGAAACTTCAAGGGCGTCTGCCGTACCTTCTGCTGGTGGCCGCGATCCTGATATTGGACCGCTGGACCAAGGCTCTTGTGCGGGCACGATTCGACCTAAACGACTCGATCACGGTAATAGACGGCTTTTTCAACATAACGTATGTTCGAAATACGGGCGTGGCCTTCGGAATCTTCGATCTCATCAGCCTGCCCGCCAAGTCCATACTACTCTCCGCTTTCACGGCCCTGGCTGCGGTTGTGGTGACCGTCTACAGCGTCCGAAGCCCGGCTCGTAACCGCCTTCTGCAAGTGGCGCTGGCCTTGATTCTGGGCGGCGCCCTGGGAAATCTCTACGACCGGCTCGCCTATGGCTACGTTGTGGACTTCCTGGAGTTCTACGTCGGAAGCCACCACTGGCCTTCGTTCAACGTGGCCGATTCCGCCATTTCGATAGGCGTTGTGCTGCTGGCCATAGAGATCATCCGAAATGAAGCTCCTGGCCGAACCTGACCATAGGGGGCTCCGTCTGGATGTCTTCCTTGCCCGGCACCTGGGAAACCTTACACGGTCACAAGTCCAGCTGCTCAACCGTTCAGGCGCCATCCTTATCGAAGGACATCAAAATAAAGCCGGATACAAAATTCGAGGCGGAGAAACGATTGAGATTGATCTCAGTGCCCTTGAACCGGCGTCTCTCACACCTGAGCAACTCCCGCTCCAAATCTATTTCGAGGACGAAGATTTGGCCGTCGTCGAAAAGCCGGCCGGAATGGTGGTTCATCCCGGCTCCGGAAAGGGGGGCGGAACTCTTGTTCACGGATTGCTGTTTCACTTTCAAAATCTATCGGATGTGGGTGGGAAGAGCCGGCCCGGCATTGTGCATCGGCTCGATAAAAGGACATCCGGGCTGATTATTGTGGCAAAAAATAACGTTGCCCATGCCAGGCTCAGCCAAGCTTTTCAGGATCGCCAGATCCAGAAAAGTTACATCGCACTGGTCCATGGACGACCACGCGTCAACTCCGGAACCATCGAGTTGTCAATTGGCCGGCACCGAACGATTCGTACGAAGATGGCGGCGGGAGCCAAAAAGGGTCGTTCGGCGTATACCGAATATCGGGTCGTCGAACAGTTTCGAGGGTTCTCGCTGCTCGAGCTGAAAATCAAAACCGGGCGTACACATCAGATCCGAGTACACTTGAGTGCTATCGGACATCCGGTTGTGGGTGACAACGTATATGGCGAACGACAATACACTCAATTTGTCAAGAAACATGGCGAGCTGAATCGATATTTTCTGCACTCTACGGGACTGGGCTTTAACCATCCTTCCACCCAGGTGCCTTTGAAATTCCACTCCCCACTGCCAGAAGAATTGCAGAAATTGCTCCAAAGCATAAAATCATAGAGATGGCGGGCAGACGGGTGATCGCTGCCGGCTTCGGCCGGGAGAGGAAAGTCCGAACTCCGCAGGGCAGTGTGCCTCGTAGTGCGAGGACCCGTAAGGGATGGAAAGTGCCACAGAAAACATACCGCCGGAATTGTTTCGACAATTCCGGTAAGGGTGAAAAGGTGCGGTAAGAGCGCACCAGCGGTCCGGAGACGGATCGGCTTGGTAAACCCCACACGGAGCAAGGCCAAATAGGGAAACGTGGCGCCGTTCGCGGCGCTGAGAACGGCCCGTTCAGTTTCCGGGTAGGCCGCTCGAGTTTCGGGGAAACCTGAAACCTAGATGAATGATCGCCGCCTGGGTTGCGAGATTCACGACCCGGGTACAGAATTCGGCTTATAGTCTGCCTGCCGATCAAAATCACTTGCGGTCAAGTGCTGCAAGAAGCTTGGAGGTCCATGTAGATGGCGGTTTATGTGGTGACGGGTGGTGGTGGCTTCATTGGATCTCACATCGTCGAGGAGCTCGTCCGGCGAAAGCAGACCGTCAAGGTCATCGACAATTTCTCCACCGGCAAGCGTGAAAACGTCAAACCATTTGGAGGCGCCGTTGAAGTGATTGAGGCGGATCTTTCTTCGGCTCCCGACCTGACTGCAGTTTTTCAGGGCACAGATTACGTTATCCACCAGGCTGCGATTCCGTCCGTTCCGAAATCCATCATCGATCCGGTAAAGTCCCACAGCGCCAACGTCGACGGCACTCTTCAAGTATTGCTGGCGGCTCGCGATGCCCGCGTCCGCCGCGTCGTCTACGCGTCTTCGTCTTCGTTGTATGGGGACAGTCCCACGTTGCCGAAGCACGAAGGCATGATCCCGAAACCCTTGTCGCCCTACGGCGCTCAGAAGTTGTTCGGAGAGATGTACGCCCAGGTTTTCACCAGGGCCTACGGTCTGGAAACCGTGTCGCTCCGCTATTTCAACGTGTTCGGCCCGCGGCAGGATCGGACGTCGCAATACAGCGGTGTGCTCGCGCTCTTCATTCCCGCTGTGCTCGAGGGCCGCCAGCCCAGAATCTACGGGGATGGTCTTCAGTCGCGCGACTTCACCTACGTGCAGAATGTGGTGGAGGCCAACCTGCTTTCATGCACAGTGCCCGGCATCGCAGGTGAAGTGTTCAATATCGCTTGCGGCGACCGAATCACGGTTAACTCGATGCTGCAACAGATCAACAAAATTATCGGCAAGGACATCGCGCCGATCCATGCGGAGCAGCGAGCCGGCGACATCAAGCACTCTCAGGCGGACATCACGAAGGCGCAGGAAAAGCTGGGTTACAAACCGCAGGTCAGTTTCGAGGAAGGGCTGCGCCGTACCATTGAGTGGTATCGGACGAACATTTCTTAGCCGCGTCATGTAAAATGCCGGACTATGCGATTGCTTGTCGGCCTGCTGATCGCGATGCTCGGAGCCGGTACCCAGAATTCTCCGCCGGCCGGGCCCGGAGAAATTCTCACTCAACTATCCAACATTCATCTCGACAAGAAGCAGATCTATAACATTCGCGACATCACGCTTCGGCGCGACGCGCTCTCGATCGCCCTGAACCGGGGCACGATCGCCTTTCTCGAACCGGTCATGGGAAAGATTACCGGAGCGGTCTTCATCGGAAGCGGGGAAGTCGTCGTCATTCCGCCCGACGCGGTCGAGAAGCAGCAGGTCTTCCAATTTACAGGCTCACCCGTCCTGAACGAGCCTTTTCAAGCTGCATTTTTTCGGTTTACCGACGGCACCTATGAAGAGATCATGAAGGAATATGCGCAGCACGCCGCGGAAGAAGTTTCCGAAGACGAAGCCGCACAGTTCATGCCATGGGAACAAGTCGTGCGAGACCGATCCGACGTGATGAAGTACCGCATCCTTGCGGATTTCCTCGAGCCCTCCAGCGAGCCATTGTTTCTGAGTGAGCTCCGCGGTGATAAGACCGGCTGGTTCGAAGTCGCCTACGATCCCCGGCTCGTCGAAGAGGTAGCGATCTTGAAGTTTCACGATGCAGGCCTCGCTTCGGTTGCCGATCTCTGGGCCAGCTTCAACCGGCGCAGCGAGGCGAGGGATCCGGAAGCGGTCGCTCACGAGAACAAGTCCGTGGTCGATGTTGTGAGCTATGACATCGATTCCACGATCTCGGATGTGCGGCTGGACGCGCAAACGGCAATGCGTGTGAAAGCCCTCCGGGCCGGCGCAAGAGTCCTGAGCTTCGATATCTCTCGTTTCCTTCAGGTATCGTCCGTCACACTGGATTCGGGCGAGCCCGTGCCGTTCTATCAACATGACGAAAACGGGTTGACCATTGTTCTGCAGCGTCCCCTCGAGCCTGGACAGGAAATCACATTGCGGCTCGCATACTCCGGCGAGGTCATCGCAAAACGCGGATCCAGTATGTTTTATGTCGGCGAGCGCGGGGCCTGGTATCCGAGCCCCGGAAATCAGGACGGCGCGGCATTCAACCTGACATTTCATTACCCCGCTGCCTACACCCTGGTTGCCACGGGAAGCAAACTGCGGGAATGGGACGAGGCCGGGCGGCGGCATTCCGTCTGGAAAAGTGACGGCGAATTTCCGATCGCGGGATTTAACCTGGGCAACTTCACGATCGTGGCAGACGAGGCCACGCCTCTGCCCATCTACGTTTGTGTGAACAGCGACGTCAGCGCCGAAAATCTGCTGAAGGATCTGCGTGCCACGATCAACTACTTCTCCGGCCTCTTCGGTCCGTATCCGTACAGCCGTCTCACGGTGTCGCCTTTTCCGGTGAATTACCCGCAGTCCTGGCCGGCGCTGGTCGGACTGCAATCGGACTCGCAGTTTCTGAACACTGAACTGGCACGCACGCACGGACTGGCGCATCAATGGTTCGGCAACAAGGTTGGGTGGAGCAGCTATCGCGATCAGTGGATCGCGGAAGGCTTCGCCCACTATGCCGGCGCGATGTACATGGAAAACAAATATCCGGATACCACGCGATTCCGGGAGATTCTCGACGAGGCTCGCGGACGTCTCCTCGAGCAGGGCGCTGACGGCGCAATCTGGCTGGGGCCACGCCTCGCCAGTACCGCCACGCCGGACGGCTATACCCAGACGCTGCCCAACAAGGCCACCTGGGTCGTCCATATGCTTCGCATGTTGATGCGCGAGGATGGGCCGAATCCCGATGCGGCATTCCTGAAAATGTCGCGAGAGTTTTTGGAAACTTACCAGGGGAAACTGGCGTCAACCTGGGACTTCAAGCGGATTGCGGAAAAATATATGACCCAATCGATGGATCTGCGTGAAGACAAGAAGCTGGATTGGTTCTTCGACGAATGGGTTTTCGGGACCGGCATTCCAAAATACACGCTCGATTACCAGGTGGAGCCGGCGCAAAACGGATTTGTCGTGAAGGGAACGATCAAGCAATCTGAAGTGCCGGATCATTTCATCATGTCGGTGCCGATCTACGCCGACGACGATTTCCTCGGCCGCGCGGTTGTAGGCGATGAGGATGGAACTTTCCGGTTCAGCGTGAAGACCAGGCCGGCACGAGTGGTCCTCGACCCGAAGGGGACGGTTCTGATGAGAACGAACGCGGGCTGAGACCTAATTCGGGGACAGACGCATAAATCCCCTAATTACGATCAAGGGTCTTTTAATCGTAATTAGGGGATTTATGCGTCTGTCCCCGAATTAGGTCTCAGCCCGCGTTCGTTTTCCTTCCGATGACGGTGCGCGGAATGCCCTGGAGGTCGGCTTTCGTGGGGAGCTTTTCCCAACCCGTTTCGAACAGGCTCAGGACTCTCTCCTCCATCCCAAGTCCGATTTCCATGATCAGGCAGCCGCCCGGCGTCAGCATGTTGTGCGCGCCCCTGACAAGGCGCCGATAAATTCCCAGCTCATCGTCAGGTGAAAACAGCGCCACCGGCGGTTCGTGTTCTCGAACCTCCCGCTGGAGCCGGCTGATGTCGCCCGGCCGGACATACGGCGGATTGCTGACGATGAAATCGAACCGGCTCGATATCGCGTCCATCACGTCCATGCACAGGAAGCCGACATTCGCTCCCAGCGCCAGGGCATTTCCGCGCGCCATGCGGACAGCCTCTTCCGACACATCACTCCCAAAGACTTCAGAGCCGCGGATCTCCAGCGCCAGCGTGACGGCAATGCAACCCGAACCGGTTCCCACATCCAAAAGCCGGCAATGAGAAGTCTGGCCCTTCATTTCGAGGACGGACTCGATGATGTATTCGGTCTCCGGGCGCGGAATCAGGACAGCCGGACTTACACCGAAATAGCGGCCATAGAACTCCTGGCGGCCGACGATGTATTGAAGAGGAACGCCGGACATTCGTTCGTAGATGGCGTTTTCGAGGCACTGGGATTCTTCATCGTGAAGTGGGCGATCGTCGTGGGAGTAGAGATATTCGCGTTCGACGGAAAGGCAGTGCGCCAGCAGAACGTCGGCCGTGAGTCGCGCGTTCGATATTCGATGAAGCTCGAGACGCTCGGCCGCGGTTCGGAGCGCATCGCGAATGGTCACGCCACGAGTTCTTTTTTGAGTCGTTCGGCCTGGAAGTGAGAGGTCAAAGCGTCGATGATTTCGGTGATGTCGCCGTTCATGATGTAATCCAGCCGATGAAGCGTCAGGCCGATGCGATGGTCCGTGACGCGATTTTGAGGATAGTTGTACGTGCGGCTCTTCTCACTGCGGTCTCCGGTTCCCACCATCGATCGCCGCTCGTCCGCCAGGGCCTTCTGCTGTTTATCCTGTTCGATTTCGTACAACCGCGACCGGAGAACTTTCAGGCCCTTCGCTCTGTTCTTGATCTGCGATTTTTCATCCTGGCACGAGACCACCAGTCCCGTCGGAATGTGGGTAATGCGAACGGCGGAGTACGTCGTGTTAACGGACTGCCCTCCGGGCCCAGACGAGCAAAATGTGTCGATCCGCAGGTCCTTCTCGTTGATATCGACTTCAACGTCGTCCACTTCGGGCAGGACGGCAACGGTGATTGTCGACGTGTGAATTCGTCCGCTGGCTTCGGTAGCCGGAACACGCTGCACGCGATGGACGCCGCTTTCGTATTTCAGCCGGCTGTAAACGCCCTTGCCTTCGATCATCGCGATGATTTCCTTGAACCCACCGATGCCCGTGGGATTGGAAGAAAGTATTTCGACTTTCCAGCGCTGGGATTCGGCGTATCGGGAGTACATGCGGAAAACATCGGATACGAATAAACCGGCCTCATCGCCGCCCGCGCCCGCCCGAATTTCAAGTATGACGTTTCGCTCGTCGTTGGGATCCTTCGGGAGGAGCAGCAGCTTGAGATCGTTTTCACACTGCTCGAGCCTCTGCTGGAGGCTCGCCAGTTCTTCTTCCGCCATCTTCTTCAGATCCGCATCGCTTTCTTCACGGAGCATCACCTCCGTTTCGCCGATTCCGCGTTCGAGATCCTTGTATTCGCGGAATCTTGCGACGATTTCGCCGAGATCGGCGTGAGCCTTGGCGGTCTTCTGATACTTCTTGGTGTCCGAAACTGTTTCCGGATTGGCCAGCAATTCGTTCAGCTCCTCGTACCGGGCTTCGACGGTTCGCAGCTTGTCGAGAAGCAGGTTGGCGGTGGTACTCATAACGTCAAGGCTTCCCGGAGCGCTACAATCGCGATGTCGAGTTGCGTATCGTCCGGTGGTTTGGTCGTAATCTTCTGGAGCAGCAATCCCGGGAAAGTAACAATGCGCAGCAGGCTGCGCGGGTGTTTTGCGGAGTAACGGATGATCTCATATGAGATTCCGGCGACGAGTGGAAGAAGAACGATGCGCGACAGAAGCTTTGCCGTGAAACCATCGAAGCGAACAACGGAAAAGACCAGAATGCTGACCACCATCACCACGAGCAGGAAGCTGGTCCCGCAGCGCGGATGAAGAGTCGAGAATCTTCTCGCGTTCTCGACGTTCAGCTCTTCGCGGGCTTCGAAGTTGTAAACCGTCTTGTGCTCCGCGCCGTGATATTGGAAGACACGGTTCATGTCTTTCATCCACGACACCGAATACAGGAACAATACAAACACAGCGACACGGATCAGTCCGTCGATGCCGTTGAACAGAAGCGAGCTTTGAAAGCCAATCTCGGTTTGAAGCAGCCGCGTGAGAAACAGGGGAAGAGCAACGAAAAGAAGGATATTGATTCCGAGAGCGATAACCAGATTGCCCGCAATCAGCCACGAAGAGACCGTGGATTCTTCCTTCCGGACTTCTTTCTTTATTTCCTTCGCTTCCTTCACGTCCTGCTTCCGGGTTTCTTCGGCGAGCGCCTCTTCGGCCGAAAAACGAAGCGCGCGGATACCCAGCACCAGGGCCTGGCCCAGCACTCCGATGCCGCGAAGGATGGGGAGCTTGAAGGCGCGCCACGTTTCGCCGACCGTTCTCAGGGCGTCTTTCATGATTCTGACGGTTCCGTCCTGCCGGCGGACGGCCACCGAATAGCCTTTGGGCGAGCGCATCATGACGCCTTCGATAACGGCCTGGCCGCCGACCAGGATGTCGTCACTCGAGCTGAGCGCCCACGAGGTTGAAGTGAGTGCGAGATGTTTGAGATATTTGAAGCTCATTTAGTGACTTTCCTGTACTTTCTTTGAAATCTTTCGACGCGCCCGGCAGTGTCGACCAACTTTTGCTTGCCGGTAAAAAAAGGATGACACTTCGAGCAGATCTCGAGATGGATCTCCGGTTTAGTCGAGCGGGTCTTGAAAGTCTCGCCGCATGCGCACTTCACAACCGCCTCAACGTAGTTCGGATGTATGTTTGCCTTCATTAAGTTGCCTCCAGTAGCACTCCAATTATAAGGGTAATGCCCGATCTGACAAGCGCCCAGTTTCCGTTTGCTTTCGGACGCCGCATTGTCTATAGTATGGACGTCAATAAGCCACTGTCTCGTAAGGACATCCCGTGTCTCATATCCCACCTGATATGCCCTCGGTAGGTTGCTGCGAAGTCCAGTCCAGTGGTTGCAAAGGTTCATGAAATTCGATACCGTACCAAGTTTGCAATTACCCCAGGAGGATCTAAACACAATGGTTAACGAACCCGGAAAATTGGCGGGGGCGGGGCGCGCCAAGGAGAAGCCCACGACCAGCCAGTTTGCAATTCCACAAGGAGGAGAGGAGGAACAAAACTACGAGCAGCTTCTAGACCAGTACGGCGCCCGCAAATTCGCTGAAGGCGAAGTCATGAAGGGCACGGTTCTGAAGATCACGGACACGGATGTCATTGTTGACATCGGCTACAAATCGGAAGGCGTCATCCCGGTGATGCAGTTTATGGAAGGTGACCATCTCTCCGTTAAAGTCGGCGATGTAATCGATGTATTGCTCGAAGACACGGAAGACGGAGACGGCCACATCGTGCTCTCGAAAGAGAAGGCCGAAAAAGTAAGAGTTTGGGAAGAAGTCGAAAAGGCATACAACGAAAACAGCATTATTCGTGGCCGCGTCATCGAACGGATCAAAGGCGGTCTGTCGGTGGATATCGGTGTGCGCGCATTCCTTCCCGGCTCGCAGATTGATGTTCGCCCGGTGAAGAACCTCGATGCCCTGAAGGGCAAAGAGATCGAATGCCGCGTCATCAAGCTGAACCGCAAGCGCGGCAATATCGTTCTCTCCCGCAAGCTGGTCCTGGAGACTGAACAGGCCCGGAAGAAAGCATTCACACTTGAAGTATTGAAGGAGGACGCCGAGGTTACGGGCACCGTAAAGAACATTACCGATTACGGTGTATTTATCGATCTCGGCGGCATCGACGGATTGTTGCACGTTACGGATTTGTCCTGGGGCCGCGTCAACCATCCCTCCGAGATTTTCAAAGTCGGTGAAGAGATCACCGTAAAAGTGCTCAAGTACGACCGTGACAAGGAACGTGTGTCGCTGGGATTCAAGCAACTCTCACCAGATCCCTGGACACTGGTGCGCCAGGTTTATCCGGTCGGCGCCCGCGTGACCGGCCGAGTCGTGAATCTGACGGATTACGGGGCCTTCGTCGAATTGGAACCCGGAGTCGAAGGACTCATTCATGTCTCGGAGATGTCCTGGAGCAAGCGCGTCAAGCATCCATCGAAAATGCTTCAGCTTGGTCAGGACGTCGAAGCGCTGGTTCTCGACGTCGACATGGACAATCGGCGCATATCGCTGGGCCTGAAGCAGACCGAACCGGATCCGTGGACGACGCTGGCGGAACGCTATGCCATCGGCTCCGTGATCGCCGGACGCGTTCGCAACCTGACGGACTTCGGCGCCTTTATAGAGGTCGAAGAGGGCATTGACGGGCTCGTGCACGTTTCCGACATTTCTCCGCGGCGGATCAAGCATCCTTCGGAAGTGCTGAAGAAGGGAGAGCGTGTCGAGGCGATGATCATGAATATCGACACCGACAATCACCGCCTGTCTCTGTCCATCAAGCACCTGCAGCCCGATGTCTGGGAACAGTTCTTTACGAACCACCACGTCGGCGATGGTGTAAAAGGCAGGATCGTCCGCCACGCGCCGTTTGGCGTTTTCGTGGAGCTGGATGAAGGTATCGAGGGTCTCTGCCACGTTTCCGAAGTCGAGGAAGCCGACAGGGCAAACGTCGAAAACCGGTTCCGTGTCGGAGACGAAGCCGAGTTCAAAATCATCAAGCTGAGCCCGGCTGACCGCAAGATCGGTTTGAGCCACAAGGCTCTTGCCGAAGATGCGGAGCGTAAGGAATACGATACCTACCGCGACAGCGCCGACGGCAGCGCGACACTGGCCGACTTGTTCCACGCGAAAGATAACAATTAATCGTTAATTCCGTAGACTTAACGAATGCGAAATCGCATGCTCATCTGGCTCCTCCTTGGCGGAGGAGCCTTTGTGCTTCTGGCAGTAACTCTCCTGGCCGTCGTCCTGACGTTCCGCGACGACGAGGGCGCGGACTTCGCGTTCTCCGATCGTATGCAGGTCGTGGACATCGAAGGCGAACTCCTCGAGTCACGGCCGATCCTCGAGCAGCTGAAGCGGTACGAGGACTCGAACTCCGTAAAAGCCATCCTGCTCAACATCGATTCGCCTGGAGGCGGTGTGGCGGTGTCGCAGGAAATTTATGCGGAAATACGGCGCCTGCGAGAGAAGAAGGATAAGACCGTCGTAGCCTATCTCTCCTCGACGGGAGCATCCGGCGCTTATTATGTGGCCTGCGCGGCGGATAAGATCATCTCCAATCCCGGGACAATCGTCGGCAGCATCGGCGTGATCGCCGAGTGGGTCAACTACGGGGACCTGCTCCAGTGGGCAAAAGTCAAGGAAGTCGTCTTCAAAACCGGCGAATTCAAAGACACCGGCTCGCCGACCCGGGCGCTCACCGATCGGGAGCGTATTTACTTTCAGGGCCTCATTGATGACATGTACGTACAATTTGTGGAGGCTGTAGCTTCCGGACGCAAGCTCGATTTGCAGGAAGTGAGAATGATGGCCGATGGCCGTGTGTTTACAGGCCGCGATGCCAGAGAGCGGAAGTTGATCGATGAGATCGGCAACTTTCAGGATGCCGTGGACCTGACAGCCAGGCTGGCGGGTATTTCCGGAAAACCTCGCTTGATTCGGTTGACCCGGCAGCGGGTAACATTATTGGATGTGTTGACAACAGACCTGTCGCGATTCGTGCCTTTCAACGGGCAAACTTTGAAATCTCAAATTCGA